>WNFI01412210.1_pt1 | contig 10156 bp, 13 predicted proteins | sample 5400471 | NCBI WGS metagenome assembly WNFI01 (sample SAMN13153348, study PRJNA577476) | soil metagenome | isolation source: 100 cm saprolite on Douglas fir-dominated hillslope | place: USA:California | collected 2013-09-17
CGGCAAGCGCAAAGCTGATATGGAGCAAGTGCGAGCAGGTCTCGAGCTGTATAGGAGTGATGATAGCGCGGGTGCTGGCAAGTATCCGGCGGGAGCCTCATTTACAGCGACAACGAATACACTGAAAGCTGCCAAGTATCTCTCCGATCCACTCCCGACTGATCCCAAAAACGTCAACCCATATGTGTACTCATACTCGACAGTTTCACAAACGTCCTACTGCATCTGTGCAGACCTTGAAGGAGTCAATCAAGGCAATAGTCCCGATACGACGTGCAATAGCATAGGCGCGATTGGTGCTGGTACTTATTACTGTCTTGTAAATCCGTAGTTGTCTACTCAACCCGGAAAAGATAGGTCTTCAACGTACTAGGTCTTTGGAAGGCTCGTACGAGTGTGATTCCTTTGAATTGTTCCAGTACTTCAATATTCGTTTGCGCATCCGTGATGTAGAGGTATTTTTTTGGTTTCTTACTGTTTTCGAGTTGATCAATATGTAACTTCCATTGACCAGGTTTAGTTTGGGTCAGTACTTCCGGTATACCAAATGACTCAATTCCTGCTTCCTGCAAAATCACGCTTGAGCCATCACTGACTCCCCAAATTCCCGTCACTGCTACCACGCTCTTCCCTGCTTCTGGTTTGAGAAGCGACACAACTTCTTGCAAGCCCAACGCGGAGACATCACCAGTTGTAAACTGTCTCTCATTTCCTGCGTATGGGAAAGATTCTGGTTTCCAAACAATCCAAGCACTTGTCAGGGCTGTGACAGCAAGAAGAGAGATCACGAGCATCTGTATCCATCGTCGTTTTTTCTCAAAAACCCAAACAAGTGCAATGCTTGAAAGACAAAGCATGGGTGGAACGGCTGGATACAAATATCGAGAAGCAAGCGTCTTGGCAGCTACAACTGTGCCTCCGCCAATGATGAGAGCATACAGAAATATCCATCCTGCTTTTTTCAATAGTGTGCGATTCTTACACAAGAGAATGAGGGATATGAAAAAGAGAACAAGAATGAATCCAAGATACGTTGCCATATACTGCGTCGTGAGAAGCGCATGATCAATATATTGTTCCGGATGGTGGAGGGCTGTGGTGAGTGCGCCAGCAGGAGAATATGTGAGTTCTGCTTCCTTGCTTAGGATTCCTCCCCAAAATCTTGCAGCACCGACATGCATGTAGCCAATAACTTCTCTATACACCGCGGTCATGACTCCTAGGTTTACAAGAAAAAGAAACGCTTTTTTCTTCTGGTGACTCCATACGAATTCACCTATCCACAGGACACCGATCAAAAGTTGTGCAAGCAAGAAAAGCTGTGCCGACGTCTTCGTCATGTAGGCGGCAGCAAGCACAAGTCCAGAAGTGAAACTTAAAAGAAATGAGACCCAAGCCATTTTCCCATTTGGTTTCATGATCCAATTCTTCGTCAGCAACAAGAAGAGTAGGGAGATACTTACGAGTGCCGTGAGGAGGCTGTCTACGAATGCCATTCTCTCTACAAAAAAAGCATACGGGACAATGAGTGCGAGCAGCATATACCAGCGCATATACTTCTTGCCTAAGGTGATGTCTGTGATGACTGCCCATATGACTCCCGTGGCTCCACCTGCGACAACACTTAAAAATCTTCCCGCAAAAAAACTCGAATGGAAATTCCCAGAAAGGAACGCAACAATCCACATAAAGAGTGGTGTTTTCCCATCATTTAGACTGATATACGCAAGACTCCAGTCTTTGGAGATAAGTTTTGCCCATGAAATGTAAATGCCCTCATCCAAGTACAACGGAAATCCAAGAAGATGAAGAGACCGTGCGAAAACGAGAATGATGAAGAACAGGAGAAAAATCTTCCAGGATGATAAAAAGTTCTTCACAAACTGATGATATCATGGTTGCTATGATGCTAAAGTCAGTAGGAAAATCAAAGTATATTACTGTATATGTCACAATTCTTGTATTAGTTCTTGTTGCCTGCTCTTCTTTTCTCTTGCATCCTCGTGCAACACGACTGTTTTTTGCAGTGAGTAACCCAACACCCATATCCCCGCTGTATTACGTGAAAATAACTCGAGAAACATTTCAGTCGTATTTCATTTTCGGCCCAATCGATCAGGCTTTATGGGAATTAACGCTTGCACAGAAACGAATTGAAGAAGTGCGAGTGCTCAAAAACAATCACATCATCCCTCTTGCCCAGAGCCAATTGGAAATCGCCAAAAAACATCAAGATACGGCTCACCATCTTATTGATTCTTTGCGAGGTAAAACTGATAGTAACTATTTGGAAACAACGTATAGCACGAATCAACGAATGATTGATGAATTGTCGACGAGTCTTTACGTGGACAAGAAATAATGACTATGATACTGTAGGGTTACGTTACTCGTATGACAAAAGAACTCCCATCAAAAATTCTCGCAATTTCAATTCTCCGTGATTATTTTGATATGTATATTTCCGAGGCAACTCAACTAGATGAGATTGAAAAACATCTTATAAATGCGACAAAGGGCATAAATCCTAGGAGTAAGGATTTTGACTCATTTGTCGATAAGATGCAGGAACTATGGAAGCAATTTATTACAGACTATACACGAATGCCATATCCCACATTGTTTTCATTTCACAATATGAAACTAGAGCTTAGGCAAGTCTCCATGCAACACGATACCCTTATGGTCGGTTTACGACTCGCTCAGAAACGACACAGAGACTAACTCCCTATCAGTACTATAGGTAGAATTCTTCTTGGCTTTTTGCTTAAATGAGTATATGGACAAAAGGCCTACAGGCTACACCCTCATTGAGCTTATCATCGTGATTACCATCATGGGGCTCTTAGTGGGAGCCAGTATTGCGGGGTTCAATACCCTCAACAAGCGTCAGACAGCAACGAATGCGGGGAAAGAGCTCATGAGTGTTATGCGGACCGCGCAAGAGCGTGCGGTATCTGGTATCAAACCCACCACATGCGATCAGCTTGTCGGATATAGCGTCAACGGAACGGCGAACAGTGGCACATACACACTCAAATCCGTATGTATGGTTGGTGGATCCAGTACAAGTAGTGTCGTAAAAACATATCAGCTACCAACCGGTGTTACAGTTGTCAACACTTTTAGTACACAGTTTAATGTTCAAACAGGAGGGGCAAATGGAACTGTGGGTGATATTTCGCTTAAATCCTCCTCATACACATTTACACTCACGGTCAGTAGCGCCGGGGATATTACAGAAAAGGTTTTGCAATGATAATACCCAAATTTCAGTCTGGTCAGACACTTATCGAAGTTATTATTGCAATTGGACTTGTCGTGCTCGTTCTCATTACACTCGTCAGTGCCATGACGCTCGCCATCCGAAACAATCAGTTCGCCAAAGACCAAGTGTTAGCACGCAATCGTGCTCGTGAAGCACTTGAATGGTTCCGATCTCTTCGTGATCAGATGGGCTGGGATGCATTCACGACGATGATCACAACAGACAGTCCACCTGTGACATACTGTTTGCCAACGCTTCCCACAACAACAACACTCTCAAGTGCTTTAGCAAACCAAGTTTGTACAGCAACGGATAGTATCCCCGGAACCAAGTACGTACGTAGCATGCTCATTACGACACCAAATACCGAGGAAGTAGACGTCACGGTGACTGTTAGTTGGACAGACGGTGGGAAAAGTCACCAGTCACAGTCCACACTTATCTTGAAAAAATGGTTATGAAACAGACAAACAGACAAAGTGGGTACACGCTTATCGAACTCATTGTTGTGATTGGTATTGTGATTATTCTCCTTATTACCGCAACATCTCTTTTTTACACGACGCTTATTGCGGGTGGGAAGACGAACTCAGCAGAGGCCGTCAAACAAGCAGGTCAATACGCGATGGGGCAGATGAGTTATCTGATTTATAACTCAAGAAAACTTACACCAAACAATGAGGCACTCACTTGCGCTCCGAATATGGTGTCAATCGGTATCCAAAACCAGGATCTGGCAACTACTATATTGTCGGCGCAAACTGTTGCAGGCAATGTGCGCATCGCATCCAATAGTGGAATATACTTGACTCCTGGAAACATGACGGTTGTCAGTGGTCCAACATTTGACTGTACTTTACCAGGCAATGGCTCTCCTCCGACAGTCCAAATCACATTCACACTCCAAAAGGGGGTGGTGGGAGTGGATAAGGCGCGTGATATTATCAATATTCCCTTCACTACAGAAGTGACGCTACGCAACTACTAAAGAGTCTCTTGTAGCTCTTGTTGTCTTACTCAAAATATTGCTACAATGAAATCGTATGTTCACATCGGGCAGGTTAGACCATCAGCGTGGTCAAGTGGGGATCATCATTCTTCTGATTGTGGTCGTCATGAGTACGATCGGTATTTCTGTAGCTTCTCGAAGTAGCACTGACGTAACTCTCAGTAAGAGTACTGAGGATGCAAATCGAGCCTTTGATGCGGCCGAAAGTGGAGCGGAAAAAGCCCTTTCGGATACGAGCGCACTGGATGCCACCAACTCTAATCCCGTATCAGGGTCTATTAATTCAATTCCCAATCTAAGCATCGATTACACAGTGAACAAACTCACAACGCTTGCGGCCGTTGTTGAAGAGGGTTTTTCGGCCTCGCTGGATGTTCGAGGTGTTCGAGGCGGCGGTGGGAATCTAGATATCAACTGGGCTCTTGAGAAGAGTTGTGCGACCGCGACTCCCGCTTCTCTCATCATTACCGTGTATTCTTTGCCAGGAACCTCACCACTGTATCGCAAGATCTACGCTGGTGCCTGTATTCATAATCCCGATGATGGATTCACGATCGCTGGCGCAGGTGTTTCTGGCTACTTTCGCCATGTGCTTGTGCCACTCGTCAATACCGATATGCTCGTGCGTATTCGTCCCGTCTATGCTCAGACATCCCTCAGGGTCGTCAGTGTTGGCTGGACGCTTCCCGTGCAACAATTTCAAGTAACAAGTACTGCACAGAGTGCGCTGAATAAGGAAACCAAAGCATTGCAGGTGGACAGATCTCTCCCCGCAGCGCCATCACTGTTTGACTTTACGCTTTTTGCCGGAGGAACTATTAGTAACTAACACCATATGAACTACGTCGGTTTTGATCTGGGATCATCGAGTTTGAAACTTTTGGAAGTCACCAAGGAGGGGGGCAAGCTAAAAGCCATCCAAGCGTTTGAATATACCAATCCGTTCGGAATGGCGCTCCCGACTGATGAAGCACAGTTAAAGCAACTTGCAGAAATGCTGAAGCAAGTGCTCACTGAGCACAAGGTGAGTCTTTCGAGTGTTCGGACCGCAATTCCTGAATCTCTCATTTCCACCAAAATCATCTCAACTCCTCCCCTTTCGGATGCAGAGCTCGCCTCTGCCATTGACTGGTTAGCAGAACAACATATTGCCATACCTCTGGAGGAAGTGAAGGTGGAGTATGAAGTGTTGTATCGTCCGGATAATAACAAAAAGGAAGAAAACATGCGCGTCATGCTCATTGGTGTTCCGAAAGTCGTCATTGCCCAACAAATGAAACTCTTTGAGCTCTTAGAGATTGAACCAGTCGTTATGGAGACGCAGGTGGTGGCGCTTCTTCGGTCTGTTATGAGTGAGCAGATGCCAACGACATTGATCGTGAATTTGGGAGCAAGCAGCACTGATTTTGTCATTGTACATAACAAAGAAATTGTTTTTGTTTACTCATTTGGGAATGGCGGTCGATTGCTCACTCGATCTGTAGAGAGGGGACTCAATCTCACAACTGAACAGGCAGAGGAGTACAAGAAATCATATGGTATTGATCCTCAGTTTCTGGAGGGAAAACTTGCCAACATCCTGGATCCCGTGATGCGTTTGTTTGTCACTGAAATTCAAAAAGCTCTCCTGTACTTTACGGGTCAATTTGGAACTCTTCAGGTACAGCGTATTCTGTTTGCTGGAGGAGGAGCGCAGTTGGGTGGCTTAGTTCCCTATTTTGCCAAACAGTTTACACAAGAGATTGTGGTTGCCAATCCACTCGCCAATATCGTGGCTGATACCAAAATACCACTCCCTATGGATCGATCTGCATCATTTGCAATTGCAACAGGGCTTGTGATGCGAGAAGTATAACGAAATGACACCTTTCACATATGTACACTGGAATTAATTTCTTAAAAGAACGCAACCGAGTCCAAGAGCTCACACTTATTCGTGATAAGAGAATTGCGACAATCACATCTGTGATCTTGGGTGTTTTTTTATTTGCGGCTGTGAGTCTTTTGGTGTATCAATTGTTTTTGAACGCGCAGTTGAATAATCTCACAACTGCAACACTCCAGAAACAACAGCAACTCACCGGTCTTTCAGGGACGCAAAGCACATATGTCGGAATTACAAAAAAAATTGCCACAATCAAACAAATTATTGCAAAGCGTGGAAACAAATGGGGTGCGATTACCTTTTTTTACGGCCTACTTCCCCCTGGGGCAACAATCAGTTCCGTTGACTTGCAAGCAGACGTTGCTGATTCCCTATCCTTTTCGATTGCTGCAAGTAATGTCTTTACATACGAACAACTTTCAAGGATTCTCCAATCTGATGTCGTCAAAGGGAGCGGTTTTATGCTTGATTTAGGAACCCTATCGCGCACCAAGGATAGCGTCTATCGTATGGAAATTACTCTTACAACACAGGCTCCTAAATTACCGAAAGGAGTGAGTGCAAAATGAGCAAAGGTTTCTCGTCACCACTTTCACAAATAACTCTCTCATCCATCGAGCTATACATGAAACGCCATACGTATTTAACAGTTGCGATTGTCTCGTGGGCTGTCATGATTGCGCTTAGCGTATTGTTTGTTTTCCCACAGGGGCAACGGATTGTGACGGAGACCACGCAAATTACATTGCAGCAAAAGAAACTGAGTGATGCAACGACGAAGGTCGCCTTTCTCCAAGCTTTGAATGGACAAGACCTGGAGAGGGAGCGCACGCTGTTGCAAACGGTATTACCATCCCAAAAACCTGTTACTCCCCTCATTTCTTCTATGGAAAAACTTGCACAGGATGCGGGAGTGACGCTTAAAAATTTTGAATTAAATCCTGGATCGGTAGCCACCACGAGTGCAACTCAGACAACGACAATAACGAAAGGGTTTGTTCCAGGTGTTTCTTCACTGCCACTCAAGCTTGAAGTGCAGGGTGGATTCGCGCAGATGAATACTTTTTTTAAGTCTTTGGATAACCTTGTACCTTTGGTCAATGTGAAAACCATTAACTTTACCCAGCTCTCCCAAAACATCACATCAGCTGGGGCTGACGCACAGTACAAAGCATCTGTAGAACTTGAATCGCTCTATGAGCTCCAAGATGCGACGGTTGCTAAAATTGATCCAAACGCGGTTCTTACCGCCCTTTCTGCTCAGGATAATAGTTTGATTGCTAGTCTTTCAGCCCAAGTAGCAGCGCAGCCAGCTGTAACGCAAACACTCTTCACGTCAACACCCGGAAGTCAAAGTGGGACTTTTCGAACCACACTCTTCTCGTATTAGTTCTTTTTTGGTATGGTGAGAGCATGAAACAACTTCTGATATCAGTTTTCTTTCTCGTGGTCTTCATTTTCTTCAGAATTCCTTTTGCTCACGCACAGGATCAAAAACAAGACTATTCGACAGGTGTGGTGACGGCGATTGTGGAGGAGACGCAGGTGCGACAACCAGAAAGTGTGGGATATACGCAGAATCTTACGGTCAAAGAAGATGGCACGGGAGTTACACGCAGCGTTCAGGTGGGGAGCAGTGAACTTCCCGTGAGCGCGTTGCAGCGATACCGTGTTGGTCAAAAAGTTGTCATGGTTGCGCAAGTCGACGTAACTGGTCACCAGCAATATACAATTGTTGATCAGTATAGAATCCCAATGATGATCTGGTTGGTAATTGGATTTTTTGCAGTTGTTATTTTAGTTTCCCAATTTAAAGGATTCACATCACTTCTCGGCATGTTCCTTTCCATGCTTGTTCTTCTTTTCTATATGGTGCCGCAGATTGCGGGAGGAGCAAACCCTGTGCTTATTAGCATCATTGCATCGGGAGTTATCAGCGCAATTATCATCTACTTTGGACATGGATTTAGCTATCGATCTCATATCGCGCTTTTCTGTATGCTTGCCACGCTGGCATTTGTAGGGTTCCTCTCTCACTTTGTGATCCAGCTTGCATACTTACAAGGCACCGGTGATGAGGCGGCAAGTTATCTGCAGTTCTCCGGATTAAAAAGCATTAACCTACAAGGACTGTTTCTTGGGGGGATTATTCTTGCTGCCCTCTCGGTTTTGGATGACAGTGTCATTTCACAGGTGTCAGTCATCTACCAGCTAAAAGATGTCAAACATGATATTTCATTTCGCGAACTCTTCTTACGAGGCATGGAGGTGGGGAAAGATCATATCAGTACCCTGGTAAACACACTGATTCTCGCCTATGCGGGAGCAAGTCTTCCACTCTTTATTCTCTTTACCGTCAATACTGGCTCTCCTGCATGGGTGTCGCTCAATGACCAACTTATCGTTGAAGAAGTTGTACGCACGCTCACAGGTTCGATCGGTCTTGTACTTTCCATTCCACTGACAACAGTAGTAGCAGCATATGCAGTAGATAAATTCCATAAAAAATCAAAAAAATTGCATACATGAAATTCAAACATACTGCTCTTCTTTCACTCATCGCAACATTCATTTGTTTTGGATTGGTAGCCGTTGGCACGCTCATCCCTAAAAATCAGGAGCAACCTGAGGGTAGACCGACGGTCCTTGCGGCTACGACATTCTCAGGGGTGTATGAGCCAGCTACAAGAGTAAAAATGAGTAAATGTATCGCCCATGGTGCGCTCCCCGATTTCGACTGTTCACCGGGGGCAGTGTTTCCAACGGTAACCGTAAAAGAGATTTGCGTTGCCGGATACAGCTCAACTGTTCGTAATGTCCCGGAATCGGTGAAGCGACAAGTCTTTGCTGAGTATGGCATCACAACCCACATGAGTGGGGAATATGAGGTTGACCACCTTATCAGTTTAGAGCTAGGTGGAAGTAATGATATTGCCAATCTTTGGCCTGAGGCGGCGGAACCAAGCCCTGGATTCCATCAAAAAGATATTGTTGAGAATTTCTTACACGAACAGGTCTGTAATGGGCTACTTAGTTTAAGTGAAGCACAAAAAGTGATCGCTACCGACTGGCTCGATATCTTTCACCAAATGAGGGATTAAATATCCGATGAGGTCATTTCTCAGTTTTAGTAATCCCGAGCAGCGCTCGTTTGTAGGGTTTAGGGTTTTCCAAAAACATCAATGGACTGATCTGATTTTTTTGGAAAAAGTCTTGTACATCAAAGAATAAATAAGAATATTCCCGATACTCTCTCATCTGAGCCTCGTTTTTTGGATCAAATTCTTCATCTGATTCATCGTCCGGATACGAAAAGTACTGATCAAATTTATCAATTACCAAATCCCAATCTAAGATGCACTTTTCGATCATTTGAGGGTCACCTGATTTGAGAGCTACGGCCAAGTGTTCTATTGCAAACATTTCTGCAGTTACAAATCCTTGATATTCGCTTGCCACGAGTGTTTTATTTGGTTTTTTATCACGGAAAAAAAGCACCATTAATTTTAAGCTCAGGTACTCCGCAAGAGCCTCATCAAGTTCCCTGGTAATGTGACAGCGGCTAAATATAGTTTTTTCCATCCACACGTGTAGAGCTTCGTGTAGGATGATCTGAATTCTGGCGAATTCAGAAGTATTAATGAGTTGGGACACGATTGGAATATCTTCTGCACCCGCTGAGGCGCCTGTGCGAATTGAGGTGATTAATCCTCCCTTTTTAGCTTGTTTATTCCATTTACGAGCCGACCGTTCATCTGTACCAAAAAAATAGTAGCCAGTTTTACTCTTATCAGTCGAATCCATCCACATGACCCACCAGAAACAATTATCTTCAGATTCAGTGGAATACATAGTTTCCAATGATGTAAGCCCGTGAGAAATACCCCACGATCGTACTTGGTGTATCTGTTCCAGGACGCGTTCTTTTTGCATAAGAGGAGAATTGTATACCTACTCAAAGTGAAAATAAAGCTATGGGACCATTAGGCCGCAG
>WNFI01412321.1_pt2 | contig 10156 bp, 9 predicted proteins | sample 5400471 | NCBI WGS metagenome assembly WNFI01 (sample SAMN13153348, study PRJNA577476) | soil metagenome | isolation source: 100 cm saprolite on Douglas fir-dominated hillslope | place: USA:California | collected 2013-09-17
CCTCGAAGTCGCCGTCGTCCTCAAGAGTCTCGTTTCCCTCAGCCGCAGCAAGCCGCTCTCCTTCCGCGAAAAGAAAATGCTCGAACGCGCGAAGTACCTCCTCGTCAGCGAGATGGCCACTTCCCGCAACACCACCGCGGAAAGCGCAGAAGCCATCGTCATAAAGTCCCTCGCCAAGGCCAAGCTCCAGTTCCCCGTCCTCACCGAAAAATTCGAATAGCCCTCGTCTTTGTAGGGGCGCAGCATGCTGCGCCCCATTCGAGCAAGCCTTCTCATTACCAGCGTGCAACCTCAAGTTGCCCGCCCTTTTCTTTAGTCGGGCTCTCAGAGTTTAGCCCACAATGGTCTCTCGAAGATTGCTGAAGTACCGCTAGAGGGGTCTAAAGTGGCAGCCGCAGAAGAAGTACTCCCTCGTCGAAACAAGGTCTGGGCTGTGCTTGTCTGGTGTTCACCCTCTTTGCTGGGTTTCGTGGCCTTTCTCGTTTCATTCCCGATTTACCGTTCCATTCCATTCTGGCCTCATCTGAATGTCGCTGAAGCTTACACTCTGTGGTTCTTATTCGTCGCGCCAGTTACGACACTGATTGCCATCGTTGTGCTCGTGAAGCGCGAACGGTTGGGCCATATTGCGGCGTTCGCCAAGTTGCTCGTTTGGGCAGCGATAATTCTCAGCTTGCTGGTAAATGTATTTGTTCTGCTTGGTATGTGGGCCTCGACGTACTGACACGCCTATTGAAGACTACCCTACTGCTTCTGGTCGATTAGCACACGCGATCCCCATTTCCCGCCGCCCAGCGTTTCGATCTGCAAGACCGCTCCAGCCCTCGCCAAGAATGCGCGCTTCCCGAGCACGTGAGAGATGTCTACACGAGTCACCAGTCACGAGTCACCAGTCACCAGTCACGTTCAGGCCCGCCGGAGCGCAGCAAGCCCAATCCCCGCTTCGCCCAAAATCCGTGCCACCGTCGCAGCAATCTCCGGCGCACCCGGAGTGTCACCGTGAATGCATAGCGTCTGCGCGTCAACGGAAACTTCCGCCCCGTCGCACGCAATCACAGCACCTCGTTCAATGATGCTCAGCGCCTGCCGGCCAGCTTCCGCGGGATCGCGGATCAACGCGTCCTCAAACTTGCGTGAACGCAAAGTTCCATTCGCCTCATACCGCCGATCGGCGAACGCTTCGGCCGCCACCGCGAAACCGGCTTTCCGAAACACGTCCAGCATCGGCGATGCCGCAAGCCCCACCAGCACGACTTCCCGGCTCCATCGAGCGACACCTTCAGCAATCGCCTCCGCAATCTCGCGATTGTTCACCGCCTGATTGTAAAGCGCACCATGCGGCTTGACGTGAACCAAGCGCGCACCGCAGCCCGCCGCGATCTCGGCAAGCGTCCGAACCTGTTCGAATACGGTATCTGCAATTGCTTCTCCCGAAAGCTTCAAGTCCAGCCGCCCGAAATTCGCACGATCGGGATAACCCGGATGCGCCCCGATCGCCACCTTCCAGCGCATTGCCTGCTCGATTGTTGTCTTCATGGTTCGTTCGTCGCCCGCATGCCCGCCGCAGGCGACGTTGACGGACGTGAGCGAAGGCATCAGCGATTCCTGCGTGCCATCGGCAATCGCTTCCGGCAGCTCACCCATGTCGCAATTGAGATCAATTTTTAGTTGAGCGCGCTTCACTCGAAAATCAACTCCTCCGACGCCAGCAATTCTTCCTGTTGCCGTAGCAGAGCTCGCGCGGTCTCCCATTCGACCCGTTCAAATCGAATTTCATCGCGCGGGCGAAGCTGCCCGAGACTATGGAAATCCGCCGAAATGACATTGGCGATCTTCGGATATCCCCCCGTAGTTTGCTGCTCCACAAAAAGAATGATAGGCCTGCCTCCCTCCGGCACCTGAACCGCCCCGAGCGCAACGCCCTCGGAAATCATCTCTCCACCCGAAGGCGCCGGAATGGCCGCACCCTCCAACCGAATCCCCATCCGATTGGACTCTTCAGCGACACGATACGCGCTCGCGTAGAAAACTTGCTGCGCTGATTCCGCAATCCAATCGCTCTGCGGGCCCGGCGTTACGCGCAAAATTTTACGAGGCGTCAGACGCTCCAAAGCTTGCGCCGACAGCCTTAGTTTGCGTGCAGTTCCGCTCGTACCTGCGCCTTTGGTGGAACAGGCATTCCTGCATGTCTCCTCCCGCGCGTCCCCGCCCGCCACCCCAATCTTCAGCACATCCCCCTTCCGCAGCGCCCTCCCTTCGTGCCCGCCAAGCCCGCTCAAAATGTGCGTGGACGCACTGCCCAAAAAAAGTTTTGCCTCGATTCCGCCCCGAACACATAAATAACACCGTGCCCCCGATTGCGTCGGCCCCAGCCGAAGCGTCTGTCCCGGTTTCGCTTCGAACGCCACCCACAACTCAACCGGTTTCCCATCCAGTGTCGCCCCGAAATCGGATCCTGTCAGCGCCAACTGCGCGCCCTCCGGAAACAGAAATGTCCCCCCGAGCAGCGTCATCTCCAACCCGGCTGCCCCCTCAGCGTTCCCGGCCAGTCGATTTCCGATCCGTAGTGAAATAGGATCAGCCGCCCCCGAAGGTGAAACGCCCAACGGCCCGAATCCTTCTCGCCCGAGATCTTGCACGGTAGTGAAAAGCCCCGGCTCCTGCACCTGAATCACGCGCATTCCTTCTCCAGCGTCGCAAATCGCTCAGCGGAGATCGGTGTGAATCGCACGCGATCTCCAATCGACAAGAGGCTCAAGCCGTCCCGGTCCGTTCGAAACATTGCCGTTGGCGTGCGTCCCAGCAATCTCCATCCACCCGGCGTGGCGAACGGATACACGCCGGTCTGATTGCCCGCGATCCCCACGCTGCCCGCCGGCACCCGACGACGCGGCGACGCCAGCCGTGGCGTCACCAACTCTTTGGGCAATTCACCGAGGTACGCAAATCCGGGCACAAACCCCAAAAAATAAACTAGATATTCGGCCGACGCGTGTAGCTCGATCGCATGCGCAGGCGTAATTCTGTGCATCGCGCACACCTCACCCAAATCCGGGCCGTATTCCCCGCCATAGCACACCGGGATTTCCACTTGCCGCGGCTCCGGCAGTCTTACCTCTTCAAGCCGCTCGAGATATCGCCGCAGAATCGCTTCCACTTCTTCGTGCCGCAGCCGCAGTGCATCGAACTTGACCAACAAGGAGCAATACGCAGGATGAAGATTACGGACGCCCGCAACGGGCTCCAACTCGAGCAGCCGCAGCAGCCTCCTGACCTTTTCATTTGCTTGCAGTGTGATCTGAATCTGTAGAGGCCGGGCGGAACTTGTCCCGACCTTGTCGGGAGCCCGGCTTTTTTTCTTCGATTGATCGAAGTAAACCAGCAGCGATTGATCGCTCGCCAGTTCGAATCGCGCCCCTTCGCCCGCCGCCGTGCTCATGCTCGCGAAAGTATACCCCACGCACTGGCACCCAAGTGGAACAGGCATTCTTGCCTGTCCTCCTCACCCCCATCCTCTGCGAACTCTGTGTTAAGACCTGCCTTCGACAAAGGCAAAACCGCTCTTCAATCGAGAGCGAGGCTTGGATCGGCATTGAGGGTTGTGTCCGCGATAATGCCAGCGCGAAAGCGGGAATATGCCGCGGCCGCGATCATAGCGGCGTTGTCCGTCGAAAGCGCGCGGCTCGGAAAAAATACCTCGACGCCAGCAGCTTTGGCGCGGTCTTCAAACGTCGCGCGCAACTGAGAATTCGCGGCCACGCCGCCTGAGACCAGCACGCTTTCCACCGCCAGCTCTTCCGCGGCGTTCATCGTGCGTTCGACCAGGTCGCGCACCACCGCATTCTGAAACTCTCGCACCAGCGCCAGCGTTTTCGGCGAGCACAGCGGCAGCAACTGCTCGAATTTCCGCTCTCCGCGGGCGAGAGCCTCTTCGCGCCTGCGAATTTCTTCGCTGTACTCTCCATTTTCACGCACGTGATACAACACTGCCGTCTTCAGCCCGCTGAAGCTGAAGTCCAGCGCATTCCCCTTCATTTTTGTTGGCCCGAATTTTACCGGCGCAGCCGCGCCGTTCGAAACCGCCGCCAACCGATCGAGGATCGGCCCTCCGGGATACCCAAGCCCCAAAAGCTTGGCCACTTTGTCGTACGCTTCTCCCGCGGCGTCGTCCCGTGTCTGGCCGATTTTCCGATAGCGCAAACGCGCTCCGGCATCCTGCACGTTCGAATCTTCCGCCTTCACTTCATACAAAACCGTGTGCCCGCCTGAAACAATCAGGCACACCGCCGGCAATTTCGGCATCCGCCCCGCTTTGTGCGCTTCCAGAAAAACAGCGTGAACGTGCCCCTCAAGATGATTCACCGGTACGAGCGGTTTGCCCAGCGCCTGCGCCAGTGTTTTGCCATAGGTAATCCCAACCAGCAGCGCCCCCACAAGCCCCGGACCTTGCGTCACGCCAATCGCATCCACATCGGAAAGCTTCATCCCCGCTTGCGCGACGGCCTCGCGCACCACCGGCACGATTTGCCGCAAATGCTCACGCGACGCCAGCTCCGGCACCACGCCGCCATACTTTCGGTGCACATCAATCTGCGAAGCGACGACGCTCGACAAAATCTCGCGCCCGTCCGAAACCACTGCCGCCGCCGTCTCATCGCATGACGATTCGATTCCTAGGATTCTCACGCTCCGCCTGTGCTCCACAGCGAAAAAACTTTCTGCATTCATTATGCTAGCACACGCCCGCTCTGCGCTTTAGGCTGCGCGCCGGCCGCGATCGTTCGAAAGCCGGAGTACACGCCGACGCTGCTTGACTAACCCAAGAGGCACCGCTATTGTGCAAAAACGTTGACTGCGCGCAAAGCACATCGAACAATGGTGTTCATTATTTTAGAGTGTGTGAAACACTGAGACCATGACGAACTACGCCTCCGCCACGCTTAACTCTGCGCAAGCTGCCGGTCACACGAGCGGCCGCAACAAGGTCCGCAAAGCCGTCCTCCCCGCCGCCGGACTCGGCACGCGATTCCTACCCGCCACCAAGGCTCAGCCGAAAGAGATGCTCACCGTTGTGGACAAGCCGCAGATTCAGTACGTCGCCGAAGAGTGCGTCGCCTCTGGCATCGAGCACATCATCATCGTCACCGGCAAGGGCAAGAATTCCATCGAAGACCATTTCGATTCGGCTCCCGCGCTGGAACGTTTTCTGGAAGAGAATGGCAAAAAAGACCAGGCGGAGATGGTTCGAAAGATCAGCAACATGCTGCAGGTGAGCTACACGCGGCAAAAGGAACCGCTGGGCCTGGGCCACGCCGTCCTCGTCGCGCGCGATTTGGTTGGCGACGAACCGTTTGCCGTCTTGCTTGGCGACGTATTAATCCCCGGCCCGAATCCCGCCACCAAGCAGCTCATCGACGTGTACGAAGCCACGGGCGTCGGCGCCATCGCCGTCGAAGAAGTTCCAAAAGATAAAACGCATCTTTACGGCATCGTGGATGGGGAACCCGCGCCGCAGCCGCCTTTCGGCGAACGGTTGCTGCGCATCCGCGACCTGGTGGAGAAACCGAAGCCGGAGAACGCGCCGTCGAATTTGGCGATTACCGGGCGCTACGTCCTGCCGCCTGCGGTCTTCGATTGCCTGGCTCGCACGAAACCCGGCGCGGGAAATGAAATTCAACTTACCGATGCGCTGCGTATACTGGCCAGGGAGCAGGGACTGTGGGCTTATATTTACGACGGCATTTCGTACGATGCAGGAGACAAGCTCGGCTTCTTAAAAGCAACCGTTGAAATTGCACTGCAGAATCCTGAATTCGGCGCTGCGTTTCGCAGCTACTTGAAAGCTCTAAAACTTTAATCGAAGCTGCGCCGTTGGGCAGCGTTACTTTTTCTTTGCGGACTTCTTTTCTTTGCTCTCTTTTGCATCTTTGGAAGCCGCTTCCTTGCTCGCCGATTCCTTCTCTTTGTTCCCTGCTTCTTTTGTTTCGGTGGCGGGCTTGTCCGCTTTGTCGCCGTCGCCGGCACTGGGCTTCTTTCCACCATAGTCCGTCACGTACCAACCCGCGCCTTTGAATTGAATGGCGGGCGCGGTGATCACCGATTCGACTTGGCCGCCGCAGTGGGGACATTTTTTCAGGTGCGGGCCGGAGACGTTTTCAATTTTTTCCGTGTTGCGGCCGCACTTCAGGCATTTGTACTCGTACAGGGGCACTGATGCTCCTCCGATGTGGCACTCAAAACTACAAGTATAGCATTGCTCTTGCGTGCGAGCGCGAGTGGCGCGCCCGGAACGCGTGCTAGACTCGTGGGCATGAGCGCGAAGACTCCTCCCCCCAGGCAGGCAGATGCCGCGAATTCGGCAGCGGGCGGCTGCCTCTATCTTGTCGGCACGCCGATCGGCAATCTGGAGGACATCACGCTTCGGGCGCTGCGCATCCTGAAGGAAGTCGACCAGATTGCCTGCGAGGATACGCGCCACACGATGAAGCTTCTTACTCACTACGACATCCACAAGCCGCTCGTCAGCTACCACGAACACAACGAAATGACCCGCGCGCCGGAACTGGTCGTGGCCCTGGAGCAAGGCGCGAAGATCGCGCTGGTGAGCGACGCGGGGATGCCTCTCGTGTCCGACCCCGGCCACCGCCTCGTTACGCTGTGCCTGCGGCATGACATCCCCGTGGTTCCAATTCCCGGTCCGTCCGCGCTGCTCGCCTCCCTTTCCGCTTCGGGCCTTCCCAACGAAGAATTCCTGTTCGTCGGCTTCTTGCCGGCGCGCAGCGGCGAACGGCGCCGCGCGTTGGAACGGCTGCGCATCGAGGACCGCACCATCATCCTTTACGAAGCTCCGCACCGGGTCGCGGAGTGTGTCGCCGACGCGCGCGAGGTGCTTGGCAATCGCAGCGCCTGCATCGCGCGCGAAGTGACGAAGATGCACGAGGAGTTCCGCCGCGGAAAACTCTCCGAACTTTCCACTTCCCTCGAAGAACGCCCCGCGCGCGGCGAGATCACGCTCTTGATCGGCCCCGAAGCTCCCGCCGACGCGCGTACACAAGCAAATTCCGCGCAAAGTCTGGCCGATCGGGTCGAGGAGCTCATCCGCCAAGCCAAACTCGACCGCAAAGAAGCCCTGAAGCTCGCCGCCAAAGAGCGCGGGCTGACGAGGCGTGCGGCGTACGATGAGATCGTAAGCGAAAAAGAGTAGCTTGGAAGGTACTCCCCTCCCCCCACCCCCGGGTGTTTTTGCCAAAGAGTGCGCAATCGATTGAAAACAACAGAGTTGGTTTTTTGCTGAATGCAAAAATGTGCAAAAGAGTGCGCAATCGATTGAAAACAACAGAGTTGCTTCTTTGCTGAGTGCAAAAATGTGCAAGGGAGCGCCCAAGAAGGTGAGAAGAAAGGCGGGGGTACCCCCCCCATCAAAATGGATCGTTTTCAAAACAAAGGAGTTGCGCGAAGAGCATTTTATAAGTAGCTGAACAGAAAGGGGATGGACGACGGGAGATTTTGTTACTGGTGACCCCGACATGATCGTGGCAAGGCAGTGTCTCATGACTGGTGAAGAGACGGACAGACGGGGATTGGGGAACGTCGGCAGGGGGAGCGGTTTGAACGTTTGAAGGTTGAAAGGTTTGAAGTTTGAGGAAGAGATTAAGAGGCCCGACCCGGCCGGGATCTTCGATTGGCAGTTGAGGAGGGAACACGGAAGGGGCAAGGCGCTGGTGGCGCAGGACTTATGGGTCTGGCGAGAGTGGTGGCTCAGTATCACACGGAATGGTAGCATGTACTATACCGCATGTCAAGTAATTACTTCGATAGCATCCGAATGGAGCGGGAAGGTGTTGGAAAGGCTGGGGTTTGCAGTGTTGATGAGCGGAGTTCGAGGAACGGGGATCCGGGGCGGGAGAGTTGACAATCGTGAGAAAAGCGGGTGGGCGAGAAGATGCAGGAAAAGCCAGGAGCCCCAGGCGCAACACCGGCGCTTGGCAGAAACAGTAAGGTTGCGGAACACGGCACCCCGGCAATCATTCGTGTGCCAACCTCGAGAGGGAATCGTGAACGGCTCCATCCTATGGGGTGCCCAAATCAGCGAACTCGACTCGCTCAACCCTCGCATTTCCAGTAAGCGAGGAAACAAGACGCACACCATCAGCGGCAGAGGAATGCCACAACCAGACGGGCATCAGTTCGATGATCAGACCGCTGTCCATATCGGGAAGGACGAGAAGAACGCCACCCTCAATTTTGTCAGACGTGATGCGGAGCTCCGGCGAACCGCCATCGAGCAGGAGCGGCTGAATGCGGCCATCTGCCGCGACGACACAGTTGAATCCCCCGCTACCGCATGCGTTATTATCGGGCAACGGATCGTCCGTCGCCGGCCGATTTGGCACGAAGCGCAGGCGCACCTGATGATAGGTTCCGGCTGGGATTGCTGCGCTTCCCGTTAACAGCTCTGGCGCGCGCCGACCTGCGGTCCCTTTCATGAAATCGATCTGCTGCGGCTGCCTGGCGAGTTGTGGCGCCAGTTCGTGCCAATCGGGCGAATCCTCGTCTGCAATCGTGCTTGGATGCACTTCGATACCGCGGATGCTCAGGAAGATGTGCTGAACGTGACCAGTTCCAGCACAGGAGATGCATGCTGGCACAGCGCGCATCTGAACGCGGACGACACCATTCAGGGTGGTAAGCCTGCAGGTTGGGCTCGGATCGCTTGCTTTAATGCCGACCGTGCCCACAGGCGGGTTTGAGGTGAAGGTGAAACACGCGTTGCCGCAGCCGGTGAGCCCGAGAACAAACAGCAGCGCGGCACGAAGCGGAACGTTCCACCAATTGCGACAAAACGACCGAGCGTTCGCGGCAAAGGTCAGTGCCGTCCACCTCCTGCGGGCAAGGGGCACTACTCGGAAACCCATATCGCACTCCGAAGGGAGCGCTCCCAAAGAGCTAATCAGCGTGCGGCCTGGTACGCAGAGTTACGCTTACGCCGCGCTCTGAGTTGAGTTGCGTTGTTCTGGCCCAGTCGAGTTCGTACAAAGAAAGATCACCGCTTGCGCCACTGGGCCGCAAATACAAAAGGTGATCGCCATCGACCCAATATTGCGTCACCGCATAGATGATCTCGCTTTTCAAAACGAGAAGGGTCAACAGTGGCGCGTTAGCTTGGTGAACTTCGACAGGCGACGCTTCTGGCACCTGCTCAGGGCTAGTCAAAACATAAGTCTCGTTTTCGGGTGTGCTTGTCATTGCGGGGTACGATGGGTGAGCATACCTCCAGGACCGGAAATTCGAACGGCCATTGTAGGTCGATGCAGCGTATGGTTCTGAAGGGGTGGAAGCAGATGCCTGCGGCCTGGGTGGCCTCCAATCAGGCCTGGAAGATGCCGCCAGCCGAGGAACGGTAACATCTTCCATCAGGCGCAAGGTGAGAACCTCCTCGACTTTGAGGGTTGGGCGCGGTCCCCGCGCGGGCAGGGTGAGGACCTTCCACGGCCAGAGAGGCGGAAACATCCACTCGATCGCATCACGCTTGGCGTGGCCTTTGCCGAGGATATGTCCCTCACGATCTACGTGAAACCCCCGGGCCGCGATCACTTTGGCATCAATCGGAACATCGGCGTTTGGCAGCCCTATCCGGTCGAAGACCAATTTCAAATAACCTTTGCCCCAGAAATGCCCCGGATCTTTGTCGGCCTCCAGGTGTCCCGCCATGTAGGCGCCGCGCGGGAACGCGTCACGCCCGAATTCCTGCACCATGCTGACATGGCAAAGAATGGGATCGCCTACTTGGGCCGTCTTCGAGGAAAGGTCCGGCTCGTTGAGAGTGCAGCGCAGCAGCGTTCCAGCCGGCACCTGAACGTCCTGCGCACCAGCGTTTTGCTGAACACCCAGAAACAAAAGTGGTATCAAGGGGAGAAATCGATAGCGCCGCATAGTTTGCCTCCTGAGGGAGGGCCAGACAGCAGGCAACACACGGCGTGACTTGGCAGGGAGGACGGAAAGCTGTCCAGACCCCTAAAACCTGTGACACAAGTCTACTCTTCGTTCCTTAGGCAAGCAAGAGGGCGTATCGAGCCATCTAAAATGTAACCGAAGCAGACAACATCGCGCCATTTAAGATGTAACCCGAGTTAAAGACGATTTTGGGAGGGTTCAC
>WNFI01019895.1_pt1 | contig 10155 bp, 8 predicted proteins | sample 5400471 | NCBI WGS metagenome assembly WNFI01 (sample SAMN13153348, study PRJNA577476) | soil metagenome | isolation source: 100 cm saprolite on Douglas fir-dominated hillslope | place: USA:California | collected 2013-09-17
ACAGCGCGGCTCCAAGCCCTTGGAGCTCCGCCACGCAGAAGGGTCACCAGTAGCCGCGGTAGAAGACCAGGACGACCGGCTTCTTGCCCCGATAGTCGGTGAGCGAGACGGAACGGCCGCCGGCATCGGGCAGGGTGAAGTCCGGCGGGGGCGCGCCGACGTGCAGGTTGCTGGGCGAGACGGGAATGCGCGCGAGCACGAAGTTGAACGTCGCGCCGCCGAGCAGGAGCCCGAGCGTCAGGACGAGCGCCGTCCACGCGTACCAGCGCCGGCCGAGCGCGACCGCGAGCCCGGCGAGCGTGGCGGCGATGGCGAAGGCGGCGACGTAGCCCTCGGGATGGTTGCGCACGGCGGCCACGCGCAGCAGCAGCGCGTAGGCGGCGATGGCGCCGGCCGAGACGAGGAGGCTGAGCGCGGCGAGCCAGCCGGATCTCATGGGCGCCGGGCGCATCGCATCAGATGACGATGCGGTCGAAGCACTCGGCATAGGCGTAGCCGGCCGCCTTGCCCAGCTCGGCGCCGCGCTCGCGCACGCGCTTCTCCAGCATCACGAAGTCCTGGAACTGGCTCGCGTGGCAGGCGAGCGCCTTGATCTTGAGATCCATGACCTCGCTGACGTCCACGACGACGTGCGGGTTCTGCCACTGCATGACGTACACCTCACGCACCTTGTGGGGCTCGAACTCCGGCATCAGCTCGGGAAACGCGAGATGGTCGCGCGAGAGCGGGTACACGCAATCCAGCGCGACGCCGCCGACGACACGGTGGTCGCGGTGCGAGGCGCCGAGCTGGTAGGTGCGCATGGGGTTCTGGCAGATGAGGAGGTCGGGACGGTGGCGCCGGATCTCGCGCGAGACGTCGCGGCGCAGCCGGCGCGTGTCTTCGACCTCGCCGTCCGGGTAGCCGAGGAACGTCACCTGCTCGACGCCGAGCGCGCGCGAAGCGTTGCGTTGCTCCTCCTCACGGATGGCGGCCAGTCGCGGGGACGTCATCGCGCGATCGCTCGAGCCCTTGTCGCCGTTGGTGACGACGACGAGGCCGACGTCCTTGCCTTCCTTGACGAACTTATAATCGCGCTGCCGATGGCAGCGGACCGCGGCCGGCGAATCGCGGCGATCGTGCTGATCGTCATGCTCTTGCTACCGCTGCCGGCGACGGTGCTGCCGGGCTCGCCGACAGCCATCCGCGTCGCCGGCGTGCCGCTGCTCTGGTGGTACGCGGCGCTCATCGCGCCGCTCACCGCCGCCGTCGCCGTCCTCCTGGCGCGCGGGCTTCGATGACTGCCGCCCGCGCGCTCGCGGCCTGGCCGGGCCCCGCGCTCGTGGCGGGTATCGTCGCGGCCGTCGCCGCCGCCGCCCCCGCGGCACCGGTGCTCGTGCTCATGTTTGCGGTGACGCCGCTCCTGGCGCTGCTGCAGCCGTCGCGCGCGACGGCGCCACCACACCCCGCGACGCTCCTCATCACGGCGGGCGTCGCCGCCCTGCTGCTCTGGGCGCATCTCGCCGTGCTTGCCGACGCCGCGGCGCTGCTCGGCGCGCGCCGCTGGCAGGCGAGCGTGCTCGCGGCCGCGCTGGCCCTGCTCGTCACGCTGAGCCCCGGCGCCGAGCGCCGGCGGGGTGGCATGCTGGTGGCGGGCGGCGCGGCGCTGCTGCTCGTGCTCGTCGTCGTCGGCGTCGCGGGTGCGGTGGCGCCATGGACGGCGTGGAGTCAGGCCGCCGCGCGCCCGGCACTCGTGTTCAGCGGCCGCAGCGCGTGGGTGACGGAGGGCGAGCGCTTCATGCGGGGGGCGACGCTGGCCTTTGACGAGGCCCACCGCGTCGTCGCCGTCACACCCGGCACGTTCCGCGTCGTCGAGCAGGACGGCGGCCGCCGCGTCGTGCGCGACTGGCGGCTGGCCGCCGGCGACGCCATCAGCCTGCGGCCGGGCGACACGCTCACGGCGGCGGCCGGCAGCCGCCTGCGCTTCGAGCCCGGCAAGCGCGTGCCCGGCGCGGCGCCGTCGGGCGCGGCCTGGGCCGATGCCGCAGCCCGTGTGCCCGCGGCGCGCGCGCTCGGCCTGCTGGCGACGTTCGCGCTCGGCGCCTGCGCCGTCGTTCCCGCCGCCGGCCGACGGGTGGGCGTCGCGCCGGCGATCGCGCTCGCCCTCTCGCTCGGCGCGACGTCGTGGGGCGTCTACGCGACGCTGGCCGCGCCCGAGGTGGGGCTGGCGGGCTCGCCGGCGGAAGCGCTGCTCTCGCTGCCGCGCGCGGTGGCCCCGTCCCGCGCGTTGCCGGCCGGCGCGCTTGCCGCCGTCGTCCTCCTCGGGTTGCTCGCGCTGTTCGTCGCCGCGGCGGACGCGCTGCGCGAGCGCATCAGCGAGGCCGGGGGAGTGCGCCTGCCGATCATCTGGCCGGCCGTGATGGCCGCCGCCGCGCTCACGGCCGCGGTCGCGGTGGTGGACCCATGGACGCCGCTGACGGCGGGCCTGGGCCTGGCCGGCGCAGCGATTGCGGCGCCGCGGCTGGGGGCAGGCAACGGCGCGCGCCGCGTGCTCGGCTGGCCGCTCGAGGCAATCGGCGCGCTGTTCGGTGCCGCTGTCTATGCCGGCCTCACCCTCCTCTCCGCTCTGCTGCCGGCCGCGTTGGCCCTGCTCGGGGCCACCCCGGTGCTCGCCGCCGCGCCCGCCGCCTGGACCGTCATGAGGTTGTTGCGCACGACGCGACGCTGAGGCCGACTTCGAGTACGATACGTCCGCTTCATCGTGCCCTCGATCAGTCCCGTTTGCGGAGGGTTGGTGAGCTTTAGATCCGTGCGCGCCACCGCGGCGACCGCGCTTCTGGTCGCCGTGGCGTACTACATCGGGGCCAACTTCGGCTTCTTCCTCCGGTTCCCGCCGTCGACCCCCTCCGTCCTCTGGCCGCCCAACACGATCCTCACCGCGACGTTCCTGCTGACGCCGCCGCGGCGATGGTGGATCTACCTGCTCGCGGCGCTGCCCGCCCACCTCGCCGCGGAACTGGGTATGGAGTGGCCGGCCTCGCTCGTGCTCGTGCTGTTCGTCACCAACTGCAGCGAGGCGTTGATCGCCGCCGCCGGCGTGCGGTGGTTCAGCGATGCTCCCGGGCGCTTCGACACGCTGCGCCGGGTCACGGTGTTCATCGTGGCTGCCGGCCTCGTCGCGCCGTTTCTGTCGTCGTTCGTCGACGCGGCGGCGGTGAGGGCGGTGCAGGGCGAGCCGTACTGGCTCGTCTGGCGAATGCGCTTTTTCTCGAACGTTCTCCCCGAGCTGATGCTCGGCCCGGCCATCATCATGGCGGTCACGGCCGGACCCGCCTGGCTCCGCGGCGCGTCGCGCGGGCGGCGCCTCGAGGCGGCGCTGCTGGCCGTCGCCCTCGTGATCGTCGGGGCATGGGTCTTCGGGGTGTTGATCGATCGGCCGGTCAACATCCCGGGCGCGTCCGTCGTCGCGTTTCTTCTGCCGTTGATACTATGGATGACGGTGCGGTTCGGACCGGGCGGCGCGAGCCTCGCGCTGCTGGGCACGTCCCTCATCGCCATCTGGGCGAGCGCGCACGGACGAGGACCGTTCGCGATCCTGCCGTCGGCCGAGGGCGTGCAGGCTCTGCAGATCCTCCTGACCATGCTGATCGTGCCGATTCTGTGTCTGGCGGCGGTCATCGTGGAGCTTCACCAGGCCACGCGCGCCCTCGGCGAGCGGCTCGAGGCGCTGCGCGCCAGCGAGGTGCTGAAATCGGCCATCCTCGCGTCACTGAGCAGCTCCGTGGCCGTCCTGGACCGGGGAGGCCGGATCGTCGACGTCAACGCAGTCTGGACGCGCGACGGCGGCGAATCGGCCGGCCCCACGTCGGCCCGGATCAGGGTGGGCGACAACTATCTCGACGTGTGGCGGGAGGCCGCCCGCCGAGCGACGCCGCACGCGGATGAGGCCGTGGCGGGCATCGCGGCCGTCCTCGGCGGGGCACGGCTGGGATTCGCCATCGACTATTCGGCGCACGCCGGGGCGGCCGAGCGATGGTTCGCGATGTCCGTGGTCCCGCTCGACCGCCCCGAGCGCGGCGCCGTCATCTCCTGCACCGAGGTGACCGAGCGAAGGCGGGCGGAGCTGGACGCGCAGCGAAGCCGTCAGGAGTTGGCCCACTTCACGCGGGTCTCGACGATGGGCGAGCTGACCGCCTCGCTCGCCCACGAGCTGAACCAGCCGCTCACCGCGATCCTGACCAACGCCCGCGCCGCGCTCCGATTCCTGGACGCCGCGCCCCCGGACCCGGGAGAGCTGCGGGCGATCCTCTCGGACATCGTGGACGACGACAAGCGCGCGGGCGAGGTCATCCTGCGCCTGCGTGATCTCCTCCGAAAGGGCGAGCCGCAGCGCGTGCTGCTCGACCTCAACGTCCTCGTCAAGGACGTGGTGAGGCTGCTGAGCAGCGACGCCATCATCCGCAACGTGAGCGTGACCTTGGACCTCGCGGCGGAACCGGTTCACGTGCACGGCGACCGCGTCCAACTCCAGCAGGTCATCCTGAACCTGCTGCTCAACGCGATGGAGGCGACGGCCGAGCGCTCGGGGCCGGAACGGAGCATCGTCGTGCGGACGGAGATCATCACCATGCTGGAGACCGTGCACCTGGCGGTGGAGGACACCGGGGTGGGACTCGGCCCCGGCGTGTCCGAGCTCGTGTTCGAGCCGTTCTACACCACGAAGCCCGCCGGCATGGGGATGGGACTGGCCATCGTCCGCTCGATCGTCGAGGCGCACGGCGGCGTCGTCTGGGCGATGACGAACCCGGCGGCCGGCGCCACGTTCCACGTCGCCATGCCGGTCCGCTACGTGCCGACATGACCGACAAGCCGCGCGTGGTCGTCGTGGACGACGACGACTCGGTCCGCCGCGCCCTCGAGCGGCTGCTGAGGTCCGCGGGATACGACGTCGAACTGTTCGGGTCGTCTCGCGCGTTCGTCGAGCGGGGCGAGTACGACCGGGCCGACTGCCTGGTGCTCGACGTCCGCATGCCGGGGCAGAGCGGGCTCGACGTGCAGCACCTGCTCATCTCGGCCGGTCACGACGTCCCGATCGTCTTCATCACCGGACATGGCGACCTCCCGATGGCGGTCCAGGCGTTGAAGGCCGGCGCCGTCGACATCCTCGCCAAGCCGTTCGACGACGGGATCTTCCTCAAAGCCGTCGAGCAATGCGTCGCGAAGAGCCGCCGGCGCCGCGCCTGACCGTCGGGCGAGGCGCGGCCTGCTGCCGTCGTGGGCAGCATCACGTCCCCGCCGGCGGCCGGGCGTGTGATTCCTTCTAAAACCGCGGCCGCCGTTGGCATCGACCGGGAAACAGCCTCATAATGGAGGCTCGATGGCCAGTGATCGGATCGTCGTGCGCGGTGCCCGCGAGCACAACCTCAAGAACATCGACGTGGAGATCCCCCGGGACCAGCTCGTCGTCCTGACGGGACTCTCCGGCTCGGGCAAGTCATCGCTGGCCTTCGACACGATCTACGCCGAGGGCCAGCGCCGCTACGTGGAATCGCTCTCCGCGTACGCGCGCCAGTTCCTCGAGCAGATGGAGAAGCCCGAGGTCGACTCGATCGAGGGCCTCTCCCCCGCCATCTCGATCGAGCAGAAGACGACGAGCAAGAACCCGCGCTCCACCGTCGGCACCGTCACCGAGATCTACGACTACCTGCGCGTGCTCTTCGCGCGCGTCGGCGTGCCGCACTGCCCGGAGTGCGGCAAGGTGATCTCCGCCCAGACGGTGCAGCAGATGGTGGATCGCGTGCTGCTGCAGCCGGTGGGCACGCGGCTGCTCGTGCTGGCGCCCGTCGTGCGCGGCCGCAAGGGCGAATACAAGAAGCTCTTCTTCGACCTGCAGCGCCAGGGCTTCTCGCGCGTGCGCGTCAACGGTATCGTGCGCGAGCTGGGCGAGGAGATCGACCTCGACAAGAAGCGCAAGCACACGATCGACGTCGTGGTCGACCGGCTCGTCGTCAAGGACGGGCTCGGCGCGCGCCTGGCCGACTCGCTGGAGACCGCGCTCCGCCTCGCCGACGGAATCGTCCAGGTCGAGATTCCGGAGGGCGAGGGGATGGTCTTTTCCGAGCGCCTCGCCTGTGCGGACTGTGGCATCTCCTTCCCCGAGGTGTCGCCGCGCATGTTCTCGTTCAACAACCCGTACGGCGCCTGCCCGGAGTGCGGCGGCATCGGCACGCGCTTCGAGATCGACCCCGAGCGGCTGGTGCCCAACGCCAACCGCTCGCTCGCGGCCGGCGCGCTGGCGCCGTGGGCCGGCCGCGAGAACGTCTACTTCAAGCAGACGCTCGGCGCGCTCGCCAAGCGCTACAAGTTCTCCCTCGACGAGCCGTGGGCCAAGCTCAGGAAGCCCGTGCGCGACGTGGTCCTGCACGGCGACCGCGACGGCGGCTTCGAGGGCGTGGTGAAGATCCTCGAGCGGCGCTACCGGGAGACCGAGTCCGAGAACGCCCGGCGCGAGATCGAGACGTTCATGGCCGAGCGCCCGTGCCCCGTGTGCAAGGGCTCGCGCCTGCGGCCTGAGTCGCTCGGTCTCAAGATCGCGGGCAAGTCCATCGCCGACGTGGTGGCGTTGACCATCAAGGACGCTGCCGTATTCTTCAACACTCTCAAGCTCGGCGAGCGCGAGGCGGCCATCGCGCGGCGCGTGCTGAAGGAGATTCGTGAGCGCCTCGGCTTCCTGGCCAACGTGGGCCTCGACTACCTCACCCTCGACCGACCGGCGGGCACGCTCTCCGGCGGCGAGGGCCAGCGCATCCGGCTCGCCACCCAGATCGGCTCGAGCCTGGTCGGCGTCCTCTATATCCTCGACGAGCCGTCGATCGGGCTCCACCAGCGCGACAACCGCCGGCTCCTCGACACGCTCAGGCGGCTGCGCGATCTGGGCAACACGGTGCTCGTGGTCGAGCACGACGAAGAGACGATCCGCTCGGCGGACTTCGTCGTCGATCTCGGCCCCGGCGCCGGCGAGCTGGGCGGCCACGTGGTGGCCATCGGAACCCCCGACGAGATCGTCGCCAACGAGCAGTCGCTCACCGGTCAGTTCCTCTCGGGCGCGCGCGCGATCCAGGTGCCCGCCACCCGCCGCAAGGGAACGGGAAACACGCTCACGATCCACGAGCCGCGCGAGCACAACCTCAAGGGCCAGTCCGTGACCATCCCGCTCGGCACGTTCACGTGCGTGACCGGCGTGTCGGGCTCGGGCAAGTCGACGCTCGTCAACGACATCCTGTATCGCGCGCTCGCCCAGATGCTGCATCGCGCGCAGGACCGGCCGGGGGCGCACACGCGCATCGAGGGCGCCCAGCACGTCGACAAGGTCGTCGACATCGACCAGTCCCCCATCGGCCGCACACCGCGCAGCAACCCCGCCACCTACACCGGCGTCTTCACGTTCATCCGCGCGCTGTTCGCGCGGACGCAGGAGGCGCGGATGCGCGGCTACCAGCCCGGGCGCTTCTCGTTCAACGTCAAGGGCGGGCGCTGCGAGGCGTGCCAGGGCGACGGCCTCGTGAAGATCGAGATGCACTTCCTGCCCGACGTCTACGTCACCTGCGACGTCTGCAAGGGCAAGCGCTACAACCGCGAGACGCTCGACGTGCACTATAAAGGGAAGAACATCGCCGAGGTCCTCGACATGACCGTGCACCAGGCGCTGGAATTTTTCGACGCGGTGCCGGTCATCAAGTCGAAGCTTCAGACCCTGCACGACGTCGGCCTCGACTACATCCGCCTCGGCCAGTCGGCCACCACGTTGTCCGGCGGAGAAGCCCAGAGAGTCAAACTGGCGACGGAGCTGTCACGCCGGGCGACCGGACGGACGCTCTACATCCTCGACGAGCCGACGACTGGACTGCACTTCGCCGACATCGAGAAGCTGCTGGAGGTGCTCAACCGGCTGGTGGAGGCGGGCAACACCGTCGTGATCATCGAGCACAACCTCGACGTCATCAAGACCGCCGACTGGGTGATCGACCTCGGGCCCGAGGGCGGCGACGACGGCGTCCTCGACGGTCGCGCAGCTCGACCGCCTGGCCGCCGCCGGCATGGACGTCGCGCGCCTGAACTTCTCGCACGGCACGCACGCCGAGCACGCCGAGGTCATCCAGCGCATCCGCGAGGCGGAGGCGCGCTGGAATCGGCCGGTCGCCATCCTTCAAGACCTGCAGGGTCCGAAGATCCGCCTCGGCACCTTCGGGGAGGGCGGGGGCCGCCGCGTCGATCTCGAGGCGGGCCGCCCGTTCACCCTCTGCCGCACACCCTGTGTCGGCACCTCCGAGCGCGTGTTCGTCTCGCCGCCCGAGTACCTCGGGCGCGTGAAGGCCGGCGACGAGATCTGGATGGACGACGGCATGATCCAGCTGCGCGTCGACTCGATCACGCCGCAGGAAGTCCGCTGCGTGGTCGTGGCCGGCGGCCGCATCAGCGATCACAAGGGCATCTCGCTGCCGCACGTGGACCTGCCCGCCTCCTGCCTGACCGAGAAGGACGTCGAGGATCTCAAGTTCGGCATCGATCATCGCGTGGACTTCGTGGCCGTGTCGTTCGTGCGCACGGTGGACGACATTCGTGAGGTGCGCAAGTTCCTCGGGGGGCAGGGCGCCGACATCCCGCTCGTGGCCAAGCTCGAGCGCCACGAGGTGCTCGACAACCTGCCCGCCGTCGTCGGCGCCGTCGACGCGGTGATGGTCGCCCGCGGCGATCTCGGCGTGGACGTCCCCCTCGAGGACGTGCCGCACATCCAGAAGGAGATCATCCGCCAGGCTCACGTGGCCAAGGTGCCGGTGATCGTGGCCACGCAGATGCTGGAGTCGATGGTCACCCACATGCGGCCCACGCGCGCCGAGGTGGCCGACGTCACGGCGGCGATCTTCGACGGCGCCGACGCCATCATGCTGTCCGCGGAGACGGCGTCGGGCCGCTACCCGGCCGAGGCCGTCGAAGTCATGGCGCGCATCGCCGAGCGTGCCGAGCAGGCGGCGCTCGCACAGGAGCCCATGCGGCGCCGGCGCGAGCACCGCGCGCCGGTCGGGTTCCCCGAGGCGGTGTCGGACGCCGCCGCCAGCGCCGCGCGCGCGCTGGACGCGCGCGCCATCGTCGCCTTCACGCAGTCCGGATTCTCGGCGCGGCTGATCTCCCAGGAGCGGCCGGCCACGCCGATCATCGCCTTCACGCCCTTCGCGGCCGTGCAGCGGCGGCTCGCCCTCACGTGGGGCGTCACCTCGCGGCTCATCCGCAAAGTGGAAACCACCGACGAGATGGTGGAGGAGATCGAGGCGACGCTGCTCGGCGACGGCACCGTGCGCGCCGACGACGTGCTCGTGATCATCTCCGGCGCGCCGATGTGGGTCACGGGCACCACCAACCTCGTCAAGCTCCACCGCGTCGGCGAACGCCGCTGAGAGGACACGCGATGGCCTTTTCGCACCTGATCGTCGAGCGCGCCGCGCAGGTCGCCACCGTCACCCTGAACCGGCCCGACGCCTACAACGCGCTGAACCTCGGGCTCGGGCGTGAGCTGTTCACGGCCTCGATCGAGCTCGACGAGGATCCCGACGTGCGCTGCGTCGTCGTGACCGGCAGCGGCAAGTCGTTCTGCGCGGGCGGCGACGTGCGCGACTTCGCCGACAACCTGCCGCGCGTCGGCGCGCTGATCAAGGAGCTGACGACGTACCTGCACGGCGCCATCTCGCGCTTCTGCCGCAGCGACAAGCCGGTGATCATGGCCGTCAACGGCATCGCCGCCGGCGGCGGCCTCAGCCTGGCCCTCTCCGGTGACCTCGTGCTGGCGACCGAGTCGGCGAAGCTGACGATGGCCTACTCGAAGATCGCGGCCACGCCCGACGGCTCGTCGTCGTACTTCCTGCCGCGCCTGGTGGGGCTGCGGCGCGCCATGGAGCTCTACTTCACCAACCGCGTGCTCACCGCGCGCGAGGCGCTCGAGTGGGGCCTGATCACGCGCGTGGTGCCGGACGCCGAGTTCAAGGGCGCCGTCGAGACGCTCGCGCGCGAGCTGGCGCAGGGACCGTCGAAGGCCTTCGGCGCCGCCAAGCGGCTCTTCCACCAGTCGACGTGGGAGAGCCTCGAGACGCAGATGGAGCTGGAGGCGCAGGCCATCGCCAACTC
>WNFI01138481.1_pt2 | contig 10155 bp, 11 predicted proteins | sample 5400471 | NCBI WGS metagenome assembly WNFI01 (sample SAMN13153348, study PRJNA577476) | soil metagenome | isolation source: 100 cm saprolite on Douglas fir-dominated hillslope | place: USA:California | collected 2013-09-17
AGCACCGCCAGGATCCAGGTCGGGCGCCTCATGCGATCAATCCGGCGTGAAGACGGACCTGCCGGTCGAGCGTGGCAGCCAGACGCGTGCTGTGGGTTACCATCAGAAAGCCGCATCCGGTTCGTTTGACCAGATCGCGTGCGAGGCCGAGAACATCATCCGCGGTCGCTTCGTCGAGATTGCCGGTGGGTTCGTCGGCCAGCAGAAGCTGCGGCTTGACCGCCAGCGCGCGGCCGATGGCGACCCTCTGCTGCTGACCGCCGGACAACTGCTCCGGATATCGCTTTTGCAAGTCGCCGAGCCCCAGCCGATCGACAAGCTCTGTCTGCCACCGGGCATCGTGGCAGCCGGCGATGCGGGACTGGAACGCCAGATTGTCGGCGACGGTAAGGCTCGGTATCAGATTGAACTGCTGAAACACCAGCCCCAGCCGATTGCGCCGGAGCGCGGCGCGGTCCGCGTCCGACAGCCCGGAAATACACGCGTCTGCGAGCCAGACTTCTCCGCTGTCCGCCTGATCGAGGCCGGCGATGAGATGCAGCAGCGTGCTCTTGCCGCTGCCGGATTCTCCCGTCAGCGCGACGCTTTCTCCGGCCGCCACGTTCAGGTCCACACCGCGCAGCACCACCACCTGTTCCTGCGCCGAACGATAGCTCTTGTTCAGGGCGCGTACCGTCAGCATGGACGTTACCGGTTGCAAGGCGTGCCGCACCAGACCCATTACAGCGGCTTCTGGTATTTCAGCACGGACTCGTTCACCGGCACCTGCGGCCGGAACACCGCGGCGTCTCGCAGATCTTCCGGACGATCCGGTGCGGCGACAATCGCCTGATAGTCCGGCGCGGAGACTTGCGCAGTCGCCGGCCCCAGCATCCCGCCGGCAACAATCGAAACCAGAACAGGCTGGCGGATGAGGCGCGCAGGGCAACGACGGTCGAGTTCGATCATGCCGGGACTCCTTGATGGGACGCCCCACCATATCAACCCCCACGCGCGAGATCACGACTTCAATCGGGCGGTTAGCACGAGCGTGATGCCACTTGGACCCGCATGGTTGCGCTCCCATTCGTGATCGACCCCGAAATGTCGCATTGCGTTGGTACCGATCCCTTGACTAGTTTCGCCTGGGCCCGATCGACAGGGTCGAAGTGGGACCGAAACGCGAATTGTGGGAAGTGATCATGGCCACCCAACCGACGCCGAAAGGTGCCTGGAAGATTACCTTCCTGCTGTTTCTCTTCATGCTGGTGAATTTTGCGGACAAGATCGTTGTCGGCCTTGCCGGCGTGCCGATCATGACCGAACTCAAACTGGAGCCTGAGCAGTTCGGCCTGCTCGGATCGTCATTTTTCTTTCTGTTCTCGATCGCCGCCGTTGCCGTCTGGTTCGTCGCCAATCGCGTCGCGACCCGCTGGGTGCTGCTCGCCCTTGCCCTGGTCTGGGCGCTGGCCCAGTTCCCGATGGTGGGTACGGTCGGGTTCAGCACGCTTCTGATCTGCCGCGTCATCCTTGGTGCGGGCGAAGGACCTGCGGCTTCGGTAGCGACGCATGCGATCTACAAATGGTTTCCCGACGAGAAGCGAACGCTGCCGACCGCAGTCCTGGCTCAAGGATCGGCCTTCGGCGTCATCCTCGCAGTTCCGGCGCTGAACTGGATCATCATCAATTATTCCTGGCATTATGCCTTCGGTGCGCTCGGTCTGGTTGGCCTGCTGTGGGTGGTTGCCTGGCTGATTCTGGGCAGCGAGGGAGCGTCGGTGCAAACCGTCGCGATGGCCGCTGCCGAGCCCCGCATCCCTTACTCGCTGCTCCTGACGTCGCGGACCTTTGTCGGCTGCGTCGCCGCCACCTTCGGCGCCTATTGGGCGCTGTCGCTTGGCCTGACCTGGTTCACGCCGTTCATTGTGAAGGGACTGGGTTTCTCCCAGAAGGACGCCGGCTGGATCTCGATTCTGCCATGGGTGTTCGGCGCCGTCGTCGTGCTCACCAGCGGCTGGATTTCCCAGCTGCTCATGGCGCACGGCGTCTCCACGCGCGAGGCGCGCGGCGTGCTTGGCGCGGCTCCTCTCATCGTCGGAGGCCTGATCCTGTTGGTGATGCCGCATGTCGAAGGCGCGGGTCTGCAGATCGCCCTGCTCGTGGTGGGGGCGGGGCTCTGCGGATCGATCTATGTGGTCTGTCCGCCAATGCTCGGTGAATTCACCCCGGTTTCACAGCGCGGCGCCGTGATCGCGATCTACGGCGCGATCTATACGCTCGCCGGCATCGCAGCGCCCATGGTGATGGGCAGCGTGATCCAGCGTGCGGCAGTCCCGACCGAAGGCTACCTGACCGGCTTTACAATCAATGCCGTCGTTATGATCCTGTCAGGCCTGCTCGGCCTGCTGCTGCTGCGCCCGGACACCGAGCGCGCGCGCCTGATGCCCGGCTCGTCGAAGCCGGAATTCGTGTGAGCGCGGCAACCAGTGAGATCATGGCTCTAATAATCTCGCGCGGGGCGTTTCGACGCCTGGTTTTTCTGGATTCCGCTCGGTGACAAGCGCGAGCAATACGGTCAATGCCATGAACACGACCGATGCACCGAACACCCAGCGCGGGCTGTTCTGGTCCATGATCCAGCCAAACAGCAGCGGGCTGATGATGCCACCCACATTGAAGCCGGTGGAGACGATGCCGAATGCGCGCCCTGCCGCGCCCGGAGGCGCCGCATTGAGCACCAGCATGTCACGGGATGGCGCGATCACGCCGCCGAGGAATCCTGCGATCGCCATTGCGACCGTCAGCAATGTGGGCGGCAACGTCATTGTCGCGATGACCAGTACAATGGCGGCGTTGAGCGCGAAACATGCCGCGGCAACCTGGCCGTGGCGCTGCGTCCTGTCGGCGAGACTGCCACCCGCCAGCACGCCGACGGCACTGGCGCCGAGAAACGCGGTGAGCGCAATGTTGGCGGCGGAGAACGAACTGCCGTAGCCGCTCATGAGCGCGACCACGCCGAAATTGCCGATACCGGCATTGGACAGGCTGAGCAGCGTGAAGAAAATGCTCAGCACGATGATCGCCTGCGTCATGATGTTGCTCCGCGGCGCGCGCGTGCCGTCGGCTGGCAGATCGGCCGCGCCCGCATCGGGAATGCCGATGACGAGGAGCAGCAGCCCGACCAGCGGGCCGACCGCCCCCGCTATGATCAGGGCACCGTGACCGTTGGTCATGGTGACCAGCGCGACCATGATGGACGGCGCCACGGCGCCGCCGAGGAAACCTGCAAAGGTGTGGATCGAAAACGCCCGCCCCATGCGCGCTTCATCCATATGGGCTGAAAGGATCGCATAGTCCGCCGGATGATAGACGCTGTTGGCGAGCCCGAGCAGCGCGGCGCAGGCGATCAGCCAGGGATAACTCATATGCAGGCCGAGCATCATCAATGCACAGCCGCCCAGGGCCAGTCCCATGATCAGGATTTTCCGGGCGCCGACCCGGTCCACCAGAAAGCCGATCGGTGCTTGGGTCAGGCCCGACACCCCCGCGAAGACGGTCAGTGCAAAACCGAGTTCGATAAAGCTGACCCCAAGCTGCTCCTTCAGAAAGGGGAACAGCATCGGCAGCACAAACAAATGGAAATGGCTGACCCAATGGACCGTCGAAATCGCAGCCAGAGTGCGCAGCGAAGTCTCCGACCTCGCCTGATTTGCGCCTGCCAGTACGTCGACCATCCCTGAATTTCCGTCCCATTTCACCGCATTGGCCCCGAAAGGCGAGCTGAAACTATCGGTCGGGCGGGTTATTTGTCTATGAACACGTCTGCATGACAGCCCCCGCGGAGGGTCGCGGAACCGAATATTCGGGGCAGATTCAAGCTTCTGCGCGTATTCTGATCGCAAAACCGGGATCACCCTCGGATCAAGTCCGAGGGCATGCTTTTGCGGAATACGCGCCAACCAAGATCCTGAAGACAAACAGGACCGATGCGAGGAGGATTCAAAGCATGGCCCACGCGCTTGCGGTTTCGAGACCCCTTCATGTGCTGCTTTCTGAAGGGGCCAGCACGTCGGCGCGAGAGGCTGTCACCGTGATGGGGCTGGCGGGTCATGTCGTCGAGGTCTGCGATCCCGACACCCATTGCCTGGCGAGGTTCTCGCGCTTCGTCAGGAAGTTTCATCGCTGTCCGGGACTTGCGAAGGATCCGGCCGCGTTGCTGGCGTTCATCGAGAAATTGCTGGCGACGCGGCGGTTCGATGTGCTGCTGCCGATTCACGAACAGGGGTTTTTGCTGGCCCGCGCGCTGCAGCGAATAGAAGCGAACGTCGGGATCGCCCTGCCGCATTTTGATAATTACCGCGCTGCGCACAGCAAGGCCGCCTTCAGCCGATTGCTCGGCGAACTGGGGCTGCCGCAGCCGGCAACCCATCTGGCGAAGTCTGATTCCGAACTGCGCGCTGCCGTTCGCTTTCCCTGTGTTGTCAAAACCCCGATCGGAACCGCCAGTCGCGGCATTTGGTTCGTGCGCGACGACGCCGGCCTGATGCAGGTCGCTGAGGATCTCGGCGCCAATGACCGATTTGCAGACGGGGTGCTGGTACAGGATTTCGTCGCCGGCGCTACTGAAAAAGCACAGGCGGTTTTCTGCCGCGGCAAATTGCTCGGATTTCATGCCACCAGACAAATCTCCGTCGGTGCCGGCGGTGGCGATGCGCGGAAGGAAAGCGTGCGGCGACCGGGCGTGCGTGCCCACGTCGAGATGATCGGAGAACGTCTCGGCTGGCACGGCGCACTGTCGGTCGACTATATTTTACCCTCCGGGGCCGCCACGCCGCTCTACATCGACTGCAATCCGCGGCTGGTCGAGCCGATGAGCGCGTACCTCGCCGGTCTCGATCTGGTGCAACTGCTGCTGCGGGTGTCGCTGGGAGAAACGCCGCCAGCCGCTCCGGACAGCCGCGCCGGCGTGCGGACGCATCTCACCATGCAGGCCCTGTTGGGATGCGCGCTGCGCGGCGGCACGCGGCGCGACATTTTTCGCGAATGCACACACTTGCTGACACACCGGGGAGCTTACGCTGACAGCGTCGAAGAATTGACGCCAGTCCGTCTCGACTGGATGAGCGCCGTGCCCTTAGCGATGACGGCAATTTTCTTGCTGGTCTCGCCAGCGCTGGCGAAACCGCTTGTGAGAGGCGGCTGGGGCGCGCATTTGCTCGACGTCCGCAGCATCCGGCTCATCGAAGACGAGAATTTCGCTTGAAGCTGTTTCGGGTTGGGTTGAATCGTCATTCCCGTCCTCCGTGCAGTGCATCAGAGTTCGTCATGCCCGGGCCTTGTGCCAGGCATCCACGCCCTGGCCACGTAGGACATGGATGCAGGGACAAGAACAAGCCCGGCCATGATGAAGAAACGGGGCAAGCTGGAAAAATGCTTTAGTGCTGTGGCCTTTCATTCCGGACCGGGTTGTCGATCGGATATCGTCGCGGCGTCACAAGCCCTGCTGTTCGTCGTCGCGATCGCGCTTGGGCGTTGCGATGTCGCCATCCTCCACGTCGTCGTCCTCGCTCACCTTGGGCGGCGATTTTCTGGACTTGTCCTCGTTCTTGACCGAGGCCTTGGCCGATCTGGCGTCCTTACCTTTCTTGCCGATTCCAATCATGTTTTCCTGTCCTTTATTGATCGGGTGAACTGGTCGCCGGTCGCTCGCTCGTGATTTCGGCACTCGACCTCAATGTGACCGCCATTGCGACCATAATAGCCCGGGGGTGCACAATCTTGCCTGCCTTTTTTCGTCGTTAGGTGTAAAGAGATACGAAGCCTGCGCAAGGCTTGCGACCGATTCCCATCAAACATGGAGTGATGATGAAAAAGCCGAAGATCGAGGCGGACGAACCGCAATCCCGCAAAATCATTCGTGCCGACAAGGCGCCGACCGAGGGCTATTCGCTGGTCGTGGACGGCCACTTCAAATCGCATCACGATACCGTAGAAGCCGCGGAAGAAGCGGGGATGGCTTTGAAGAACAGGTATCAGATGCTTCAGGTACAGGTGTACGATGCCGTAACCAAAACGCGATCGATGATTGAATGGCCGGCGCCTGTGGCTTGATAGCAGCCGCGGTGAATTGACCCTGCTTCTGTTTGCCGCAGGAGCCCGAGGTTTCAGGTCCGGCGTCCGCCGCTCTGCTGACTTGCCAGCCAGTCTGCCAGCGCAGGGGCTTTCTCTCCCGATTTTTTCCCGGATTTGTCGCGCGTCTTTTTGACCGCGGGGATTGAACGCGTCGGCTCGGCGGCTTCCCTGGCAAGGCGCAAGGCCTTCAGCTTTGCCATATTGTCGATCACGGCCTTTGCGGCGGCGTCGCGATCGGCCTTGCCGGTCTTGGCGTCATTGGCTGCTCTTGCGGTCCTGTTGAAACGCGCTTCCGCGCGCTCGCGATCTTCTTTTGTCATTTTAAGTGGTCTTCTTTTTCTTCGGTTTTGGCTTGGTCTCCGCAGGCTTGCCGCGGTCGGCCGCCTCTTTTGCCAATCGGATTGCTCGAAGATTCGCCGTCCTCTTCCGGATCGCGATATCCTGGGCTGCGATATCCGCCATTGCCTTGATGCCCTCGGCGTCCTGCGCAAGCTTCCTGCTGAGCCGGATCTCTTTCAGCTCGGCGGCGGTCTTCGGTTCGGTATCCATGATTGGATTGCCTCAGGGTTGACAATAGGGGAACAGGACGCGGCTATCGCGTACTACTCTTATCACGGATCAGGCGGCCCCTGAGAACATTAAGGACAGTCAGAACACCATTGGAGCGCCAACGCCAGTGGTTCCGGTATTCAAGGTGAATGCCGGAACCCGCCTCATTTGGCCGGCATTTCTGCAGCGCGGCTCGTTTCACAAATCCCTCGCCCTGACGTAGATCTGTGCGATGATGCCGAGCGTGGCAATTTCCGGGTAAAGGGACATGAGGGCATGGGGGCCAATCCCGGAATTTTCGGAAGCAAGTATGGCTGAATTTGTGGTGGAATTCGGCAAGGACGGTAGGCCGGTGGCGCCGGATGGGCGTCTGGATGCGGCAGCGTTTCACCGCAACCACCAGCCGATCTGGGAGGTTCTTGAGCCATTCCTGCGCGACAAATCCGGCGACGTCGTTGAAACCGGCAGCGGCACGGGTCAGCATGCGGTCGAATTCGCCCGCCGCAATCCGCGGATCGTCTGGTGGCCGAGCGATCTCAACGATCAGCATCTGAAGAGCATCCATGCCTGGCGATTGCACGCGCAACTCCCCAATGTCCGCGAGCCGATGCGAATCGATCTTGCCGATCCGGACTGGTGTCCGAAGATGCACGACGGCAGCGGCCCCGGAAGATTGCTGGCGGTGTTCTGCGCCAACGTCGTTCACATCGCTCCGTGGCGCGTCGCGCAAGGATTGTTTGCCGGAGCCTCGGCATATCTGCGGCCCGACGGGCGGCTGTTCGTTTACGGCCCCTTCAAGCGGGATGGCAAGCATACCGCGCTCAGCAATGCCGTGTTCGACAGCAGTCTGAAGAGTGCCAACCCTGAATGGGGCGTGCGCGAGGTCGAAGAACTCGAGCGATTGGCCGAAGCGGTCGGTCTGGCACTGGTCGACGTCACCGAGATGCCCGCCAACAACCTTAGTCTGGTGTTTGCGCGCTCATAGGCTGGGTGAACCGCGACGCATGGCCCACGCCCGTTTGCGCGTGTTGATTGGCGGGTTTGCTCCGTTCATAGTCCCGCGAAACGATTGGGCGCGATCCAGCATCGGGCCGCATCCGGGGTGAATTTTTCCGATGTTCGACGTGACTATGGCCGACGAGCTTTCCGGCGACGCCCGTGCGCGGTCCAACGTGATTCGCCTCGCAGCGGCGCAGGCGCTGACGGGAGCCAACTCCGCGGTCATTTTCGCGACCGGTTCGATTGTCGGTGCGACTCTGGCGCCGGACGTCTCGCTCGCGACCGTGCCGATCTCGGTCTATGTGGCCGGGCTGGCATTCGGCACATTGCCGACCGGCGCCATTTCGCGCGCCTATGGACGGCGTGCCGCATTCATGATCGGCACCGGTTGCGGAGTGCTGACCGGAGCGCTCGCGGCCTTCGCCATTCTGCGTGGCTCTTTTGTCCTGTTTTGCTGTGCGACGTTCCTCGGCGGATTTTATGGCGCGGTTTCGCAATCCTATCGCTTTGCGGCTGCCGACGGCGCCAGCGCCGCCTATCGTCCGAAGGCGGTGTCATGGGTGATGGCCGGCGGCGTGTTCGCCGGCGTTCTCGGGCCGCAATTAGTGCAGTGGACGATGGATATCTGGCCGCCTTATCTGTTCGCCTTCAGTTTTGCGGTACAGGCGGCGGTTGCGCTGATCGCGATGGCGGTTGTGGCCGGCGTCGATGCGCCGAAGCCCGCGTCTGCGGATCTCAGCGGCGGACGGCCGCTGTTCGAGATTGCGCGTCAGCCGCGATTCGTCGCGGCCGCGATTTGCGGCGTGGTGTCCTATTCGATGATGAATCTGCTCATGACCTCGGCGCCGCTGGCGATGAAAATGTGCGGACTGGGCATGAGCGATTCGAACTTCGGCATTCAATGGCACATCGTGGCGATGTACGGGCCGAGCTTCTTCACGGGGTCGCTGATCGCGCGATTGGGCGCGCCGCGGATCGTTGCGATCGGCCTTGCGCTTGAGGCCGTCGCCGCCACGATTGGCCTTTCAGGCGTTACGGCGATGCATTTCTGGGTGTTGCTGGTGGTGCTTGGCGTCGGCTGGAATCTGGGCTTCATCGGAGCCTCAGCGCTGGTGTTGGAAACGCATCGGCCGCAGGAGCGCAACAAGGTGCAGGCGTTCAACGATTTTCTGGTGTTCGGCGTGATGGCGCTGGGATCGTTTTCGTCGGGGCAGTTGCTGGCGCATTACGGCTGGTCCGCGGTCAACATCGTGGTGTTTCCGCCGATACTGCTGGGGCTCGTGGCGCTGGGGCTCGCGGCGTTCGCGAGCCGCCGGGCCGTGCTCCGGCCGGCCTCGCAGTTTCCGGATCCGGGTATGTAGAGCGCAATCCCATCGAATTGAATCGCGATTGCGCTCTAGGATTTTGTTTTGTCGCGCTTTCTTCACGCGAACCGGTATCCACCCCCGGATCAAGGCCGGGGGCATGCTTCGCTTGAAAACGCTCTAATGCGCGTTCAGGATTGATTGAGGCCGGTCGGCGGCCTCGAATCTGTCGCGCGGCCACGCGATTTGAACCACGGCGCCGTGATCCGGAAATGTCCGGTTGGTGAAGGACACCTTTGCGCCGGTGCGCTCCAGCAGCGTCCGTGCGATGAAAACCCCAAGGCCGAGCCCGCTGTGTTCGCCCGGCGCCTCGTCCGAGCTGCGCCGCCGCGACAAATAGGGTTCGCCGATCCGCCTCAGCATGTCCGGCGCGATGCCCGGTCCATCATCGGAGATCACGATCTCGACGGTGTCGGCATTCCACCATGCGTTCACTTCGACGACTTCACGGGCGAAATCGACGGCGTTCTCAAGAATGTTGCCGACGCCATACAGGATAGCCGGATTACGCATCCCGACCGGCTCGCTGGCGCCGGCGACCGCGATCCGCACCTTGATCGCAATGCCGAAATCCCGATGCGGCGCCACCGCTTCCTCGATCAGGGTGGATAGCGGCATGCGGTCGAACGGGGCGCCGGTCGAGGACAGTTGCGTGATCTTGGCAAGAATGTCCCGGCAGCGCTGCGCCTGTTCGCGCAGCGTCTTGAGATCATCCGCAAGCGGGCTGTTGTCAGGCACGGTCTTTTCGAGTTCGCGCGAAATCAGAAAGATTGTCGACAGCGGTGTGCCGAGCTCGTGCGCGGCGGCGGCGGCGAGGCCATCGAGCTGGGTCAGATGCTGTTCCCGCGTCAGGACCAGTTCGGTCGCGGCGAGCGCGTCGGAGAGCTTGCGGGCCTCTTCGGTGACCTGGAACGCATAGAGACTGGTGACGCCGATCGCCAACAGGATCGAGAGCCAGACGCCGAACAGGTAGATCGGCGGCAACTCCATGGGATCGTCGCTGTCCCATGGCAGCGGCAGATGAAAAAAGCCCAGCGCGGTGGCGCAGACCGCGGCGAAGATTCCAAGCGCAATGGTCAGTCGCGTCGGCAGCGAGGTCGCGGAAATCAGCACCGGCGCGAGAAACAGGAAC
>WNFI01412543.1_pt3 | contig 10155 bp, 10 predicted proteins | sample 5400471 | NCBI WGS metagenome assembly WNFI01 (sample SAMN13153348, study PRJNA577476) | soil metagenome | isolation source: 100 cm saprolite on Douglas fir-dominated hillslope | place: USA:California | collected 2013-09-17
AGGATATAGGCGTTTCATGATCCTGGGCGGCCCCTCGGCCGCCCTCTTTGTCAGACCCGGATCGTTCCCGCATTCCAGAGCGGCTGATCGAAAATTTTTAAGTGCATCCCCTGTCATTGTGCGAAAAGGGGAGCCTCCAAGCAAAAGGATGCCCTATGCCTGAGCGCCAGATCTATCTCCTCTCACCCAAAGAACTTAGCCCGGAGACCATTGCAGTCGCATTTGCGAAGACGTCCCGGTCACCGGAAACGTTTCATGAGATCGCCTCGGCCTTGACCGAAGAAAAGTCTGCTCAATTTCACGAGAAGTGGGTGGTGGGATACGGACACGCCTCGGTTGCCGAGCACGCGGTTCTGCATCTTGCTTTTGAAAATGTCTCCCGCCTCGCGATCGAAATGATCGAATCCAATCGTTTGGCGTCCTATACCGAAAAGTCGACGCGATATCAGAAGTGGGGTGTGGATAACTTCTTTGTGCCGCCCGAACTGGATGGTCATCCGTTGCGGGCCAGGTATATTGAAACCTGCAGCTTGCTTTTCCGCACCTATACCGACTCGCTCGAGCCTCTACGGAGCATTGTTCTGGAGCGAAGCGCACGCCGCGAAAATGAAACCGTTGAGGCGCTCGACCGCCGGGTACGCTCGCAGTATGTCGACACCTGCCGCTTCCTGCTGCCCGCAAGCTCGCTGGCAAATGTGGGTATGACCGCGAACGCACGGGTCCTGGAGAACATGATCCGGAAAATGCTCTCGCACGAACTCATCGAAGTGAAGCAGATCGGCGAGCGGGTCAAGACGGTTGCCAAAAGTGAGATCCCCACCCTGGTGAAATATGCGGACGCCGCGCCGCACTGGATGGAAACCACCCAAATGTTGCGAAGCGAAGCCACCGCATTCCGTTCAGGCGAGGACGGCTGGTGTTCGTTGATCGACTACGACCCGGACGGGGAACAAAAGGTGCTCGCGGCGGCTTTGTATCGGTTCGGCGAAACGTCCTTCACAGATGCTCTCGCCTATGTCAAATCTCTTGGGGCAGCCGAGCAATCCAAGCTCGCGGATATCTTGCTGCAAAACCTCGGTGAACACGATATTCCAATCCGTGAGTTCGAGTATTCGACATATCTCTTTGACCTGATGATGGATCAAGGAGCCTATGCCGAGTTCAAGCGGCATCGGATGATGACGCAGACGCCCCAGGCCCTCACCACTCGGCTTGGTTACGCCATGCCCAGTCTAATCATCGCCGCAGGTTTTGAGTCTCCCTACCGGCGGGCAATGGACGAAGCCGCGGCGATGTACGAAGAGTTGCACGGGTTCAATCCTGAAGTGGCGCAATATGTCGTCCCCAATGGATATCATCGCCGAGTTCTGGCCCGCTTCAATCTCCGTGAAGCGTATCACTTCTGCCAGTTGCGGGCGGCAGCCAACGCCCACTATTCGATCCGGCGGATCGCCTACCGAATGCATCAACAGCTGATGTCTGTCCATCCCACCTTGAGCAACTTCATGCATCTACCGGATGAGACGTGGCAGAGTGTCGAGGAGAAGTATTTCTCGATCGCATGATGAGGCCCCGCTGCGCTCTTGTGTGTTGCCAATTCGACTAATCTTCTTCTTCCTCCACCACCACGCCAAAGATGTCATCGATGTGCTTTAAGATCTCCGGGGTGAGTTTTGGAACGACCTTCTCCGCCCCCATATTCTCGTGGATCTGTTCGACCCGGCTGGCACCGGTGATGACGGTGCTGAGATAGGGGTTTTTCAAACACCACGCCAGTGATAGTTGCGACAGCGTACAATCGAGGTCCTTTGCGATCGGTTCAAGCGCCCGCACCTTTTCGAGCCTGGCCTCGTCCGTCAAGCGCGACTTGAGCCAGCCGTATCCCTTCAGCGTACCCCGGCTCCCGGCCGGGATCCCCTTGTTGTACTTACCGGTCAACAAACCGGAGGCCAGCGGACTCCAGATGGTCGCACCATAACCGTATTCCCTGTACATCCGGATGTAATCCTTTTCGAAGCGCCTGCGTTGGAACAAACTGTATTCGGGTTGTTCCGTCACGGGTGCATGCAGGTGATGCCGTTGGGCGATCTCAATGGCAGCCACGATCTCCGAGGCGGCCCATTCGGAGGTGCCCCAATAAAAGGCTTTGCCCCATTCGATGATATTGTGCATCGCCCAGACCGTCTCTTCGATCGGGGTGGAGGGATCCGGGCGGTGGCAAAAGATCACATCGACGTAATCCAGCTGCAGCCTCTGGAGTGATCCGTTGATGCCTTCGATCAGGCGCTTGCGGTTCAGTGTGTCTTTTTCATTAATTCCATCGTTGATCCCCCAGAAAAATTTTGTCGAGACAAGATAGCTGCCCCGGCGCCAGCCCAGTTTCTTGAAGGCCGCGCCCATCACCTCCTCCGACTTGCCCGACGCATACACCTCGGCGTTATCGAAGAAGTTGACCCCCGATTCGTAGGCAGCGGACATGCACTTGACTGCATTATCCACATCCACCTGATTATGGAATGTTACCCACGAACCAAGTGAAAGTTCACTGACCTGGATGCCGGTTCGCCCAAGATGACGATATTCCACGTTTCCTCCGATCTTTCAGATTGAAGCGATGCGCTGAGGCGTCTATTATAATCATCGAATGCGGAAATTAGTTGCGCTTTGCCTCGTATTGTTCAGCGCTTGTGCCCAGCCACCATCGATTTCGGATCAACTTGCTGTCACTCTGAACGCCTATGAGACGACCACGCCCGCCCCGACTGCCGCGCAGCCCGATGGGTTGATCTCATCCTTCGAAACACCCATCCCAACGCCCACCCCCTACGCGTATACGATCGCATCCGGCGATACGCTCAGTGAGATCGCCCAGAAACTTAACGTTTCCCTGGATGCGCTTCTCGCGGCGAATCCGAATGTGGATCCGAACGCGCTTCCGATCGGGCATACGATCCTCATTCCCAGCTCTCCGAGTAATCCAGCTGGGGAATCCACACCGACGCCCCTGCCCCTGCCTGTCAAACAAATCTCATGTCGCCCTCAAGTGGATGGAGGCATGTGGTGCTTTATCTTGATCTTGAACGACTCTGAATTTTTCGCGGAGGACTTTTCAGCCCAGGTGACGCTGATCGACTCAGGGGGGAAAACCCTTGCCAGCCAGAGGGCCTATCCACCTTTGAATATTCTTCCGCCAAATACGGCTCTGCCGCTCAGCGTATTCTTTGCACCGGGCATTCCGTCGAACGCGACCCCGCAGGTCCGGATTCTGACAGGCATCCAGTTATTACCCGGGGATGCGCGCTATCTGCCCGCAACGATTCAAAATACCCTCGTACAGGTAGATGGCTCGGGGCTCAGTGCTCAGGCTGCTGGTCGAGTCTTGCTGGCTTCTTCCTCCAGCGCGGCAAAAGTCGTCTGGGTGGCGGCAGTAGCCTACGATTTGCAGGGCGAAGTGGTTGGAGTGCGACGCTGGGAATCGAGCAGCGGGCTGCCGGCGGGGGGCAGTCTGCCATTTTCATTCATGATCGCAAGTATCGGCGGAAAAATAGAGCGTGTTGATTTTGCGGTGGAAGCCAGACCTTAACGACCAACCCGGAAGCATAAGAAAATTTGACTTGTTATTTTGCCCCTTTCCCGGCGGTAAAACCTTTCTTTTCGTCCGCAACTGCTTTTGCATTGGTCCGGCCAGCCAAAATCCCAAGGATCAATACCCCCAATACGAGACCCACGGAGCAGCAAGTGAAGAGCAGGGTAAGGGTTAAGGATAAGGGGGGACCCGAGGGCTGAGCATCCGGTGGAGCGGGTGTCATCGTCGCGGCGGGAGTCGCTGGCGGAACCGTCGATAGGCTTGAGACGGCTGGCTGCGAAGGTTTTGCGGACAGGATCTGAATCGGGAAAAGCACCACGGCAAAAAGTGCCAGGATCAGGGAATACTTTTTTTGCATCGAAGCTCCTATGCCAAATTCTCGATCCGAAGCGGAAATTCAGATCTTCCGGACAGGTGCGCACCTTTTCCAAGTCTGGAAAGTCTAACATGATCGGCACAAAGATGACTGAAGAGGGCTAGCCTATTCAATCGATCCCGCTCTGTCGTCAGCTTCACAGCTGCGCACAGTCGATTTCAGGCTTGCCGCGAATGCAATCACTTGACAGGCATTCCGGAATGAATACAATCATCCCTGTGACCGAAGTGAGGAACGAGCGCGGCCGGATGGGGGTTTTCTGTAGTCATGACTAATTGCGGGTGCAATCCCGATGGATGGACGAATACGAGGCGCTAGCCAGGACCCCAATGGGTTCCCTAGCGCCTAATTTTTATCCCTGTTTTCAGGAGGCGGGTCGATAAGCTGACTTCAAATTGAGGCCTTGGAAATCGAAGAAATTAAGACCGATACGATCCGAAACTTCAAGGAGTGATAAAGATGAACAATATTGATACGGGAGCCACCGCCCTGGTGCTCATCAGCGCGGCCCTGGTCATGCTCATGACCCCGGGCCTCGCGTTCTTTTACGGGGGGCTGGTTCGACGCAAGAATGTGTTGACCATCATGATGCAGAGCTTCGTCTCGATGGGCATTGTCACCATCATCTGGGTCTTTGGCGGTTTCAGTTTGATGTATGGGAAGGATATCGCGGGTTTCATTGGAGATCCCGGTCAATACTTCGGCCTGCAAAACGTGGCTGGAGCCACACTGCTGGTTCCAGGATCCACCCAAAGCATCCCCCTGATGGCGTATTTCGTATTTCAAGAAATGTTCGCCATCATCACACCGGCTCTCATTACTGGCGCCTTTGCGGACCGCGTGAGTTTCAAGAGCTATCTCATCTTCCTGGTGTTGTGGAGTCTCCTCGTCTATACCCCGATGGCGCACTGGGTATGGGGAGGCGGCTTCCTGGCGCAGCTAGGCTTTGCGGACTTCGCAGGAGGCATCGTCGTGCATACGAGTGCCGGATTCGCTGCGCTTGCCTCCGTACTCGTAATCGGAAAGCGTAAGATCAAGAAAGGTGAAACAACGCTGCCCCACAACATTACGTATGTCGCACTGGGCGCGGCCTTGCTCTGGTTTGGATGGTTTGGATTCAACGGCGGCAGTGCGCTCGGCTCCAATGAGCTCGCCGCAGTCGCCTTTGTCAATACGGATGTAGCCGCCTCCCTGGCGATGATCACCTGGATGATCATCGATTGGAGTCGGAACGGGAAGCCCAGCATGGTGGGTGCGATGACCGGAGCCGTGGCCGGCCTGGTGACAATTACTCCGGCGGCTGGCTTTGTCCAACCCTGGGGCGCCGCAGTCATCGGCATCATCTGCGCCCTGGTATGCTATGGCGCAATCGTTCTGCGTGGCCGCATGAATTGGGATGACGCCCTCGATGTTTGGGGCGTCCACGGTGTCGGGGGCGCCCTGGGTACGATCCTGGTGGGCATCTTCGCGGCGTTCGCCGTAAATAAGGTAAGCGGCCTGCTCGAGGGCAATCTCCATCAATTTGAAGTCCAACTGCTGGGGGCCGTGATCGCCATCCTGTACACATTTATCGTGACCCTGCTGATCTTGAAATTCGTGAACTTGATCACTCCGATCCGCGTTCCAAAGAAAATCGAGGTCAAGGGATTGGATGAGGGCTTATTCGGAGAAGAGGCATATATCGAATGAGCTGGGGGTTCCCCAGCCCTGCCTGCGTCGGCCCCGGCAGGCAGGGCTGGGTGAGCCTAAGTGTGCTGCAGTTTTTCCTCCGGGGGAATCCAAGCATGGCCCGTGCCATAGGCATTTGAGAGCTGGCGACTTCCCTCATGGGTGCAACCCCACCTTGCAGGGTATAATCTTGGGAACGGTGCCCTTCAGGGGCCTCCGTTGAGGCCAAGATGGCATTGCGCGGTAATCTTCGCGACTTCACAATTACTCAATTACTGAATCTGATCAACCTGGCACAAAAGACCGGCACATTAATCGTGGACGGTCCGTCCGAGCAGGCCCACGTTTCGTTCCGCGACGGCAAGCTGGCATTCGCCAGCATTGGGAAGGAAGATGGGTCCCTCGTCTCTGTCCTTCATCAGTCCAACAAGCTTAACGTCAACCAATATCGCACCATCAGTGAAAGAGCCGGCAAAATGACCGATAAGGAACTCGGGCTGCTGCTCATCAATGCCGGGTACGTTTCGCAGGAGGATATCCTGCTGAACCTTCAAGCCTATTTCACGGATGTCATACGGCGCCTGTTCACCTGGGTGGAGGGCATTTTCCGGTTTGAGAATGAAATTCTGCCGCCTGAAGATCGCATCAACGTGCGGCTCGATCTGGAGAACCTGATCATTGAGGGTTCCCGCCATTTGCGCGAATGGGAACAACTACAGGACGAAATCCCCAGCCTGGATATGGCGCTGAAGTTCACCGACCGACCCATGACGAACCTGAATCTGAGTATCGAAGAGTGGCGGGTAGTGAAATATATCGACCCGAAGAACACGCTGAAACAGATCGCCTCAGCCGCCAAACTCAACGATCTCGAGATTCGCCGAATCATCTATGGCCTGATCCAGGCCGGTCTGGTGGAGATGATCCGGCCAGCCAGTCCGATGCTCCAGTTGAATCCGAAAATGTTCCCGACCCAGGATAAGGAAGAACAAAGGACCCTCATTAATAAGCTCATCGGTCGGATCCAGAATCTGTAGGGTATTGGTTTAGAAGGATAGAGGTTATGCAAACGGTCAAAATGGTGGTCACCGGACCCTTCAGTGCCGGGAAAACCCAGTTCATTCAGTCGGTCAGTGAGATCGACGTGGTAGCCACAGAGCGGAAGGTTACGAGTGCAGCAGAAAACACCGTCAAGGACACCACCACGGTCGCGATGGACTTTGGCCGGATTACCGTGGATGAGGACCTGGTCCTGTATCTATTCGGCACTCCCGGCCAGAAGCGCTTCGACTTTATGTGGGAGATCCTTTCGGAAGGGATGCTTGGCTTTATTGTGATGGTCGACAGTACGCGCCCGGAGACCTTCCGGGAGGCCCGCTCCATTCTTGAAACCTTCCGGGCTTACGCACCCACGCCCTATGTCGTGGCCGCCAACAAACAGGACGTGAAAGATGCCTGGGATTTGGACGACATGCGGCATGCCCTGCGCCTGGACGCAAAAATGAAGCTCCTACCCTGCGTGGCCACTAATAAGAAACAGGTCAAAGTCGTGTTATTGGAATTGCTGTATAGCATTCTGGCGGACATGGAAACCGAAAAGTAAAATTCGGCGTCGCGCTCGTCCCCTTCACCAGTTTGAATCTGACGCCTTTGCGAGAGAATTCAGTCTCGAGTTTCCTGAAGCGAATACAGATGAAAGTGGTACCTCGGAGAACTGTTGCTTCGATGGACAGATCCATATATCCTTCTGCCTTCCAGGAATGATGTGCTGTGTCCTCACTGACCACTGATCAGGGAATCGTACATTATGAAGTCTACGGCAAAGGCGCGCCGGTAATCCTGCTGCATGGGTGGCTGGGTTCATGGGGGCTGTGGCAGGAAACCATGGCATCTCTGGGGGCAAGCTATCGCACCTATGCTCTCGATTTCTGGGGTTTCGGGGAGTCGGGCAAGAAACGCAAGACATACGATGTCCAGGATTTTGTGAGCCTGGTTTACCAGTTCATGGATCAACTGGGGATCAGCCAGGCGCCGCTCGTTGGGCATAGTATGGGCGGAACGGTTGGCTTGTCGGTTGCGATCAAATACCCCGAACGCGTCAGCAAGATCATTGTGGCAGGCGCCCCGATCGTTGGTTCGTCACTGGCCGTTCCTCTCAAGCTCGCAGGATATCGTCCCATCGCGTTTTTTCTGTTTAATATGATGGGCCCCTTTCGGGCCGGGCTCCGAATTGCCTCGCCGTTGATCTGCCGGGACCCGCGCTTTCCGGCCATGATGGATCGCGACCTTTCCCGGACGACGGTTCAGTCCTTTCTACTCAGTATCGCCTCGCTGCGCCGCACCGATCTGAGACGGACCCTCGATCAGATCCACATCCCCGCGCTGGGTATATACGGGGATCAGGATAATATCGTTCATCCCAAACAATGGCAGCCGTTGCAGGCGGGAATCCCGGGAGCACGCATTGAGCGGTTTCCGACGGCCGGTCATTTCATGATGCTCGAAGAGCCGACCCAATTCAGCCAAAAACTCAAAAACTTCCTAGATGAACCGCCCTCCAATACCAGCCCATGACCGAATATTATTATCCAGAGCGGATGGGCAGAGTCATTCTGCTGGCGATGGAAGAAGTGCTGGGACACGATGGGGCCAAAGCCATCCTCCAGCTCGCCTCGCTCGGCGCCTATCTCGATCATTATCCAACGGGGAGCGCCGATAAAACATTCTCTTTCACTGATTTGGGCCGATTGAATGAAGCGTTGGATCAGGCTTTTGGACCTCAAGGTGGGCATGGAACCGCCATGCGCATCGGCCGGGCTTGCTTTCAGTATGGATTGCGCGAATATGGAATGCAGTTGGGCGTTACCCAAATCGCCTATCGCCTGCTGCCCCTTCCGGCAAAATTGAATGTGGGTGCCAGATCCCTGGCAGAGCTGTTCAATAGTCAAACGGACCAGCTGGTGCGGGTTGAAGATCAACCCGGGATCATACTCTGGCATATCGAGCGCTGCCCGGTGTGTTGGTCTCGCCATACGACGGAACCCGTTTGCCATCTGGCAGTCGGACTCTTGCAGGAATCTCTATACTGGTTGAGCGGTGGTAAGATATTCAATGTAGAAGAGGTGGCCTGCACTGCCGCGGGAGATGCCGAGTGCACCATCTCCATTGATCGAACGCCTTTCTCCTGATCCTTCATACGACTCGCGGCCGCTCTGTAGGGCTTAGCACCCCAAGGGGCATATGCGATCTAAGCAGATATGATCAAAGTCATCCTAAACGCGCCCAATCCGATCATGCCGTTCTGCGAACCCGCGCGAGAATTGCGCCTGCAGAATGCGCCCTTATGGCTCCATCAACGAAATCTGCTCGCCCCATACGTGACCCGGGAGCTGGAATTGAAGCAGGGTGTGCGCATGCCGCCATTGCGCGAACCTACCATTGTGTATCGCGACAACCTGTTCTTTGATGAACCCTACATTCGTACATTCATGGCGGAGGCCGTGAAACGCAGGAATGCCGTGCGGGCTGCCTTCTCGATGGACGATCCCGCCTTTAAGGAGCACGCCTTACCGCTTTCGACATCCTATACACCAGCGGGCAGTGTGTTTCTCGCCGACCTGTGGTATTACCCCCATGGCCCGGTGGCGGATGTCGAACCGCTCGTGATCGACCTTCAATCGCGTGAGATCGGCTATTACCATATCCCGACCTACATGGCAGACCAGAGCGGGGATCTGCTGTTCCATGTTCCCCTGCGCTCATTGATCGCAATCGATTCATGGGTTCATATTTTTATTGCCGACGTTGTGTTTGGACTGTTTGGCCGCGGTGCCCGCTTCGAAAAACGTCTCAATCAAGACCTGCTGTTCAAGATCGGGGTGTTGGGCAAGGCGGTCTACGAAGGCAGCCAATTGTTGGAATGTTCAGAACTGGTCAAAATCGGGAAGAACTGTGTGATCGATCCGAGAGCGGTGATTCACGGCCCGACGACGATCGGCGATAACGTGACCATTAATGCGGGCGCGGTCGTGGAAAACTGTATCATCGGAAATAATGTCAACATTTCCCAGGATGTGCAGCTGATGCTCTCGGTCGTGGGGGATGGAACGTTCATGCCGTTCCGCTCGGCGCTGTTCATGACGACCGTGATGGAAAATAGCATGATCGCCCAAAACACCTGTTTGCAGATGTGTGTCGTTGGACGCAACACGTTTATCGGGGCAGGATCCACCTTTACCGATTACAACCTGGTTCCAGCACCTCTGCGTGCCCGGGACGGCCGCGGCAAGTTGAACGCCTCAAACCGGCCGGTGATGGGGGGCGCGGTCGGGCATAATTGTCGGCTGGGTTCGGGCTTGATCGTGTATCCGTCCCGCACGATCGAATCGGATGTCATCCTGGCGGCCTCAAGCGAGAGGCGGGTCATCGATCACGATGTTCGCTATGAAGACAGCGACCACTTTCATTTTAAGTCCGGCGGATTGCACCGGTCTCTCTATCATCGCCAGAAGAATCAGGACCTGGA
>WNFI01599247.1_pt1 | contig 10155 bp, 8 predicted proteins | sample 5400471 | NCBI WGS metagenome assembly WNFI01 (sample SAMN13153348, study PRJNA577476) | soil metagenome | isolation source: 100 cm saprolite on Douglas fir-dominated hillslope | place: USA:California | collected 2013-09-17
CCGCCGGTGCCGCGCTCGGCGTCCAGCTCCGATACCACGTCGGCAAGGTGGTCAAATGCCTGTTCATCGGCGAACTCGCCGGAGACGAACCTGATGCCGTCGCTGACCTGCTTCCACACTTCCTCCCTGAAGGTGGTCCTGGCGTGCTCGCGCACGGCTTGGTAGGTCAGCCGGGCGAAATCCTGGTCGGCCCAGTCCCGCCGAGCGAAGCCGACCAGCGAGAAGCCGGGCGGCAGCAAGCCGCGGTTGGCGAGGTCGTAGATCGCTGGCAGGAGCTTCTTGCGTGCCAGATCACCGGTCACGCCGAAGATGATGAGCACGCTCGGCTCGGCGACCCGGGGAATCCGGCGATCGCGCGGATCGCGAAGTGGGTTGGTCATCTTCATGTGGCGTGACCCGCGGAACCCCCGGTGGTGCTCTTCGCGGGATCTTCCTGCCTGGCGATTGTCTCGAGAAGCTGCTTCCACGAGTCAGCGAACTTGCGGACACCCTCCTCCTCGAGCACCGCGACGACATCGTCGTAACTGATCCCCAGCTCTTCAAGCCGGGCGAAGACCGTCCTCGCCTCGCCGTACGTCCCGCTGATGGTGTTGCCGCGAAGGACACCGTGATCGGCCGTCGCGTGCAGCGTGGGCTCGGGCATGGTGTTCACGGTGTTCGGTGCGATCAGCTCCTCGACGTACATCGTGTCCCGGTACGCCGGGTCCTTGGTGCTTGTCGATGCCCATAGCGGCCGCTGGACCCTGGCGCCCCGGCCGGACAACGCCCGCCAGCGCGGCGTGGCGAAATGCTGCTCGAACAGCTCATACGCCAGCCTGGCGTTAGCGATGGCTGCCTTGCCTCGCATTTCCTTCGCCTCGGGCGTGCCGAGCTTGTCGAGCCTGCGGTCGACTTCGGTGTCGACCCGGCTGACGAAGAAGGAGGCCACCGAGCCCAGCGAGGTCAGGTGAGCGTCGTCCGCCGCCTCGAGGCCGGCCGTGAAAGCATCCATGACCTCCTCATACCGCTGCAGCGAGAAAATGAGCGTGACGTTCACGCTGATGCCCTCGCCCAGGCACGCGGTGATGGCAGGCAGGCCTTCCCGCGTCGCCGGGATCTTGATGAAGAGGTTGGGCCGGTCGACGAGCCACCAGAGCGCCCGCGCCTCGGCGATCGTCCTTGCGGTGTCCTGCGCCAGCCGTGGATCGACCTCGAGCGACACCCGGCCGTCGACGCCTTCCGAGGCGTCGTACACCGGCCTGAGCACGTCGCAGGCCCATCTGATGTCGTACGCCGTGATGGCCCGCGATGCCTCTTCGACGGTGACACCGCGCAGCGCCAGATCGCCGAGCTGCTCGTCATACGCGGTGCCGTGCTCCATCGCGTGGGCGAAGATAGTCGGATTCGAGGTGACGCCGTGGACCTCGAAGTCTCTGACGAGGGTCGCGAGATTGCCGGTGGCCAGCCGGTCCCTGCTGATGTCATCTAGCCAGATCGACACGCCCTCGGCGGTGAGCCGACCGAGTACGTCCTGCTTTTCCTGTGGTTCTGTCTTTTCCTGTGGTTCTGTCTTTTCCTGTGGTGCTGTCATTACTGGTCCTTCCTCGCGGGCCCGCCGGGCACTCCGGCCCGGCTCAAGCTGAGCCGGGCCGCCGCCGCGACCCGCTCGGGTGTAATTCCGAATTCGGCGTAGAGCTTCTCGTAAGCCGCCGAGGCACCGTAGTGCTCAAGGCTGATCATCTCGCCCGCATCGCCGACAATCGCCCGCCAGCCGAACCCGACTCCGGCCTCGACGCTGACCCTCGCCTTGATCTCGGGAGGAAGTACCTGGTCCCGGTAGGCCTGCGCCTGTTCCGCAAACCATTCCAGGCACGGCATCGATACCACCCTCGCCGCGATCTTCTCCCGCCACAGCGCCTCGCGGGCGGCGAGCGCGATGTGCACCTCGCTGCCGGTCCCGATCAGTATCACCTGCGGCTCGCCGCCAGGCGCCTCGGCAAGCACGTACCCGCCGAGCGCCGTTCCATCCGCGTCCGCCATGGTCTCGCGATCGATTACCGGCAGCTTCTGCCTGGTCAGGCACAGGCCAGTCGGGCGGTCCGCGTGCTCGATGATCGTCTTCCAGGCCACCGCAGTCTCGCTGGCGTCGGCGGGCCGGACTACGTCAAGCCCCGGAATGGCACGCAGCGCCCACAGGTGCTCAACCGGCTGATGGGTCGGACCGTCCTCACCCAGGCCAATCGAGTCGTGCGTCCAGACGAACGTCACCGGAATTTCCATCAGCGCCGAGAGCCTGACGGCCGGCCGCATGTAGTCGCTGAAGACCAGGAACGTGCCGCCATATGGTCTGGTCAGGCCGTGCAGGGCGATGCCGTTGAGTATCCCGCCCATGCCGAATTCCCTGATCCCGAAGTGCAATGTCCTGCCGTACGGGTTGCCGGGAAACATGGCGGTCTGGTGGATGGTCGGGATGAACGACGGCTCACCCGTCATGGTCGTGTCGTTGCTTCCGGCGAGGTCGGCCGAGCCGCCCCACAGTTCAGGCAGCACGGGGGCCAGCGCGTTGAGTACCTTGCCTGATGCCGTTCTCGTGGCCATCGGCCCGTCGCTGGGATTGAAGGTCGGGAAGACGGCCGACCAGCCAGGCGGCAGCGCGCGTCCAGCGAGCCGGTCGAGCAGCGCGCGGCGGGAAGGGCTGGCCTCGGCCCAGCGGCCGAAGCCCTCCTCCCACTGCGCCCTGGCGAGCTTGCCACGATCAGCCACCTCACGTGCCCGGGCCACGGCCTCGTCCTCGAGCGGCCACGTCCTCCTTGTAGCCATCCGGGGTTCGCCAGCTCACCCGCTGCGTATGCCAGCCGTAGGCCGCATACCTGGCCAGCACGTCTTCCGACTTGGCGATGTTGGTGTCGTCCTCGATCGAGATGCGGTTGTCGTCGTAGAGCAGCACCAGATTGCCGAGCTGATGGTGACCGGCCAGGGAGGACACCTCATGGCTGACGCCCTCCTCGATATCGCCATCCGACGCGATGACGTAGATGTGGTGATCGAACGGGCTCTGGCCGGCCGGCGCATCGGGATCAAGCAGGCCCCGTTCACGCCTGGCGGCCATGGCCATGCCAACGGCGTTGGCCAGGCCCTGGCCAAGGGGCCCAGTCGTGGTTTCCACACCGGGAGTAAGTCCCCGCTCGGGATGACCAGGCGTGCGGCTACCCCAGGTACGCAGCCCTTTAAGGTCATCGATGGTCATCCCGTAACCGGACAGGTAGAGCTGAATGTAGAGGGTGAGGCTAGAATGCCCGCAGGAGAGGACGAAACGGTCTCTACCCAGCCAATGCGGGTCGGCCGGGTCGTGGCTGAGTATCCGCTGGAAGAGCAGATAGGCGGCGGGCGCCAGGCTCATGGCGGTGCCCGGATGGCCTGATCCAGCCTTCTGGACGGCGTCCATCGCGAGCACACGGACAAGATCAACTGCCCGCGCGTCCGTCGCCGTCCACTCAAGTTCCTGGCTGGTCTGGCTGGCCACGGCCACACCTCTCCTCGGTCAGTCTTATTCAATTCCGACCCTATCGCCAGCCCTGCTAATGACCGCGCTGAGCCTGGAGGCACTTACCCGGATCTCGTCTCACCTGAATATCTGGTACGTCGCAAATCGGGCAGACGCCGCAGTCACGCTGAATATCAGGGCGATAGGGCGGGCTCGGCCACTCCGGCCGGCGCTACACCTACCTTCCCCCTGTCGCGCAGGGCAAAGGTCAGCCTGAGCACGGCGATCCAGATCAGGGCGGTGTTGGCGACGTGCAGCCACACCAGACCGGCCGGCAGGTGGGCGAAGTACTGGGCGTACCCGATCGCTCCCTGCAGTCCGATCAGGCCGAGAACTATCCAGGACAGCCTGATCGCGCGCGCCGGAACCTCGGTCAGCTGCATGATCAGCACCAGCATGACGGCCAGCGTGCCAAGCACCCATCCGATGTCGGCGTGCAGCTGGGTGACCGCCGTGAGGGACAGGAAGTGATAGCGGGGCACGTTGCCCGCGCCGGCGAGCGGGCCGGTCCCGGTAACCAGCGTCCCGGCGACCAGCATGACCGTGGTCACCACGACCAGGGCGCGAGCCACCAGCCGGACCAGAGGCACCGCGAGCGGCCTAGCCGGTTCCGTGCCCTCCGTGCACCGCACGCGCAGGGCGACGGCTGCGGCCAGGACTGGCAGCGTGGCCAGGTAGTGCAGTGACACCCAGAAGGGCGAAAGCTTGGTCAGCACCACAATCCCGCCGATCATCGCCTGCGCCATTATCCCGGCGGGCTGCACCGCAGCCAGCAGGACAAGGTCGCGCCGCCTCCTGGCATCCGGTCCCGGGCGGAACCGCCAGGCAGCGATCAAGACCGCGATGGCGACAACGAGGATCGCCGCGGTGACCAGGCGGTTCCCGAACTCGATCCACCGGTGGATCAGCGGACTGCCGCTGGCCCCGGATGCGACCAGGCTGGTCGCTGTGCACCTTGGCCAGTCCGTACAGCCCAGGCCCGACTGACTCAGCCTGACCGCAGCGCCGGTCGGGATGATGGCCAGCGATGCGAGCACTCCCGCGAACGCGATCCTGCGCATCGCCGCCGCCGAGGGGCTGAGCAACACACCTGCCCATCGCCTGGCAAGGCCGGCCAGCGACGTGCGCCGGCCACGGGCAGCTGCCGACTGGGCTGAGGCCGACTGCGCGGGGGCAGGCTGGGCTGGGGCAGGCTGGGCGGACACGCACCTATGCTATGGCCCGCTGTGCCCGTCACGCCTGAGGAGCGGTCGCTGTCTTGTCCTCGCCGAGCGCGGCCCCAGCGCTCGCGGCGACGACGCAGCCGATCGCGATCCACTGCGGAGCCGACAGAGCCTGGCTCAGCAGCAGGACCCCGACGAGCGCGGCCACCGCGGGCTCCAGGCTCATCCAGATGCCGAAAACCCGGGCGGTGACCCGGCGCAAGGTCTCAAGCTCGAATCGGTACGGGATCACCGACGACAGCAGCCCAATGGCCAGCCCTGCGACGAGCACAGTCGGCTTGAGCAGCGCGCGGCCGGCGCTGAGCACCGCGACCGGAGCCATGACCAGCGAAGCGATGGTCATCGCGAGCACGAGCCCGGACGAGCCGCTGAACCGCCTGCCTGTGGCCGCCGACAGCAGAATGTAGCTCGCCCACGCGGCGGCGGCGCCCAGCGCGAAGAGCACGCCCGTCAGCACGGTCGAACCGTGCGATGCCGGACCCGGGCCGGCGCCGAGCTCGGTCACGCTGACGCCGGCGGTGCCGAACAGCGTCACGCCCGTCCCCGCCAGCACGACCCAGAGCAGATCGATCAGCCGCCGCGACGACGCGATAGCGACCGCCAGCGGCCCGAGAAACTCGATCGTGACCGCGATGCCCAGCGGGATCCTCGCGAAGGCCTGGTAGATCGAGAAATTCATGAAGCCGAGTGTCGCGCCGAACGCGATGACCACCGCTGCGTCGCGCCAGGCGCGGCTGGCGATGACATCCCGTACTGCGCGGATCATCGGCCTGGCGCCGAGCGCGAGGAGCAGCAGCGTCGCGAACCAGAGCCGGAGCCCGGTGAGGCCTGCGGCCGAGACCGTTCCGAACATCCGCGCGGCCAGGCCGGCGCCGACCTGCACGCTGACGATTCCGGTGCCCAGCAGCACCGGAGCTGGCACCCGGCCGAGCGGGTCACGCCTGGCACGCTGATGGGCCGGCACACGCGGCGCTGTCCGCACGGGCAACGCTACTCCCAGCGGAAAGTACGGGCGGCGAGGCCGATGCCGACGACCGCCCAGGCCGCGAGCACCAGGACGTCCCTGGCAGGCAGGCCGGCGCCGTACCGCAGCACGGCGCGCAAGCCGTCCGACATCGCACCGGACGGCAGGATCCGCAGGGCGGGCCTGACCGCGGCCGGGAATTTGGCCAGCGGGAAAACTACGCCGCCCACTCCGAGGAGGACGAGATAGATGAGGTTGGCGGCGGCCAGCGTGGCCTCGGCTCGCAGCGTTCCGGCCATCAGCATCGCGAGCCCGGGCCGCGATCAGCCCGCTCCGGGACAAGGGCGTGGCGCCCAGCCGCTTGAGCACGCCGTAGCGCCGCTCGAACGCCGTGCCGATGGCCAGGCTCGTGAACGAGGTGGACATGACGGCGAGGGCCATGATGCCCGGAGCGATGAAGCCGATCCTGCTGCCCCGGCCGACGCTGATCAGTGCCTCGGAACTGAAGACCGCGAGCAGCAGCACGGGGACGATCAGGATCAGCAGCAGTTGCTCGCCATTCCGCACGAGCGTGCGCAATTCCAGGCCGGCCTGAGCGACGATCATCTTCGGAAGCGGGGCGGCGCCGGGCGCCGGTGACAGCCAGGTCGGAGCATCCGGCTCGGGAGCGCCGGCCGGCTGGGTCAGCTCGGTCATGAGCGCAGCTCCCGCCCGGTGAGCTCAAGGAATACATCCTCGAGTGTCCGGCTCTCGATCCGCAGATTCTTGGCGAGCACGCCCTGCTCGGCGCACCAGGCCGTGACCGTGGCCACGACCTGCGGGTCAACGCCCCCCGGAAGCTCGACCAGGTATGCGCCCGCCGGTGACTCCTTGACCACGCTGTCTGACGGCAGCGCGCCCAGCAGGCCCGAGGTATCAAGCCCTGGCTCGGCACGGAACCGCAGCTGTCCCTGACTCCCGGTCAGCTCGGCCGGCGTTCCCTGGGTGACCAGCGTGCCGTGATCAACGATGACGACCTGGTCGGCGAGACGCTCGGCCTCCTCCAGGTAGTGCGTGGTCAGGATGATTGTGGCGCCCGATGCCCTGAGATCGGCAACAAGATCCCAGGTCGCCAGCCTTGCCTGAGGATCCAGCCCGGCGGTCGGCTCGTCCAGGAAGATCAGCTCGGGCCGCCCGATGATGGCGGCCGCCAGCGCCAGCCGCTGCTGCTGTCCCCCTGACAGGCGGCGGAACGGCGTGTTGGCCGACTCGACCAGGCCGAGCCGGTCGAGCAGCAACGCCGGGAGGACCGGGTTGGCGTAGAAGCTGGCCATCACCTTCAGGTAATCGGCAGGCCGGACTGTCGTCGGGATGCCGCCGGACTGGAGCATCACGCCGACTCGCGGACGCAGGCTCTTGGCATCGGTGACTGGCTCGAGCCCGAGCACCCGGACGGTGCCTCCGTCGGCCCGCCGGTAACCCTCGCAGATTTCGATGGTCGTGGTCTTGCCTGCCCCGTTGGGCCCGAGCACGGCCGTAAGCTCGCCGCGCTCAGCGCGCATGGACAGGCCGGCTACCGCCGTGGTCCGTCCGTAGCTCTTAACCAGGTCGCTGATCTCGACGGCCGGCGTTTCCCTCACGCAGGCGAGTCTAGGTGCACGCGCCTGCTCAAGGGTTTAGCGGCCACGTCACGCGCCGAGCCCGATGTTAGGGAAGGAACGGGCGAATACCGGCTGCGGGGGCGGAAGCAGGCCGTCCACGGGCGTGGTCTGCGACGTGATCCTGGCGGCCGCGTCCGGCAGGAACGGCTCTAGCTCGGCGGCCAGCTGCCGGCAGGTCGCGACCAGAGCTGCGAGAACCGCGTCGAGCTGCTCGCCGGCCTGCCGATCACCAGCCCGCTCGGATTGGGCCAGAGTCCACGGCCTGGTCTGGCTGATGTAGCGGTTGGCTTCCTGGGCGATCGCCCAGACCGCTTCCGATGCGCGGCGGAAATCGCCGACGCCAAGGGCCGCCTCGATTTTCGCCCCCGCGCGCTGGCCTGCCAGTCCCAGCTGGACCCGCGCGGGTTCGCGGCGCGGCGGCAGCACCGCGTCGCGGTATTTCCCGACCATGGCGACAACGCGGTGCGCGCATCTGTGCCGTACTCGTGCGCGAGTGCGGCCGGGTCCACCGACACGCCGCTTGATTTGCTGATCCTCCTGCCCTCGACCGTCAGGTAATCGTGCACCAGGATGTCGGTGGGCAACGGCAGGCCCGCAGACAGAAGCATGGCGGGCCAGTACACGGCATGGAACCTCAATATCCCCTTGCCGAGCAGGTGTACCCGGCGGCCGGCGCCGGTCCACCACCGGTTCAGGTTTGCCTCATCGGTTCCGTAGCCGAGCGCGGTCAGGTAGTTTCCGAGCGCGTCCCACCAGACATAGATCACCTGGCCGGGGTCGCCTGGTACCGGAATGCCCCAGCCGTGAGCCCGCTCATTGGATCTGGAGACAGAGAAGTCGGCCAGGCCGCCATCGATGAACGCGAGAACCTCGTTGCGACGTCCGGGAGGCTCAATCCGCAATCGTCCGGACGCGATCTCGTCCCGCAGCCGGCCGGCATAGCTGGAGAGCCGGAAGAACCAGTTCTCCTCGGCGACTCGGTGCGGCCGGACGCCGTGCTCAGGGCACAGGCCCGCGCTGAGCTCCGCTTCAGCGTAGAAGGCCTCGCACCCGATGCAGTACAGCCCTTCGTAGTGCCCGCGGTAGAGGTCCCCGGCGCTCGCGCAGGCCTGCCAGAGCCGCTCGACTCCGGCCCGGTGCCGCGGATCCGTGCTGGTCCTGATCACGTCGTCGACGCTCAGCGACAGCGGCCCGGCGAGCGAGACGAACGCCCCGGCATTGGCGTCGACAAACTCCTGCACGCCGATGCCGGCCGCATGAGCCGCGAGCACGTTCTTCAGCGAGTTGTCGTCCGTGCCGGTCTGGAACCTGACCTGATGCCCATGGCGGCGGTAGTGCCTGGCCAGGACGTCGGCCTGGACGAATTCGAGCGCATGGCCGAGATGCGGCCTGCCGTTCACATAAGGAATGGTCGTGGTGAGATAAACAGGAGCGGTTGTCATCGGAACCTCCAGACGGGTGGCCCGGGGCTCCGGTCAGCAGACACAAATCGAGGCCCCAGCACAGCAGGGCCTCGGATTGATCATCCGCACGCGTCAGCGGCCCCGCGAGCGGGGCATCATCTCCTCAGCGGCCGGGCGTGCGAACGAGGTCATGACGCCATGGTACCTTTCCCCGGCCCGGCTAGCTCGCCGTTACGAACGCGGCAAGGCGCTCCGACTGGTCGAGCCGGCTGGGCTCATGCATGTACATCATGTGGCCCGCCTCGTAATAGGCGAACTCGATATTGCCAGCCAGGTCGGCCGGGATGGCCAGGCGCGCGATGTCGTTCTCGGCGGCCAGGTAGGGCGTAGCCGCGTCGTAGTACCCGCACGCGATGTGGAGCCGCATGTGCGGGTTGACCCGCATGGCCTCGGCGAGCTTGTCGAGCACGAACAGGTGCTGGGCTTCGAACTCCTTGTACGACCACGGCTGCACCCGGTCGGTGAGCACCTCGTACGGCAGGTCGCTGGCATAACCGAGTTCGGCACGGACGTAGTGGTTAAGCGCTGCCGCGTACGGCCCGATGATCGCGTCGATCGACGGGTCGGTCGTCCACCGTTCCCTCACGTAATCGCTGTCCCAGCCCGTGAACCTGCCGTCGATCCGGCCAACCGTCTTGCGCTGGTCCCTGAGCAGTTCGGTGAGAAACCTGACGTGCTCGGGCCGTAGATCGACCCGGTCCACGTAGTCCTCCGACAGCCCGGTGACCGCCGCGATCCTGGTGACGGCTGCTGCCCGCTCCTGGCCAGTAAGCCGCGAGCCGAGCGCGAGCACGCGAGGGTACTCGTCCGCCGCGTACTCCTGCGCCTCATCAAGAACCTCGCGCAGGGGCCGGTCACCGTGCTTGCCGTGATAGCTGGCGATCGCGGCGTAGGTAGGCAGGTAGTTCACGTACGGATCGTCGTTGCCCGACGTGAACATCACAGAGCCGCCGTTGAGGAAGCACGAGATAAGGATCAGGCCGTTCAGGTAGAGCCCGTAGCGTTCCTGCAAGTGCCTGGCCAGGGCGGCCGCCCTGGTCGTGCCGTAGGACTCGCCGCACAAGTACTTCGGCGACATCCAGCGGCCGTTGCGGGTTGTCCACAGCCTGATCAGCTCACCGACCGACTCGATGTCACCGCCGAAACCATGGAAGTCCTTTGACTTCTCGCCCTTGACCGCGCGGGAGAACCCCGTCGAGACCGGGTCGATAAATATGAGATCGCTGTGGCGGAGCAGGGTCTGGGCGTTGTCGGCGAGCCCGTAGGGCGGCGGCAGCAGATCACCGGCGTCGCCCATCAGCACGCGCCGGGGTCCGAGAACACCGAGGTGCAGCCAGATACT
>WNFI01093116.1_pt1 | contig 10154 bp, 8 predicted proteins | sample 5400471 | NCBI WGS metagenome assembly WNFI01 (sample SAMN13153348, study PRJNA577476) | soil metagenome | isolation source: 100 cm saprolite on Douglas fir-dominated hillslope | place: USA:California | collected 2013-09-17
CAGTCGGCAGGGCGAGGGTGCGCAGGAAGTTGGCCCTGTTGTAGGCCAGGGCGGGCAGCTGAAGACGCACCTCGTTCGCTCGGAACGAATGGCACGACAAGTACGTGTACGGCCAGACGGACAGCGCGCTGCGCTTCATTCAGAAACACATGGCTACCAAGCGGCATTCGACTCTGCTCGAAAGGGTGGCGGCTAAGCGCGGCCACGAGATCGTCGCGCCTGATAGCCCGGTGGCGAGAGGACCGGATAACTTGACGAGTTAATGTCGGACAGCGGGAGCGATGGCCCTCAATCTGATCGCACGGTGGAAGGCGCGGCGGGCCGTAGGGGACCTTGAGCGGCATCCTGTATACGGTCCGGTTCTAAGGTACGCGCGGCCTATTCTGAACGACGAGTCTCAGGGCATCGACAAGGTTTGGAGCAAGGATGGGAAACGGACACTGCTCGGAGAATTGCTTTCCGATCTCGGGCGCGCATTGAACAATCCAAATCCCGCTCAAGCTGTCCGGATGCGGACCATCGAGTTCATGCTCGTCACGGCCCAGTTCGACGTGTTGGTTGTTCAGCCGCCAACTCCGTTCCCGCTCAGCCCCTCGAGCTCTTCGACCGAAGCCGCTTGCCGAGGTCCTCGCGAAACACGGTGACATCGATGTCATGTCAAACAGCTTCAGCCTGGTCATCTTCCAATGGTTTTAGTCTCCTCGCTACTGCAGACGGCTTCGAGGGCGCTAGGGGAGTGTTCAACGGCGGGGGATTCGGTGCGCCGCCGGATGCCTCCCCGGCGGGGTGTTTTTCGATCATGAATGCCTAGCTTTCTGTCTTTGTGGTTGGTCGGTATGCAGCAGCAGTCGGGATCCGCGTTCCTCGCGAGCGGAAAAGGTCAGATGACCGGGGTCGTCCGTCAGGCGTAGGCTGAAACTCCAGCGCACAATATGCACGTTGGTCGCCACTGTCGGCGACGACGAGACGTTTGCCTTATGCGCCCAAGGGAGGATCACCATGATGCTGCGATCGATCAGCACGGCACTGCTGATAGCTGGCTTGGCCATTTCGGCAGTTGCACAACAACGGCAGGCCGCCGCTCCGCAGGATATGCGCCAGGAGGCCCAAGCCGTCACCACCAAGTACGCCGAGGCGGTGAACAAGGGCGACGCCAAAGAAGCGAGCTCGTTGTTCAGCGCCAACGGCCTGAGCATCACTCCGTATGGCGTGTCCAACAGCAGGGAGAAAATGGAACAAACAACGCAGATGGTACATAAGCTGGGCATACACCTGACGATGAACGTCGAAGAGGTCCAGCCGGGCTTCGGCGGACAGGGCGCACTCGCCAACGGTGCCTACTCAGCGACGTACACCAACAACCCGGCGACCCCGAAGGTCGAGGGAAATTTCCTTCAGGTGTTCGAGCGTGAAGGAGATGCGTGGAAGATTCGCGCTCTGACCTTTACGAGACTGGCGCCCCCAAGCGCGGCAACGGCGACAGGAACGATGGGCACGCAGCCGACCACCGGCACAACCACGCCGCCCGCACCCGGAGCGACGACGAAATAGCGCTCGACGCTTCAAGAAGCCTCTGACCAGGTGTTTGTGCCTCTCGAATCCCGGGAGGGCACGATGCGCAAGGCAGGCCGTATCGCGTTCTCTTCCGTTATCACTTAGCCACGACCCCCAGCCCCATGGCGCTGAAGGCGTGGCCGAGCTGACGTGTTCACCGCTCATCGCGTTGGGCTTCTGCCGGGCTCGGGCATGGCCGCGATCATCGTCTACGCGTCGATGGCCGGCTACGGCATCGTCTCGACGATCCGAGGTGGTTCTGGCACGGGCCGGACCGATAGGCTTACGAACGGTCGCCGTGTGCTAGGCTGAGACGTGTCATGGCCAGGGAGGGGATGCCATGGGGCCACCGCACAACGCGGGCAGACGCGACACTGGATTACGCGGCGCGACCACATCACGCTACTCGGCGGCGGCCTCGCCGGGGCGACCCTGCTGCATTACCACATCGGCTTACTCAATGATCTCGGTGTAAGTCCGAAACATCATGTTGAAGCTGACGCTGATTCGCTGTTCGGCGCTGCGATTGGCATCTACCGAATGCACCAGCCAAGCGGGGAAAAGGAGCAGGGTTCCATCCCTCACATTCACGACGACTTGGTCGGTGTTGTCGGCGGTGAGTTCGGTCACCAGCGGGCGGATGATTCCGGTCTGAGGTCTCGGGTCGTGGAAGTTCATCGTCTCCGCTCCAGGTTGCGTCTTCACGTAGTAAGCGCCGCTCAGAAAATTGTTGGGGTGGCTGTGCGCCGGGTGCGTCCGCGCCGGTGCAAGGACGTTGCCCGCCGGTGAAGGTCTTGTCGCGACTGCCAGCCCTCTCCGGGTTTGAGCGGCGGGAGCGACCCGCGCAGCTCCTCGACCGCCTTCAACACGCTGGCGTTCACCCGTGCACGTACGTTGTCCGCCAACTCAACACGCCAAACGAACGTGGGAACAGTCGTAAAGGATGCGAGTCCGCGAACCGCTGCGCTTCCGCTCCGGACATCACTCTGGATTCCTGTTGTCCCCTGCCGCTGACGCTCATATTCGCATCGCGGGCTCACAATGCAACATGAAGGCGGCTATCGCCTGACCATCCACCCACGCTCCTCGCCCGCACCGACGAGGTGATCGAATGAGCAATCGACAAGCGTCGGGAGCCTTTGGCCGCGTGGCGCCCTGTGAACGGGTCGTCACGCTCGATCGAATACCCTAATCCCGAATCGGATCAACGCATTGCGCGTCGTTCACGGTTCGATTTTTGGCACCGTGACGAATAATCCCGGCTAGGGGGTGCGATTTGCGCCGACATGTTGCGGGCGCGGCGGCATTTTGATCATCGCGTCGCCCTCCAGAACGATCTTGCTGCCGACATTCCAATTTCGCTGCCCTGATTGAATCATTGTTGCGCAATAACCGCCCCGAACTATTCGTTGAGGAGTTTTCAACACAATCGGTTAGCTTTCGGACACGCTCCCAGGCTTGGGATGAGCACCGAGTCGAAAATGTCCTGTCCGCGCATTTTGATATCAGTTCCTCTTCGCCCGCAGCTCGAGCCGGCACACAAGGCGCAGAAAACTTGGACTGCTAAGGTAAGTTGCCTTTCCCCATCAGTTCGCTCGTGCTGCGAACGAGCGCAGTGGTCGGGCGAGGCGTGCGGGCGACCCGGTCGCTAGAGAGATGCGGCAGGACCGCACGAGGAAGGGTGCTGACATTTTAGGTCCGCATTATCGTGGCGATTGGCCCATTCCCCCGATCAAAGGCATCATTATCGACCCGAGAATTCGAAAAACCACGAGGTGGCCTTCAATTTCTACTTGCCTTGATTGCCGAGACCGATGCGCTCAGCCGGCTTCGTCCTCGGCGTGGAGGACGAGCCCGGCACGCCCACCGCTGCGGCGCGCGGTATGCTCGGGCGCCAATCCTGCGTCCCAGCGATTGGCGTCGAAGCGATAGCCGTTCACCGCATCGGCAGCCGACGAGACCAGCCAGAGCAGCGGCGGCACCATCGCCTCTGGCTCGACGAGCCTGGCGAGGCGCCCGGAGCGGCTCGCGTCGCGGATCGCCGGCGCAATGCCATCGGTGTTGGCGCCGCCGCCGGGATTGAGGCAGTTGGCGGTGACGCCCGTGCCGGCGAGCTCCTTCGCCCACACTTCCGTGGCCATCTCGAGCGCCGCCTTCGATGCGCCGTAAGGACAGAAGCCTGCGCGGTTCATCGTCGTGAGCATGGTGGTAACGTTGATGATGCGGCCCCAGCCGCGCTCGACCATGCGCGGCGCGGCGCGGCGCGCCATCTGATCGGCAGCGACGTAATTAGTGTCCATGACCGCCTGCACAACCGCATCGCTCGCCTCCCAGAATTTGAGCGGCGCTGATCGTCGCCCGCGCTCCGGGTCGATATAGGTGAGCGTGAGCCCGGCATTGTTGATAAGCACCTCGACCGCGCCGAACCACGTCTCGGCACGCTCGACAGCGTGGTCGCAATCGGCCGGGCGGCGCAGATCGGCGAGCATCGGGATCACCTGCTTGCCGAGCGGCATGCCAGCGATCTCCGCGGCTAGGCGCTCGATATCCTCGGCGATGTGCCCGACGGCGAGGACGCGGTGGCCGGCGCCGGCGAGGCCCAGCGCCATGGCGCGGCCGAGCCCTCTCAGCCCGCCGGTGACGATCGCCACCCGCGCCGTCATGCGGTGACGGCCTCGGCGAAGGCCGGCATGATCTCGGCTGCGAAGGCGCGCAGCGAGCCGACAGACGCCTTCGGGTCGACCAGCAACACCTGCTCGACTCCGCCCGTCTCGAGCCGCTTTAGCCGCGCGATTATCTCGTCGGGCGTCCCGAGCAGCGGCGCGTCGTCGCGCTCGACATCCGCGCCGGTGATTTTGTCGGGGTCGTGATAGCGCGCCGCTCCGGGCCCACGCGCGAGGCCGCCGATGTTCTTCACCACTTGCGCCCGCGTTGACAATGCCTGTTGCCGCTCCTCGGGCGTGCGCGCGATCTGCAGGCCACGCGTCACGCCGACCATCATCGGATCGTAATTCCGGCCGACGCGCGCGCATTCCTCGCGGAAAGTGGCCACGCGCTCGATGGTGAGGTCGACCGAGCCAAGCTGGTCAAGGAGGAGATTGTAGCCCTCGCGCGCGGCGCGGCGGATCGATTCCGTGCTGCCGGCGCCGAGCCAGAAGGGCGGGTGCGGTCGCTGTACCGGCGCCGGCTCGACGACGACATTCTCGAAATGCCAGCGCTTGCCGTGGTGCGAGAATCGTCCCTCGCTCGTCCAGGCCCTGCGGATCACCTCGATCGCCTCATCGAAGCGCTCGGTCGATTCCGCAATAGGGACGCAGAAGCCGGAGAACTCGGCCTCGCGATAGCCCTTGCCGACGCCGAAATCGAGCCTACCGCTCGACAACAGGTCAAGCGTCGCCGCCTGCTCCGCGACCAGCACCGGGTTGTGCCAGGGTAGCACCACCACCGCCGTGCCGAGGCGGATCCGCTTGGTGCAGGCTGCGAGATAGCTCAAGAGGTTGAGCGAGGCCGAGACCTGCGCATGGCCGGTGAAATGGTGCTCGACCAGAAACACGCTGCGGAAGCCGAGCCTCTCTGCTTCGACGACATAGGCGATGAAGTCGCCATAACCGTGGCTGTCGCCGGTGGGGCCGCCGCGCGCTGCCCGCGCGCCGCCGAAAAGGCCGAACTTCATGGCCGCCCCCTCGCTTCGGAATAGGGATATTGCAGCTCGCCGGTCTTGAACTGCGGCGGATCGAGAATGACCTGCCGGCCAGACTGGGTGAACTGCTCGATATCGTGCCCTTTTATGTGCTGGTACTGGATGGTCAGCATGCGCGGCTCGGCCCATTCGCCGCCCGGGCCGAACTTGACGTCGCCGACGAGTGTGTTGAACGTCGCCCTGTGCATGTAGTCGGCGAGCTTGTCCTGATCGAGCCCGCCGGTCTCCTCGACCGCCTGGCGCAGGATATCGAGCGCGGCATAGGTGAAGGGCGGCGTGTAGTAGCCGAGCGCGTCAACGCCGGCCGACGCCGCGCGCGCCTGATACTTGGTCAGGAACGTGTCGATGCCGGGGAAGTGCATGGTCGGCTCGCGCACATAGAGCTCGTAGCAGACGATGCCGTTGAGCTGCTCGCCGAGCTGCGACTTCATCGCCGCGTATTGCAGCCCGACCATGGGGCCGCCGAACATCTTCGCCTTGAGGCCGATCTCCGCCGCGGCGCGCAGGACCCCGGCGGTATCGGCGGGATAGGACGCGACGAAGACCAGATCGGCGTCGACCGCCTGGACCGAGCGCACGATCGGGCCGTAATCGACCGTGGTCGGCGGATATGTCCGGTCATAGACGATCTTGAGGCCGAGCCGCTTGGCATGCGCGCGGGCGCCGTCGAGCGCGGCCTTGGAGAATTCGCCGTCGGCGCCAATGAGCGCGATCGTCCGCGGCTTCGGATCCATCGTCATCGCCGCCGCGAAATATCCCCGCGAGATTGAATCCTTGCCGTCGGGCCCGTAGGGCATGATCTGGAAGAAGCGCGGATACTGGAAATGCTCGTTCACGGCCAGCGCGAACATGTCCATCAGCACTCGGTTGTGCTCGATGATGGTCGGCATGGCGGGCGTGCTGAGATTGGTGGCGGAGGCGATCAGCAGGTCGACCTTGTCGATATCGAGCAGCTTCGTATAGATGCTCGGCACCAGCGCGGGGTTGCTCTGGTCGTCGTAATAGACGAGCTGCACCGGCCGCCCGAGCAGGCCGCCCCGGGTATTGATGTCCTCAGCCCAGATCTGCACGGCCAGCAGAATGGCCCGGCCGATGCCGGCGTTGCCGCCGCTCTGCTGGGCGCTGAAACCCACCTTGATGGGTTCGGCCGCGCGCGCCGGCGCGCCGGCCAAGATGCAGATGATCGCCAGCGATGCCAGCAGAGAACGCTTCATGCCCTCCCTCCCAGAAATTCGTGCAGCGCGCGGCGGAACGCGTCGGGCTGCCCAAGGACCGAACAGTGGCGCGCCGGCGCGAGCCAGGCGTTGCGCGCGCCCCGGATGTTTGCGCCGAGCCAGCGCGCCGCATCTAGAAAGGCGGGAATCCCCTGCTCGCCGCAGACCACCAGCGTCGGCGCCTTGATCTCGTGCGCGAGCGGCCGCAGCTCCGCCGCGGCGAGCGCCTCGCAGGCGAGCGAGTAGCCCTCGCCCGAGCAGCGTGTCAGGGTCTCTCGCACATAGCGCACTGCCGCCGGGTCAGCGGCAACGAAGGCATCGGTGAACCAGATGCGCAGCAGGCCGCCGATCAGCGAGGCGACGCCTGCAGAGCGTGCAATTGCGGCACGCTCTGCCCACATTCGGCGTGATTCATCGGTGTAGCGCGGCGTGGTGTCGATGAGCACGAGTTTGTCCACGCGTGCCGGCTGGGTGGCGGCGAAGTGCTGCGCAACCAAGCCGCCCAGTGAGATGCCGGCGATATGCGCGCGCTCGATGCCGACGTGCGACAGCACGCCGCCGAGCTGAGCCGAGAGATGTTCGATACCATAGGGCTTCGCCGACAGCGGCGTCTCGCCGTGGCCCGGGAAGTCGTAGCTCAGCAACGTTAAATCATCCGCCAAACCGGCGGCCGCGATATCCCACAGGCGGTGATCGACGCCGAGGCAATGCAGCAGCAGCAGCTCAGGGCCCGAGCCGGCGCGGTGCAGCCTGATCGCGCCCGCATCGAGCGCTTCGCGGCGAAAGGCCATGTTTCCTCCGCTTCGGGTCTCAAGAGACCGGACCCGTTGTCACCTTAGATTATCAAGGGATCAGCAGCTGCGTCGATAGGCATCCATCGCGCGGTCCCTCCCGCTCCGGTCGTTGCGCGTCGGGCGGAGGGAAGTTGCAGCGTGCTGCAGGTGCCCCCTCAGTAGCGCGATCACGAGAAGCTGGAGCCGCGGGCCGAGGCTCCTGCCGTTCTCACCTACAATCCGAAGAAGGGCCGGCCTGAGCGGCGTGATCTTCCGCGAATCGAGCGCAGCGACGCGGTGATCCTGCTACCCGATAATGGCCGCGACCTACCCGATAATGGCCGCGACGACCGATGCGAAGCTCGGCGCATGAGCCGCGCGGCCTGGATCGTCCTCGACACCATCGGCAAGCTGCGGCCGGCGTTGGTGTCAGTGCCGTGCAGCGGATTAAGGAGCAATTGGGAGCGCGTTATCGCCACTTGTGGGGAAATCTCGCAGCGAGCGCGTTTCCATATCGGTCTCGCCGCGGCCCAGCGGGAGGCGGCCGCGGAAGGCGCAGAAACCCTCAACTGCCTGGGAATCGGGAGCTTCCCCATCAGTTGGCGCCACGCTTCCAGCGCCTCGGTCTGCCGGACGGCTAATTTCAGGTCTGTAAGATCAAGCTTGCGCCCCGCCGCAACGAGCCGAGAAAGCCAGCGATCGTGATCGGTCCAGCGGTTCGATCCCGCATGCGCCCGGGCTATCAGAAGCTCCTTGAGGATGCCCGCGCCGGCCGCTTCGACGTGGTCGTGGCCGAGGCGCTCGACCGCCTATCCCGCGACCAGGAGGACATTGCGGCGCTCTATAAGCACCTCGCCTTCGCGCGCGCGCCAGCTGATCACAGTCGCGGAGGGCCCGATCAACGAGCTCCACGTCGGGCTCAAGGGGACGATGAATGCCCTTTTCCTCAAGGACCTCGGCCAAAAGGTCCGTCGCGGCCTCGAGGGCCGCGTTCGGGAGGGTCGGGCGGGCGGGGGCTCTGCTTCGGCTACGACGTCGTTCGCGAGTTCGACGGGTCTATGGCGCCCGCAAGATCAACGAGACCGAGGCCGCGACCGTCCGGCGCATCTTGACGGAATTTGCGGCGGGGCGCTCGCCAGGACCCGTCGACCGGCAAGCGCCAAGGCGCGGCCGAACCCGCGCGAGGACTGGGTCATCCAAGACGTTTGCGAGCTTCGCATCATCGAGGATGTGCTTTGGAACGACGTTAAGGCGCGGCAAAAGCATATCCGTCACGAGCTCACGCATGACGACGCGGGCGTCCGCTCCGAGCGCGCCCGCCGCCCCGTCTATCTGCTCTCCAACCTCATCAAGTGCGGTGTCTGCAGCGGCGGCTTCTCCAAGGTGAGTGACCATCATTACGGCTGCTCGAACGCTCGCAACCGCGGCACCTGCGAGAACCGCTCACCATCCGACGCGACGTGCTCGAGGCGAGCGTCCTCTCAGGTCTCAAGACCCATCTAATGCAGCCGGAGCTCGTCAAGGAGTTCGTCGTCGAATATCACCGCGAGCTCAACCGTCTCAATGCTGCACGCGAAAGCGCATACCACCAGAAAGATGAGCTCGCCTGCATCGAGCGGCAGATCCGAGCTATCATCGAGGCGATCAAGGACGGCCTGCGCACTCCAGGTATGAAAGAGGAGCTCCTGGCGCTTGAGGCGCGCAAGGTTGAGCTTGCGGCTGAGGTGAAGGTGGCTCCCCCTCAGGTGCAGCGGCTCCATCCGAAGCAACGCGTAGCGAAGCCGCCGAAGCATTGCGCAACCTCATCGACGAATTCCGTCTCATGCCGGAGAACGGTCAGCTGCAGATCGAACTCGCCGGCGATCTCGCGGGCATCCTGGCGCTGACCGCGGACAGCAAGAAGCCCGTCACGAGTGACCGTGACGGACTGCAAGTAACGCTGGCTGCGGGGACGCGCAACCAGCGTTATTTGCAGGCACTTCGAGCCAGGGTCCCTCGTCTACTACCGCCGCCACAAGTCCAATTCGGGGCCCAAAACTGTCTTATGGCTCCTGTCCCCGGAGGCTGATTTGACGTCCACGTCGGGAAGCGCCTGACTTTCAATCAAGGGGTTCCGGGTTCGAATCCCGGCGGCCTCACCACGCTGAAAGCCAAGGACATTTCGCCCGCCAGCGCCGCACGCTGCGACGCTCGAAAATGGGCCATCCACACGCCATGCACACTCTGGGCGCGATTTGGACGCCATGCGCACGGGATGAGGGACGAGCGCCGGTCACCCCGCAAGGGTCGCTAGCGCGTGCGCACCCAGGGCGATAACCCAGGGCGATAGCTCGCTCCTGGGTGGCCCGCTATTCGGCCGGGCTCGTCGTCGCGGCCGGAACGGAAGCACGGCGAGGGTGAGCCTCCCGCGGCGCTCGCCGGCACGGCGGGGCCGGCGCACACTCCCCGCTAATGCGCGCGATGGGCGGGGCTTTAGTGCCATGGCCGAGACAGAACGGCCGCGGCAAGAATCCGTTCGGGTGTCTTTGCTGGAATTTCCCGGCCAAAACGCCCCAGCCTCGTGCCGCTGGGAAGGCGGCGGTAGCTACCTGTCTGCCTTGCTGGATGCCGCGAGCGTGTAGGGCAGGAGCAACGTGTCGGCCGCCATGCTGAGCGGCAGGTCGATGACGAAGACGGGCCACAGCATCAGATAGGCGACGGCACCGATCGGATCGCACTCGCAGTTCTCGAGCGCGATATCCTGCAGGTCGCGGCGCGTTCCGGCGTAGACGCGGCTGCCGTCCTTGGGCGGTTCGACGAAGGTCCCTCGGATGGAAGCGCAGCCGGCCACCAGGCCGCCCATCAAGAGCAATACGAGCAATTTTCGCCTGGTCGCCACCGAGACGCCTCTCAAAGGTGCTGCACCGCCCCGTT
>WNFI01288146.1_pt1 | contig 10154 bp, 9 predicted proteins | sample 5400471 | NCBI WGS metagenome assembly WNFI01 (sample SAMN13153348, study PRJNA577476) | soil metagenome | isolation source: 100 cm saprolite on Douglas fir-dominated hillslope | place: USA:California | collected 2013-09-17
CGTCAGGCACAGGCGATGAAGGCGCGTTCATCACATCCAGAATGTATTGGGGCGGTTTGTTATATCCAGATGCACCGTTCGCTGGTGCAGAGGTCATGTTGGATGCGGACGATTTTGACTGCGCTGCTATGGACAAACAAGTTGTGCAGCCAATGAGCGCTGCGGCAAATATACAGTTCAGGACTACCCGGAATCTCATAATTTCTCTCCGCTTCTATTCACAAGCAAACCCGAAATAAGAACTTAGCTCTGGCTTGGGGCTGCGTATCCATGTGCAGTCATGCAAACCAGGAGCACCGAAGGCACCATGACACAGAGTTGTCTTCATTGATTCCTCCAAGTTTGGGTTTCGCAGCCGGGTTCTTTGTCCGCCATTGTATCGCCCCCAGACAACTTTGCAATTGCCGGCAAGATAAAAAGGCCAGTCAACGGAATGATCCAGGGCTATAATTCAGCGCACGCTTCTCCTCGCACGAAGGGAGAATTTTCCTCATGCCTCGCCGGGCCTTTCCATCCGCCTTTGCAGTAAGCCTGTTTCTGAATCTATGGAGTTAACTGTTGTAATCAGATGGCGATTACACTCACAACCGCACTGGCCCGATCTTGGGGTGTCAGGGACTAACCGAAATTATTCCGGGCCAGAAGTCCTCTTCTGGGAAGTAACTGCTCCAAAACGCTCGATTCCGGTCGGGTCGATCACCGTTCCAAATTCATCTGGTTTTGGGACGGCAACACTGGTTTGGCTGGACCTTCTAAAATCAGCTACTTGGTAGGCTAGATCCAACAGGGTTTTTGGAACAACATTCAACTCTTGCAGCGTGCGATCATTGACGGCAGTCGATCATTGGATGAATAGCCGAATGTCAACAGTTTGCAACAGCCGGTTCGAACGCTTCCGCTTTGCAGATGGCATTAACGCTGGGCAATTGTTGTCCGCTGTCTTCATTGCGGTCTGACCCGTCTTTTCGGGCTTGCGGCCGTTAGCTCAAACTGAAGCGTTTACGCGGGTTCCTTCTGGGCCGGAATTCTAATCCAGGGGGTCAATCACCGCAACGGTTTTCGGCTTCTTCGAGAAACAGTTTTCACGCTGCGTGAGACTCAAAGACCAACACCGAGCTTTTTTGAAGGGTTTCAACGTTGCCTTTCGACGTGCTTCTAAACTCTCATCGATATACTTTATATGTTGTCGATTCTTGGACCATTTCGCATAAACTGCTGGTGGGAGCACAAACTCTCGCCCATTCTGGCAACGATCTACGCGACTGCGGTGCTTTCAGGGATTCCTTTTCCATCTCTGTGGCCGGTAGTGGCGCTTGCGCTGCCCGCGCTTATCGTCTGCGCGAGTTATGTAAGCGTTCTTAATGATCTGACCGACGTCAAAGACGATCAGGCGAGCGGAAAACCTGGCCGATGGCCTGGTGGGGCTCGCATCTATCCAGTGTTGCTTCTTGCTGGCTGCATGGTTGCTGGTAGTGCTTTTCTGATTATTTGGCGCAAGGATATTTTGCTTTTTAGTATATATCTTCTCTCGTGGCTGGCGTTTACACTCTATTCGGCGCCGCCTCTCCGTCTTAAGGTTCGTGGAATCTGGGGTGTGTTGGCAGATGCCTCCGGCGCCCATCTCTTTTCAACGCTATTTGCGGTAGTTCTGGTGTATCACTGGAACCGCACCAAAACGCCCACCCAATGGATAATTCTCATCGTGCTATGGTCGTTTGCGGCAGGGGTAAGAGGCATACTATGGCACCAACTGGAGGATGCCGTTCATGACAGAAAGATAGGATTGCGCACTTTCGCATGCCTCCATGGCACGAAAGTGGCTGAGCGGCTAGGGTTACTCGCCTTCCTGTTGGAGTCCGCAGCTTTTTCGCTGATGCTTTGGCTCACGCACAATGCTCTGGCCTGGCTCTTCCTGGTCATGTATTTGCTCTTCGCATTGGTTCGCTGGCGACTTCTTGGAATCAGCCTTACCGTCATTCAACCGGGGCAGGCATCCCGCATGGCCATGGCGGAGTACTATATCGTTATTTATCCACTGGCATATCTTCTAGCGGCATCGTGGCAGCAACCTTCAGCGTTGTCGCTGCTGTTATTGCACAGCGTTCTGTTTCCCCGCCACGGTCTTTATCTTGTGCGCGAGATTGTGGCGATGATGCGAATGGGCAAGCCGGGCGACGGACCGAAACCTGCAGCCTTCCATTCGTAAATCTTGTCTGGTTCAGCTCTGCACACTGCGGTAGCGCGCAAGGGCTTCGAGGCAAAATCCGGTGGTGATTTCTTCTGAACCCCACACTAAGTTCTTCGATTGACCGCTGAAGTAAATGGGGAATTTTTGCCATCCGCCATTTAGGCCCCGGGCGCGAAGGATTGCCTGGATTGCGCCGCCGAGGATAGTGGAATGGTCTTTCCAATCTTTCCAATCCTGCCAATCCATTAAGGCGCATGCGGCAAGCGCCGTATGCAAAACATGGCTGCCGATCAATCCGTCCGGATGCGCATGGGATTTGATTCTCTCAATGATCGTGTCCCCCACGGGATCAAATCCGCGAATACCCGCGGCGTGGTTTCGCGAGAGGAAATAGTAAAAACTGAAGCGGCTCCCATAGTACCTGTCGGACGATTCTTCGGCTTGTTGCTCAATCACATGAATAAGGTATTGGATGATCGGGAGCGTCTCCGGCCTTTCCCCCAGATAATGGAGAACGTTGGCGTTGACCACCGCGTCGAGGTCATTGGGCTTGCAATCATTCCATTTGCACAAATAGTAAAGCTGCCGCAGCTTCAGGACCTCGCGCAAAGCGATGCGCCAATACGACATGTGCGCTCTCCACCTCAAGCGGGGAAGGACCCACGTGTAGAAAAGCCCTTGGGAATCGCGGTTGCCAAGCATCACGCCGGTATTCTCCGGCAAAGAAACGCCATGCCGCTTGAGCAGGAAAGAAATGCAGGCTGTGTCATCAAGATCCGGAGGAACATATCCCAGGGCACGGCTCCAATAGCGCCATACGCCGCCGTCCTCCATTTCACCGGCAAGGAAGCGTAGTGCCTTGCTTAGGATTTCCTCGACCTTCTCCGATTTGGCGAAATTGAGACAGTAAGAGATGAGAGCGGCCGGAAAAGGCGATTGGTCCGATTCGCAATTTTCTTCCAGGAGCCGATGCGGCGATCGAAACATCTGAAACGCCCCGGAAGGCAACTGCATGGCATGCAGGAAATCGATGCCCTGCGCGATAGCCTGCTCTAAATCAGGGCGACTGTTGGTGAGTGTAGGCATACGGATTTCCGCGAATCAATAACTCCGGTAGGTCAGTTTGGGCACAAGTTACTTACGCCTTAGATAGGGATTCATCGCTATCGCGATGAACGTCTGCTGATTCGCTTCGCTCACCCAGGACTGAGGCCCTGGGCTGTGGCCCGGTGTACAAGTCCCAACAGCCTGGCAGCGAAGGAGGCAACTGGATCGGGTGGCACCATGGTTCTCACCGCCGCTCCAGCCGCTTTACCGATGGACTCCCACTCCTCTCGTACGGCCCATGCCCGTTCCATGGCTTTGTCGAATTCGTCTGCTTTCGCAGCGTTTGCGATGAAGCCGGTGCGACCTTCTTCCACGACTTCGGCAGCTCCGCCCTCATTGGTAACAATTCCAAAGCGGCCGCACATCATCGCTTCGATCAGCGCCAGCGGCAGCCCTTCGGTGCGCGAGGGCAGGACCAGCGCGTGATGAGTTTTCCAGATAGATTCAACGTCGCGTACAAAACCTGGGAAATCGACGTTTTTGAGGGCCAAGCGTGCAGCAAGGCCGCGCAAGGCTTCGCCGTTGCGGCCTGTGCCGAAAAACGAAACGGACAAATTGCGATTTCGCCACTGCGGCCGCGCCAACACATGCAGGAGAATGTCCTGCCCCTTCTCGCCTGTTTCCAGGCGCGCGACGCAAGCCAACTTGATCGAAAGGTCCCCGTTGCCCGGCCAGGGCAGCGGGCTTCCCGACACCAGAAAGGGATTGCGCACTATTTCAGCATTCATGAGCGTCTCACCGATCTGACATTCCGTGAGATGGCGATTGTGTTGGGAGACAAAATAACAGCGCAAGGCGGCCTGAAAGGCGGAGCGCATCACGGTGCGGTCTTTGTCCAACGGCCAAAGATAATCAGCCGCTTTCTGTGAAATGACGACGTATGGACGGCCGGAAATACGACAAAGATCGCTGTAAGCGAGGCCGTCGAAGTTTGCGCCCTGGGAAACCACTATTAAATCTGGATTAAGGCTCGCAAGATGAGTTCGCACCAGGGGCCGGATCGCTCTCTGCGCAGGACCTCTTCCCGTTAACCGGACCAGAGAACGGGGCAGACGAATCCAGCAGGGCAGGCAAACTTGGTGCAAGTCGCGAATACGGCAACCCAGCGCAAGCAACCGGCGAATCCGCGCGTGGTTCGGGTCAACGCAGGTTTTGAAGATAGTTACAGAATGCCCGCCTCCGGCCAAACTTGCAGCCGCTCCCGCCCACAGTTCTTCGCTGCCACCCCAGGGGTGTGAGCAGGAACTAAAAAAGACGAAACGCGACAACACCGCTCCTTTAATAGATGGCGACTCCGGGTCACAAGCTTTCAGGTCAAACTGCAGATAACATTCTACGACGCCACGATTTTTATGCTTTGTTCCACAATCAAAAGGACTGAGGAGTCGCAGCAGGTCGTCTTTCGATATCTATGCCAGGTCAGTTCGCCTACGATGCTGCCCAACGACATTGCGCACGTGAGAGTTGCATAGCTGGCCGCTCGCCGGATTTGCGCCCGGTCGCGCAGCAGCGCCTCTATGGTCCGGCCAATAATCGCCAGCGGCTTGCCTAGCAGTCTCACAACCTTCCGGAGCAGTTCCGACCTCTGCTGGTCAGTGCCGATGGCCTGACTGCCAAGCTAACGAATGAGGTGATTGGAAATACTACAGGCCCGCCCAATCCCGTAGAAATTCCGGAAGGTGGCAGGTTGCCGGTAAGCAACGGCAGCGGTACTGAGATACGCGATGGAGTACCCCGCCATCACGCAATCCAGGACGAACGCTCTGTCTTCCGCGAACGGCAGGTCGCGGAACGGAAAACGGAGGACCACCTCGCGCCGGATAATAGCGGCTGCATTGGAAAAACAGCAGATCTCATATATGTCCTCCCCGGACTTGCATCGTTGCACAAGCGTTTCCGTATCCAGTTTGCGATTGTGTTCCGCAAATCCATTGAATCGCGTTTTTTCCTGCTGGCAGACCTGGCCGTCAGCGAGCTGCCTGCAGTAGGCGGCTGCCACACTGCGACCCTCGACACAATTGACCATGCGACTCAACCAATCATCGCCTTGCGGCCATGAGTGCGCCGAAAGCAGGACGATCAAATCTCCACGGCAGAGCTTGACTCCAAGATTGATTGCTCTTCCATAACCAAAAAGCGGTCGCGGCAACGTGAAGACTCTTGCGCCCATCGTCCTGGCCACTTCTGCCGATCCATCGTCCGATTCGTTGTCGATCACCACCACTTCGAAAGGGCGATCGAGCTTCTGGACGCGCAGGCATTCAAAGAGCCGGCGAAGAGCGTGCTCTTCATTGCGGACTCTGATCAACACTGACACCAGGCATTGAGCAGGCTCCTTCAGATTCATGTCCGTATCAATGTACCTCCCATTTTTTGGGGTGTGTCAATTCGAATATAGCTAAGCAAGGCAATCATAAGCGAATTTCTCCTCGCGGTAAATCTTTAAGGACTTGAATCAAAGTCACGGGCCCTTGCCTGAAAGAAGGCCGTAGAGGGGACTGGTGCCCTCTTCTCAATAGGGCTCAATGATTGGAAAACGTTCAGGTCCTCGCCTGCGAGGTCTCCAAATTCGGATGGATTGAGATCGTCAAAGTTGCAAACCGATACCGGCAGATGCTGTATTATACCGACGCACTTGTTGCTCGTGCGGCACGTGCGAGCGGAGATAATGGAGTGAGGTGGATTGATTGAACGTGTTAATCACAGGAATTGCCGGATACATCGGCAGCTATACGGCTAAGCAATGCGTAGAGTCTGGCTGGAAGGTGATCGGGGTTGATGATTTTTCTACCGGTTTGCGGACGCGCCTTCGCTGGGGAGAATGCGAGACGGGTGATGCCGGGGACGTTAACCTCATCCGACGACTGCTGCGAAGGAACGAGATTTCGGTCGTTATTCACTTAGCGGGCAGCACGCATGTCGGGGACTCTTTGAAGCGTTCCACGTGGTATTTCGCGAACAACTGTTCGGTCACCGGCCGTTTGCTCCGGGCGATGCGGGCTGAGGGCGTGCCAAATATCGTGTTCGCGTCAAGCTGCGCCATTTATGGCTCTCTGGACGATGGTATCGCTGGAGAAGATTCTTGCGCGTCTCCGCTCAGCCCTTATGGTGCCTCCAAGCTCCTGGCGGAGCGCCACTTGCGCTGGTGTCATCACGCATACGGACTGAATTGGATTTCCTTGCGGTACTTCAACGTCACAGGGGTTGAGCCGGGATCGGAGTTAGGAGAAGATCCAGTCCATACAACCCGCGCCATACCACGGGCGATCAGCGCTGCGCTCAAGATCCAAGGACCGTTTCCGCTTTTCGGCACAGACCACGCCAGCGCTGACGGAACAGCAGTGAGGGACTTCGTGCATGTAGTCGATGTCGCACGCGCCAATATCGCGGCGGTGCGTTACTTAACAAGCTGCAGCGGTCCTTCCGTGAATACGGTCAACATCGGGTCGGGCCGGGCACATTCGATTCGCGAAGTATTGAGCGCTGTTACCCGAATTTCGGGAGAGGAGGTCCCGGTATTGTATATGGGACGCCGTGTGGGAGAATCCGCACGCGTGGTTGCCGATGCAAGCAGGGCGTTAGCCGTTCTGGGGTGGCAGCCGACGTGTTCATCCCTCGATTGTCTGGTGCAATCCACATTCGCGTGGCAAGCGCAATTGCGGCCAGTTTTCTCAAATTTGAGACGAGGTCACGCAGGTTGAGTTATCCGTGGCCCGGTTTGCAGCGCGTGCGTCCAGGGCCTGCCAGGGTTCTGGTTATTCCCGCCGTAAATTAAAAATTCATAGTCCGATTCCTTAATCTCGTTGTCTTTGCCGGTTTAGCACTCTTTGTCTTGTACAAGGCTTAAGCGACTTTTTGTACAGAATGCAGGGCCATCAAAACTCATACCGCTTAGGAAAGAATGAAAATGAAATCATTACGCGTCGTTGCATTCACGGGCGCAAGAGATGTTCCGAGTGCACGCTTCCGAGTCCGCCAGTACATTCCATACTTGAGGCAGTTCGGAATCGAAATGGACGAGTATTTCGCACGCTGGAGCAGTTGGCCACCTCGCAACAAAGTGCTGCGACCGTTCTGGCTTGTTGGAACTGTATTAGACCGCATCCCATCGGTGGTCAAATCCCGTATGTATGACTTGACGTTCTTCCAGCGGGAGATGGTTTCAACACTCACGACTTTGGAGAGCTTTACGAAGCGCCCCCGGGTGTTCGACGTTGACGATGCGGTGTGGCTGAATCGACAAGGTCGAACCGGCTTCAAGACCATCTTGCAGATGTGTGACGGTGCGATCTGCGGAAACGCCTTCATCGCCGAGTATGCCCGCCAATGGAATAACAACGTCTGCCTGCTGCCCACGGCGGTAGATACCGGCCGATTCGTGCCCTCACCAGAACTGCGGGCTGGAGGCAAAAGGTCTGAGCGGCCGCCCAGATTCAAATATCTGTCGCCCAGTCAGTTTGATTACGTTCCCTGGTCCCCTGTCAATGAGGTCCAGGCAGTTCAGGAGATGACCATCGGTCTGATGCCGGTTGAAGATACGCCATGGGGCATGGGGAAATGCAGCTATAAAATGCTGCTCTATATGGCGTGTGGCGTGCCGGTCGTAGTGTCGCCAGTGGGCATGAATGCTGAACTGCTGTCTCTCGGAGAACTAGGATTCGGTCCAAAGAGCCTTTCAGAATGGACTGATGCCGTGGACTGCCTGCTGCAAAACCCTGATCAGGGGGTCACGATGGGAAGGGTTGGAAGAGAAGTGGTCGAGCAACGGTTCAGCTTGCATCTGACCGCACCCAAGCTGGCATCGTTCCTGTGCAACACAGCTAAATCGACAGGGACGTGATAGGAGCAGACTCACCTAGAATCTCTATCCCTGGGGCGGCGAGGTCCAGTTCGTCAACAACGATTCCAATCACTACAAATTCACAGGCAAAGAACGGGATTCGGAAACCGGCCTGGATTATTTCGGGGCGAGGTATTACTCGAATGGGTTAGGACGATGGATAACACCCGATTGGGCCGCGATAGCAACGGCAGTTCCTGAACGGGTCGGCTACAGCATCATAATGAGTGAAGAATACGAGAATGTCTTAATTCAAGTTTTTGGTAGTGCTTCGTCCACTTCCAGGAAGAGTGGAATTGTTGCGGATGATATTGTCGCGACCATTCACTGGAAGAAACGAAAATGCCAATAGACCATTCCTTCACTCCCTCATTCCGGGGGCTCCCGATGTTTAACCCTTCGTCCACCGGACGGGGTGGCCCTCGATAAGGTTTCGAAGCCCCTGTTAAGACAAGATATTCCTGGTGATGCGGAAGCATCGCGCTGTTGCAAGACGTTGAGCCGGCTAATCAGGTTTACTTTTGAACGAAGAGAGTAATATCTCGCGCATCCTTCGTGTAAAGAGAAAAGCCGGGGCTGAAGTTTGGGTTCCGGCTTTCATTTCCAACGTCAACTGAGAGAATGTAATCTGCAGCGGTTGCACGCGGCGGTAGCTGCTTTGCGCTGCGAGGTTGCTGATGTCGAAACTGGGCATCATTAACTCACTTCCGCGCAGCTAGTTCGCGGCGCTTTGAGACTGGAAGAGAGTCCCACCAATCTTGACCTTTCCACCATGTTGGGTAGATCCGCGGCAGCGTCCGCAGTGGCTCCCTGCTCCCGATGTGGATTACCGTGAAAACAATCGTCGGTAGTTCGATAACGTCTTCTTCCAGCAGCGACCGCAGCTCGTCTTGTTCGTTTTCGGTGAGGTCTGGCATCAGTTCGTTCTTTCCGGTTCATTGGGCTCCACTTTTCTGGATGCTAGAAAGATGGCTAGCTCTCTCGAGTCTTTTGGATCCCGCCGGTGAGCGGCGATGAACTCTAACTCGTCTGGAGACTTGCCTTCTAATCGTTTGGCTATCAAGTAAGCCACGCGGTGCTTCTTTTGCACCGGCGTCATGTCTGTTTCTTCGTCACCGGTCAGGTGCTTGCGAAGGCTTTCAAGAGCGGCATGTTTGGCCGCGGTCACCTTCACTTTGATCTCGCGCACTGGCAGGGCGTTCTCCCCCTTGCCTTCGGTCCACGTCTTCTCCGTGATCTCCTGAATTGCTGCCGAATACTGCGAAAGCAGCCTGCGCTCTCCCGTTTCCGAGTCCGGGGCGCCGCCGATTTTCTTGAGGTCAACGCGAGCTATGCCGTCCGCGTCAATGGTCATGAACTGGCCCGCGTCAACGTAAGCCAGCTTCGCCAGTTCTTGATTCACAGCATCGAGTGTGATCTCCAGGCGGTCACAGGATGCCTTTTGCAGTCTTGCGATTTCCGCCTGCACCTTAGGATTCCTTAGCAACTTGCAAGCGGTGACGGCCGCCGATCTTACGCTGAAACCCGCTGCAATCGCCGCCCCAGTGCCATTCCGGTCGATGAGGTATTCCCGCGCGAATGTGGCGCGTTTCTCGGTGGATTTGGCAAATGTCTTAGGTTGGCTCTTGGCCATTTTGAATAACTATCTTGGCTAAGCATTAGCCACTCGAAGCCAATTCGAGAGCGGCCCGCCTGTGTGCGGACTTATCAAAACTCTTTCGTGGCTCAGGTGTGTAAGACCGCTTGCTCCTGGGTGAACGCGGGCGAACTCTTCAAATTGAGGTTTTGAGACGAAACCCAGCAGTGCCAGCTTTGAAATTGGTCCCAAACTGGTCCCAATAAATCGGGGATTTTCTTGCGTGTTTTGGCTGTAAGTCGTTTTTTATCAATGACCATGGACGGCTGACTGCACTGAAAAGACTGGCGTCGGCGGTTCGATTCCGTCCCTGGCCACCATCATTCCAAAAGACTTAAACGATTTTGCCCAAAACTCTTCGGTCCGCTCTCAGTCCGCTTTAG
>WNFI01412765.1_pt1 | contig 10154 bp, 10 predicted proteins | sample 5400471 | NCBI WGS metagenome assembly WNFI01 (sample SAMN13153348, study PRJNA577476) | soil metagenome | isolation source: 100 cm saprolite on Douglas fir-dominated hillslope | place: USA:California | collected 2013-09-17
GTCCGTCACCGGGTAACCGCGATCCCGAAGCTGGGCCACGATCTGGGCCTTGGCTTCGGCCAGCACGTCCGGATTCTGCTGCAGAATTGCAATGATGTCGTCAGCGGGAAGGTCTTCATCTTGCGCCGTTTGCGTCGTTGGCGCAGTTTGTGCAGTTTGCGCCAATAACGCAGACGGAATCGTAAGCAAGCAGAGCAGGGCAAGAGTCAGATAAAAAGGCCGTGAGACGCTAAAAAAAGTTTTTACTGAATTCAAAATCTCTCCCATTCCAATCTCGATCCGGCCGTAGACCGGCGCGACTCGGACAATCTCAGATTTATCAGCGACTTGCAGCGGAGGTTCCCAGGTATTCTACGGTAAAAACAGTGGTGGGTGAATCAAACCATCGGAGTGTTGCTTGAAATATCTAGGGTTACTGATTTACTCAAGGTTATGGGTGGTGTCCCAAGAGCCATCAAAGCCAGGTGGTTGATGCTATATCAGCGTGCCTTTCGGCAAACGCGGCGCGCGAAATTTGGCTACAAGTGGCTGCAAGTGTCATCGTCGAAAGCTTAAGCTGGACCTTTGTCCGGCCTCAGATTGACGATGTTGGCCCGTAAAAAATGAAGATTCATCTCTTGAAGCGGAACTTGCGCGTGGTCGATTTCTCAAGTCGAGTGGCCCGCGCCATAACGGCGCCCTGGCTCACAACTTCCTCAGTCAGTGGGACCACCAGCGCTGCGTTGCCAGCGGAATCGGTGAGAGAACGCACGATCACCACAGCTTCGGCCGGAAGACATGGCCAAATCGTCACCTCTGCGCCGGAGACCGCCTGCCCCGCCTCCAGCACCTGAAAGCGCATGATCATGCTGGTTCCAAAGCTCTCCTGCGCAGTGTTGGTCCACTTTAACCACAGCCCGGACCCGCCTACGTCGTGGACTTCTCCGCCGCCGCCCACGAGCGACTCCATTTGTCCGCTTTGGACAGCGTCAATCACGGCCTTGTGCTGGGTCTTGAGCAGTTCATGCATTGCCTCCTCGGAAAAACCCGGCTGCAGAGTTTTCTCCGCATAGGAGAAAGCACGTTTGCCCACGCACTGTCCCTTCACGTAGACCAAGGTCTGGAGCAGCAGATCATTCTGGCGCGCTTCACTCTGCACGTGATGCACCACGTCTCCTTGCTTGACATCGGTATTGAACCCGAAAATCGTCATAAATGGCTGAGAGACTCAGGGGGAAGCGGGCAGCTCAACGAACGGACTTTGCTTGCCGCATTGCGATTTTGTTGAGACCATCACAAACACAGCAACTCAGTGCACGTCAAGGTCTTGACACCCCTACGAATGGAAATTACATTCGAATGTTTGGTTTGCTGTTCGTGGCGCATTATATACAGGCTCGTTCATGCCGGACAACAATTACTTCGCCCGTTATCTACCCCTGCTGATCCAGGTTATCGTGGCCATCGGCCTGGCCGCGGTCATGGTCCTGCTTTCCCATCTGCTGGGCAAACACAAGTGGACCCGCGCCAAGAACACCGCGTATGAATGCGGCATTGAACCCACGGGAGACGCGCAGCAACGCTTCAGCGTCAAGTTTTACATGGTTGGCATGCTGTTTATTTTGTTTGACGTGGAAGCCGTCTTCCTCTATCCCTGGGCCGTCATCGCCAAAGAACTCAAGTGGTTCGGCTTTGTGGAGATGCTGGTTTACATCGGGCTGGTGCTGGTGGGCTTCTTCTACATATGGAAGAAAGGCGTGATCGACTGGAACAAGCCGGAGAGGAGCCAAGGCTGATGCCGCTCGCCGCTGTCACCGATCTGGAGCAGCTTAAAGACCGGCCTGCTGTCGCAGCGCTTCTGGCATGGAACCAGACTGCGGTCGAGGGAGCCAAATTCGACCACAGCGAACTCTCCATCTATATTGCGCATGGACTTCTACGCGAGGCCTGCACCCAGCTCAAAGCCCAGGGGCTCGCTGATTTCCTCTCCGATGTGACCTGCGCAGATTATTATCCCCGCCAACCGCGCTTTGAGATGGCCTATCACCTGCTTTCCATCAAGCGCAAAGAGCGGCTGCGGCTGAAAGTCCGTCTGGACGGCGATGACGCCGTGATCGAATCCATCACCGCGATCTGGCCGTCGGCCAATTTCTTCGAGCGCGAGGTATTTGACCTGTTCGGTGTGCGCTTCCTTGGCCATCCGTATCTGCGCCGCATCCTGATGCCCGAGGACTGGGAAGGCCATCCGCTGCGCAAGGACTATCCGGTGGAGGGCTACCGCTGATGGGCCACTTGAATTCCACTCCGGTCATCGAGCAGGCGCGCGACAAGACCATGGTGCTCAACATGGGGCCGCAGCATCCGTCCACGCATGGCGTGCTGCGCCTGCTGTTGGAGATCGATGGCGAGACCATTGTCCGCATGATGCCGGACATCGGCTTCCTCCACACCGGCATTGAGAAGACCTGCGAAGCCAAGTTCTACCAGCAAGTGGTCCCGCTCACCGACCGTATCGATTACCTCTGCCCCATGGTCAACAACCTCTGCTACGTGATGGCGGTGGAAAAGCTGCTAGGGCTGGAGATCCCGCCGCGCGCGCAGTGGATGCGCGTGATGCTGGCCGAACTGCAACGCATCAGCTCGCACCTGGTCTGGTTGGGCACGCACGCCATGGACATTGGCGCCATGTCGGTCTTTCTCTACTGCTTTCGCGAGCGCGAAGACCTGCTGCGCATCTATGAAATGGTCAGCGGCCAGCGCATGATGACCTCCTATTTCCGCATCGGCGGGCTGGCTCTGGATCCGCCGCGGGGGTTCTTTGAAAAGGTCAAGAAGTTCCTGGACATCTTCCCTGAGAAGGTGGACGAATACGAAGACTTGCTTACTGGAAACCGCATCTTCATCGACCGCCTGAAGAATGTTGCCCGCATCAGCGCGGAGGATGCGCTGGCCATCGGCTTGACCGGGCCCGCCTTGCGTGCCAGCGGCGTGGATTGGGACCTTCGCCGCGACATGCCGTACTGCGGATACGAGAATTTCAAATTCAAAGTGCCCACATCTCAAGACGGCGACGTCTGGGCTCGCTACGTCTGCCGGGTCGCCGAGCTGCGCGAATCGCGAGAGATCGCCAAGCAGGCCTTGGAAGGCATGCCTTCCGGCCCGACCAAAGCCGATGCGCCGAAAGTCGTTCTGCCCGATCGCGAGAAGATGAAGACGCAGATGGAAGCCCTCATCTATCACTTTAAGATTGTTACGGAAGGCTTTGCTGTCCCGGCAGGTGAGGTGTATCACGCCATCGAGTCACCCCGTGGCGAGATGGGCTACTACGTGGTGAGCGATGGCACCGCCAAGCCTATGCGCGTACATATGCGCTCGCCTTCGTATGCAAACCTTCAAGCATTACCTCAAATGTGCGAAGGAAAACTTATTGCGGACGTGGTAGCTGCAATTGGGAGCATTGATATTGTTCTTGGAGAAATTGATCGATAATGCCCGTCATTTCTGAGCAGCTGAACAAGTTTTTCGACGAGAAGATGAGGGAGTATCCGACGAAGCGCTCCTTTTTAGTTCCCATGCTCCTCTATACCCAGGATGAGCTTGGCTGTATCACCAATGAAGCAATTACACATCTGGCAAAAAAGACCGAGCTGACTGAACTCGAAGTTCGCAACGTGATTAGCTATTACTCTATGCTGCGTACCAAGCCGCTGGGCAAATATCACGTGCAGGTATGCACCAATATCTCCTGCATGCTGCGCGGCGGAGAAGAGCTTTATGAGCACTGCAAAGAGCGGCTGGGCATCGGCCACAAGCAGACCACGCCAGACGGCATTTTCTCTCTGGAAGAAGTTGAGTGCATCGGCGCGTGCAGTTGGGCGCCGGCAGTGCAGGTGAACTACGATTTTCATGAGAACCTGACCGCGGAAAAGATGGACATGGTGCTGGATAGTTGCGTTAAGAAAGCGAAACAGTAGCCGCAAAATGGCCGATTTAGTCTTACATCCCGATGAGGTAAGAATCGTTTCCCAGCGCTTTGGCAAAGGTGCCGCGGACATCAACCGCCACCTGGAGCTGGATGGCTACAAGGCCGTGCAGAAGGCCCTTCAGATGCAACCGGACGACATTATTAATGAGGTCAAGATCTCCAACCTGCGCGGCCGTGGCGGCGCCGGCTTCCCTACCGGCATGAAATGGGGGTTTGTCCCCAAGCAATCCGATAAGCCCAAGTACATCCTGGTCAACGGTGATGAAAGCGAGCCTGGCACATGCAAAGACCGTTTGATTTTGGAACATGATCCGCATTCCGTGATTGAAGGCGTGATCATCGCCGGGCTGGCTGTGGGCGCCAAGGTCGGCTATGTCTACATTCGCGGCGAATATCGCTACTTGGTGGACATCATGCGCAAGGCCATTGCCGACGCCTATGCCAAGGGATTCCTGGGCAAAAATATCTTCGGCAGCGGCAAGGACTTTGAAGTTTATTGGCACACTGGAGCCGGCGCGTACGAAGTGGGCGAAGAATCTGCGCTGATGGAATCACTGGAAGGCAAGCGCGGTATCCCACGCATACGCCCGCCCTTCCCTGCCGTGGTTGGCCTGTGGGGCGGCCCCACGGTTATTAATAATGTTGAAACCCTGGCTTCAGCTCCCCACATTATTCTTATGGGTGGCCAGAAATTTGCCGATTATGGCCCGCCCAAGAACGGCGGCACGCGCCTGTTCTGTTTGAGCGGCCACGTCAACAAGCCTGGCGTGTATGAGCTGCCGCTGGGTTATCCGTTGAAAAAAATGATCTACGATGTTGGCGGAGGAATTTCCAACGGACGCAAGCTCAAAGCGGTTGTCCCCGGCGGATCATCCACCTTCATCCTCACCGCGGAAGAAGCCGAGCAGATGAACATGGACTTTGACTCCTTCGGCAAGCGCGGCGAGTTCCTCGGCTCCGGTGGTGTAGTCATCCTGGACGATCAAACTTGCATGGTGAATTTTGCCTTGCGCATCATGAAGTTTTACCAGCACGAAAGCTGCGGCTGGTGTATCCCCTGCCGCGAAGGCACGGACTGGCTGAAGAAGACGCTGACCCGCTTGCATAACGGTGGCGGTCTGAAGAAGGACATCGACAACATCAAGTACCTGGCGCAGAACATGCTGGGCCGGACTTTCTGCCCGCTGGGCGACGCTGCGGCCATTCCGACCATGTCGATTGTCGACAAGTGGCGCAGCGAGTTTGAAGCCCACCTGGAAGGCAGGCCTTGTCCGTTTGATCCGGAAGCCAAGATCAGCGAACTGCCGGTGCTGTCACACTGACGATGAGCATTTTGCCCAACACGGTCGCGACTTCAAAGGCTGATAAAGAAACGCTGTTAGCTTTGCTGCGCGAGAGCCAACACCGCTTTCTCAAGAGCTTTGCCGGAGTCACGGACGAACAGAGCCGCCGCCGGCCCGCCGCGGGAAGTTGGTCAGTCATAGATACGGTGGAACATCTGACGATTGCTGAAAAAATGATGTTAGGTCTGGTAACCGGCCCACGGAGGCCGCGTGCTGCCGATGCGCCCAACCGCGAAGAAGCATTTCTTGAACGCATGGGCAGCCGTGCCCAGAAGGTCGAGTCCCCCGAGGGTGGATGGCCCACGGGGCGGTTCACCAATCTGGCCGAAGCCGCGGACCATTTCCGGACTGCGCGGGAGAATGCCATGTGCTTCGTCGAGCAGAGCGCTGAGGACCTCCGTGCCACCGAGGTAACGCATCCTCATCCGCTGGTCGGAAACGTCAGCACCTATGAAATGTTAATTATCATGGCCAAGCACGCCGAGCGGCATGCGCTGCAGATTGAAGAAATCAAGAATAGCCCAGCGATTCGCACCAGCGCAGCAAGAGACTAGAGCCAAACGCATATATGCCCGATGTAACTATTACCGTTGACGGAAAGAAAGTCACCGCCCCTGCGGGCACTCTTCTCATTGAAGCCTGCAAGGCCGTGGGCATCGAGGTACCGTCATTCTGCTACTATCCCGGTCTCTCACTTCAGGCTGCCTGCCGCATGTGCCTGGTGCGCATCGAAAAGATGCCCAAGCTGCAAACCGCCTGCACTGTGCCCATCACCGACGGCATGGTCGTGACCACCGAGTCCGACGAAGTCAAGCAGGCGCACAAGTCCATGATTGAGCTATTGCTGGGCAATCATCCTCTGGATTGCCCGGTGTGTGATGCCGGCGGCGAGTGCGAACTGCAAGACATGACCTTCAAGTACGGCGCGGCCGAGTCGCGCTATATGGAAGGCAAGCTGCACAAGGAAGAGCAGCAGTGGTCGCCGGTGGTTTTCTTTGACCGCCCGCGCTGCATCCTCTGCTATCGCTGTGTGCGCGTCTGCGGCGAAGGCATGGACGTGTCCGCGCTCGGGGTGCAATTGCGCGGTTCAAGTTCGGTGATCGCGCCCAACATGGACGACCATCTTGACTGCGAAGAGTGCGGCATGTGCATCGACATTTGTCCAGTGGGTGCGCTGACCTCAGGAGCTTACCGCTACAAGACCCGTCCCTGGGAGATGAAGCATGTAGGCACTGTTTGCACCCACTGCGGCGATGGCTGCAAGACGACCCTGGGTGTCCGTCGTTCGGACACCGGCATGGACATTGTCCGCGGCGACAACCGCGACAAGAGCGGCATCAATGGTGACTTTCTCTGCATCAAGGGCCGCTACGCCTTCGATTTTTCCGATCACAAGGACCGCCTGCGCCAGCCGCTGATACGCAAGAACGGCAAGCTCACGCCCGCCACTTGGGAAGAAGCCATTGACCACGTGGCCAAGCGGCTGCGCGAGATCCGCGACAGCAAAGGTGGCCAGGCCATCGGGGTGATCGGCTCCAACCGCACCACTAACGAAGAGAATTACCTGCTGCAGAAGTTTGCCCGCACCGTTCTCGGCACCAGCAACATCGATCACCGCCGCACCGCCGACTTTGCCGCCTTTGCCCGCGCCATCGCCGGCAAGCAAAACGCCACTGCCACTATGCGCGACGTAGCCAGCACGCCGGCCATTCTGCTGATCGGCAACGATCCCACCGAGCAGCATCCGCTGCTGGCTTGGAACATCCGCACAAACGTCCGCCTGAACCGGGCCAAGCTGTACGTGATCAATTCTCAACCCATCAAGTTGCGCCGCCAGGCAACCAAGTTCCTGCAAATTCCAGCAGGCCGTGAGAACAAGTTGGTTGCGTTCCTGAACGGCGACGATACCGCAGCCGGCTCTCTCACCAGCGCCAGCGCCTCCAATGACGCGCTGAAGCAACTCCGCGACGAGTTGCGCGCGCAGCAAAACATGATCGTTATTTTCGGCTCCGAGCTGCGCGGGCCGGATATCGCTGAGCTGGTCAGGTTCGGCTCCGGCATAAATGCGAAATTTATTTGCCTGGGCGATTATGCCAACTCCCGCGGCGCAGCCGATATGGGACTCTATCCTGACCTGCTGCCGGGATATGTCGCCGTCAAGTCTGGCCAGAAATTCGCCGCAGAATGGGGCAAGCTACCTTCAGAAAAAGGTCTTAGCCTTCAGGAGATGAAGCAGGCGATAAAAGACCGCCGCTTGTTTGCTCTGATTGCCGTGGGGCCTGATCCGGCATTCGATGGTTCTGACCTGGGGCAGGAGCTCTTGGATGCATTAGGGTTCTTGGGGGTGCAGCTGGCTCTTTTCCAGGACGAACTCGCGGAGGAGGCATACTTGCCGTCTTCCAAACGAAGCTGGGCGGAAGTGGTGCTCCCGGTTGCGTCGGCCTACGAAAAATCCGGCACCTTCACCAATACTTGCGGTGACCTGCAACTGCTCAAAAAAGCTGGAGACTTGGCCGGGGTAAAAAGCGAGTTTGAAATCATTGTCCGTGTGGCCGAGCGCATGGGCGCCGACGTTCGTAAGCTGGTTCCCTTTGGCGGAGGGGTGCATGCCGACATGGGCCAGACCCGCGGCGCACAGTCCGGCGAAGCCGACCGTCACTCCGTCTGGCTGGCTGCCAATAACCTTGAACCGCGCCTCAGTCCTTTTGATCCCATGGCAATTTTGGATGAGATCCAGAGGCTGGTACCGGGCTACGAGTTCTCCCGGCTGAATCTTCTGGCCGGAAATGACGAGCATATTACGGCCGCAGAACGCAGCAACGCCGGCCCCAGCGACGGATTGGTCCAGATAACACCGGCCAATGACACGCTTTTTACCTCGGGTACGCTGGGACGCTATTCGAATACCCTGAACTCCGTGCTAGAAAACCGGCGCAAGCATCCGGTGAATGAAGATAAAGAAGTGATGGCGGATTAGTAGCAATTGCAGTTAGGAACCAGCAATTAGCAACTTCTGAATACTGATCAGCAGTTGCAGCAAGGTTTCCGCCGCAAGTAGCGGCAGTGTAGCCAATCGTGGACTTAAAGACTTTCATCATCGTCGCCGTTATCAAGATCGCGCTGGTGATCTTCATTATGCTGACCGGTGTGGCCTATACCACGTGGCTGGAGCGCAAATTGGTGGCCCGCATCCAGAACCGCTGGGGCCCCACGCGCGTCGGCCCCTTCGGGCTGCTACAGCCGCTGGCGGATGGCGTTAAGTTCATCCTGAAGGAAGACTTGGTGCCGGACTACGTCCATAAGGGCTTGTTTATTCTTGCCCCGATGCTGGCCCTGGTCATGTCGCTGATCTCGATTGCCATCATCCCCTTTGGCGAGAACATCACGGTTCACGGCACGACCACGGCCCTGCAAATCACTGGCATTCCCCAGTTAGGTTCGCATCCATCCGACATTAATATCGGCTTGCTGATCATTCTCGGTGTAACCTCCATCGGCGTGTACGGCATCGCCCTGGCCGGCTGGTCTTCGAACAGCAAGTATTCCCTGCTCGGGTCGTTGCGCGCCAGCGCCCAGATGATCAGCTACGAACTGTCCCTGGGGCTTTCCCTGGTCGGAATCTTGCTGCTCTCCAGCAGCTTGAGCCTACGGGAGATTGTGAACGGCCAGAGCGGTACCTGGTTCATGGGAACGCACAACACTCACGTGCCGCATTGGTACATCTTCCCCCAGATCATCGGCTTTTTCATTTACCTCATGGCGGCTTTCGCTGAGACCAACCGCATACCGTTCGATATGCCGGAGGCGGAAACCGAACTGGTGGCCGGATATCACACCGAATACAGTTCCATGAAGTTCGCCATGTTCTTCATGGCAGAGTACGTGAACATGTTTACCGTTGCGTGTTTGGCTAGCATTCTCTTTTTAGGCGGATGGCACGGCTGGGAATTTTCCTTCCTGCCGCCTCTCGCTCAGTCTTTGTTGCCGGTGCTTTATTTTGCGCTGAAGGTTTTCTTTTTCATCTTTCTGTATATATGGATTCGTGGCACGCTGCCGCGCTTCCGCTATGACCAGTTGATGGCCTTCGGCTGGAAGTTTTTGCTGCCGCTGGCCATCGCCAACATCATCATTACCAGTTTCATTGTGGCCTGGAGAGCATAAGCGAATGGTCCACCAGATACTGTTCATCATCTTCGCTCTGATCTGTGTGGCGGGGGCCATCAACCTGCTGGCGCAGCGTCACCCCATCAACAGCGCGCTCTCGCTGGTGGTGGTGATGTCTTCGCTGGCGCTGATCTACCTGTTGCTGGGCGCGGAGTTTGTGGCTGCCGTCCAGGTGATTGTCTATGCCGGCGCCATCATGGTGTTGTTTGTTTTTGTCATCATGCTTTTAAATGCCGGGGCGGAAGAGCGAAGCCAGGGCAGCCGCATCGCCTTGCTGATCGGCGTTCCCGGGGTCGTTGTGCTGTCTTGCGTGATCGGGTGGATCATGGTCAGCAGCAACAATCAACTGGGCGGAGTCACCATCAACGCCACCAACTTTGGTGAAACGCGCGAGATAGCCCGGTTGCTTTTCACGAACTTCCTTTTGCCCTTTGAAATTACATCCGTGCTGATCCTCATCGCCATCATGGGTGCGGTGGTGCTGGGAAAGAGGGAGGGTTAGATGGTTCCTCTCTCTTGGTATCTGGTTCTCAGCGCGATTTTGTTTTCTTTAGGCGTGCTTGGCTTTCTGCTGAAACGGAACGTCATCACCATCTTCATGTCCATTGAGTTGATGCTGAATGCCGTGAACTTGACGTTTGTGGCCTTTGCCAACTACTGGAACCAGCATGCTGGACAGAAGC
>WNFI01456502.1_pt1 | contig 10154 bp, 7 predicted proteins | sample 5400471 | NCBI WGS metagenome assembly WNFI01 (sample SAMN13153348, study PRJNA577476) | soil metagenome | isolation source: 100 cm saprolite on Douglas fir-dominated hillslope | place: USA:California | collected 2013-09-17
GTTAGCAAACCGGGTAGCCCAGAGAATATGCGAATCACCGACCTTATGAGTGTTCTGGGTTGAACTATGTCTAGTGCCATCACTCCCATAACAACCGGGTCTGCGCCGACGACGCTTCGTCGCACTCTCGGCCTGTGGGACCTGATTCTGTATGGCATCGTGGTAATACAGCCCACCGCCCCCATGCCGGTCTTTGGGGTGGTAAGTGAACGCGCACATGGCCACGTTGTCACGGCGGTGCTCATTGCGATGTTGGCGATGTTGTTTACCGCGATCAGTTACGGCCGCATGGCTCGGGCTTACCCCAGCGCAGGGTCAGCATTCACCTATGTCGGACAGGAAATTCATCCCGCGCTCGGTTACCTGACCGGCTGGGGGATGGTAATGGATTACCTGCTGAACCCGTTGATCTGTACCATTCTCTGTGCTCAATTGGCCCGTAATTTTGCCCCAGGAGTGCCGTATTTTATTTGGGCGGTGTTTTTTGCCGTATTGTTCACTAGTCTAAATCTTTTTGGTATTCGCACTTCGGCGCGGATCAATGACACCCTGGCAATCGGGATGGGCGTGGTCATTGCAATCTTTTTCGTTGTCGCTGCGCACTACGTTTTTGGTCATCCTCACCCCGGACCTGTATTCTTCACGCGACCCTTTTACGATCCGCAGACGTTCCAGCTGAAATCGGTATTGGGAGGAACGTCACTTGCCGTCCTCACTTATATTGGCTTTGATGGCATTTCGACGCTATCGGAGGAAGCGAAGAATCCGAAGCGTGACATACTGCTGGCAACCGTTCTGGTGTGCGTGATCACAGGGCTGCTTGCGAGCTGCGAAGTCTATGCCGCGCAGTTGATCTGGCCTGCATCCAAACCATTTCCGGATGTCACCACCGCTTTCGTCCATGTGACCGGGATGGCGGGCGGCGCTTGGCTGCTGCAATTGGTGAACGGAACCCTGCTTGTGGCTACTATCGGCTCGGGAATGGGATCTCAACTGGGCGCCGCGCGCCTCTTATACGCCATGGGCAGGAGCAATGCGATTCCCAGATCCTTTTTTGGTGTCCTAGATCCAGTCCGGCGCACTCCCCGGAATAATGTTTTGTTCTCAGGCGGCCTGGCGCTGTTGGGGGCGCTTTTGATTAGCTTTGATCGAGGCGTCGATCTATTGAACTTTGGCGCTCTGATCGCATTCATGGGCGTAAATGCGTCATCCCTGATGCGCTACTATATTCGTTCAAAAGATCGCGGACTCGGCGACCTGCTCGTTCCCGCCTCCGGTTTCCTGATTTGCCTGCTTCTGTGGTGGAACCTGAACCCAAACGCCAAGATCGCAGGGACGATTTGGATGCTCGTAGGACTTGCGTATGGTGCCATTCGAACCCGCGGCTTTCGCGCCGAGCTGGTCACCTTCGGAATTCCTGCAGCGCAGGAATAACGTACAGGTACGCGGTGCTGACTACATCGAGATTCTAAGCAGGAGGATGTTCAACTGCGTTGCTTCGCAAGCCCTGCTGCAAGCTCATCTGAAGGACCTCTGCCAAATGGAAGGTTGTGCGACCGGTTGATTGCTCTATCTGTTCACGACAGCTGAAGCCATCGGCAATGATTAACGTGGAGGGCTCGGCATTTCTTACCGCTGGGAACAAGGCATGTTCTCCGCACGCTTGTGATATAGCGAACTTGTCTTTTTCGTATCCGAAGGCTCCTGCCATTCCGCAACATCCGGATTCGAGTAAGTGGTAATCCAGGCCGAGTCTCTCGAAAACCGCTTTGTCATATCCCATCCGCATCACCGCTTTGTGATGGCAGTGTCCCTGGACAAGTGCCTTACGCCTGATTTGTGGGATTACGAACTGCGGAGCGTGCGTTTCCAGGAATTCCGCTAAGGTAACAGTAAGTTTGGCCAACTTCTGAGCGGCAGGCACATCCGGTAGCAGATCACACATCTCGTCCCGGAAGACGGAGCAGCAACTGGTTTCAAGCACCACTACAGGCGTGCCAGCCGCGATTTGCGGCTCTAATTCGGAAATGACGCGTCGAAGATAGTTTTTTGCCATTTTTAGGAATCCGTGGTCGTAGAGAGGACGCCCGCAACAGAGTTGGTGGGTTGGAATCTCAACCCGGTAACCCGCGTTCTTGAGAATCATCGTTGCCGCACAAGCGGTGTCGGGTCTGAAATAGTTGTTGAACGTGTCAGGCCACAGCAAAACCGCAGCCCCTCCAGTAGCTTTTGGAGACTGTCGTTGGAACCAACTTCTAAAGGTACGATTCGAGAAGGCTGGGATCTTTCTTTCCGGCGCGACCCGGAGACAAGATTTTGCTATGTTGCTCAGCAGGGGTGTCTGGGTCAATGTGTTCGCCGCGGCAGGCATGATGGAAGCCAATTTCGCCCATTTGTCGATCCACCCGAACGCGTAAGCGCGCATGGGACGGATTCGGCCCTTCCAGTAATGGGCGAGGAACTCAGCTTTATAGCTGGCGACATCGACGTTTACCGGGCAATCGCCCTTGCAGCCTTTGCAGGCCAGGCACAAATCCAAGGCGTCTTTCACCGCTTCGCTGCGCCAGCCGTCACGAATTACTTCGCCGTTCAGCATTTCCCAGAGCAGGTGGGCCCGTCCCCTGGTTGAGTGTTTTTCCTCTCGAGTAACCATGTAGCTGGGACACATCGTGTCCTGCTCGCCATCAATTCGCTCGCGCCGGCACTTTCCCACCCCGACGCAACGCCCCACGGCGCGCGCGAAGCTTCCACCATCTTGTTGAAAAGTGAAGAGCGTATTCTGCTCGGCCATTCGGGTTTCGGTCTGCGCTCGGAGGTCTTGGTCGATCGGGTAAGGATTCACCAGCTTTCCTGGATTCATCTTCCAGTCTGGATCCCATATCGCTTTGAACTCCCGAAATGCTTGCATCAATTCCTGGCCGAACATTTTGTGAAGAAATTCTCCCCGCGCTTGTCCGTCACCATGTTCTCCCGATAGTGATCCTCCATAACGAACTACCAAATCCGTCGCATCCTCCATGAATGCACGCCACTTGGCGATGCCAACAAGGCTCTTGAAATCGAAGTTGACCCGATTGTGAACGCACCCCTGGCCGAAGTGTCCGTACCAAGCCGGCATGTATTCGTATTTATTGAAGAGCCCTGAAAGTTCCCGCAAATATTCTCCCAGCCTGTCGGGAGCGACGGCCGAGTCCTCCCAACCTTCCCACGACGGCGCTTCGCCCGGAACAAAGGAATTCGCTCCCAGCGCCGATTCGCGAATGCTCCAGATCTGCCGCTGGTCCTGACTCTTGATGCAGGTCCGCACGTCGGCCCGGCCGAGGCGCCGCATTGCCTGCGCGAAGCCGTGGGCGTGATCCGCTGCGTCATCAGAAGAATCGGCCCCAAATTCTACGAGCAACCAGCTGCGTCCCTGAGGCAGCAAAGATAAGTATTCCGCCTGCGAGAGATGCTTCTTCCGAATGTTTCTTATGGTTACTTCATCGAATCCCTCAAGACCTATCGGGCCGAATTCCACTATGCGGGGTACATCGTCGGCGGCGCTAAAGATATCGGGATAGCCGAGTACGACCAGGGTGCGATGCGCAAGGGCTGGGATCAGGCGCACCTTGGCTTCAAGTATGGTGACACAAGTCGACTCGCTCCCTACGAGCGCACGCGCCAGATTGAAGCGGCCGTCCGCTCCGGGCAGCAGCTGGTCGAGGTTGTAGCCAGAAACGCGGCGCGGAATTGAAACGTAGCGGTCTCGAATGTTCTCTGCATAACGGCTTCGGAGCGCCTTGAGCTTCGAATGTATCTCGCCTTTGCGGCCACCGCCTTCTACCTCCAGCTCCATCTGCTCTTCATTTGTCCACCCAACTGTTAAGCAGGTGCCATCGTAGAGCAGGACCTCCATCTCGATCACGTTGTCAACCGCTTTGCCCGCGATTTGCGAGTGAACTCCGCACGAATTATTGCCCAGCATTCCGCCAAACGTGCAATGGGTGTGCGTTGCCGGGTCGGGACCCCAGGTAAGTCCCAGTGGCGCCGCGCGACGCCGCAGTGTATCGCAGATTGTGCCCGCCTCAACGGTTGCCCATCGCTCGGCAGCATTGATCTCGAGAACGCGATTCAGGTTCTTGCTGAAATCGAGCACTACCGCAACGTTGCAACATTGTCCTGCCAAACTTGTTCCAGCCCCACGGGAGAACACCGGCGCGCCGAATTTCTTGCAGGCCGCGATGGCTCTGAGAACATCGTCCTTGTTCTTAGGAACAACTACTCCGATAGGAACCTGGCGGTAATTCGAAGCGTCAGTGGCATACATGGCTCTCCATGCGGAATCAAAATGAACTTCGCCCTCAACGCTCTGGCTGAGTTCGGCGGCAAGGTCATGCCAGTCGAGCTGTGGATTCTCTTTTGTTGCGTTCTGTGATTCCATAACTTGTGTTTGGGCGTTGCCTCTCGCGGAACGTACTTGGGTTGCGGAGCTGGGAAGTCGACGGAATTAAGTAGAGATGAATCTATTCGTTCGGTTGGTATCGTTGCGGAGGTGGGATGACTGCCGTGCCGCCCACAGAGATATGCGCATTCTTTTCCGCTGAAATACCGTCGATGCCCTCAACAACCAGTCGAACCGAGAAGTCCCCGGCCATCGTGTAGGCGTGACTCACACGCCTGCCATTTTCTGTAGTGCCGTCTCCGAAATCCCAGCGATAGCTGAGTGCCGGCACTCCATCGGGGTTGGCTGCGCTGCTAAACTGCACCTCTTCTCCCACCTTCGCGCGCTCAGGGACGTGCAGGCTCACCGTGGGAGCAGCAGCAGGCACAGAGGAATCGACTACCTTAATCAGCTTGACGGAATGGGCGGGCTGCTCCAATTGAATCGCATCTCGCTCCATTGAGAGCCGTGGCTCGGGCGCGAAGACGTCGTGCATCTCGTAGGCATGCCCCGGCTTGAAGTTCAGATCGGCAGACGAGAAGTGGTGAGACCTGGGCTCCTCCGTCCAATTGAATACCGCAAGGATGGATTGCCGGGCGTCCTCCCGGAGCAGGAATACACTCGGCTGCTCGTCCTCGGCGCGATAGCCGAGCAGGTCTAGGGGGATCGCGGCCCGACCGAGTTTGGCCATTCGTCAAAGGTCCGGATTCTCGAGTAGCGCTACCCGGCCCTTGTCCGCTCCCACGGTCGGAAGGTCATCGCCAATTTCGTACATTCCCCCTGAAACCGCCGAGAGTGCGATCGAAACCTCTGCCTCGTTCATCGTGAGCGGGGCATGAATCTCGCGCTCTTCCAGAAGCTGCCGCGAGACCGTGAACGAATCGGGATCGTTGATGAAGAAATTTCGGTGCATGTAATAGCGAGCGGCGATTCCGGGTGCGGCCTCTTTGCTGCGCAAGAAAGAGTGACCCGTATCCTGAGAGACGCGGCCGTCATCAACAAGCCCGACAGGATTCAGCATCGGACTGCCGTCTTTATCCAGCAGCACGTCGTCTCCGACGGCTTCGCGGATGACCTGCAATCCAGTTCGTTGCGCTTCGAGGGCGGTAGTATTTGGCCGAAAATAGTAGCCCTCGATCGCGGTATTGTCCATAAAGTCGAGCTTGATGTACTTCGCTCCCCACTCTCGAACCAGAGTGTGGTATGTCTGCCGGAGAAACTCCTGAGCGTTTGGATTTGTGGCGTCTAACACGAACACGCGCTCTGTAGGAATCTCTTCATCCTTCGTGATCGGAATAGGATCGCCTTTAGCGTTGTGAACCAGCCAGTCCTTGTGTTGTTCATAGATTGAGCTGCGCTCTCCCACCTCGAACGGAGCGGTCCAGATACCAAGGTTTAATCCGAGCCCGCAGATTCGATGCGTAACCGGCCTCATTCCATGCGGAAACTTCGAAGCGTTGGCGATGGCATAGTCGCCACGTGCATATGCATATCCGTAATCGACGTGAAAAAGGTCGTAACCCAACGGTTTGAGATTTTCAGCCAGCCACAGCGCATTTGTGAGGGTGTTACCCTCTGCGATCTTCATGTAGAAAGCAGTCCAGCTCCACCATCCCAGCAGGTTGCCTTCCGCGATCCGGCTGTGGTGCAGTTCGCGGATTGCAGCTCCATAGTTCTCGAGCTGAGCGTGATAGTCAGTTCCGGCTGCAAACATCAGGCGTTCTGAAGCCATGGTCCCACCACTCGGAAGTGGTAGGCTCAACTCAATCAGATTGTCTTGGGGACCTTCGCGCAATCCCGACTCCTCATCAGTCGCCTGAATTTCGGTTGTGCCCGTAGAATCTGCCGTGAAGCCAGCGATCGTCGGCCCATTTGATCCGGATTGCGTTTTCAAGTGGAAGATTGTCAGGAGACGATCCGACGTAAGAGCTCCAAAAAAAACGCTCTCCTTGCTTTGCCGGTTATAGACCAACTGGCTGCCGACTGCCCGATGCATGCCGTTTGGCGGTTTACCAAGGTCGTAGATTTGGAGCGGCGGCCAATCTTCGCTGAAACTGTCGGACAACACGCGATCTAAGTTGGCACTGGCATGCAAATTAAGAATCTGTTCGCCCACAGCCTCTAAGCTGCGAATGCTCTGAACTTCAAACGCTCGTGCGGAGTGGTTCTTGACGTGGACTTGAACGTCCCCGAACGGTTGATTGTCGTAAACCCGAATCGTATACGAGAGATCGGGACGGTCTGACAGACCTGTCGAAGTGACAATTGCCTGGTGTCCGCGACCGAGTGAGTCCTCGAACGACGACTCGCTGATTTCATGCTTTGGATAATCAGTGGAGTTGATCCAGTGATGATCAACCTCCGCCGCGATCCGCGCCCGAAGAACCGGAGATGTACTCCCCTTCATTCCGATCGTATAGGAGCCGTCGGCGGAACTAATCCTGATGAGCAGTTCTGAACTTGTTAGCTCAATCTCAGCAGCGTAAGCCAAGGGCATAAGAAAAGACGCAAAAACGCCCCAAAGCGTAACGTTCCGAACCCAGCCCAATGCTGCGGACCGGTATATTTTCGGGGAGCTGCGGAGATTGGTTTCGGAATGCAACTTTTCGCCTCTGCCGAGAAATCCAGAATAGATTACATACGATCTAAAACAAACATAAAAAGTCTATAAAGCGTCACAAATGTATTAAGATTGGGCTTCTCTGTCAACAAGATTCGGATTTCTTGAAAAATGAATGAGTAAGGAGTGGCTTGCATGCAACGAATGATTTTCCTGCTAGTAGCCGTCTTAGGCGTCGAGATCGCTTCTGCCCAGCAACCGGCGCCGGCTGACCCCATCGCTGAGAGTTCGCCGCAAGCAACACAGCCACTCTCTCCCGCCGAGATGAGGGCGCTCGCCTTGCTTGAGCCGATCGACGCCCACACTCACGTTGCCAGAGGGGACCCGAGTTTCTACGCAATGCTCGAGCGTCTGCATATGCACATCCTCGACATTCTTCTCGTTGATGACCATGACCCATACAGGAAGACGCTCCAGCAGCAGTTGCAGGATGCGTTGCGCGTTGTGCGCGAGAGCCATGGCCATGCCGCACTTTGCACCACTTCCGACCCTTTTCAGTTTGGCCAGCCGGATTTTGCTGCATCCGCAATCCGCGAACTCGATCGCAACTTCGCCGATGGAGCAGTAGCTGTGAAGATTTGGAAAAACATTGGAATGGAGCTGAAAGATGGAAACGGGCACTACGTCATGCCCGACAATCCCGCTTTCGAGCAGATTTTCAAAGACATCGAGAGCCATAACCGGACGCTCATTGCGCACGTTGCTGAACCAGATGAGGCCTGGCTACCTCCCGATTCCAAAGGCTTGGACTCCTCCTACTATGCACAAAATCCGGTCTGGTATATGTATCGCCATCCAGAAGCGCCTAAAAAGGAGCAGATACTCGCAGCTCGTGATCACTTGCTTCAGCAACATCCCAGACTGCGAGTCGTCGGCGCTCATCTCGGGAGCATGGAGGATAACTTAACCCAATTGGGTGGGCACCTGGACCGCTATCCCCACTTTGCAGTGGACACCGCGGCCCGGGTACCTCATTTGGTAGTCCAGCCCCGTGACAAGGTTCGCGCATTTATTCTGAAGTACCAGGACCGAATTCTGTACGCGACAGACTTGGAATTCCTAAAGGACGAAGCTCCACAGGATGCAATTAAGGAGTGGGAGGGTCAATACGCGATCGACTGGCGCTACTTTGCAACTGATGATGTATTTGATTATTCCGGCCACAAAGTGCGAGGTCTCGCGTTACCAGAAGTAGTGTTGCGCAAGCTGTATCATGCAAATGCAGTGCACTGGATTGGGGTATTCTGAGCAGCCAGGCAGCTTGAAAGTCTTGTGCAGACTCATGCTAATACCGAAGCAAATGGAAGTACCCCGACCCTCCTGTGCACGCTTGCCGAAGCGTGCGTCAAGCATTTCGGCTTCGACGTAGACTTGCAGAGTAAGGCTGGAATGCTCAGAGCTTCGTCACCCGAAATCAACGAAGCGAAAAAGTGGTAGGGAATCGCCTTTGCCGGGTAGTTTCGCGCCGAAACAATTGCGTGTTTCAGGTTTACGCAGGCATTTTCTTCAAAATTGAAACCGCTTCCGCATTTCGGCTAGCGACCAGACACGCACTGCCGGTTCGATTTACACGTTGCAGCGTTTTGGACTTTTTGGAGATCTGGTTAGGACACGGGGCTGGTGGAACGGACAGTGGCGTTCTTTCGAGAGCCTAGCAAAGCGGCCTAGTCCTTTAATCGCATGTCAGTCAGCGGGGATTCGATCGGCAAATCGCGGAGGATCGGGCGGGAGCCGGCAACTCGAGAGTGTTAAATCGCAAGATTGTCGAACAGGATAGGAAATGCGCGATCTGCCACGAAGAGTTCACAGACTATAACGATCTGGTCCCGGACCACAGGAGTCCAAAAGGAATGGGAGGAGCCTGGAGGGATGACCTGTGCTATGAAGAAAAAGGATCGACCAGAACAGACTGACGGCCCGACCAGTCGTGTTAAGGTCCCACGCAGTGTGCTACCGGGGCCACCCATCCATCGAAGCCCCATCGAACAGGCGGACTGACAGCTTTTAACCGCAAATGCTACAATACTTACAATAGTTACACAGGAGGTTCCGGTGAAGACTGCTCGTTCAATGGTTCTCAGCATGCGTCTGTCCGTGGAAAGTGGAAAACGTCTTAAGCGCATCGCCAATCGGCACGGATGGACACCTAGCGACGCGAGTGCGCGTTTAGTGGAAGAGGGGTTAAGGCGGTCAGAATTTGCGTTCCTTGACTTTCGCGATTCACCTGCAGGCCGGCAAGCCTGTATGCAAGGAAGCACGCTCGCTGTGTGGGAGCTGATGTTGCTGCTCCGCAGCTACAAAGGAAACGTTGCGGCCGTCGCCAAACACCTCAGATGGCCAGAAGCCAAGGTTCGAGCGGCTGTTAACTATGCGGAGGCGTTCCCCGAGGAGATCGATGAGGCGACCGCAGAGAATGACGCAGCAGATTTCGAATCGCTAAAGCGCATGCTGCCCCAGGCCGTCCTGTTTGCCTCCCGTAAGACCGAACGGGGTTGACATGCTCAAGCTACTTCTGGACGAGCATATTTCCCCGGACGTGGCGGATGGCCTCCGACGTCGCAGTCGGTCGCTGGTCATCCATTGGGTGGCGGAGTGGGAGGGTGGCGACTTTCTTGGGAAAGAAGATTCTGCTAGCCTGCTGGAAGCTGCTAAGCAGGGCTTGACCCTGGTTACTTATGACCGGCGGACGATTCCTCCATTGCTCAAGACCTGGGCAGAAGAAGAACAACGACACGGTGGTGTAATCTTTGTCGATGAAAAGACAATTTCCCAAGCGGACATCGGCGGTCTCGTCCGAGGCAACTTGTTGGGGTAGGTTGTTGAAAAGATATTGAGCGCAGAAGCAATATAACCTTTGATCGACTGACGGCCCATCAGTCCACGAGTGGCGCGGTCACTCGAGGGGATGATCGGTTGCGGACGAGGTCAAGTCAACATTTAGCCGATCGAGGACCGGCCGATAGCTTGACATTCCTAAAGCGTCGAGTCTGTAATGGTGGTCTCCCGCATCCGTACCCAACCGACAACTCACCCGACCCGCCATTGCGTTTGAAACCAAACGAAAAGGAGGAAACCATCATGGACAGAATGCTGGTAGTGGTTTTTGATAACGAG
>WNFI01149735.1_pt1 | contig 10153 bp, 13 predicted proteins | sample 5400471 | NCBI WGS metagenome assembly WNFI01 (sample SAMN13153348, study PRJNA577476) | soil metagenome | isolation source: 100 cm saprolite on Douglas fir-dominated hillslope | place: USA:California | collected 2013-09-17
GGATATTCGCAATCGGCGCACGCCGCGTTTCGACGATCCGAAGGGCCAGATGATTTACGATGTCGCTAGGTCGCTGCACGAAGGCCATGGACTTAGCAAGGCGCTTTACGACGAGGCCGTGAAGGTGCTGGGTGACCGCGGGCTGGTCGAAATCATCGGGCTGTGCGGCTATTACACCATGGTGTCGATGACGCTGAACACGTTTGAGTTCGATCTGCCGGAGGGACAGGTGTCTGAGTTGGCGTAGGAACGCCGGTAGTAGTTCTCCCTCGCCCCGCCCTTCGCGGGGAGAGGGCTGGGGTGAGGGGCTCTCTCCGAGAATTGATAACCTACGATAGACCGGTACCCCCTCACCCGGATTTTGAGCTACGCTTAAAATCCGACCTCTCCCCGCAGGCGGGGCGAGGTGAAGAAGGAGAGACACCATGTCCGAAAACCCAACACCCATCATCGCGGGAACGCGGATCGGGCATGTTCATCTCAAGGTAGCCGATCTCGATCGCGCGTTGGGATTTTATTGCGGCGTGCTGGGGTTTGAGCTGATGCAACGCCTGCCCTCCGGCGCGGCGTTCGTTTCGGCCGGCGGCTATCACCACCACATCGGTCTGAACACCTGGGAGAGCAAAGACGGCCATCCGCCGGGACCGCGGACAACCGGACTGTTCCACACGGCTATACTATATCCGACGCGGCCTGCGCTGGCCGACGCATTGCATCGGGTGATGCAGGCGGCAATTCATCTCGACGGCGCCAGCGACCACGGCGTCAGCGAGGCACTTTATTTGCGCGACCCCGACGAGAACGGTGTCGAGCTGTATTGGGACCGGCCCAAAGAGCAATGGCCGCGCAAGCCGGACGGCTCGCTGGCGATGTTTACGCACCGGCTCGATCTCGACGACCTGTTACGGCAGCGACCGACGTAATCTTCGTCATTGCGAGGAGCGTAGCGACGAAGCAATCCAATCTTCTCTTGGCCAGCGTGGATTGCTTCGCTGCGCTCGCAATGACGATTTAATCGGATGAGGTCACGTTTTTGGTCGCTGCCTCGTCCTCTCACCATGATCAGCACCGCAGCCGCCAGCTGCAATCCGATGCACACGGAAAACGGCAAGGCATAGCTTCCTGACGCGTCGCGCAGCAGGCCGATCACACTCGGGCCGAACGCATAAGTGATCTGGTTGGTCGCCGTGATCAGGCTTATCAGCACGCCGAAGGCGCGGGAGTCGAACTCGCGCTGCACGATCAGCGAGGGCAACGTAATCAGATTGCCGACCGAAAATCCGAACAGCGCGCAGGCCGCCATCAGTAGCATCTCGTTGCGCGAATTGATGATGATCACGAGCGCCACGGCCTGACTTGCAAACGAGATCGCCGAAGCCAGCCGCTGGTTGAGCTGGTCGATCACGGTCGAGAATAGCACGCGCCCGACCACCGCCATCGCCGTCAGCAGCGCAACCGCGGTCGCCGCGTGCTCCCGTCCGATCACCGGATCGAGGAACGCAATCAGGTGGACGATGAATCCGACCTGCGCGAACAGCACCAGCGCGAACGCAATCGATATCGTCAGGAAAGCGACATCGCGAAACGCCTGCGCGCGAAGCTGCGATGCGGACGGCGCGTCCGCTGCCGCTTGCGCTGTTGCGATGCCGCCGCGGCCGGGCGGCGGCCCGACAAAGATCAGAATGACCGGGATCATCACCACCAGCATCGCTATCGCAGCGGCAATCATGGCGCCGGAAAATCCGAAGCTACCGGTTGCCGCCACCAACAACGGCACCCCGACGATGCCGCCAAAACTTGCGCCGTTCAGCGCCAGGCTGATCGCCATGCCGCGCTTTTTGTCGAACCAGAGGCCGAGCGTCGTGGTGATAATGGCAAGGCTGGTGCCGGCCCAACCGACCGCCAACAGCGCGTTCGCAGCATAAAGCTGCCACGGCGCGGTGACCTGGCCGATCATGGCGGCGGCGGCCGCCATCGCAACGACGCCGCCGAGCAGGCAGTTGCGCGGACCGAACGCCCGCACCGCCTCGCTGACAAAGGCGACGATGAGCGCGCCAAATAAATAGAAGAACGTCGTCGCCGACGAAATCAGCGAGGCCGGCCAGCCGTGCAGCCGATGCAGTTCGGCGAGGTAGACGCTTTGGCCGTAAAAGCCGAAGGCCCAGCCGAAGGTCGCCGCCAAAAAGCAGACTGCGACGATCCGCCAGCCTTGGTAACGGGCAGACGTCTCGACGGCAGTTGTGTTCTTGGAGCGATACAACATTTGTCGTTTGGTTTTCACACCGTCATGGCCGGGCTTGTCCCGGCCATCCACGACTTGATGCTCGGCTGGCAAGAAAGACGTGGATGCCCGGCACGAGGCCGGGCATGACGGCTTTTAGCAGACCGGCAGGGCATGATGCTTCGACCATCGCCGAAGTGTCGATCAGCCTTTCGGCCTGGACGGATCATAGAAAAAACGCTCGCAAAAAATCTTGTCGCCGCGCCATTGCTGCAAGCTCACCTCGTCGATCCGGTGCACTTTGCCGGATTTATCCGTCAGCTCGAAAATCCAGTGAATGGCGACGTGGTCGCCTTCAACCAGCGAGGAGATCGCCTTGGAATAGACATGCGCCATGCGCGCCAGCACGCCGCGCTCGTGGGCGACCAGCACGTCGCGGCCGACGCGCGGGGCTGCCGCATTTTCCTGCATGCTGGAATCTTCGGTGTAATAGCGCTCGATGGCGCCGGCGTGATCGCCGGACTCAACAACGGCTATAAACTCATTCAGGCGTTCTCGCGACGGCATCAAACCTCCAGCGCTTCAGGCAACGTTCCGTCCGGGTGCATTCGGCCTCATTGATTCCCGGCACCATGAAGGCAGGCGTCCGCCCGATCAACCGATGCAAACGGGCGCGCGCTATGCATCTCCGTTCAGGCCGTTTTCGATCGCGCGAACACCAGAATCAGATTGTTGGCGGGCATCTCGACGATTTCGATAAGCTTGAGGCCCACGCCCGCTGCCAGCTTCTCCAAAGCCTCGACATCGCGCACGCCCCATTCGGCGTTCTGGGCGCGAAGACTTTTATCGAACGCGGCATTGCTCGGCGCGGTGTGTTTGCCGCCGCGCTTGAACGGCCCGTACAGAAACAGCCGCCCGTCCGAGCGCAGGTAACGGCCGGCGCCGGCAAACAACCCTTCCGCAACGCGCCACGGCGCGATGTGAATCACATTGGCGCAGAACACCGCCAGCAAGTTTGCAGGGCCGCTGCCATCGCGCATCTCGGCGCACCATTCCGGATCGGAAAGGTCGATCCGCAACGGCGGTCGGATATTTGCAAGCCCAGCATGCGCCCGCCAGGCCGAGATGCTTTTGAGATGCTGCTCGTTGAGATCGCTCGGCCACCAGACAACTTCCTGAATATGGCGGGCGAAATCGACCACATGCTGGCCGGTGCCGCTGCCCGCTTCCACCACGTCGCCAGATTTGCCGGCAAGGAATGGCTGCAACACCGCCCGGATCGGGCGATGGTTGCGGTGAAACGCCGCGGCGTCGAGACGACCATCGGGTTCGACCGGCCGGCCGTCCTTGCCGAATTCCACGACACATTCAGCCATGACATTCTCCCGGATTTTGCCAAGCTTGCCTGCTTTAAACCGCGGTCGCAGGAACCGCAAAATCTCACACACGTCAGGTGGTATTTCTGGAACATTCGGCCTTTCTCGGGTGCATCGCGAGAATTCGTCAACGCCGCCTCCCCAATCCCACCATCTACGTTGTCAGCCGAGCGGGTTTATGCTTTGAACTCCTATATTCTAGAGAAATAACCGACATAAACGTGCGCGAAACGCCTTTGAACCAAACTTGTTCGACGAGGCCCGTCCTGGTGCCGGCGCTCGCGGTGGCATTGCTGATCAGCGTTGCCGCGTCCGCAAGCTCCGCCCGTGCGCAATCGGCTGCCGCCGAAGGCCAAAAGCTCGCTTTCGATCGCGGCAAGGGCAACTGCCTGACCTGTCACGAGATCAAGGGCGGCGATCTTCCCGGCACCATCGGGCCGCCGCTAAGAGATATCAAAAGCAAATATCCTGACCGTAACGAGCTCGTCGCCATCCTGACCGATGAAACCAAGCGCAATCCGCAAACCGTGATGCCTCCCTTCGGACGAAATCGAATTTTGACCGAGCAGGAGATCAACGCGATCGTGGATTTCCTGCAGACATTATGATGGCGCGTGCGCGGCCTTAGGAGATTTTGATGACGATCACTGACTATGGATTTTCGGCGACGCGGCGCCTGATCCTGAGAGGTGCTGTAACCGTCGCGCTGATCGGCCTCGGCAACATTCGCCTTGGCCTGGCGCCGGCCCTCGCCGCAGCCAACGACAAATATCCGGAGGATGCGTTCAAACAGAAGAGCGACGCCGACGCGATCAAGTCGCTCTACGGCAAGACCGCTGAGCCTTCCGACAAGGTCAAGCTCGACGCGCCGGAAATCGCGGAAAATGGCGGGGTGGTTCCGATTTCGGTCACTACCTTACTCGCCGATGTCACCTCGATCTCGTTTCTGGTCTCGGAAAATCCGAACGCGCTGGCGGCGTCCTACAAGATTCCGGCAGGGACCATGCCGAGCGTGGCCAACCGGCTCAAAATGGCGAAGACCAGCAACGTGATCGCGATCGTGGAGGCCGGCGGCAAGCTTTTCAGCGCGACCAAAGAAGTCAAAGTGACCGTCGGCGGCTGCGGCGGCTGAATCGGCATCTTGAAGGAGTATTCTGATGGCATCGACCATTCGTGTGCGCGCGACTGCAAGCGGAGAGTCCACCGAAGTGCAGGCGCTGATCCAGCATCCGATGGATTCCGGCTTCGTCAAGGACGCCAAGGGCGAGACGATTCCGCCACATTTCATCCAGCAACTGACCTTCGAATATGACGGCAGGAACGTCTTCGTCGCGGACTGGGGACCGGCGGTCTCCAAGGACCCTTACGTCAAGTTCAGCTTCAAGGGCGGCAACAAGGGCGATGATTTGAAGATCAGCTGGGTCGACAACAAGGGCGCGACCGATACCACCACGGCGAAGATTCAATGAACCTGCGATCCGCGATCCATTTTGGTCTGGCGGCTCTCGCGCTGGCAGCGCTGGCGTTTACGCCGGTGCCCGCCGTTGCCGCTGACACACCCGATCCGGTGGCCGACGCAAAAGCGTTCCAGAAATTCTTCACCGAGAAATTCCCCAAGCTGAAGCCGGAGGATTTCGTCAACGGTCCCTACTCGATGAATGAGGACATGCACCGGCAATGGGAAGAGAAAGAGCAATTCCCGCCTTACGAATTCTCCGTCGAGATGGGCAAGGAGATGTTCGCCAAACCGTTCAAGAACGGCAAGACCTACGCCGCTTGCTTTCCCAATGGAGGCATTGGCGTCCGCCAGAACTATCCATACTTCGATGAGGGGGAAGGCAAGGTCATCACGCTCGAATTGGCGTTGAACCGCTGCCGCGAGGCCAACGGCGAGGCGCCGCTCTCCTATGTGAAGGACGAGATGGCCGCTTTGACCGCCTATATGGCCTTCACATCGCGCGGCAAGCCGTTCGACATCAAGATCCCCAACGATCCGCGCGCGCTCGAGGCCTACCAGAACGGGAAGCGCTATTTCTATACGCGGCGGGGACAACTCAACTTCTCCTGCGCGACCTGTCACGTGCAAGAACCCGGCGAGCGGATTCGCGCCGAGGTGTTGGCGCCCGCGCTCGGGATCTTGAATGCTTTGCCGATCTACCGCTCGGAATGGAGCGGCATGGGCACGACCAGCCGGCGCTTCATCACCTGCAACAGCCAGATTCGCGGCGTGCCGCTCGAACCGCAGGCCGACGAATATCGCGATCTCGAATATTATTTGTCGTATGTCAGCAACGGACTGCCGATCTCCGGTCCGGGCGCACGGCCATGAGGGACACGATGAACAAGATGCTGATATCCGCACTCGCAGTGCTGCTGATCGCAGGCGCGACGCCGCTCCTGGCCGCAAGCTCGGAAGCCGATTTCAAGGCCGCCTATGCCGCGGCGGAAGCCGCCGACAAGGAAGCAGCCAGCTTACGCAATCAATGGACCGTGACGGCAGCTGCCTTGGCGGCCGCGAAAAAAGCCGCGGATGCCGGCGACTTCGATCAGGCGGTGGCGCAATCCAAAGAAGCCGAAGCGCTGGCGAAAGCTTCGATCTATCAGGCCACCAGCGAAAAGACCCTCTGGAAAGATCTCGAAATACGCTGAGCGTTTTGCGAGGCGCGGAGACACCGATGACCATCCGCCGCCGGGATTTTCTCAAACTCACGGGCACTGCCGCGCTCCCGGCCGTGTTGCCGCGCCTCGCGCGCAGCGCCGACACCGTGAGCATTTACGATCTCGAACGCTTCGGCAATGCACGCATCCTGCACCTGACTGACACGCATGCGCAGCTACTGCCGGTCTATCTTCGCGAACCCAGCGTCAATCTTGGGATCAGGGCGATGGCCGGAAAACCGCCGCATCTGGTCGGCCGCGCCTTTCTCGATCGATTTGGCATCAGGCCCGACAGCGCCGATGCCTATGCGTTCACCTGCGTCGATTTCGAGAAATCCGCCGCTCGCTTCGGCAAGCTCGGCGGTTTTGCGCATCTCAAGACATTGATCGACCGCCTGCGCAGCGATGTCGGAGGTGGACGCTCGCTGCTGCTCGACGGCGGCGATTTGTGGCAGGGCACGGGGCTAGCCAACACCATGCAAGGCGCGGACATGGTCGAGGCCGCGAATCTGCTGGGCATCGAGGCGATGACCGGGCACTGGGAATTCACCTATGGCGAAAAGGCGCTGCGCAGCAATCTCGGGCGCTTCAAGGGCGAATTTTTGGCGCAGAACGTCTACCTCACCCAGGAAGCCGCATTCAACGATGCCAAAGCGTTCGACCCCGCGTCGGGACGCGTGTTCAAGCCCGCCATGATCAGGGAGGTCGGCGGTTATCGTGTGGCCGTGATCGGACAGGCGTTTCCTTATGTGCCGATCGCACACCCCAAACGATTTACCCCGGATTGGACGTTCGGCATTCGCGACGACGAATTGCAGAAACTGGTCGACGCGCTGCGCAACAACGACAAGGTCGATGCCATCGTGCTGTTGTCGCATAACGGCATGGATGTCGATCTCAAGCTTGCCGGCCGCGTCACCGGCATCGACGTCATCCTCGGCGGCCATAGCCATGACGCCATCCCGCAACCGATCGCCGTGACCAATGCCGGCGGCACCACGCTCGTCACCAATGCCGGCTCGAACGGAAAGTTCTTGGGTGTGCTCGATCTCGAACTCGCAAAAGGCCGGGTCGCCGATCTGCGCTACCGGCTGTGTCCGGTGTTCTCGGAATTGCTCAAGCCGGATGCAGCGATGGCGGCGCTGATCGACAAAATGCGCGCGCCCCATGCCGCAGACTATGCCGAGAAGATCGCCACTTCAGACCGCCTGCTCTATCGCCGCGGCAATTTTGGCGGCACCGTGGATCAACTGATCTGCGATGCGCTACGCGGCGAACTCGATGCCGAGATCGCGCTGTCGCCGGGTTTTCGCTGGGGCTCGACCGTGCTGGCGGGACAGCCGCTGACCATGGAAGACGTGTTTTCCGAGACCGCCGTCACCTATCCGGAAACCTACCTCCAGCGCATGACCGGCGGCCAGATCAAGGATATCCTTGAAGACGTCTGCGACAATCTCTTCAATGCCGATCCCTATTATCAGCAGGGCGGCGATATGGTTCGGGTCGGCGGCATGACCTATACCTGCACGCCCGCGGAATCCGCCGGGCGCCGGCTTTCCGACCTCAAGCTCGATAACGGCCGTCCGCTCGAAGCCCGCAAGAGCTACAAGGTGGCGGGATGGGCTTCGGTCAACGCGCAAAAGGGAATGCCGGTGTGGGATGTCTTTGCCAAACATCTGCGCGCCGGAAAAATGCCCGATCGGCGTGGCACCGGCGTCACGTTAAGGGGTGTCGACGATAACCCGGGCATTGCGGGACAGGGATGAGATATTTCTTGAGATATCGACGGTCGATCATTCGCGGCTTCGGCGGCGCCGTAATGGCGGCGTTGATGGCGGTAGCGATACCGTCGCTCGCCCGCGCCGAGCAAGCACCGTTGCCGGACAAGCCATTTGCCGAACACCGCATCGTGTTGCAGCTTTCGGACGGTGACCCCAAGAAACAAAGCCTTGTGATTAGCGTCGCTTACAATCTTTTGAAATTCTACGATCCCGACAAGGTCGCAATCGAGGTGGTGACGTTCGGTCCGGGCATCGATTTACTGCGCCCGGACAACACCAATCGCAAATTGGTCGAGAGCCTGGTCGCGCAAGGCGTGCGCTTCGATGTCTGCCTCAATACCGTGGACACCATCGAACGCGAATCCGGCCAGCGGCCGGAATTCATTCCCGTCGCGACCCCGGTCCAGGTCGGCGTCGGGCAAATTCTGTCGCTGACCGAAAACGGCTATACATTGGTTCGGCCTTGAGGAGTCTTGTCATGGGCGGCTTTCTTCGTCGTCTAGCGGCCGTGGCCCTGATGTCGATGGCGTTCGCCCCGGCGAGTCCGGCAGCCGAAGGCAAGCTGCATCGCGTCGCCATCCAGGTCGACCAGAACGATCCGGTGGTCATGAACCAAGCGCTGAACAACGCCACCAACGTGATCGAATGTTATCGCGCCCGGAACGAAGACGTCGACGTCGATATCGTCACCTATGGTCCCGGCCTCCACATGCTGCGGGCCGACACCTCACCCGTGCAGGATCGCATCAAGCGGCTCAAGGATCTGGTGTTTCCGGGCAGAATCCAGTTTTCGGCCTGCAACATCACCAAGCAGGGCATGGAGAAGACCGAAGGCCACGCGATCTCAATTCTGCCCGATGCTACCCTCGTTCCCTCGGGCGTGGTCCGGCTGTTGGAGTTGCAGGAGCAGGGCTGGAGTTACATTCGGCCCTAGAGCATGATCCGGAAAAGTGGGACCCTGTTTTCCGAACAGATCATGCTCAAACAAAGAGCTTTATCGGGAATCAATTAGCGGCGGTACCAGCCATGATCTTTCGCCAGTTGTTCGACAGCGTCTCGGGAACCTACAGCTATCTCCTGGCTAGCCGCGCCGGCGGCGAGGCGCTGATCCTCGATCCGGTGCTGGAGAAAGTCGATCGCTACTGCCACTTGCTGCGCGAACTCGATCTCAGGCTGGTCAAGGCCGTCGATACCCATCTGCACGCCGACCACGTCACCGGACTCGGCGAGCTGCGCGACCGCACTCACTGCGTCACCATCATGGGCGAGCAGAGCAAGGCCGACGTGGTAGCGATGCGGGTTAGCGACGGCGACCGGGTGATGATCGAGGGCCTCAGCCTCGACGTGATGTACACGCCTGGCCATACCGATGATTCCTACAGCTATTTGATGGGCGATCGGGTATTTACCGGCGATACACTTCTGATCCGCGGCACCGGCCGCACCGATTTTCAGAACGGCAGCGCGCGGGCGCAATACGATTCCATTTTTGGCCGGCTGCTCAAACTGCCCGATGAAACCATGGTGTTTCCCGCCCATGACTACAAGGGCGATACCGTTTCCACCATCGGCGAGGAAAAGCGGTTCAATCCACGGCTGCAGGTACGCTCGGTCGATGAATATATCGAGCTGATGGGCAATCTGAACCTGCCCAATCCGAAGATGATGGACGTTGTGCTGCCGGCGAACATGCATGTTGGCCTGCATCAGGACGATCTCGCCAAACAAGGCTTGTCCCTCAGCGCGCGCGAGGCGATCGAGAGCCTCGGCCGGCCCGATATTCTTCTGGTCGATCTCAGGGAAAACAGCGAACGCGCCAAGCACGGCATGCTGCCGGGCGCGCTACATGCGCCGTACCCCGCGATCGGCGAAAGCCTGCAGCCCGGCGGCATGTTGCGCGAGGTCGCAGCGGCCACCGGGCGGCGCATCGTATTCTTCTGCGCGTTCGGCGAGCGCTCGGCGATGGCGGTCGCCGCCGCCAAGGACGCGGGCCTCGCCAACACCGCCCACATCGCCGGCGGCATCGATGCCTGGAAGAAAGCCGGCGGACCGGTGCAGACGGGATAAGGATTAGGTGTCGTCCGTGCGAACGCAGGGACCGATACTCCGTGACATCA
>WNFI01349617.1_pt2 | contig 10153 bp, 9 predicted proteins | sample 5400471 | NCBI WGS metagenome assembly WNFI01 (sample SAMN13153348, study PRJNA577476) | soil metagenome | isolation source: 100 cm saprolite on Douglas fir-dominated hillslope | place: USA:California | collected 2013-09-17
CACCCCCGGCACATTGGTCCGCCATCCAGATTGCCCCGACTGGGGCATCGGGCAGGTGCAGTCCGCCATCGGCAATCGGGTAACGGTCAATTTCGAGCATGCCGGCAAACGACTGATTAACAGCGACGTGGTGAGCCTGGACGCGGTCGACGACGACAATAACGGCCGCGGAAGACTCGGGCGCCGGTAAGTGTGGTTCGGTCATTCCGGGGCAAGCGGAAGAATCCCGAAGGCCGATGGAGGAGCGCAGAATGCCAGATATTGAAGCCGCGGGAGCCAAGCCGCGCCACCCCGGCGGCGGCCGCGGCAAGGCGAGGGCGCAGCCGAAGGGCCGCCAAGTCGATGGCGGGGCGCTCGCCGAAATCCGGGCGCTGCTCGGATCGCGAGAGCGGCGCCGCGACCATCTGATCGAGTATCTGCATCTGATCCAGGACTCCCGCCGGGCCTTGCCGACCCGGCTGCTCGCCGCCCTCGCCCATGAGCTGCGCCTGCCGATGGCGGAGGTGTACGAGGTCGCGACCTTCTATCACCACTTCGATGTGGCGGAAGACGGCGCGCCGGCGCCGGCCGAGGTGACGGTGCGCATCTGCGACTCGCTGAGCTGCGCGCTCGCCGGTTCCGAGCGCCTGCTGGACCAGGTTCGAGCCGCGGCAGGAGCTGGCGTGCGGGTGCTGCCGGCTCCGTGCATCGGCGCCTGCGACAAGGCGCCGGCGGCCCATGTCGGCGGCCGTCTGCTGGCGCCCGCGGACGCGGCCAGCATCCGCGCCGCCTTGGCTGCCCGCGCGACCGAGCCGGCGCCCGTCTCCCATCGCGGCTTGCAGGCCTATCGGGATGACGGCGGCTATCGCCTCTTTGAAGCTTGCCGATCGGGCGCGCGTCAGCCCGATGAGATCATCGCCAGTATGGAAGGCGCCGGGCTGCGCGGGCTTGGCGGCGCCGGCTTCCCCACCGGCCAGAAATGGCGATTGGTGCGTCAGCAGCCGGGCCCGAGGCTGATGGCGATCAACGCCGATGAAGGCGAGCCCGGGACCTTCAAGGACCGCTATTTCCTGGAGACTGACCCGCACCGCATGCTGGAAGGCATGCTGATCGCCGCTTGGGCGATCGAGGCGAAGGAGATCTACATCTACCTTCGCGACGAGTATCCCGCGATCCGCCAGCTCCTCGCCGACGAGCTTGCAGAGCTGGCCAAGGCCGGCCTTACCCGCGGCCTGGAAATCGAGCTCAGGCGCGGCGCCGGCGCCTATATCTGCGGCGAGGAGTCGGCGATGCTGGAGAGCATCGAGGGCAAGCGCGGCCTGCCGCGGCACAAGCCGCCCTATCCCCAAGGGGCTTCGCACCTTCTCCGTCTCCGGCCGGGTCAAAGAGCCCGGCGTCAAGATCGCGCCGGCCGGGATCACCCTCAGGCGCTTGATCGAGGACCATTGCGGCGGCATGCAGCAGGGCCACCGCCTCAAGGGCTATCTTCCCGGCGGCGCCTCGGGCGGCATCCTGCCGGCGAGCCTCGCCGATCTGCCGCTCGACTTCGGCACGCTGGAAAAGCATGGCTGCTTCATCGGTTCGGCCGCGGTGATCGTGCTCTCCGAGGAAGACGACGTTCGCATGGCCGCGCACAACCTCATGCGCTTCTTCGCCCATGAGAGCTGCGGGCAATGCACGCCCTGCCGGGTCGGCACCGAGAAGGCGGCCGGCCTACTCGGCCGTCCGCAATGGGACCGGGTGCTGTTGGGCGAGCTCAGCACCGCCATGCAAGACGCCTCCATCTGCGGCCTCGGCCAGGCCGCACCCAACCCGATGCTGACGGCGATGCGCTATTTTCCGGGGGACTTCGCATGAGCGAGCCCATCCGCTTCACCCTCGACGGGCGCGAGGTCGAGGCCGCCGCCGAAGAGACCATCTGGCAGGTGGCCCAGCGTAGCCAAGTCGAGATTCCGCATCTCTGCTACAAGCCGGCGCCCGGCTACCGGCCCGACGGCAATTGCCGGGCCTGCATGGTCGAGATCGCGGGCGAGCGCGTGCTTGCCGCCTCCTGCATCCGCAAGCCCAAGCCCGGCATGAAGGTCACCACCAACTCCCAGCGCGCGGAGACGGCGCGGCGCATGGTCATGGAGCTCTTGATCGCCGACCAGCCCAAGCGCCAGGACAGCCACGACCCAAATGCGGTCATCTGGCAGTGGGCCGAGCGCATGGGTGTCGCCGGCAGCCGCTTCGCGCCGCACGAAGCCCCTCACCCCGACCGCAGCCACCCCGCCATCGGGGTCAACCTCGATGCCTGCATCCAATGCGGGCTGTGCGTGCGCGCCTGCCGCGAGGTGCAGGTGAACGACGTCATCGGCATGGCCTATCGCGGGCACGGCTCGAAGATCGTGTTCGACTTCGACGATGCCATGGGCCAATCGACCTGCGTGGGCTGCGGAGAATGCGTGCAGGCTTGCCCGACCGGCGCCTTGATGCCGGCCTCGCTCATCGATGCGGCCGGCCGCAAGGCGGTGGAGGCGGACCGACACGTCGACTCGCTCTGCCCCTATTGCGGCGTCGGCTGCCAGCTCACCTTCCATTTGAAGGACGACAAGCTGGTCGCCGTCGACGGGCGCGACGGGCCGGCCAACCACAACCGGCTCTGCGTCAAGGGCCGCTACGGCTTCGACTACATCCACCACAAGCATCGGCTGACCCAGCCGATGATCCGCCGCGCCGATGCGCCGAAGGATCGCTCGCTCGACTGCGATCCGGCCAATCCCTGGACGCATTTCCGCCCCGCCACCTGGGAGGAGGCGCTGGATGCGGCCGCCACCGGCCTGAAGCGCATCCGCAACGCCGATGGCGGCTCGGCGCTGGCCGGCTTCGGTTCGGCCAAGGGCTCGAACGAGGAGGCCTTCCTCTTCCAGAAGCTGGTGCGCACCGGCTTCGGCACCAACAACGTCGACCATTGCACCCGGCTCTGCCACGCCTCGTCGGTGGCGGCACTCATGGAGACGCTCGGCTCGGCCGCGGTCACGGCCCCGGTGATGGAATGCCTCAACTCCGACGTCATCATCGTCATCGGCGCCAATCCGACGGTCAATCACCCGGTCGCCGCCACCTTCATCAAGAACGCCGCCAAGCGCGGCGCCACCTTGATCGTCGCCGATCCGCGCGGCCAGGCCTTGTCGCGCCATGCCGATTACATGCTGCGCAACCGCCCCGGCTCCGACGTGGCACTTCTGAACGCATTCATCCACACCATCATCGCCGAGGGCCTGACCGACCGGCAATACATCGAAGGCTTCACCGAGGGCTACGCCGAGCTCGAACGGCAGTCGGCGGCGTTCTCGCCGGAAGCGATGGCGCCGATTTGCGGCATCGAGGCGGCCCGGCTGCGCGAGGTGGCGCGGATCTATGCCAGGGCCGAGCGTGCCATGATCTTCTGGGGCATGGGCATCAGCCAGCATGTGCACGGCACCGACAACGCGCGCGCGTTGATTGCGCTCGCCTTGCTCTGCGGCCAGGTCGGCAGGCCCGGCACTGGCCTCCACCCGCTTCGCGGCCAGAACAATGTGCAGGGCGCCTCGGATGCCGGCCTCATCCCGATGGTCTATGCCGATTACCGCTCGGTCGAGGATCCGACGGTGCGGGCCGAGTATGAAGGCCTGTGGGGCACCACGCTCAACCCCAAGCGCGGCTTGACCGTGGTCGAGATCATGCACGCCGTCCACGACCGCCAGATCAAGGGCATGTACATCCTGGGCGAGAATCCGGCGATGAGCGATCCGGACCTGACCCATGTGCGCGAGGGCCTGGCGCGGCTCGAGCATCTGGTGGTGCAGGAGATCTTCCTGACCGAGACGGCGATGTTCGCCGATGTGGTGCTGCCGGCAACGGCATTCCCGGAGAAGGACGGCAGCTTCACCAACCCCGACCGGCGGGTGCAGCTCGGCCGCCAGGCCCTCAAGCCGCCGGGCGAGGCCAAGCCGGACTGTGCCCTCGCTCAACGGCATCACCTGGCAGCGGCTGGAGCGCGAGGGCGCGGTCACCTATCCGGTCGATTCCGAGGACGTGCCCGGCCACGACGTCATTTTCGGCGACGGCTTCCCGACCAAGAGCGGCCGCGGCAAGTTCGTGCCCTGCCAGATCCTGCCGCCGGACGAGGTTCCCGATCAGGCCTATCCGATGGTGCTCACCACCGGCCGCCTGCTCGAGCATTGGCACACCGGCGCCATGACCCGGCGTGCCGCGGCCTTGGATGCGATCGAGCCGGAGGCGGTGGCGCATATGGCTCCTGCCGATCTCCACCGCCTCGGCCTCGCCCCCGGCGCCCAGGTCCGGGTGCAAACCCGGCGCGGCCGCATCGAGATCATGGCGCGGGCCGACGCCGATGTGCCGGAAGGGGTGATCTTCATCCCGTTCTGCTTCGCCGAGGCGGCAGTCAACCTGCTCACCAACCCGGCCTTGGATCCCTTCGGCAAGATCCCCGAGCTGAAATTCTGCGCCGCCAAGGTGGAGCCGGTCCGGGTCGCCGCCGAGTAGCCGATTGTTGAGCAGAAGGCGATGCGAATCGATTATGCTCCCGGCATGGTCCGCTGGAACCTGCCTCGTCTCCTCGCCGCCGCGGTCGCCGGTCTCGTGCTGGCAACCGCGCTTGCTCCAGTCATGGCTCCGGCCATGGCAGCGGAGAAGAAAGAAGAGAAGAAGCGGGGCGAGGTGAAGGAGAAGGACCCGGTCATGGTGCTGCTGCCCGGCGAGGCCTCGGGTGCCCGCTGCCAGGGCGAGGTCATGGTGAACGCCATCAAGCGGCTGGGTGGCCTGACCTCGCTCAAATTCATGTCGACCGACCTCGCCAACGCCACCGGCTCCGGCATCAATGCGGTGACCAGCTACTGCACCGAGCATGGCGATGAATGCGAGGGGACGGCCAATGCCCTCATGCCCAAGATCGGCCTGGTCCCGCCGAGCTGCGGCTAGGCCAAACTGAAGGGGCCATTGCTCCGAGATCAATCCTCGAGCATCGCCGCCAGTTTGAGCGCCGTATTCCAGTTGCGGCCGGTGACGCGGGTTGCGAGCTTGGCCTCGATCACCGCGTTGGTCAGCTTCGAGCGGCCGATGCCCGCGGGATAGACCACATAGGCGTGGCGTTTCTTGCCGCTGACGATTTCCGGCCCGGTGATTGCCGACTCGAGCGCCTTCCAGGCTTTCGCCGCCGGCGCATTCTTCAGGAACAAGACCAGGAGGTGGCCGGGATCGTGCTTGGCGGCTTCGTCATGAGGATTGCCGGCGATGATCCGACGCCATTCCGGAGCGCTGCGCACGAGAACGCTGAGCTTGAGGCCGAGCTCTTTTTCGGCCGCGCTTTCCAGCACCCGCTCGATTTCGACGGCATCGCGTTTCCCCTCCGCGAATACGAGATTGCCGCTCTGCAGCAGGGTTGCCACCTCGGCGAAGCCGTGCTGCATCGAGAGCGCGCGGAGCTCGGCCATCGACACCAGCGTGCGTCCACCGACATTGACGCCGCGAAGCAACGCCACATAGCGCATGGCAGGCTAGGCGCCGGCCCTTTGCACGGCTGCGGTGACCCCGGCGCCGATGAGGAGGGTGCCGCCGACGCGGTTCACCGTCCGCTGCACGGCGGGCTTGCGGATGGTCTGCCGGGCAGCCGAGGCGGTGAGCGCGTAGATGAGCGAGTTCAGGGTCGCGATCGCGACGAAGGTGACCGCGAACAGCACCATCTGCGGCACGATCGGCTCGCCGGCATCGAAGAACTGCGGCAGGAAGGCGACGAAGAACACGATGCTCTTGGGGTTGAGCGCAGTGACCGCATAGGCGTGCCAGAAGATGCGCTTAGGGTCGGCCGCCACCGTCTGCATCTGCTCCGCCTCGCCGACCGGCGCTCGCCACAGCTTGATGCCGACATAGACGAGATAGGCCGCCCCCGCCCATTTAACCAAGGTGAAGACCGCCGCCGAGGTCGCCAGCAAGGCACCCACGCCCAGCATCGAGGCGGTGATGGCGGTCAGATCGCCGAGGCCGACGCCGATGACGGTAGCCGCGGTCGCGCGCCGACCGTGGCCCAGGGCGTAGGAGATGGTCATGAGCACCGTCGGCCCGGGGATGGCGACGAGGACGGCGGAGGCGGCGGCGAAGGCGAGCCAGTGATTGAGCATGGGTCGGGCGTCTCCACGACCGCATAGCGGCAATGCCGTCGAGAAGCTCGTTGCTGTTGAGGCAGGCATCGATCGTCTCCTTGCGCATGCCGGCCTGTCGCCCAAGCTTCTCCAGCACGTCCAACTGCTCCTTGTCACCCTTGGCCCGGCTCAAGACGTCTTGCTGTTGAAAGAGCACGTCGAGAAGCGGGAAGTAGCGCTCCGGCGGAGCGCACCGCGCCAGCGCCGCCGCGCGCAAGGCAGCCCCATCCAGAGGGAAATCGCGATAGATGAGCTTGACCTTGCCGGTGTCGATATAAGTGGCCTTCAGCCGCGGCAGCGTGTCCCGGTCGAATTGGGCGCAGTGCGGACAGGTCATGGATGCATATTCGATGATCGTAATCGGAGCGTCCGCCCTGCCCAGGGTGCGTTCCGCGAGAGCTTGACTGAGCGCAACCTCCTCGGCACGAGCCGGCAGCGCCACGAAGAGTGCCAATACGATTGCCGACGCCAAGCCTCGGAGATCAGACATGCCCTTCCTCTACCATCCGCTCCGCTTCCACTAGATCCTGCGGACGATTGGCAATGAGGAAGCAATCGAACGTCTCTGTTTGGACCCGGATTGCCGGTTAACGAACGCTGGTCCCACCTAATTCTCCTTGGGCACCAATGACGGAATGGGCCTTGGGAACTAAGTTTGCTTCACAAAACGATGATTAGCGAGACGATGCACCAACTAGCTGCGTGCCGATTGACACAAAGTTCCCAATCCATCCTAATACATCCTCAACGTGCTAAGTGCGCACTAAATGAGCGCAGAATTGGGGGAGACATGGCAAAGCCCATCCGTCCATACGTGGACATCTATCTCCGCCAGCATTTGCTAGATGCAAAAATTCGTATGCAAGATAACGCACCTTGTAGTGCGCTAATGACGCGCCTCTCCGAAGCATTTTGGGCTGCAAATGATGGACTTGAGGTGCATATTAAGAATAATATTGACGGCTTTCCCGTATTAAAACATCAACAAGTTCTTAACGGTTGGTGCAACAAGATTAGAAAGGCCGTGTGTGCATATTATGACGCACTCTACAAAGAACTAGAGATTGCAGATGTGTTCCTTAGCGCAAATGCCGCTTTCATAAGCTGTGAGGACGTCATCAAGAATGGCGATTGCATACTTAAAGCGATGGTTCGTGCCAAAGTAATAGCAAAAGAGCGAAGGAAGAGACTTTTCGGATTTCAGTGGTTCAGCAAGGCCTCATAATGTACTTCTGGAAAAATTGTGAATTTAAGTCAGAATAGAGAAAAGGCCGTCTCGATAATAGTCGAAACGCAAAAGCTTATATTTACAGTTAGCGTTTCATTTTTTGCTGGATACATCGCCTTGTTCCTAAAGGATATAGAACCAAGAGATTGGCGATTCTCAGACTGGGGACTAATTGTAGCACTACCGATTTCGGCGATTATGTCAATTGTCGGACTATATTTTCTTGTATCTCACCTCATCGAGAATAATGACCCTCTCGAGAAGAGGTCAGTGGATGTATCGTGCGGCGCTAGCCTGTTGTTCTTTCTCTTTGGTGTCGCCGGAGGTTGTTTGTCAATCGTACTTAGAGCCTTATTCCCTTAATTCTTTGGCCTGGCCTTCCGCCAAGGAACCTCTTGACGAATGAACCTTACCAGCTCCTTTCCTCCACCATCCGCTCCGCCTCGGCCAGATCCTCCGGCCGGTTGGCATTGAAGAACGGATCGAACGGTTCCGCGGCAAACTCGACCGTTGCCAGCCGGTAGCGGCCGGTCCAGTCGTCGACCTTGCGCACACCTTCGGTAACCACCGCGCGCCGCAGATCATGGCGGAGGCGCACCGGCCAAAGGCCGAAAACCGGATGGCTCTGGCCGGCCGAAGCGGCGCAGGCAAGGTCGGCCTTGTCGTTGGCGATGGCGGCGATCAGGCGCTCAACCAGGTCCGGCGGCAGAAACGGCGCGTCGGTCGCAAACGAGGCGACGAGCTCTGAGGCGGGCGCGTGCACGGCGGCCCATTCGAGCCCGGTCAAGACTCCGGCGAGCGGCCCGACATAGCCCAGCACCGCGTCGGGAACCACCTGCAGCCCGTATTCGGCGAAGCGCTCGGGCGTGCCATTGGCATTGAGCACCAGGCGCCCGACCTGGGGCCTGACGCGGGCGACGATGCGGGCGAGAATGGTCTCGCCGGCGAGCGGCCTCAGGCATTTGTCGCCGCCGCCCATGCGCCGCGACAACCCGCCCGCCAGCAGCACGCCGACGACGTCGCGGGGGCGAGGTGCCACGCTCAATGAACCACGACGACTCGACCCTCACCCTCCCGCGCAGGCGCGGGTCCCTCGTCGAGCCGCGAAGAGCGGCTCGGACGGGCCGAGCGCCAGCGAGGCGGGTGAGGGTCTTCTATCATGGGGCGGCACAGCCCATCACGCCGCATCGTCGGCGCGGCTCGACTTGCGGCTGTGGCGCGAATCCTCTTCGAAGGCCTGCTTGGGGTCGGCGTCGTAGCGGATGCGGTCCTCGCCGGCAAAGGCGATGAAGCGCTTGCCCTTGGCGCGGCCGATCAAGGTCAGCTTCGCGGCCTTGGCCAGCTCCACGCCCCAGGCGGTGCAGCCCGAGCGCGAGATCAGGATCGGGATGCCCATCTGCACCGTCTTGATCACCATCTCGGAGGTGAGCCTGCCGGTGGTGTAGAAGAGCTTGCCCGCGGCCGAGACCCGGTGGCGCGCCATGTAGCCGGCGATCTTGTCGATGGCGTTGTGGCGGCCGACGTCCTCCATATAGACGAGCGGCCGGTCGGCCTCGCAGAGCACGCAGCCATGGATGGCGCCGGCTTCCAGATAGAGGCTGGGCGTGGTGTTGATCGTCTTCGCCAGCGCGTAGATCCACGAGGTCTTGATGACGGCCTCGGCGTCGAGCTTGACCGTCTCGAACTTCTCCATGAGGTCGCCGAACGCCGTTCCCTGGGCGCAGCCCGAGGTCAGCGTCTTCTTGCGCAGCTTCTCCTCGAAGTCGGTCTTGCGCTGGGTGCGCACGACGACGCTCTCGGTCGCCTCGTCATAGTCGATGGCGGCGATCGGCTCGTCGGCGTCGATCATGTTCTGGTTGATGAGGTAGCCGAGCGCCAGATAGTCCGGGTAGTCGCCGATCGTCATCATGGTGACGATCTCCTGGCCGTTGAGAAACAGGGTCAGCGGCCGCTCGGTCGGCACCGAGGTCTCGATGCGGTTCCCGTGCTCGTCCAGCCCCGTCACCCGCCGGGTCAAGCGCGTGTCGGCCGGGTTCGGCTTGATCCAGAATTCAGCCATGAGCCGCGACTATGACCCCCTCGCCGATGGGCCGCAAGTACCCGGAAAACCTTACATAATTCATGGCTGTTATTTCGCCGCGGCACGCCTACATTAGATGGGCATTCAAGGCCAAAGGCCAATGATCGACCGCTTCGGCAGACACATCTCCTATCTCCGCGTCTCGGTTACCGATCGCTGCGACTTCCGCTGCGTCTATTGCATGGCCGAAGACATGACCTTCCTGCCGAAGAAGGACATCCTCAGCCTGGAAGAGCTGGACCGGCTGTGCAGCGCCTTCGTCGGCCTTGGCGTGAGAAAGCTCCGGCTGACCGGTGGCGAGCCGCTGGTGCGCCGCGACATCATGACCTTGTTCCGGGCGCTGGGCCGGCATCTCGAGACCGGCCAGCTCGAGGAGCTGACGCTCACCACCAATGGCAGCCAGCTCGCCCGCTACGCGGGCGAGCTCCGCAGCATCGGCGTCAGGCGCGTCAACGTTTCCCTCGACACTCTCGATCCGGCGAAGTTCACCAGCATCACCCGCTGGGGCAAGCTGGAGAAGGTCATGGAAGGGATCGGGGCGGCGAAGTCGGCCGGGCTCGCGGTCAAGATCAACGCGGTGGCGCTCCGCGGCGTCAACGACGAAGAACTGTCGGAGATGCTTGCCTGGTGCGGTCGCGAAGGTCATGACATGACCATCATCGAGGTCATGCCGATGGGCGAGGTCGG
>WNFI01016244.1_pt1 | contig 10152 bp, 10 predicted proteins | sample 5400471 | NCBI WGS metagenome assembly WNFI01 (sample SAMN13153348, study PRJNA577476) | soil metagenome | isolation source: 100 cm saprolite on Douglas fir-dominated hillslope | place: USA:California | collected 2013-09-17
TGCAGCGTGGCGGCGTCGCCGTCCATCACCGGCGCGAACGCCGCGTTCACGAACGCCTGGATCTCCGGCACGCTGCGGAAGCTCGTCGTCAGCTTCACGTGCTTCGCGCCGGCGGCGACCAGCCGCGCGCAGACGTCGCGGTAAATGGCGACGTCGGCGCGGCGGAACCGGTAGATCGACTGCTTTGGATCGCCGACGATGAACAGGCGACCGGCGATCGGGACGACGGTACGCCAGTCGGTGGCGTCGGGATCGGAGGCGGCGAGCAGCAGCAGGATCTCCGCCTGCAGGGGATCCGTGTCCTGGAACTCGTCGACGAAGATGTGCGTGAACCGCCGCTGAAAACCACGCCTGACCGACGCGTTGCCGCGCACCAGGTCACGCGCCTTGAGCAGCAGGTCGAGAAAGTCGAGGGCGCCGGTCCGGGCCTTCAGCGCTTCGTACCCGTCGATCGCGCCGTGCAGCTCGGTCTGCAGCCTCGCGGCCAGGTCGGCGTCGGCATCGAAACGCAGCTGATCGAGCGTCGTACGCAGCGCGTCGTACCCCTCGATCACGCGGTGCCGTCTGACGCCCGGCTTGTAGCCCGGGCCGCGGCCATGGCGCACGCGCGAAAACGCGCGGTCGCGCGATATATCCACGAGACGCGCTTCCCAACCGTCGTAGTCGTAATCTCCGGCCCGGTCGCGCACCCCCTCCTGCTGGATCTGGATCTCCGCGGCGAGGTGTCGCGCCGGCGCCGTATCCAGATAGAGCGTGTCCTTGGCGTAAGACGGACCCTCGGTCATCGCCGCGAACGCCTGCAGCTCGTCGACGAGCGCCGCGATCGCCGGAATGCGATCGAAGTCCGGTCGCGTCCACGGCGCGGTGAAGTCCCGCCACGATGTGAGCTCCCATGCGGCGCGGCGCAGGCGATCGATCGGTGTCTCTTCCCGCGCGGTGTCGCCGAACCCCTGCCAGACCGAACGCCGCAGCGCGCGGCGGATGCCTTCGGACGGGTCTTTCAGCTGCTCCTGGATCCAGCCGCCGAACGCATGCTCGAAGAGCCGTTCCGCCTGTGGCTCGGTCAGCACGGCGAAGAGCGGATCGACGCGCGCCTCGACCGGGCGCTCGCGAATGAGCTCGGCGCAGAAGCCATGAATCGTGCTGACGTGCGCTTCTTCCAGCGATCGCAGCGCCTCGTTCAGCGCGTCGCGTTCGGCGCCCGCCGCGGCGGTGCGCGCCTCGTCCAGCGCTTCGCGCAGGCGCAGCTTCAGCTCACCGGCGGCCTTTTCCGTGAACGTCACCGCGACGATGTTGTCGACGCGCGCGCGGCCGCTCGCCAGGACTCGCACGATTCGTCCGATCAGCTCCGTCGTCTTTCCCGTCCCCGCCGCGGCCTCGACGACCAGCGTGTCGTCGAGCGCGTCGGCGATCGTTTGTCGCGCTGACGCGTCCACCTTGGGCGTGGGGCGCTGGACGTTGGCGGTTCTCATGGCCGCTCCCTCAGCGCCTCGAGATCGCCCAGCTTCTCCGCAGACTTGTTGCGGATGCGGCGCGGCTCGTCGGGACCGCACACGGGGAGGAAGTCGCACCAGGTGCAGGCCCGCTCGGCGGGCGCGGCCGGCAGGAAGCCGAGCTCGACGGCGCGATCGATGATCTCCAGCGCCTCGATGCCGGCGCGGCGGTTCTGCTCGTTCAGCGGAATCGGGGGGTCGGGGAACTGTCCCGCCGATGTGCAGTAGAACAGACGACCGACCGTGACCGGCTGGCCCAGCGCTTGCTCGACCGCCAGGCCGTACAAGACGGGCTGAAGGATCGACCCGCCGCCGATGACGGTCTTCCATGTCGTCCGGTTTTTTCCGGTCTTGTGGTCGGTAATTCGCAGATTGTTGCCACTGGTCTCAACCAGGTCAACCGAACCGCGCAGAATGAAACGGCTGTCGACGAGAACCGGATCCCCGATACTGGCGGGATCGCGACCGGTATCGCCGGGCAATCCGAACGCGAATTCGAAGTAGGCCGGCTCCCAGCCGTCGGTGAGCGGCAGGCGACCCACCCAGACGCGGAGGTCACGGCCGATGTCCGCAATTTCGTCGTGCCATACGCGGTCGATCGCCGGCGCGAGCTCGTCCTCGTACCTCGATGCGACCGCGGCCAGCGCCGCGTCGATCGTCTTGAGCGCGTGCGGCATCGCGTCGGGTGTCAGCGGCAGCCGGCCGTCCTTCTTCAACTGACGGAAGAAGGCCGCCTGCGCTTCATGGAAGATCGATCCGCGGGTCAGCGGATCCAGCTTCTGCAGTGGCTCGATATCCTTCGGCTGTTCGAGCTTGTAGATCGCGGAGAGCAGGAACTGGTAGGGGCACGACGCGTACTTCTGCAGGGCCGACAGCGAATACGGCCGTGCGCCGAGACGCTTCGTCTCCAGGATCGGCTTCGTGATCGCGGTCACGCGCGTGATCCCGTCGTATACCGTCCATTGGCAACGGCCGCGCGCCCACCGCGCGCTCACGGACCGCTTCAGGCACTCGTTCAGCCGTAACAGGTAATGGGCGTGGCCGCGAACCGATGCCGGCGGATCGACGTCGATGAGCGATTTCAGGACGGCGAGATCGTGCTCGAGGTCGTCGATGGCGTCGACGGCGCGATCGGGTGCCGGCCACCCGAGCAGGGCGCGTCCCTCGGCGGCAGCCTGCTGCTGCATGACCCCGTGCGGCGGGATCCTGCCGGTGATCGCCCGCATGACGTCAAGGGCGTAAAAGCTGGGCACCCGCGGACGCGATTCTGCGGTGTCAAGCCGCGGATACGACAGCCACAGTTTCTCGGTGGGTGCGCCAACCGCGAGGCGCAGCAGCAGGCGTTCGGTGCGCAGCCGCCCCTGCTGCTCGATCAGCTCGGCCCCGAGCGGCGCCCGCATCTCATCGTCCAGCATCAGCGGGTCCTCGTGCGGATGCTGCGGGAACATCCGCTCAGCGAGACCAGGGACGAACACGACGCGGAACGTCCGTCCGCGTGCCTGCTGCGGACCGCCGACGAAGACGCGTCCATACCGCGCGCGCGGCGCATCGAGTTCGAGCGTCCGCAGCCGGTCGGCGACGACGTCGCGGGCTTCCTCCAGGGAGACCGGGCCGATGGCCGCCATCGGGCGGAGTTGTTCGAGCACCGCCTGCACCCGTTCCGGCTGGGACAGCACCATCGACGCGAGCGCGACGAAGCGGTCCAGCCATTCGCCCCATGTCGCCGCCGCCGGCCACGACGCCAGCCGATCGATGACCGGCAGCGCGAACGCGCGCAGATGATCCAGGTGGCGGATGTCGCGCGCGATGTGGGCCGCCAGCGGCGACTCGGGATCGTCGCGGCGCTCCGCGTCGAGCCGCAGGCGCAGCTCGTTACCGAATCCGGCGAGGCGGCGGTGCCAGCGCGCCGGCTCGCCCCCGATGACCGCCGCTTCGACGATCACTTTCTCCCATTTCCAGGGGGTCCGTAGCGTGCCCTCGATGAGCGCGTCCTCGTCTGCGAGGTGCGAGGCGCGCGGCGCCAGGCGTGTCGCGGGTTCTTCCAGTTCCTGTGGTGCTGCCGCGCCTCCCCTGTCCCGCATCGCCCCTCCGACATCCAGATCGTCGTCGAGGGGAGGCACGAACATGGGAGGGCGCTGCGCGTCTTCGGGCCGCGGCACCTGACCGAGCGATAGGTATTCGGCGAAGCGCCGCGCCGAGAGCTTCTCGACGGCGCAGGCCAGGACGGCGAGAAAGGCGCGCCCGGCGGGATGCGGGCGACGCGTGCCACGATCGAACCAGCCGGGGATGCCGCTGCGGCGGAACGCGTGCTCGAGGAGCCCCGCGTAGCGATCCGGAGCGCGCAGAAACACGGCCATCTCATCGAACGGGACGCCGCGAGCCGCTTCCTGCAGAATGCGCCGGCCGATCTCGACGCATTCCCGCCCCTCTCCTGGCGCGGAGTAGAACGTGACGTCGCCGGCGGGTTCGCGCTCGGGCGGCTGCCGGTCGGCGAACAGGTAGCGTCGCAGCGCCGCGAGATCGGACGGATCCTTCTGTTCGAGCACCTCTTCGTGCAGGCCGAGCCGCTGCAGCCGCTCGAGCGTCGCCACGTCGCCGAAGGGAATCGCGATCAACGCGTTCGGGGCGCGCGCGATCAGGGTCTTGACGAGCGCGACCTCGGCGATGTGGTCGAGGGAAACGTCGAGGAGCAGGAGCGGCGGCACCGCCGGGGGGTCGGCCGCGCCAAGCGCACGCGCTGCCGCATCGAAGAGCGCGGCCCGGTCGATCGCGCGCGCCGCGGCGAACTGATCGTCGAATCCGTGCAGCAGCGCGGCGAGATCGCGCCCGCCGAACGGAAGGCGTTCGAGCGCGGCCGGGTCGACGGCGGCGAGACGCAGTTCCTGTACTGTTCGCGCCAGCGCGCGCGGGAATCCCGGCGTCCGCGCGACGGGGCCGAAGTAGCTCAGCCCGCCGTCCTTCAGCGCGTCGAATGTCGCGCGCGCGGCGACGGCTTCGGAGCCGAGGTAGGTGGCCGGCGCCCGCTCCTCGGCCGCGAGAATCGGCGCGGCCAGACGCGCGGCGAGCTGCGGCAGCGAAAAGCGGTGAAGACCCATCGCGGCACCCCACTCCGATGCGATTCGTCGCGCGAGATCGTCGACGGCCCCGCGTGAAGCGCCGACGAGCCACACGTCACCGCGCGCGGCATGCGTCTGCACGAACGCACGCGCCTCATGTAGTCTGAGTTGTGCGGAGGAAGATTCGATCAGGCGGATCATCGCTGCACTCCCCCACGGCCGCCATGCCGGGTCATCGTCCTCGGCCGCGCCACGCGACCGACAGGCCGCAGTATAACGCCGATCGGTGAATCAGGAGGTGCTGCTCATGCGTTCCTATCTGAGCGCAAGGCGGCGGATGATGCCTGGCGCGGCGACGTAGTAATAGGTGTCTCCTCCCAGCGCGCCGACGGTCGCGCCCGGCGACGCGGCCAGCACGTGCCGCGGTTGCGCGCGCAGCCCGGCGGCATCGAGCGCGATGCGCACGATGAGCCAGCTGCCGGCGACGCGCTCGACGCCGATTAAGACGCCGGCGCGCCACGACAGCGACTCGAAGTCCGTGAGTGCCTCCACCGACTTCACCGGCGCGGCCGACCGCGCTGCGACGTCCACCCGGACCAGCCCCTGATCCGCCGCGACGTACAGGACGCGATCGTCCGCGGCGGCCAGCGCGGTCGGCCGCCGTGCGTCGAGGCGCATGACCGGCTCCAGCGCCCGCGCGCCAGCGCGCAAACGAAAGATCCGCGAATCAATCCAGTCCAGCGCATAGACGGTCCCGTCGGGCGTGACAGTCACGCCGACGAGGCGCGCCGGCTGTGTGGTCCGCGCCTCCAGAAGCGCTCGCCCGGACACGAGCTGCAGCTTGTGGAGAGCCGACGAGGACGCGTCGGCTTCGCCGCTCACGCTCACCACCCACAGATCGCCGCGCCGCGCATCGATGGTGAAGGCGGTCAGGTCCTCGAAAAACCCCGCCGATGCCGCGCTGACGTAACTGACGACGTGATGCGAGACCTCATCGATCACGAGTAGCCGGCGGGCCTTCCGATCCCCGAGGACGAAACGCCGCGACACCGCGTCGTGGGCGAAACCGTGCGGGTCGAGCCCGGAGGCGTCGAAGGTCAAGGACTCAGGTGGGCTGGGGGCTAAGGGTGCGGCAGGTGCCACCGGCGCCGGGGATGCCGGGGGTGCCGCGGGCGCCGGGCTGCCGGTCAGCCGTGCCTCGAGAGTGGACCATCCGGGCAGCAGGCGGACGACGCGGAAATCATCGCTCGTCAGTGCGTCCCTCGACTGGGCCCGGGATAGCTCGGTCGACACGGGCAGATCCGCAAGGCGACCGAGCATGACGAGCGCGTCTCCCGGACGCCCGCTCAGGGCCTGCGCCCGCGCGAGAAGGGCCATCAAATCCGGGTCGTTGGGTTTCCCCCGCTGCACCGCCCGCCATGCGAGGTCGTGGAAGATTTCGTAGTCACCGCGCGCGGCGGCCGCCTGGGCCTGGGCACGGCAGTCGGGGACGTCAGCGCAGGTGGCGGGGGTAGCCTGCAACAGCAGGAGCAGGGCGAGAACCACTAGCCCTCGAAACTACTGATAACACCAGGGATACGTCCACAGCGCAAGGCTCGCATCGACTCTCCTCGGATCCGCGCCAAAAGCCCAGTCTAGCCCGGTTTTTACAGTCGGGCCCACCGCACTTTCGCCTGGAGGCGGAAGATGCTAGGATTTCTGTTTCACCGAGCCAGGAGTGCCTTTGAGAACCGTGCGATCGGCCGGCTTCGCGTTATTGTGCATTCTCGTCGTGGGAACAATCGTGGTGCCTGCGGCCCGGGCGCAGCGGAGGGCGATGCCCGACAACGGCCCCCGCAACGCGCGCAGCCTGGCGCAGGAGAAGATTAACGGCCGCATCCTGACGGCGATCTATCACCGCCGCGGCGACGCGAAGGGCAAGACGGTGCGGGCCGCCGCCACAGGCGGCACCATCCAGGTCGATCGGCACGGCCGCGCGCTGGTGGACGTTCGCGCCCAGGTCCGGCCCGAGCTCGAGAAGAAGATGAAGGCGCTCGGGGGCGTGGTCGTGTCGCGGTCGCTTACCTACGATTCGATCGTCTGCTGGATGCCGCTGCTCACGCTCGACCGGCTCGCCGCAGACCGGACGGTCCGCGCTATCGAACCGGCGCAATAGTCACGGTCGCCCAACCGTTCAGGGGCTTCGGTGGTTGGAAGCCACGCTGATCCTCGCCGCCGCGGCCCCCTCCACCACCCCGTCCGCCCATCCCGCCGGCGCGTCCGCGTCCACCGCCACCGAATCCTCCGCCGCCCCCGAAACCGCCGCCCCGTCCCTCGCCAGGCGCGCGCTGCTGCACCTTCGCCGTCTCCAGGCCGACACCGATCGTCGCCCCGGGCGCCGCTTCGATCGCGTACGGACGATCGGCGGTCCGTGCCAGCGGCACCTTCAACTCGTACTGCAGCATCCCCTGCTCCGCGCGGATCGCGACGTCGATGCCCGGCAGGTGATCCCGCGTCAGGCTGCGCGCGTCGTTCTTGGCTGCGCGCGTCGTTCTTGCCCGGGCCCAGGATATCGACGCGATCCGCGGGCGCAATCTCCTCGTCGGCCACCCCTTCGCCGCGGCGTCTAGGTCCGCCGCCGAGCCAGCCGGGGCCGCCCCCTTCGACGACCGGATACTTGATGCCGAGTTTTTTCCTGCTCCCACCGCCGGGATCGAACCAGATGGTCATTCCCTGCCGGACGATCTGCATGCGCGTGGCGGCATCCGACGCGGTCAGGCGGACGTAGAGAAACTCGCCATCATTGAGAAACTGAATGGCGATCGGCTCTTTGCCGAACGGCTGCAGGTGGCCGTACCAGTCGTTGTACTTGCCGTCGACCGTGATGGCTCCGTCGCGAACCTGACTGTCAAAGTGCGGCCGCTCGGCCGCAGAGAGAGACAGGAACCCCAGCCATAGCCCAACACACGCCGTCGCAGATGCCATCCCTTTCATAGTCATCGTCCTCGATCCAGAAACTCATCGAACCTGGCCTGCTGGTCCGGCCGCAGGACGGCGCGGATGGCGCCGTGGAGATCGCGCCGTTCCTTGTCGAAGCGCTCGCGCGCCTCGCGGTGCACCGCCTCGAGGCGATCGCGGCGATTGTCCAGAATCTTCTTCACCTGGTCCTGCTGTGAGGGGTCAAGCTGCAGCTCCGAGGTGAGACGATTGACGACGGCGGCCGGAAACCCGGGAGGACCACCGCGTCCGAACAGTCCGCCGCGGCCCGGACCGCCGCGCCGCCCGCCGAATCCAGAGGCGTCGAGGCCGGGTGCCGGGGGAGGCCCGCCCAGGAACGCGGGAGGCGGCACATGACGCCCGACGAAAAAGCCCGCCGCGCCGCCAAGACAGAACACGGCGAGGACGAACAGCGAGAACCAGATGCGCGTGCGGTTAGCGGACACGAGCCCGTCCGGACGCGGGATAAAGCGCCGCGTCGAGCAAGGCGTCGGCGCTCACGTCCTGCTGCCAGTCGGCGGCGGACGCGGGGCTGAAGGTGACCGCCGGCGAGGCTGACGGCGAAGACGACAATCCGGTCGTGCTCGTCGTATTGGTTGCCGGCCAGAGGACCGCGATCAACGCGAGGGCGGCGGCCGCAGGTGCGAGCCGCAGCGTCCATACCCGGAAGTCGGCCAGCCCGAACCATCCCGCCGTCGTGTCAATCCGCGCGTTCACGCGCGACAGGAAGTCCGCGGGGACCTGTGACGGCGGCATGGACGCCAAAACGGCCGCTACGAGTGCCTGGTCGTCTTCGGGTTGCACGCTAGCTCACGGTTCACAGTTTACAGTTCACAGTTTACAGTTCACGGTGCGTGGTTCCGAGCAGCGGCGCGAGCAGCGGTTTGAGCCTCTGACGCGCCCGGAAGATTCGGGACTCCACGGTTCCGATGGGCACCCCCAGGGCTGCCGCGATCTCCTTGTAGTCCAGCCCCTGCATGTCCCGCAGCGTGACGGCGACCCGAAGCTCCTCCGGCAGCGTCGCCAGCGCGCGCTCGATCGCCTGCCGCCGGGCCAGCGTCGTATCGAGCGGCTCTTCTCCGCTGGCCGGATCGCGCGGGACCTCGTCGCGGTCGCGCGGCGCGAATACCCGCATCAACCGCCCCTGCCGCGTCTGGCTCGTTCTGATCACGTTGATCGCCACCCGGTGAAGCCAGGTGCGAAACGTGCTCTCGCCACGGAACCCATGGAGGCTCCGCCAGGCGCGGACGAAAACGTCCTGGGCGAGATCCTCCGCGTCGCCCCGGCCGGACGTCAGCACTCGCGCCAGCATGATCATCGCCGCCTGGTGTCGGCGGACCAGCTCGTCGAACGCCTCGCGATTCCCCGCCGCGGCGGCCTCGACCAGCGCGCGGTCGGGATCCACCCTGGTTAGACCATCCTCGAGGCGATCTTATTCCCTGGCGAGGAGCGAGGTTCGAGGTCGCAGGGTCCCTGGTCCCTGGTCCCCGGAAGAAAATCCCGATGCCGTGAGTCCAAGCCACCATTAGGAGGTTTTCATGACACGTCGACTTGTTATCGGGGCGGCGCTGGCGCTCTCGCTGGGCGCGCTTCCGCTGCTCGCACAGGGACCCGGCCGACAGGACACCGGTGGGCCGGGACGCGGCGGACCGGGTGGACTCAGTGGACCGGGCATGCCGGGCGGGCCTGCGGGAATGCTGCGGATGATTCATGTGCTCAATCTGACGGACCCGCAGCGCGAACAGCTTCGCGCTCTGATCGAGGACAACCGGCCGCCAGATGATCCGGGGGCGGCCATCCGGGACGCCGAGCAAAAACTCCACGCCGCCGTGCTGGCCGACACGCCGGACCTGCAGGCGATCGAGTCGCTCAAGGCGGCGCTCACCAGCGCGCACGCCGCGATGCTCGAGCACAGGGTCGAGATGATGCAGAAGGTCGCGCAGATCCTCACGCCCGCTCAAAAGCAGGAGCTGCTGAGGCTGCAGGCCCAGCGATCGCTCCGCGGACGCAGACCCCGCTGAACATTGCAGGAATGTAAGGGAAATCAGGGAAACTGTTCGGTGCTCTCAGGCGTCATATCGTTGACAGCTTCTGCCTGTCTGAATTCGATGCAGGACCTAGAGCAATGCCGAAACTTGAATACGACGTCTGCGCCCGCTGCGGGGTGTTGTTCGACGATCAGGGTGAGAACGGTTGGTGGATTCGGGAAGGCCTCTGGTGGCACGAGTGCGACAACCGGCGCCCCGCCCGAATCGTCGTCCGTAAGCTCGAGCTGAAAAAGAGCGCAACCGCAGCTTAAACCAACCCTAATTCCCGGCGGGCGCGAATCTGCGCCCGCCGGCGCCTCATGTCCAGAAGTCGATATTTTTCCGGTCCGTGCGCGCTCGGAGTCCAGAAATCCAGCCGCATTGTGCCCATCCCCTTCATCACCGCCTCCTGCGGTGGACTCTAGCGGACACCTGTGACAGAGCGGGTCACCCGATCCTCGATCCGCAGTAGGATGCGCCGATGTCTCTCCAGCGGAAGCGGCACCACGCCTGATGCCGCGCAATGCCGAAGTCATCCGGCAGTGGACGATCCTGCGCGACCTCGAGGCCTCGCGGCGCGTCACGATCGACGACCTCGCC
>WNFI01098520.1_pt1 | contig 10151 bp, 13 predicted proteins | sample 5400471 | NCBI WGS metagenome assembly WNFI01 (sample SAMN13153348, study PRJNA577476) | soil metagenome | isolation source: 100 cm saprolite on Douglas fir-dominated hillslope | place: USA:California | collected 2013-09-17
ATCTGTGAACTTTTTTTAGTATTGCTTTACAGTCATCGAGCGAGGTATTATTTCTGCGCCTGCCTGCCTCACACAGTTCAACCCATTGGAGGAATGTATGGAAACCATCGTCGCCGACGCCGCGTCGTCGGGTCCTGCAGGATCCGACTCTTTAACGTCCTACCGCCTTATCCCGCTCGACCAGATCACGCCCTCCCCGCATCAAGCCCGCAAAGATTTTGATCCCGCCGCGCTCCAGACGCTGGCCGACTCGATGAAAGCCGAAGGGCTGTTGGAGCCGATCATCGTACGCTCCACTACATCCCCTCTCCCCAACGCGGGAGAGGGTGAAATGACTTACTTCGAACTTGTGAGCGGTGAACGCCGTCTTCGGGCCGCCAAGCTCTTGGGCTGGCAGACCATCGAAGCCAAGGTCATACAGACTGTAAGCGAGGCCGAAGCTGCCGCCAAGGGGCTGGTCGAGAACCTGCAGCGTCAGGACCTGAACCCTATAGAGGAAGCCGAGGGATTCAGCACGTTAAATCAGCTCGATCAAAAATATTGGACCCAGGATAAGATAGCCCGGATCGCTGGCCATGATCGGTCTTACATCAGCCAATCACTGGGACTATTAAAACTAGATCCCCAAGTCCAGGCAGATGTTAGACGTCTAACACTTTCTAGAAGCCATGGGCTGGAGATCATGCGGTTACCCCAGGATAAACAAGCGGAAGTAGGTAAAAAGGCCGCTGATTTATCGATTAAAGAAACCCGCAAGCTGGTGGACGGGATGCTGGGAGGCTCCAAGAAGCTGGCGAAGATGGAACCGGCGGAGGATCCGTTCGCTACGCTATGGGCGAATCTACAGAAAGACTCGGGGCTACCCCCGGGAAGCTGGGAGGTCAAATACCACCGCGGCGGGAGCTGGACGTTCACGGTTCACACCCAGAAAGCCAGCTCGAACGACTTCCTCCGGGAGTGGTTTCAGGCGCTGGCCAAAGCGATCCCGCAAATCAGCGCGGAAAAAGGTACCGAGCTCGACACTCCCGAGTCTGTCCTCGCCCAAATCAAAGCCACGATGCCCCCGGACCTCGCCGCCCATCTGGCGAAGCAATACGCCCAGATTGCCGCGCGACCCTCCACACCTGGGAGCGCGGCCCCTGTGCAATACGAACAGGACCCGGGGGAAGCCGACGCGAAAGCAAAAGCTCACACGGACAAACCGAAGTGAACGCGTCCCAGCAGAAAACGATATCGTGGACTGCCGCGTTTTTCTTCTTGGCCCTAGGACCGGTGGTCTCGCCTGTTCAGGCGGAGGGGACGCCCAAGGATTCGTTGGTGACGCCGAAAATCGGCTTCTCGCCCTTTACCGGTATTGTGGGGCTGGAAGTTCAACACAAACACCTGGCCTTGGACCTAGGAATCCCGCTGAGCGGCGGCATCCGGTACTACTTCCGTCCGGAGCGCCACTCCTGGTTCGCCGGTCTCTACGGCATGGGCTGGGGCTACGATCACGATGAGACCAAAGACAGTGTGCCGTACACGCACTACGCGCTCATTACCGGCGGCGCCGCCGGCGGCTATCGCTGGCTCTGGCGCTCACGCTGGAGCCTCGAGCTAGGCCTGGCCCTGGGATACCAGGAACAGACCTGGACCAACTCGACAGCCAAACGCTGGGAAAGCAGCATCGCCCTATGGCCCCTCGCCGCCTTCGGCATCGCGTTCTAAATCCGGTCGCCGCGGCGGCTCGGGCTTCAAAACTCTCAAGACCCAGCACCGTGATGACCTGGTACTTAGAACAATAAAAACTAAATTTTTATGCGTAAATATGGAATTTCCTCGCGGGACTTTCTAAAGAGAGCAGAAGCGCTTGTTAATTCAAACGAGATTTGTAATTTATTGTACGCTGCCCTAGAACTCCGATTCGGTATTGAAGCAAGGCTCCAAGAATATCTCAAAGGGGGAGAAGACATTCTTAAGGCTAAGGCCGATATTTGGAAGGTTAAACACCTAGACAAAGAAGTGCGCAAAAGGTTTGCTGTTAATGATAAGCCGGTAGAAATTACTATACAGAGGGATGACACAAAGGTGTTGGTCAGATATGCCTATACTCCGGTTTCAATTAACCTAAGGAGCATCGCAGGAAAACTCGGCCAATTTCTGCACTACATTCCTCAACATCGTGAGAATGAAAAGAATTTCATTTTAAGCCTTAGGAAATTAGTAAAAAGCGGTATTGAAGAGCTGAGGTTCTCGACCAGTGGACATTTGCTTGGTCCGCCGAGATTCATAAAGAATGGGGAGGATAAAGATATCATTCTTAAATACGACAGGAATAGCAATGCAACCATCTTTCCGAAAGGTGTGAAGGCCAAGTTGAAGTTAGAGGTCGTTGCAGTTCGTAAAGATGAAACAAGCGTAGGCTTTAAACCGGTTTGGCAAGATTAGCTAGCTAAAGGTTCCGACCGCGTTAGATAGGCAGGTGTAGCAAAGTATCAGACAGAGAGCAAAAAGATTATGGAATGGAAGCATATAGCACCAATTAACTCTATCGTCATTTTTGGGGGACGTAGCGAACTTACCGAACTTCCTACGCTGACTATCTTCGACGAAATTAAAAAGTTCGGCAAGTTCGCTACGTCCCTCATAATACTTGTTCCGCAGCAAGCTGCAGGGATACGGTATCACGCTGAGCATGAGCCGGCGCGGCAATTGCTGGGACAACGCCGTCGTAGAGAGCTTTTTCAGGACGGTGAAGCAGGAATTACAGAACGACGCACGATTCAGGTCTCGGGACGATGCGCGTGCAACGTTATTTGAATACATTGAAGTGTTTTACAATCGGCAACGGAAGCATTCGACGCTCGGGTATTTATCGCCCGCGCAGTTCGAATCAACCTTACCCATTCCCGTGTCCACAAAAGCGGGGTAAGTCCAGGACGTCCCCTATCCCCTATCTGGTGGTTTGTCCGGAAGGCCCAGGTAAGTTAGAATCGTGCGGACGGCGGTGGGTTCAAGTATAGCAGCGATGATTTTCCAGCGACCGCCGCAGTCCGGGCAGGTTTGCAAGTCGAAACCGAAAACGCGGGCCAGGAGCTCGGCCCAGCGTTTAGTACGGGCAGGCTGCGGAGGCGGTGTCTGGGGTTGATCAGGATGATCGGCAGGCGACGTGGGGACCGGCGACGGGTTGGGAACAATTTGAGCGCGTATCCGGGCGTGGGGCGCTAAAAAGGCAGCAGCCACTGCCCGTCACCGAGGGAGCTCTGCAACTCCTTGAAAAGGCAAACCGGGAAGGTCTCGGCCATCAGGATGTCAGCGCCGTCTATCTCGCTCTGTCGCGCCGCAAAGAACTTCTTCGTGCCTAAAATGATGCGCATGCGAGTGGGTCTGCCGCTGTTGCTGATCGGCGGTGTCGTTGCCGCGGCCCCAAAACAAGTTGGCCTCCCTGACGGTGCGGTTCAGGCCACTATTCCAACTGAAAATCCGCAGACCCCGGAAAAAATAGCTCTTGGCCAGAAACTGTTTTTCGACGGTCGCCTGTCCTTTGACAAGACCGTGTCTTGCAGTACGTGCCATGATCCCGTGCGCGCTTTCACTGATGGGAGACCGACATCCATCGGCATCAAAGGCCGCCTCGGCCAGCGCAACGCGCCGACCGTTCTGAATGCTCTCTTCAACAAGACGCAATTTTGGGACGGCCGCGCAAGTACGCTTGAGGAGCAAACGGCGTTTCCGATCGTCAATCCGGTGGAGATGGGCCTGCCCAGTCTGGACGAGGCCGCGGCTCGGCTCGCCGCCATCCGAGAATACCAGCGGGACTTCAGGCGCGCCTTCGGCCGCCAACCCAACGGTCCCGACCTGCTGCGCGCGATCGCGGCCTATGAGCGAACACTAGTCTCGTACGATTCTCCATTCGATCACTTCATCGCCGGCGACAAACATTCCATCGACGACGCCGCGCAACGCGGCTGGGAAATCTTTAATACGCGCGGCCGCTGTAATTTATGCCATGCGCTCACCGATACCAAGCGGGACGTTACGAACTTTACGGACAACGACTTTCACAATATCGGCATCGGTATTGTCCGGCACGATGTCATCGCGCTCGCGCACCAGGCCGAGCAGCTGATCAAATCAGGCGATACGGCGGCTATCGATCGCGCCGCCATCCAGACCGATATGTCGGCGCTCGGTCGCTTTCTCATCACTAAAAAGGAGTCCGATATTGCCTCTTTCAAGACGCCGAACTTGCGCAATGTGCTTTTGACCGGGCCCTACTTTCATGACGGCTCGCAAGAGACCCTATGGGACGTCATCGACCACTACAATAAGGGTGCGGGCTTACAGAATCCCTATCTCGACCAGGATATCCAACCACTCGCCTTGACGGAAGGGGATATTGACGACCTCGTTGCGTTTCTCGCGTCATTGACGAGCGCAGATTACAAGGAACAAGGGATCAGGGAATTGGCACGCCAGCACGCGTTGTCCCGGACGAAGCGACCCCAGCGCGACACGGCCAGGGCCTTCGGTCCAAAACCGCCTCGACCCAAGCCCCCCAGCCTTTGAGAGGAGTTCATTGGACGGACTAGCGCTCACATCGTGGATCTTCCTTGGCGCGCTGCTCGCCGGATTTCTTGGCGCTTTGACTGGCCTAGGCGGCGGCGTGGTGTGAATAGATGTTATAGAAAAAGAAGCTAAGCCATTCTGTAGTATTTCGTAGCTACGGTGACTGTCACAGGGGAGAAATGTAGTTGAGCTGTGTGCCAGAGCAAAACGGATTGATTTATGTTATTACTATGTCGAAACGGAACCGGGAACCAGCGTGCAACCTAGCCAAACGGTGCCGGTGTTCACATATCATTTTTGGGGGACGTAGCGAACTTACCGAACTTCCTGCGTTCACTATCTGCGACGAAATTAAAAAGTTCGGCAAGTTCGCTACGTCCCTCAATACCGAAATCCTTAATCCCACACAATCGTCAGAAACCCGTTGCCGAAGCCAGAGCTTTATTTATTTTTGCGGCAAAGAATACGGCGCGTGTCAGACACAGATATGCAGCATAGGCCACCGTTGGTGTCTCATATAGAAAAGATTGTCAATACCCCGGTCAATGAAACCGGCGTGCCTGTTCTGTAGCTGTTGACGTAGTGTTGTTTTGATCTGTCAAAGAACAAAAGGGAAGGCCGAAGTCGTTCGACGGTGAATCAAACTCATATTCGCGGGTTTGTCGCCAAGGCGACCCTATCCGCATGAAGCAGGATTCGTCTGGAGCTACTGGCATCTGACTTCGCGGGTCGAATATCCGCCGCACAGACCCCACGCAGGTTCTCCTCCAACGACGCCCCGGCCTTCCCAAAATTCAAAGAACTCTACGACGTTTCAGCGCTCACCCTTGCTTAGGCCGCCGTGGCCTCTACCTGCGCCGCTGCCCACAAAAATCCAGCCAACTCCCGAGCAACGGCTACAACGGCTTTTTGTTTCAGCTTGCCTTTGTTCGTCAAATGTCGAAAACGTTTATGCAGTCGGTCCTTCGCCTTCTGCGCGATCTTCTCCACGGCCGCCGGCTGGTTCTTCCAGTGCTCACGCAACCGTTTGGATTCAGCGGGCTTGCGGGTGTACTTCCATGCGGCTTGAATCAATACATGCCGCACCTGACTATTGCCCGTCTTGGTGATCGATCCGCGCCGCGTCACCTCCGCACTCGAATACTCCCGACCGGTCAGCCCCGTGAAGGCCATGAGCGCGGAGCGATCTCTCGGATCAAGAGCTCCACGCGCTCCAGTTCGCCCTGGGTCTGATCGACCCAACGACGGTAGTTCTCCGCCGTCTTCTGGGAAGCCACTTCTGAAAACGTCTGCTGGGCCAGCCAGGTGAAGTGTGCTCCTGTCCAATGCGATTTGCCCGCATAGATCCGCCCATGCCGCTGCATGAACTGATTCAATCGATGCTTGTTCATCGTCAAGGCCTTCAAAATGTCTCCGCGGCTTCGCACCAGGTCCCGTAGCGCTTCCTCCCTGACCGTCGGTACACGGACCGCGGTCAAGAGCCCTGCTTCAAATAAACTCAACAATTCCTTGGCATCGCGCGTGTCGGTCTTCACATGCTTGCCCGGTTTCTTCGGAATTAACGACGGTGCCACCACGTCACACTCGGCTCCTAAATCCGTTAACCACCGGTAGATTTCGTAGCCCACCGAACTCGCTTCATAACAGACCTGCACGATCCCTTGCTCTTGCAGCTTCTCCAGCCAGCGCTGCAGCGCTTCCCGGCGATTGGCCAGCGTGACCACCCGAACTTCGCCCATGCTCTTACCTCGATACGCGCACACGACTTTTTCTTTACCCGCGTCAATTCCAACCTTGATATAATCCATTTCAGCCAAGCCTCCTCTGTATGTGGTATTCGTTAACTCCGATAACCCACGTCATTCTACAGAAGGCTTGGCTTTTCTATTACATCTGACCCAACGGATACTAGGAGCGAATATGGCATCAAGAAAAGGTGCAACTCATATAGATCCCACGTTACCACCTGACAGAGCTTTGAGAGCTCTTGCGCAGCAACTCGACAGACTCCAGAAACTCAAGGACCGTTCTTGTGAGGAAGCTGACGCGGAGGAAACTGAGTGGGAGCATTTGACTCAAAGCATTATCGAAGGAGCTTTCGGTAATCCGAGTTCAAGCTTAAATCACTTTTTTGGGGCCAGATTTGCGGGACAACACAACCTCATGGGAATCAGTCCGCAGCAGCGTCAAACCAATTTTGAATTACGAATAAAAGAGTATGAAGCACTTTTAAAGGCTTCGATAGAGACATTGAGGCTACAGCTCCCAGAGGAAGAAATTAAAGGCGCTTACGCACCTGGTAATGAGTACGAATTTTATCGAGATCTAAGCTCCCTCATCCAGGTAGCCACGAACGACATCTTTTTTGTTGACGCTTACCTCGATGAACAATTATTCAATCTGTACGTTAGCAAAGTTTCAGCCAACACTAAAGTGCGGATCCTTTCCACTAATATTGGCGCAAACGTAGAGGCCGTAGCGAGAATGTATGTAAAAAACAGACCTCTCAAAATGAGATCAAGTCAGAATGTGCATGATCGAGTTGTCTTTATAGATCAGCGTGGTTGGGTGACCGGACAATCAATAAAAGATGCGGCTCGGAAAAAACCGACGTATCTGATTGAACTCGATGAACCAACGCTGAGTTCGGTTAGAGATATTCACGAACAAATTTGGACTGCTGCAAAAGTCATCATTTGACACCATGAATGGAGGAACAGACACGGTGGCTGACCCCTCGGTCGCTAGACAAAGGAAAACGACACTGTGGATTTGAAATTAAATGTATACCTACCGTTGGTGTCTGACACGGGCGTGAAAACGTAGCATCTGTTGTGCCAGAGTAAAAACGCGTTGAGAAAGGGAGGCGATGATGAGCGCTAAGGCGTTTTTTTCGATCTCGGGGGTGATTTTTTGGGTGGTGGCGGTGATGCATGCGGTGAGGGTCTGGCGTGGATGGGAGGTTGTGATCGGCGGATGGAACGTGCCATCCGGGGTCAGCGCGCTCGCCGCGGTCGTCGCCGGCTATCTAGCCTACGCCGCCTTTCAACTCCGCCGCACGTCCTAACTCATAAGTTCTAGGGGGACGTAATGAACTTACCGAACTTCCTGCGCTCGCTATCAGCGACGAAATTAAAAAGTTCGGCAAGTTCGCTACGTCCCTCATAATTTAACAGCGTAAAATCGATTCTTTTTAAACTTTATGCAGATTAACGCAGAACCTGGCACGAATCTACTTTATGACACAGAGAAGTTACCCGCACATCTTTATCGTTATCGATCTATGGACAGTAGGGGGCTAAGGGAAGTTTTCGAACAGAACATCTTAAAATGTACTTCCCCGGTCGCATTTAACGATCCCTTTGATTCGCATGTAAATTTGACCGTTGATGGTAATCCGGAGCAAATTCTTGAAATGATAAGGAAGCAATTGCAAGAGCATCTGACAGGGTTAGATCACGCCTCGACATTGCAAGACGTCAAAAAGGATCTACATGAAGGCAATCGTCGCATGCTTGAGAAGGTCGTTAAGGAAATGCATGCTCAGTTCGCGGCAGCGAGCGGTGTTTTGTCGTTTTCTGAAATTAGCGATGACATCCTTATGTGGGCCCATTATGCAGGTAGTCATTCGGGCATTTGTTTCGAATTTAAAAGTGACAGAAACCAAGTGCTATTCAAGTATGCTCACAAAGTGATCTATCAAAAAGATTACCCGCAAATTAGCTTCTTCTTAGGATCTACAGAAGAATACGTGAATGTCTTGCTAACCAAATCAGACCATTGGTCATATGAACGGGAGTGGCGGGTAGTTGTGCAGAATGCAGCCAATGAGGAGATACCATTTATTCCTGAGTCTTTGACAGGTGTAATATTTGGCCATAGGGTATCAGAGGAAAATATTAAAAAGATTCAATCTTGGATAGCATTGGGGAAATGCAGGCCCGTTCTTTACATGGCCCATCCCAAACAAAGAAGTTTTGGCTTAGATATTGTTCGTATTTAGTACTGCTACGGTGGCAGTCACAGGGGAGCAAGCTAAGGGGTTTCTGGGACCGTACAAACTGGACACGGTGCCCGACCCAACGAAATAAAACAAGGAAACGAAAGGTGGTTTGAATTGAAATTCTTCAAAACGGTAGTTCAATAAACGCCGTAATGATCAGATCGTCGAGTTTAAGAAAAACGGCTATAAAACCATGATGTTTCCGATGTCAAAATATTACAGCTATAACCCATTGGTATTGGGAGATTTTATTCTGGGTGGCCCTTTTGGGACCACGACTGACGTTACGGATGGCGCCATTTATCAATACGACCCTAATGCGTACACCGTTGCGCTCGTTAAAGAAGGCACGAACAATATGAATTCGTTATCCGAGGCAAACCAGCCGGACAAAATTCGGAATTTCGTAATGGTCAGTTACAGGCAAATCGTTGAGGATCTTCACAAAGGTGAAGGAGAGTACCTTAAATCACTTCTGGATGAGATGAAAATTCCAAATGAAAAACGGGTTGAAATGACAAAGAAGATTAAGGGACTTTCTGAAGCTTATACGGATATTCCTGTATTCGCGGATCACGTAGTCGAATTATCAGATCAAAAGTAAACTGGACACGGTGCCCGACCTCCCCGATCCTATATTTCGGAGCAGGGACCTGTTTCGCAGGTGAGAATGCGCGCCAGGCAACGGAGAATATAGATCAGCAGCTTTTTTCTGATGAGAGTTAGATCGTTTCTCTTTTTGGTGTTATTCACTCTCCCGATGAATGTTTATTCTGTGAGTAATAGTGTCATGTGAGTAATAGTGTCAGGCTTGATAGATTGACAGATGGGCCCCAAATGTCAAAGTGTCAAGCCTGACCCCATCACCAACAATTCAATTGATAGAGCCCAGTCAGCTAAGGAGACCTCATGCAACGCGAACTTTACCGCCAGCCCTCCAGTGCGTTTAAGGAGGATGGCCTCGCTCCCACTAGAAACTGGTCGCGAGGCAGTCGCACTGACCCTAAGCATCGATCCCACAACCCCACCCGGCGCACCAAACGGGCCCCCGTCCCTGTCCCGGCCAAAGCCATCAAACGCGATCGCACCTTCATCAACATCAGTGAGGAAATGAAGCATGGCCGCGGCCCGCGAAGGTAATTGATGGATGACTGACACCCCGGAAGCCTCTTTCTACCGGCTGACTCCGCACCAGGCGGGGTTGGTGAAGCAGGCCGTCAAAACGGCGGTCGCGGCGATGGCGAGTCTCTACGCCAGCCGGTTCCTGAAACTGCCCGAGGGCTATTGGGCGGTGATCAGCGCGATCATCGTGATGCAGTCCGATCTGGCTGCCACCCTGAAGACGTCAGTAAACCGGCTGGCAGGGACGGCGATCGGGGCCGTTGTGGGGGGAATTGTCGCCACGCTCTTGGGGATCCATATCTGGTCACTGGGTATCGCTGTGATGGCTGCCATTTTGGTCTGCGCCCTGCTGGACCGCTGGGAAAGCTACCGGTTCGCGGGGGTCACGGTCGCCATCGTCATGCTTGCGTCCCATGGCGCGTCACACTGGATCGTCGCCCTGCACCGGTTTGTCGAACTCTCGCTGGGCATCGTGATA
>WNFI01224078.1_pt1 | contig 10151 bp, 14 predicted proteins | sample 5400471 | NCBI WGS metagenome assembly WNFI01 (sample SAMN13153348, study PRJNA577476) | soil metagenome | isolation source: 100 cm saprolite on Douglas fir-dominated hillslope | place: USA:California | collected 2013-09-17
TGCGGCGAATGCGGCAACTTCACCCTCGTACGCAACGGAACCTGCCTTAAATGCGATACTTGCGGCAGCACTAGCGGCTGTAGCTGATCGCGGCGCGATCCTGGCTCTAAGCCTCCCGGCCAGATCTCGGTATTAGGGCAGAAATTAGGGGTGCGGCGCAAGCCGCACCCCATTTTTTTCGTGAATCCAGGCGATACGTCGCCTCGCCCTTACATCCGCATACCCGTGATCGAAGCGGTGACCGCACGCGGATCGCGCATCGGCCAGCGGCCGGCATCCACTTGCGCGATGAAGTCGCCGACAATGCGGTTGAACTCGCCAGGCGCCTCAAGATTGATGGCGTGGCCGCAATTCGGCATCACCGCCAGCGCCGCCGAGGGGATCGATTGCTTCATCAGCACGCCCGGCAGGAGGCAGGGCCAGTCCTCGTCGCCGTGCAGCACCAATGTCGGCACGGTGAGGCGCTGCATCGGCTCGACCAGGTCGTAGAGCGACGGCCGCTCGCGCTGCACGCCGAGCTGGGTGTTGGCCGAGCCTAAGGCCGAATGCTCCGCCAGCATGCGCCGGAACTCGGCGAAGCCGCGCGGGTCCTTGTTCTCGAACTGCACGCGCGTCGGGCCGAAGGCGTATTTCTCGGCACGCAGCCGGCGACGGTGAGCGAGCGGGCGCGCGCGGCATGGCGGAAGCCGAAATGCAGCGTGGCGAAGCCGCCCATGGACAAGCCCACGACATGCGCGCGGTCGATGCGCAGATGGTCGAGCACCGACGCAATGTCGTCGGCGGCGCGCGCCTGCGAATAAGCGGCCGGGCTCTCCGGGACGTCCGAGGCCGGATAGCCCCGCGCGTTGAAGGCAACGCCGCGATAGCGCTGGCCGAAATGCCGCAACTGCGGCTCCCAGCTGCGGGCGTCGCCGGCGAATTCGTGCACGAAGACCACCGGCGTCCCCGCCCCGGTCTCCTCGTAATGAAGGCGGATTCCGTCATCCGTTCTGGCCTGTGGCATGATTTCCTCCCGTTGTTTCGTTATCGGCGCCCGGCAATGGCGTCGAGCGTGGCGCGCCAGTCTTCGTCTTTGGCCGATTTGAGCGCGGGCCGCTCGGACGCGCGGTCCGCGAGCCAGTCCTGGCGTCCGGCGATGGCCTGCGCCATCAGCGGCGCGAGCCCTGTCTCGGCGATGGTCGCCGCCGATTCCCGCATCTCCGCGGCACGCCGCCGGCCATGCTCGATGACGCCGCCGAGCCAATAGCCGCCGAGCTTTTCCCAGTCCATGCCGGGATAGGTCTTGGCGAGCGAGGCGATCACCGCATCCTCGACGCCGTAATGTCGTGCCGTGGGGCGCCACCGCCGCCATCACCGCCGCCTCGACATAATGCGCGCCCGACCGCTCGACCGCTTGGGCGGCCGCGCGCTTGGTGTCGGGCGAGACGGAATTGACGTCGAGGAAGAGCTGCCCCAGCTCGAGGAAGCGTTCGGCCCCCTCGGCCACGCCGAGCGCCGAGGCCGCGGTGACCGCGGAGATGACGACCGACGCGCCCGCCGCCGCCTCGGCCGCGGCGGCACAGGCCGCAACCCGCAGCGCGCGCGCCTTCTCAAGCAAGCGCGGCGCGACCTTTGGATCGTGCATGAGGATGTCGTAGGCAGCGACGTCGTGGCGACCGGAGGCGATCAAGTCGCGGGCGAAGATGCCGCCCACCTCGCCGAAGCCGATAATCGCGATCCGTCTTGGGTCGAGCGTGGGCACCCGGTGTCTCCCGTTCACTTGTTGAGTAGCGTTGGGTCTTGCAGCGTCGTGTCCTGGCCGCGCACGGGATCGGCGATAGCGGCGGCGAGGCTGTGCGCCCCTTTCCATTCGCCGGACGGCCGCACGGCGCCGTCGCTGCCGACCTGATCGACGCCCCAGTAGATCTCGAGCCGGTGCCCGTCGGGGTCGCGGAACTCGACGGCGATCTGGCAGCCGGCGCGGCGCCGGCCCTCGAAATCGATCGGCACGCCATGCCCGCGCAAATGATCGCGCGCGCGCAACACTTCGTCGAGCGTCCCAACCTCGAAGGCCAAGTGATTGAGCTCGAAGCTTTCCGATGGCCGGGTCAGCGAGCCGACCAGGGCCACGCCGTGGTGATCGGCGTTGCAGCGCATGAACACCATCCCACCGGCTACCATCTCCGGCGGATAGACATCGGAGACCGCGAACCCCAGCACTTGCGTGTAGAACTTAACGGAGCGCTCGAGGTCACCCACGTTGAGTACGACATGGCCGAGCCTGGCGATGCGAAAGGGCAAGCCAAGCGGCCGCTGCAAGCGCTTGAAATCGGCCATTTCGCTCCTCCCCGGCCTCGTTGCCGGCGATTATGAGCGGAATTTCCGGGGCTCGCCAGCCACTCGCCGCCGGCGCAGAATGGGGCACATGACGAGCCTCTATCGCGGCATGGACCGCGCCGCCCTCGACGCGGCGTACAACAACGGCGCCGCCGTCGCCGACAGCGCACGGTTCATTGCCGCCTGGGAAAACCGCAGCGCCGAGTTGCGCGCTACGCGGCCGCGCCATCTCGACTTGCGCTACGGCGATGCCGCACGAAATCGCCTCGATTTCTTCGCGACGCGGGAGCGTGGCGCCGCGACATTGCTGTTCATCCATGGCGGCTATTGGCAAAGCCGGGCGAAGGAGACTTTCAGCTTCGTCGCCGAAGGCCCGCTCGCGCTCGGCATGAACGTCGCGATCGTCGGCTACACTCTGGCGCCAGAGGCGCGGCTCGACGGCATCGTCGCCGAGTGCCGCCAGGGGCTTTCCTGGCTCGCCGCCCACATCGCCGAGCTCGGCGGCGATCCCGCGCGGCTTTATGTCTCCGGCTGGTCCGCTGGCGGGCATCTGACGGCCATGCTGATGGGCGATGCGGAGGGCAAGGGCGCGCTCGCCGTCAGCGGCATCTACGACCTCGAGCCGATCCGGCTCAACTACCTCAATGAAAAGCTGCGGCTGGATGACGCAGAGGCGCGTCGCAACAGTCCGCTGCTCCACCTGCTCGACCGCGCCGCCCCTCTCCTCGTCACCGTGGGCGGCGACGAACTGCCGGAGCTACGGCGCCAGTCGGAAACCTATTACGCCGCCTGGCGTGAGCGTGGGCTGCCCGGCGCATTCGTGCCGCTGCCCGGCCGCAACCACTATTCGGCGCTCGAGGAGCTGGCGCGGCCGGGTGGCGTGCTGGCCCAGGCGCTCACCACGTTTGCGGTCTAAAATAATTTCATCACCGGTGAAAAAATTTTCATTCGCGCGGGGATGCCCCGCGCCGCGCCGGCCTATCACGCCTTACCCTCGTCATTGTGACGAGGGGCCACGCGCAGTTGACTGGCCGGCCATCCTCGGATGGCCGGCTTTTTTTGGCGCTCAGCCCGAACGGCCGCCGAGCAGCGGAGCCAGGGACCCGCTCGGCAGCTTCATGAGGCCCGGCGGCAGCTCGAAGAGCGCGCGGTCCTGCCGGCCGAGCCGGAGATTGTCCAGCTCGAGGTGGATCGCGGTCGGTTGGCTTGCGCCGGGCTTGGCGATGCTGCCGTCGAGCCGCATCAGCACCCCGTCGGCGCTTACCCACGCGAAACCTCGGGCATGCATGCCGTCGGCGGCGGTATGGTCGACGCGATATTTGGTGGTGCGCACGCCGTTGACGGTCTCGCGGCTTACTGGCGAGCGCAGCAGGGTCTGGGCGCTGAGCTCTGCCATGAGCTGCGGGAAGGTGAACTCGACATAGCTGCTGAGCCGCGGCAGCACCAACCAGCCGCGCATCGCCGTCCCGTCGAGGATCACCACTTCGGCGACGCCCTGGATCTCCTGCTCGTGACGGTCGCGGCCGGGGACATGGAACACCGTACCGGCGTAGCTGCGGCCGTTGACGGTGACCGTGCTGTCGGCGCTGTAGGAGACAGTGGCATCGCCGAGCAGGGCCGCCCGCGCCATGGCCGCGGGCAGCCCGGCGAGGATGAGAAACAGCAGTGCCAGCATCGTCGATCGGCGCATCATGCCTCCTGCGCGGCCGCCATTGATGGCCGCGGATTACGGCGGCTTCGCGGCGGGGTGGATCATCGGGCCGCGACCGCGCTATCCTGTCTCGCGATACGAACACCTGAAAGGGCGGAAAGATGGCGGGACGGATCGAGACGCGTCTCACAGAGCTCAAGATCGAGCTGCCGCAGCCGGGAACCCCGCTGGCAAATTACGTCCCTTGCGTGCGCAGCGGCGACCTCCTGTTCATCGCCGGCCAGGTTTGCCAATGGAACGGCGAGCGCCGCTTCATCGGCAAGCTCGGCCGGGAGGTCACGCTCGAGCAGGGGCAGGAGGCGGCGCGGCTGTGCGGCCTCAACATCCTGGCCGTGGCGAAAAGCGCGCTCGGCGGTGATCTCGACCGCATCCTGCGTTGCGTGCGCCTGGGCGGCTTCGTCAATTCGGTCGACGATTTCACGCAGCAACCGCAGGTGGTGAACGGCGCCTCCGACCTCGTCGTCCAGGTGCTCGGCGATGCCGGGCGTCACGCGCGCACCGCCGTCGGCGTCAACGTCCTCCCCGGCAATGTCGCCGTCGAGGTCGATGCCATCTTCGAGGTGCGCTAGCCCAGAATGGCCGACGGCGGCGAGCGCGTCACGGTCAAGGTCGTCTCGCGGCTGGCCGACATCCCGGCGGCCGAATGGGATGCCTGCGCCGGCGACGACAACCCGTTTCTCTGCCACGCCTTCCTCGAGGCGCTCGAAGCGAGCGGCTCGGCAACGCGCGACTCCGGCTGGCAGCCGCAGCATCTCGCCCTCGAGGACGAAGGCGGCCGGCTGCTCGGCGCCGTGCCGCTCTACCTCAAGAGCCATTCCTACGGCGAATACGTGTTCGACTGGGGCTGGGCCTCAGCCTATGAGCGCGCGGGCGGGCGCTATTACCCGAAGCTGCAATGCTCGGTGCCGTTCACGCCGGTGACGGGGCATCGCCTGCTGCTGCATCCGGCGGCGAGCCCGGCCGTCACCGACGGCTTGGTTGCGGCGATGCTCGAACTGGCGCGGCGGCACAAGGTATCGTCGCTCCACGTCACCTTCCCGACGCGATCCGCCGCGAGCGGCGCGACGCGCTCGCCGGCGGCATCGCGATCGAGACGCTCACCGGCGGCGCCATCGAGCCGCGCCATTGGGACGCGTTCTATCGCTTCTACCACTCGACCTCGGACCGCAAATGGGGCGACGCGTATCTGACGCGCGCTTTCTTCGATCTCATCGGCCAGCGCATGCCCGAGCGCATCGTGCTGGTGATGGCGAAGAAAGGCGGGCGCTACGTCGCCGGCGCCCTCAACCTGCTCGGGCGCGACACGCTCTATGGCCGCAACTGGGGCTGCGCCGGCGATTTCCCCTTCCTCCATTTCGAGGCGTGCTATTACCGCGCGATCGATTTCGCCATCGCCCACGGGCTAAGGCGCGTCGAGGCCGGGGCGCAAGGCCCGCACAAGATCCAGCGCGGCTATCTGCCGGTGCCGACCTACAGCGCCCATTGGATCCGCGACCCCGGCTTCGCCCGCGCCGTGGCCGATTTTGTGACGCGCGAGCGCGCCGTCCTCGAAAGCGAGATGGAGCAGCTCGAGCAGGAGCTGTCGCCCTTCAAGCGCGAGGCCGAGTGACGCCGCGAAGGCCCTGTCACGCAAGCGCAGGGCCGCGGCCAAATCCTGTGGACGCCCCGACCCGCGGCGGCTTATCCTGAAAAAAACCCAACAAACACGCTAAACGCGCCCGAGCACATCGGTGCGGCTGGCCGCGTCGATGTGCCGTCCGCCTCACGCCACAGGGAGGTATGCGACATGGCGACATGGAAACCCGACCCGACCTTCTATCCTTCGGCCCGCATGGCGATGCAGGCCGCGCCGGAGAAGCTCGCCTATGTGGCCATGCTCAATGTCGAGCAGAAGCCGCGTCCCGACGCGCTCGCCGTCGTCGATCTCGACCCGGCGTCGCCGAGCTATGCGCGCATCGTCGGCCGCGTCGACATGCCCAAGGCCGGCGACGAGCTCCACCATTTCGGCTGGAATGCGTGCAGCTCCGCGCTCTGCCCCTACGCGCCTCATCCGCATATCGAGCGGCGCTACCTGATCGTGCCGGGACTGCGCTCCTCGCGCATCCATGTCATCGACACCAAGCCGGATCCGCGCAAGCCGTCGATCGTCAAGGTGATCGAGCCCGAGGAAGTGGCGATGCGCGCCGGATACTCGCGGCCGCACACGCTGCATTGCGGCCCCGAGGGCATCTATGTGAGCGCGCTCGGCGCGCCCAACGGCGACGGTCCCGGCGGCATCTTCATGATGGACCACGAGAGCTTCGACGTGCTCGGTCGCTGGGAAGTCGAGCGCGGACCGCAATACCTGGCCTACGATCTCTGGTGGCATCTCGGCTACGACACACTGATCACCAGCGAGTGGGGCACGCCCAACATGATCGAGAACGGCATCGTGCCCGAGCTGCTGCTCGGCGGCAAATACGGCCACAAGCTGCATTTCTGGGACTTGCGCCGCCGCCGTCACACGCAGGAGCTCGATCTCGGCGCGGAGCAGCAGATGGTGCTGGAGCTGCGGCCGGCGCACGACCCGACCAAGGCCTACGGCTTCGTCGGCGTCGTCGTCAGCCTGAAGGACCTCTCGGCCTCGATCTGGCTGTGGCATCGCGACCGCGACAACTGGGCGATCCGCAAAGTCATCGAGATTCCCGCCGAGCCGGCCGAGGCCAATCAGCTGCCGCCACTGCTGCAAGGCTTCAAGGCCGTGCCGCCGCTCGTCTCCGACATCGCCCTCTCGCTCGACGACCGCTTCCTCTACGTGTCGTGCTGGGGCACCGGCGAGATGCGGCAATACGACGTCTCCGATCCGTTCAACCCGAAGCTCGTCGGCTCGGTGCGGCTCGGCGGCATCGTCGCGCGCGCCAAGCATCCTGCGGCCAAGGCGCCGCTCAATGGCGGCCCGCAGATGGTCGAGGTGAGCCGCGATGGGCGCCGCGTCTATTTCACCAACTCGCTCTACCGCGCCTGGGACGAGCAGTTCTATCCCGACGGCATCAAGGGCTGGATGGTGAAGCTCGACGCCGGGCGCAATGGCGGGCTCGAGGTCGACCCGAAATTCTTCCTCGAGACCGACGCTGCGTTCCGCCCGCATCAGGTACGGCTCGAGGGCGGCGACGCGTCCTCGGATTCCTACTGCTACGCCTGAGCAGAGGCGGCGGCACACGTGACGGCGACGATCTGGCCCTGGGCGGCCCTCGCCGGGCTTGGTGCCTTTCACGGCGTCAACCCGGCGATGGGCTGGCTCTTCGCGGTGGCGCTCGGTCTGCAAACCGGCGAGCGCGGCGCGGTGGCGCGGGCGCTGCCGCCGATCGCGCTCGGCCATGCCGCCTCGATCGCCATGGTTGCGCTGATCGTCATACTCGCGCAGACGACGGTCGAGCCGCTGCCGCTGCAGCTTGCCGCCGCTGCCGTGCTGGTCGGCTTCGGCCTTTATCGCCTGCAGCGCGGCTATCGCCACAGATTCGGCGCGGGCATGCTGGCCGGGGCGGGTGATCTCGTCGTCTGGTCGTTCCTGATGGCGACCGCGCATGGCGCCGGGCTGATGATCGTTCCTGTCCTGCTCAAGCTGCCGCTCTGCGCCGCGCCCGGCGTGGCGCTCGACGCGCATGCCACCATGATGGCGACACTCGCCGGCTCGCTCTGGACCGGGCTGTTGGCCGTCGCCGTCCACACTGCGGCGATGCTGGTGGTAGCCGGCGCGATCGCCTGGCTGGTGTTGCGCTGGCTCGGCCTCGCCGTGCTGCGCAGCGGCTGGATCAACCTGGATCTTCTTTGGAGCACGGCGCTGATCGGCGTCGGCGCGGTGTTCCTCGGCTTCATCGGCGCCGAGGTCGCGCTGTGAGCGCCGTCGCCGCGACGTTCGTGCTGACCAGGCTCGGCGATGCGCTCGGCATTGCGGTCGATGGCCTCGACCTCAACTCAACGCTTGACGGCACCACGCGCGATGCGCTGCGTCGGGCTCTCCTCGATCACCTCGTATTGTGCATTCGCGGTCAGTCTCTGCCGCCCGCCGCCTATCTCGAGGCGATGCGCGCTTTCGGCACGCCGCGGCCGCAGACGCGCGTCGCGTCGCAGCATCCGGAGATCGGGGAGATCATGATCCTCTCGAGCGAGGACCGCGACGAGATGGGCGATGGCGACCGCGTCGTCGTCGGCGCCCATTGGCACAGCGACGACAGCTACAGAGCGGTGCCGTGCTCGCTGACGATGCTGTACGCCCTCGCCGTTCCGCCCATCGGCGGCGACACTCAATTCACCAACATGTACGCGGCTTATGAGGATCTGCCGGAAGCGATGAAGCGGCGCATCGCCGGGCTGCGGGTCGTCCACAAATATGATTCGAGCCGCAAGAGCACGCGCATCATGACGCTCAAGCCGGGCGATGCCGCGCAACTCCCGGACGTTACGCACCCGCTGGTGCGCACTCATCCGGAGACCGGGCGCAAGGCGCTCTACTTGAATCCCAACCGGATGGAGCGGGTCGCCGGCATGGAGCGCGCCCAGAGCGACGCGCTGCTCGATGAGCTGACGGCGCATGCCATTGCGCCGCGCTACCAGTACCGCCACCAGTGGCGGGCGGGCGACATCCTCATCTGGGACAACCGCTGCACCATGCACAAAGCCAACGGCGACTATCCCAGCAGCGCACGGCGCCTCATGCATCGCATCATCGTCGCAGGCACGGTACCGGCATAGGTGCCGCCGGACGGCCAGTCCTCAGTACAAGCGGCAGCGAGCGGAGCGGGCGAGATATCACGCATGTCTGGCAAAGGGCTGTTGTCGGCGCTATCACTAGCGCCGCGGTTTAGCAGTAGCGTCGGCCCGATCCCGCCGTGTAACCTGATCGGGTCACCCACCGCCAGGAAAAACGCACCGAGGGAGGCAAGTCCATGAAATTTTCCCGCAGGCAGATTCTTGCCGGCGTTGCTGTATCGCCGGCCGTCTTGACCAGCGCGCGCTTCGCCCGCGCCGCCGAAGCCAAGACGCTGAAGATCAGCCATCAATTCCCCGGCGGCACCATCGACACCGGCGATTTCCGCGACCGGCTGTGCCGCAAATTCGCCGCCGACGTCGAGAAGCGCACCAACGGCGCGCTCAAATTCGACATCTATCCCGGCTCGTCGCTGATGAAGACGGTGGCGCAGTTCTCCGCCGTGCGCAAAGGCGCGCTCGATCTGAGCCTCTATCCGCTCGCCTATGCCGGCGGCGAGGTACCCGAGGTCAATATCGGCCTGATGCCCTGTCTTGTCACCACCTACCAGCAGGGTCTTGCGTGGAAGAAGGCGCCGATCGGGCAGGAGCTGGTGGCGGCGCTCGACAAGAAGGGCGTCAAGATCGTCACCTGGATATGGCAGGCGGGCGGCGTCGCCTCGCGCGCGGGCGCGATCGTCAATCCGAACGACGTCAAGGGGCTCAAGGTCCGCGGCGGCAGCCGTGAGATGGATCTGATGCTCAAGGAAGCCGGCGGCATCATCTCCAGCGTGCCGTCGAACGAGATCTATCCGGCGATGCAGACGGGCTCGCTCGACGCCGCCGTGACGTCCTCGACCAGCCTCATCAGCTTCCGCCTCGAGGAGATCTCGAAGAACGTCACCAGCGGCGTCAAGGGCAGCTTCTGGTTCATGCTCGAGCCGCAGGTCGGCGAGGAACTGGAGAAGTTCGGCCTCGACGCGGCCAAGCAGGACGATGTCGAGCTGGCGAAAGTCTACGAGAAGGCCGGGGTGAGGGTCAGCGACTTCAGCCCGGCCGCGCTCGCGAAGTGGCGGAGCATCGCCGAGCAGACGGCGTGGACGGACTTCGCCAACCGCAATGCCGACTGCGCCCGCCTGCTCAAGCTGGCGGAAGCCGTCACGGCGTGAGGGTTCCGACCGAGTTCGACGCCAGCGCGCCCGTCGATATTCCCTCGGCGGGCGTGCTCGGCGGGCTCCAATCGCTGCTGAGCACGCTCAATACTTTCCTCATCATCATCAGCGCCATCGCCGCCTTCGCGGCGGGGCTGGTGCTGACCTGGGAAGTGGCGGGCCGCTATTTCTTCAAGATCCCCAGCGACTGGCAGGACGAGCTGTCGATCTTCCTGCTGGTCGGCGCC
>WNFI01413209.1_pt1 | contig 10150 bp, 12 predicted proteins | sample 5400471 | NCBI WGS metagenome assembly WNFI01 (sample SAMN13153348, study PRJNA577476) | soil metagenome | isolation source: 100 cm saprolite on Douglas fir-dominated hillslope | place: USA:California | collected 2013-09-17
CCAAACACTAGACTACGGTCTATTTCTTCAAGCTCCGCACGTATGCAACCAGCGCATTGATGTCAGCTTCCGAGAGCTTCTTTTTAAAAGACGGCATTTTACCGCGTCCGTTACTAATGGAATTGAACAGCCGCTCGTCGGTCACGTCTTCCTGCCATTTTGGATCGGTCAGGTTCCGTGTCCCTTTGGCTTTACTTATTAGTCCCTTCGCGCGTCCGTCTTTCCCGTGACACTTGGCGCACTTAGCATCAAACGTCGTCTTCGCATCGCTCGAACTGTCGACTGAGATTTCCGTGTCGGCATAGGTTCTTGAGCCACATATGAAAACGGTAAGGGCAAACAAAGCCAACCCGATAGTCAGCGCAGTGCAGAATCTTTGTGATCTACTCATCCCGTTGCAATCCTCCATTTCGACTCATCCTAAAAAGCACGATTCTTAGTAGGTCGCTAATCTTAGCGCGTTGCTTGCTGGCCTCGTCGGACACTTCAGACGACGTCTATTTATAACTCGATTTCACCATGTTGTCGCGCTTTCGGACCCTCGCGCCTATTTTGATTTCCTCTCGGCGTTAACTCAGCCGCTCGGAGTCTCTGCGGTGAATTCTGCTTGCGAAATAGCTCACCGCAAAGACGCAGAGGGCGCAAAGGAGGCGCAAAGAAGAACTGACAGTTAGGGTTCAGCATTGTCGCATAGTTGAAAGCCGCGCTGATGCGCGATAATCTCAATCACGCTGTGGACAATCTTTGGGACGACAAGCTGCGCGAAGAATGTGGGGTGTTCGGGATCTATGGACACGCCGAAGCGGCGCGCCTGACTTATCTGGGCCTCTACGCGTTGCAGCATCGCGGCCAGGAATCGTGCGGCATTGCGGTTTCAAATGGTGTGCAAATCAGTTCAGAAAGGGACATGGGTTACGTTTCGGAGGCATTCGATCAACCTCGCCTGGATCGAATGCCGGGTCCGAGCGCCATCGGCCACGTGCGCTATTCGACCGCGGGAGAAGTTTCGCTGCGCGAATGCCAACCCTTTCTGGTCACCTGCCAGCACGGCCAGATCGCCGTCTGTCATAACGGCAACCTGCCGTTCGCGCGCGAAGAAAGGAAGAAGCTCGAGCGCGAAGGCGCGATCTTTTCCTCGACTTCGGACACCGAAGTAGTGCTGCACGGCGTCGCGCGTTCGCATGCTGCCAGCATCGTCGAAGCGATTCCCGAAGTCCTGCGCGATACCGAAGGAGCGTTTTCCATGCTCTTTCTGACGCCCACAGAACTGATTGCGATTCGCGACCCGCGTGGCTTTCGGCCGCTGGCCCTCGGTCGCCTGGATGATGCCTGGGTGATCGCGTCTGAGACCTGCGCGTTCGATCTAATAGACGCCAAGTACGTCCGCGACATCGAGCCCGGCGAAATGGTGGTCATCAACCAGGAAGGATTGCGCTCATCACATCCGCTGTCGCCACAGAAACATGCGATGTGCATTTTCGAGCACGTCTATTTTGCGCGTCCTGATTCACTTATTTTCGGTCAATCGGTCAACCGTTCGCGACACAAGATGGGCAAACGCCTGGCAATTGAGCAGCCGGCTGATGTCGACCTGGTTGTGCCGGTTCCCGATTCCGGCGTGCCGGCGGCGATTGGTTATGCGGCCGAGAGCGGACTGCCGTTTCGTTTCGGCCTGGTCCGTAATCACTACATCGGCCGCACCTTCATTGAGCCGAAGCAGTCCATACGCAGTTTCGGAGTTCGCATCAAACTGAATCCAGTGCGCGATTTGATTGAGGGTAAGCGCATTGTCTTGATCGATGATTCGATTGTGCGCGGGACGACTTCGAAGAAGATCGTGCGCATGGTGCGCGAAGCCGGCGCGAAAGAAATTCACGTGCGCATTTCCTGCCCACCGACCATCAGCCCCTGCTACTATGGCGTCGACACCCCGAACAAATCGGAACTAATCGCCGCGAACTACTCCATCGAAGGCATTCGCGACTTTATCGAAGCCGACTCGCTTGGTTATCTTTCGCTGGAGGGCATGCTGGAAGCGACTGGTCTGAATCCCGCCGAATCGTGCGTGGCCTGCTGGAACGAAAAGTATCCGACGCGCATCACCAGCGCCGCCGAGACGATGCACTCACGTGAACAGGCGAGCGCGCCGGGTAGAGTGGCGGTAGAGATTTAGCCCTGCGAAAATTTTCCTTGCTCGTATCTGATATACATAAGTCAGAGCAAAAATCCTTACTTGCTGAAGAGTTTCGAAAGGCATACTCTCCCGCAGATTTATGCCAATGTTCCGACTACTCATTTGACTTATGATTCTGGGGATAGCCGACTCAGTCAATGGAGTTCCGATTCGCCTTACTGATGAGAGGTGGGATCATATACTGGATTCGCATCCTGAGCTGGCCTCCTTTCGTGAAACCATACTTGATGCAGTTGAGAACCCGGACTATATTCTAGCCAGCAGACGTGGCGCGCTCGCCGCGGTGATTGTTTTAGGACGAAGGGCTTTCCTTCACGTCTTCTACGTTGAGAAGGGCCGGCGAGATGGATTCATTATTTCCGCTCTGGTGGAAGAGAAGATGAATAAAGCAAAGATCGTATGGCGCAAAGAGAACCAAAAGGAATAGTGATTCCCAGCAAAGAAGAACTGCTGGAAGCTGCGCACCGGCGAGTCAGCCTCCCGCCGGGTGAATTGTGGCTGGATTATCAGGATGATGTGGATACGCTCTACATCCGCCTCAAAGAGAAAACGAATCCTACTCACAGCGAGAGCGATGTCGACGATCTGGTGGTGTTCGATTATGAAGGAGAAGAACTGGTCGGAATCGAAATAATGGATATCACCGGTCAGTTGAAATACGCCAACCCGTCCTGATCTGCCCACCTTATTCTCGTCGGCGGCGCGCCTTCTGCCTGATTATTCATTGGAATAACACGTAAAGAAACAGTGGTTTTATGGAAGACATATTGCAGGAGCACATCTATTTAGCACTGGCCAGGCATGAGCCTCATCCCGCACATGAAGCGAGACTGAGAGCAGTTGCCGGAGCTTGGGCGGAAGAAGTGGACAAAATAATCGGGCTAATGTTTCGTTACACGAAAGAGGTGCGCAATCGTCAATGGACTTCCTCCGTTAGAGAAGAGGCAATTTACGAACTTGCCAGATTAATGTTCTGGCTTAGCGATTTGGTTGTCAAAAAGAAGCTTGAGGAGAGAGCAATAAATGAGCTTGACCCAGAAAGTGAAAGAGCCTCCGCATCTTCCGCGACTGGTCTTGAGAGAATCGAGAATACGGCTCGTATTTTTGCAGACAACATACGGCACTTGTTAGAGCTATCCTTGGGCAACAAAATGTTGCGGCGCGATTGGACAAAGCAGGACGCAAAGCCTTACTGGGGTAGATTGAAACAGGGTTGATTCCGCGCCCAACCGGCCTAATCCAGAAAACACTTGCAGAACATCCTAATGACCCTTGTCGGCAAACCAATCCCTCGCAAAGAAGGCCGCAGGAAAGTTACCGGCCAGGCGGTTTACGTTGACGATCTGACTTTCCCTGGGATGCTGCACGGTGTCACGGTGCGCAGTTCCATTCCTCGTGGGCGCATCAAAGACATTTCTTTTGAAGGTGGCATCCCCTGGAATGAATTTACGATCGTCAGCGCCAAAGACATTCGCGATTTGAAGCTTGGGGAAAACTATGTCGCGCTGATTCTCAACGACCAGCCTTACCTCGCCGACGAAATCGTAAATCATCCCGAAGAGCCAATCGTGCTGCTCGCTCATCACGACAAATACCTGTTGGAAGAAGCGCGCCGTCACGTGCACATCGAGTATGAAGAGCTGCCCGCGATCTTTTCCTTGCAGGATTCACTGGCTCAGAAAGAAATCATCTGGAGCGACGATAACGTCTTCAAGACGTTTCTGGTTGATAAAGGCAACGTCGACGATGTCTGGGCCAAAGCAGACTTCATCGTCGAAGGCGAATACGAAACCGGCGCGCAGGAACAACTTTATATTGAGAACAACGGGGCGATTGCGATCGCAAACCCGAACGAAGGTGTGACAGTGTGGGGTTCGATGCAGTGTCCTTACTATGTACAGAAGGCGCTGATCAAGTTGTTCGCGTTGCCGGAAGAAAAGATTCGTGTGATTCAAACCGAGACTGGCGGCGGCTTTGGCGGCAAAGAAGAATATCCTTCGATGATTGCCGGACACGCGGCGCTGCTGGCGTGGAAATCGGGCAAGCCCGTCAAGATCATCTATGATCGCGCGGAGGACATGGTCGCCACGACCAAGCGCCACCCGTCACGAACCAGACATAAAACCGCCGTCACCAAAGATGGGAAGCTAATCGCCCAGGAGATCGAGTTCGTGATCGATGGTGGCGCATATTGCACGCTCTCACCCGTTGTGCTATCCCGCGGAACTATTCACGCCGCCGGTCCTTACTTTTGTCCAAACGTTCGCATTAAGAGCACAGCGGTGGCGACGAACGTTCCTCCGCACGGCGCCTTTCGCGGTTTCGGCGCACCGCAAAGCATCTTCGCTTTAGAACGGCATATGGACAAAATCGCGAAGACGATCGGATTGACTCCCGAAGAATTTCGTCGCCGCAACTTCATTAAGCAAGGGCAAACCACGGCTACCAATCAAACGATTCGTGAAAAGGTCGATATGGAAGGCCTGCTCAGACGCGCATTCGAATTGAGTGACTATTACGCGAAGCGTGAACGCTTTACGCGCGAGAACGCCGCTGGGAGTGAGCCCTCAGCATCTCGCATTAAGAAAGGCATTGGATTTGCTTCATTCATGCACGGCGCGGGGTTCACTGGTTCAGGCGAAGTCTTCCTGCAATCAGTGGTCGGCGCGGAAGCAACGCCCGAGGGTCGGGTCAAAATTCTCGCTGCCAGCACGGAAATTGGCCAGGGCACGAACACGATCTTTGCGCAGATCGCGGCAGACGCGCTCGGTCTTGATTACGATCTTGTTGAAGTAACGCAGCCCGACACTGCGCAGGTTCCGAACAGCGGCCCCACCGTCGCGTCGCGCACCTGCATGATTGTCGGCAAGCTGGTTGAATCGGCGGTGCTCGGCTTGAAGCAAACCCTGATTGGCAGCGGGCTGTTGAAAGATCAGTTCACTCAGGCCGAGTTTCAAAACGCCTGCGTTGAACATATTGAAAAGTTTGGTTCGCTAAAATCTTTCAGCAAGTACGAACCGCCGCCGAATATTTACTGGGACGACGAGAAGTATCAGGGCGACGCCTATGGCGCGTTTGCCTGGGCGGTTTATGTGGCAGAAGTTTCGTACGATCCGTTGACTTACGAAGCGCACGTCGATGACTTTGTCGCCGTGCAGGAAGTCGGCCGCGTGATTAATCCGGTGCTGGCCGCAGGACAAATCGAAGGCGGCGTGGCGCAGGCGATCGGAATGACGCTTTACGAAAACGTGGTCTGGCAAAACGGTCGCATGCTAAACGGCCAGATGACTAACTACATCATGCCGACCGCAGCCGACATTCCACCGATTCGCGTCTTCTTTGAAGAGAACCCGTACGCCTATGGTCCGGCCGGGGCGAAAGGGATTGGTGAGTTACCGATGGACGGACCAGCGCCAGCGATTCTGAATGCCATCGAGAACGCCACCGGCGAGAGTTTCAATCAGGTACCACTGATGCCGGAAGCGATGATGGAAAAAGCGCTGATTACTTCAAACTGATTTCACGATATTCGCCGACTCTCATTTGCTCAACCGCTTCTGCAATTTCTTGAACATAAACTTTAATACGCGGCCAACTTGTAGTCATGAGGACGAGAACGCCTAACTTTCTTTCAGCCAGGTTTTGCTGATAGCGGAGCTGTTGGTCAGTCGTAATCAGAAGGTCGAACGACTCTTCCGCCGCAGCTAATAGCTCGCCATTCTTCAGCTTTGGCCAGCCCAATTCAAAGACAGTTTCTATGACATGATTGACCAGATGGGTTCTAAGCGGGACGGGAGTTCCTTGATCGAAGAGGATTCTCATCTGCGTGGGAGAGCTATTCTGATTTTAGACTTCGGCGAGGCTCTGCTCGGCATGCTCAAGCACAGCCGCAACCTGCTGGGCCGTGACACCGGGAAACCATTCCAGGAACTGATCAGTCGTCGCGCCGGATTCCAGGTTCTCAAAGAGAGCTCGTACCGGCACGCGAGTTCCGCGAAAGACCCAGGCGCCGCTTACCTTGTCGTTGGCGCGCTCGACTTCCTGGCAATCGGACCAATCCAACATGCAGACCATGATATGCTTCCCTTTTTTAGCGGGCAAGTAAAAGGGAATCTTTAACGCAGAGGGCGCAGAGGATTTCGCAAAGGTACACAGAGGACAACATTTGTGTCGGATAGGATTGAGATTAATTGTACGGTCAATGAACAACCGCAGAAGCTTCACGCTTATCCCATGGAACGTCTGCTCGACGTGCTGCGCGAGCAGTTGCGCCTGACTGGAACGAAAGAAGGCTGCGGTGAAGGCGAGTGCGGCGCGTGTTTGGTAATAATCGACGGCCGGATCGTTAACAGTTGCCTGGTGCCGGTCGCACAAGTGGCAGGCGCTGCAATTCAAACTATCGAAGGCCTCGCTACAGACGATCAACTGCACGCGGTGCAACAGGCTTTTATTGAATGCGGCGGCGCGCAGTGCGGCATCTGCACGCCGGGAATGGTTTTGGCCGCGGTTGATTTGCTGAAGCGGAATCCGAATCCGAACGAGACGGAGATGCGGAATGGGTTGGCCGGGAATCTCTGTCGCTGCACCGGGTATATGAAGATTTTCGAATCGGTGGTGCGGGCGTGTCAGAAGTAGCGGTTCGAACGATGCTGGATCTTTACGAAGAGTTAAGGAAGTTAATCGCCGAGTTCGATCGACATCAAATCGATTACGCACTCTGTGGAGGCATCGCATTAGCGATATACGATCATGCTCGAGCGACGGTCGACATTGACGTGTTGATTCTATGGGAGTCGTTGGATGATGTGATGGCGTTAGCCAAGGCTCTCGATTACACAATTCGTGGCTTAGATCTGACGTTTACCGGTGGGGCTGTAGAGATACGCCGAGTTTCAAAGATCGATAGCGAAACCGGCATCGTACTTTCCCTGGATTTGCTTCTCGTCACAGACGAAATAAGGCCGATGTGGGATTCGCGCGTGCAAGCCAACTGGGAAGGCGGTAAGCTATCGGTCGTTTCACGCGAAGGTCTAATTGCCCTAAAAAAGATGAGCGCAAGGCCGCAGGATCTCGCTGACATTAGTGCTTTGATGGAGGATGCTGACGATGCGGGAAATTGATATGTCGGCCGAGGCGGTTACGGCTCGACTCAAGCTTGTATCGCAACTGCGACGACTCTGCCTCTCACTTAGCACTGCTAAGATTGAGTCAAAACCCGCCGCTGGAAAAGAATATGCGAACAAGAGCAAACCTGCTCGTCAAACGAGATCAAGGTGAGAGCCTACGTTCCATCCTACCAACTGATCTCGCCCACGAATTTGGGCGATGCGCTCAAAGTGCTCGCAACCGATGATGGCGCCTGGAGACCCTTTGCCGGAGGCACCGATCTGATGGTCTTGCTCGAAGCCGGCAAACTTCCCCACAAGAAATACGTCAACATCTGGAACCTGCCGGAACTGCGCGGAATTGAGGTAACGAATAATCACGTCACCCTCGGCGCGCTCACGACTTACTCCGAAGTACAAGGCAACGAAGTTTTGCGCGAAGAATTTCCGATGCTCTGCCAGGCGGCGAGCGAGACCGGCGGCCTGGCGATTCAAAACCGCGGCACGCTGGGAGGGAACATCGTTAATGCTTCACCGGCGGCCGACTCGCCGCCGGCATTGCTGGTCTACGATGCCGAGCTGGAGCTGCTTTCGAAAGAAGGTTCGCGGCGAATTCCGTATTCTAAGTTCCACCTCGGTTATAAGCAGATGGACATCCGTCCCGACGAGTTGCTGCGCGTCATCCGTCTGCCTCGTCCCTCGACGCAACGCACGCATTACTATCGCAAGGTCGGCACGCGCAGGGCGCAGGCCATCTCGAAAGTCTGCTTCGCGGCGACGGTGAGTATGAATGGAAACCGAGTCGACGACGTTCGAATAGCGTTGGGTAGCGTGGCGCCCATTCCGATTCGCTGCGCGCAGATCGAAAACTCTATTCGTAATAAAGTAATCGATAGGGACACTTCTAATTCCGCCCGGGCCGCCCTGGCGCAGGATATTTCTCCAATTGACGATCTTCGTTCAACCAGGGACTATCGCCTGAGGGTTTCTCTCAACCTGCTCACGGATTTCTTACGGAACCTGGCCCAACGATCCTGACCCGGCCTAATGGGGTCGCGTGTTCACGTTTAATCGTGACCTGAGAGAGAGCTTGCGCTAGAATCGGCAGCGAGTTCCCTCAATGAATCCGTTTGTCTATCCCACAAAGCGTCTACTCATCGCCCTTGCGGCGATCATTCTCATTTCATCCGGGGCGGCCCGGGCGCAGAATCCTCAGCCGGCCGTAGCAGAAAGGCCGGCGCCGCGGCCGCTCAATATGCTGGTTCTGGGAGACTCCATCACCTGGGGCCAGGGCCTGAAAGACGAACACAAAGCGTGGCACCAGACCAAGACCTGGCTGAAAGAAACGACTGGCCGAGATGTCCGCGAAAGGATCGAGGCGCATTCGGGCGCCATGATCGGCTCAGCCGAAGCGCGGCGGATTTCCCACGCGCCGCTGGATGGCGAAGTCAATCGCGCCGTTCCCACAATCAACGAGCAGATTGATGAGGCGTTGAAATCCTACCCCGACCCTTCCCAGGTCGATCTGGTCCTGGTAGACGGCTGCATCAATGACGTTGACGCGCGCAGACTCTTGAATGCCGTCAACACGCCCGATGAGATACACCGGTCAGCGGAAGCGAAATGCGGCGGTCTGGTCGAAAGTTTGCTGCACAGGGTCACGGCGTCATTTCCAAACGCACACGTCATTGTCACCGGTTACTTTCCGATTATTTCAGAAGAGACGACTAATGATTTTTTTATGAGGGCTCTGGCAAAAAGACTTTATTCGCCCTCGGCGGGCGCCCCCCGGATGAAGGATAAGGAAATGCGCGCCCAGCTGATTGCGATCTCGAAAGAATGGTATCAGGCTTCGAACCACTGGTTGGCGTTGGCCACCAGTAAAGTCGATGCCGACCTTGCCGCAAAAGGCTCGCGCCGCCGAGTCTTGTTTGCGCCGGTTTCGTTCCTGCCCGAACACTCCTTTCGGGCACGCGACTCTCGGTTGTGGGGTTTTGATGCTTCTTTTCTTAGAAAACTTTTGGTTGTTTTAACTCTTGGCAAAGTCGCACTGAGAACCAACGACGAGCGCAGAAATCAGCGCGACGAGAGCTGCAAAGAAATCTTCAAACCCACGCCCGGCGAAACCAAAGACGACAAGAGATTCCGGGAGAGTCGGCTGATGCTTTGCCGGATAGCTGCTATTGGGCACCCTAACCGCAAGGGCGCGGTGATGTATGCCGAAGCAATCAGCACACAATTGCGGCCGCTAATCGCCGATTCAGGATGGTTGAAAGACACGCCGCGTGCGCTAGTCGCACCGGGCAACCCCGTTCGATAAGGCAAGAGTTTAGAGGACCGAATTTTAGTCGGGGTTTGGTGAGTTGAGAAACCACCGAGTTGTCACGCAGCACCAGCGCGTGATACTTCTCCGCGGCCTGGATCGGGCTCTAAGAAAGGATGATGCAATGACGCCAAACACTGAGTTTCGCGCTGGGGTAATCGCGCCGATGGAATGTCTCAAAGCCGGCTGGGCTACGATTAAGGATCGCTACTGGCTGTTCCTCGGCATAACCCTGGTAGCCATGTTGATTGGTGGGGCCGTACCGATTGTGGTAATTGGGCCGATGATGTGCGGTCTTTACCTCTGCCTGTTCGCAAAGATGCGCGGTGAACAGGTCCAGTTCGACCAGCTCTTCAAGGGCTTCGATTATTTTGTCCCGGGACTGGTCGCCGCGGCGATTCAAACGGTCCCCATCCTGATTCTGGTCATTGCAGCGGATGCTATCTATTTAGTCTTCATGTTCGTGATCATGCCGCACGATAGATACTCTCGCGGCCAGGCCCCGCCACCAGTTTTTTTTCTGGGTCT
>WNFI01480821.1_pt1 | contig 10150 bp, 10 predicted proteins | sample 5400471 | NCBI WGS metagenome assembly WNFI01 (sample SAMN13153348, study PRJNA577476) | soil metagenome | isolation source: 100 cm saprolite on Douglas fir-dominated hillslope | place: USA:California | collected 2013-09-17
GGCCCTCCCGGCGACCTGCATAAGCTCTGGGACGCCACCGGGGATCGAAAGCTCCAGATCGAATTTGGCTTTTCGTGCATGGGCTACGAAATCCCTGCCGGGTTGGGTGTGCGGCTGGCGCAGCCTGACGGTGAGGTTTATGTTGTCGTCGGAGATGGAACGTATTTGATGAATCCGACGGAACTGGTTACGGCAAACCAGGAGCATCTCAAAGTGACGGTTGTTGTCGTGGAAAATCACGGCTATCAGGTGATCCGCCAGCTACAGATGAATCGTGCGGGACGCAGTTTCGGTACCGAATTCCGCGCACGGGACGCTAAGACCAACCGCCTGGAAGCCGAGTACGTGCCTATCGATTTCGCCAAGAATGCTGAAAGTATGGGAGCTAAGACGTGGCACGTCTTTACGGAAAAGGAACTTGGTAAGGCTCTCACCGAGGCCCGCAAATACCAGGGCGTGAGCGTCATTGTTGCCGAAATCGAAAAGCACCGCTACGTGCCCGGTTCAGGCGTGTTCTGGGACGTTGCCAGCGCCGAAGTCACCGAAGACCCGGTAACGCAAGAGTTACGCAAAGCCTACGAAGAAGACCGCGCGAAATTCCAGCGGTTGTTGTACTAATATTCGCATCTCAAGGACAGGATTAACTATGAATCTAAAAATCGGTACCGCGCCAGACGACTGGGGAGTGTGGTTCCCAAGCAACGAAAAACAGACGCCCTGGAGTCGCTATCTGGACGAAATGGTTGAAGCCGAGTACGAGTGGACTGAGTTGGGGCCAGTGGGCTATCTACCCACGGATCCGACGACATTGCGCTCGGAGTTAAACAAGCGCGGCATCAAGGTAACAGGCACGACGACACCTATTCCGATCTGTTTACCGGGAAGCAATATCGTCCCGCCGAACTGAGCAAAGATGCCTTTAAACGGCTCACGGAAAATGTGCAGAAGGGCGCAGAGTTGGCGAAGCGCGAGTTTGGGCTGACCGCCGTATACCATCCCCATGCCGAAACACACGTCGAGTACGAATCGCAGATCGAGGAACTTCTGGCGCAGACTGATCCTGATCTGGTACATCTTTGCCTGGATGTTGGGCATCATGCCTATCGCGGTGGGGATCCGGTCAGTTTCATTCGCAAACACTCGAAGCGCATCCCCTATCTGCATCTGAAAAGTGTTGATCCGGTCCTGCGCAAAAAGGTTGCTGATGAAAACATCCCGTTTGCACTGGCAGTGGCGCAGGATATGTTCGTCGAACCCGCGAAAGGGGCCGTCGATTTCCTTGCACTGCGAGACCTGCTAAAAGAAATCAACTATGATGGGTTTGGCATGGTCGAGCAGGATATGTTCCCGGCCCCCTTTGACAAGCCGCTGCCCATCGCCAAACGTACACGAGCATATTTTAAGGAAATTGGATTAGGCTGATCATGCAAAAATCACAGACCGTTTTTGACCGTATGAAACAGGGAGAAATCGTGCTCGGCACCGTGATCACGGTTAATGATCCCGTCGTGACCGAAGCACTGTGCAGCGCCTACGATTTCCTGTGGCTCGATATGGAACACAATCCTATGCCCCTGGATGTCGCCCAGGGGCATCTCATCGCCGCGAAGGGGACAGGTGTAACGATGCTGGTTCGCGTCCCCTGGAACGACCCCGTACTGATCAAGCCGATTCTCGATATTGGCGCACATGGCATCATCGTGCCGATGATCCGCACCGTGGAAGACGTGAAACTCGCGGTAGCTGCCTGTCGGTATCCGCCGGAGGGCGTTCGTGGCTATGGGCCTCGCCGTCCTTCGAACTATGGGCGACTGGGTGGCCCGGAGTTTTGCAAGGCCGCCAACGATACCATGATTACTGTCGTCCAGATCGAACACATTGATGCGGTCAATAACATCGAAGAAATTGTCAAAGTGCCGGGGTTGTCCGGTATCCTGATCGGCTCAAACGATTTGTCTGGCTCGATGGGCTATATGGGCCAACCACGCCATCCAGAAGTCCTCAAAGTCATTCAGACGGTGATCGGGGTGTCGCGCAAGGCGAATGTCGCCGTCGGTCTTGCCATCGGTGACGACGTAGTTTTGCTTCAAGAATGGATCGATAAGGGTGTTCAGTGGGTCACCGGCGGCGGTGACACGTCGTTGATGCTACGCGCCGCCGATCAAATCACCAGCCAACTACGCGCCTACATTAATAAACGCGCTCAATAATAGGATAAGTTATCAATGGCGTTCAAAGTTGCTCTGGTAGGGATGGATATGGCGAGTGCAGGTGTTCCTGATTGGGTCTATTCCGACCTCGAAAAGGCCGATATCGACTTCGCGGTCAAGATGTGCAAGACGCGCGATGAACTGGCTGAAGTCGCCGGGGATGCTGATGTCATCTGGGTCTTCGGCAGCCACGAGATCGTGTATGCCGAAAATCTCGATGTTTTGAAGCGCTGCGGCGCGATCATTCGCAGTGGCAGTGGCACAGATAACATTCCGGTGGCGGAGGCGACAAAACTGGGCATTATCGTCGCCAATACGCCGGAAGCAATCAGCGACTCGGTGGCAAATCACGCCATTGGGCTGCTATTTGCCGTTATCCGGCAGATCGCTGCCCAGGATCACTTCACACGTGAGGGGAAGTGGGATCGCGATCTGGCGTGGCCTAACTATCACTTTCACGGGCAGACGCTTGGATTGATCGGCTTTGGGCACATTGCGCGTCTTGTCGCGCACAAGCTAAGCGGTTTCGATATGCGGATGGTGTGCTACGATCCTTTTATCCGCCCAGAGGTCATGGCTGAACTCAACGTCCAGAGCGCAGACCTCGACGCTTTACTAAAAGAATCCGATTTCGTTTCGGTTCACTGCCCGCTGCTGCCGAGCACCCATCACCTCATCAACGAGCGGACCTTACACCTGATGAAGCCAACAGCAGTTCTGATTAATACGTCACGCGGCCCCGTCGTGGACGAACCCGCCCTGATCCGTGCGCTATCAGAGAAGTGGATCGCCGCCGCTGGTCTGGATGTTTTCGAGCAGGAGCCAATCGCGCCCGATAACCCGCTGCTCAAGCTTAGCAACATCGTCGTGACACCGCACATCGCCGGGTATTCTGATGAATTCTGGAATAACTTCTGGAAACTATCGGTAGAAACAGCCATCGACCTATCGAAAGGCCAATGGCCGCGCTCTTACGTTAACCATGATGTCAAGCCGCGCTGGTCGCACCTGGTCAGCGCTCCTACAGCCTAGTCTACACGGTAGAGTGGTTCCAGGCCCGCTGCAACACGGTTGATGTTTTCGACGGCAGCCTGCGCCCGACGGCGCGAGGTGATGTTGGTCGTCCCTGACGAGTGCGGCAGTGTGACGACGTTGGGGAGTTGGAACATGGGCGAGATCATATCCGGGGGTTCCTTGGTGAACACGTCGAGTCCGGCCCCGGCGATCTTGCCCGTGACCAGCGCTTGCGCAAGGGCCGCTTCATCGACCAACGCACCGCGCGCCACATTGATGAAGAAAGCCGTAGGCTTCATCAGGCCGATCCGCCGAGCATCAATGATATTCCTTGTTTCCGGCGTCAGGTGAAGATGTAGCGACAGGAAATCGGACTCGGCAATCAACTGGTCAAGCTGATCGGCCTTGCCAGCAAACTCCAGGTGATATTCGCTGCGCTCGGCATCGGTAATATCACGGATGTCTACTGTTAGGATACGCATGTGGAAAGGCAATGCCAGCCGAGCCAGTTCTTTGGCGCTTGTCCCGAAGCCAACAAGCCCCAGCTTTCTCTCGCCCAACTCCGCGCCTATCGGGGAGTACATCGTCCCGCGCCGGAGGTTTTCGTTGGCGGTCATGTATTGTCTGCTTAGCATCAGCATGAACATGATTGCACATTCGGCAAGGCCGCTGGCGCTGAATTGTCCCGGCGTATTGGCGACAGGCATCTTCTTAGATCGCCAATAGTTCATATCGAAGGCGTCCAACCCCGTTCCCATGATTTGCCAGAGCCGACACTTATCCGCCGCATCGAGCATCTCGCGTTTGGCGTGTCCGCCCAGGTCAACCACGACATCGACGCCTTTAAACTGCGGTGCAAGCGGCTGATCGTAATCAAAGACGCGCAGATCGTGGGCAGTTCCGACAGCAGCAACAAGGTCGTCGCCCCAGGGCTTCATCAGCTTGGGCGTCTTTACTTCCGGGATAAATAGCAGCGACAGGCGTTCCATTTTCAAATTATCCTTTTGGACAGAAAATCTGCTATTGGATCTCAAAGAACGGTGCAAGAATTTTCAGAGCAGTTTCACGTGACGCTACCGCCAGGCGGAGCGGATCCCACTGCCAGTATTCGGGGCGGAACAGTTCTACCGAGCAGGGGCCGTCAAAGCCGATGTGTTTGATCCGTTCGGCAAGCGACATCAGCGGGATGACGCCAAGCCCCGGCAGGACGCGCGTGTTATCCGTGATAGCTTCTTTGGCGGTGTTTTCCAGGTCGTCGAGATGGAAGGCGAAGATCTTTTCCGGATCGATCAGGTCGATCTCGCTAAGCAGCCCACCCCCGGCAAAGAAATGGGCCGCATCGACGGTCATGCCCACGTTCGAGCGCCCGGTTTTCTCGACAATTTCCCAGCATCCGCGCGGCGTGCGCACCGTACACCAGCCAAAGCCAAGAAATTCAAAACTCAGCCGGACGCCGTAGGGCTTCGCAATATCGCCCAAGTCCTGAAGCGCGCGAACATGCTCGTCAACGATGGTAGCCCAGGACATCTGATAATCCGTCATTGGGCTTGGGACGGCGACGACAGTAGGGCAACCGATAGCCTGTGCGATCTCACCGAGGCGATGGCAGCGCTCTTGAAGTTTCTTGTATTCTTCGGGTGTCCGAAACGCAATGAAACCCAGCGCATTGATACTCATGGGCGTGACATCGTGAGCCTTCAGCAGCGCTGCGAGGTCAGTGACAGTATGATTAAGAAGATAAGTGTCGATCTTCTCTCCCCATAATTCGAGGTATTTGAAACCGGCCTGGTGAGTGACCTCAATATCGGTTTCGAGCATAGAAGTCATCGTTGTCGCGCCGTGAAAGCCGAGTCGCATGTCGCTACCCTCTCTTATTGCGGGCAAAAATCAGCAAAAAGAATTATTCTTGATAGAACTTACCATGCCGTTGGATCGAGGACTGTGCAGCCCGTAGACCATAAACTGTTGACAAATATAAAATGGAATTGTACCATAGTCAACTATCCACACATTTTGGGGTGGAGATCAACACTTTGGATTAACGTCGAATCAAGATTTATTAGTCCGAAATACTATCGCTCGACGGCAGCATGGCAGCAATCTCAAATGCTTCCGGGCTGCTCAGGCACAAATAAAAGCTTTAGAGGAAACTTATGTCAAGTGAAACGCCAGTAACTTACTTGCAGGCGCATGGGCTAACGAAAACGTTCGGGCATGTACGTGCTTTGAAGGATGTATCCCTGGAAGTTTATGAGAACGAAATCCTGGCGATTGTTGGCGACAACGGGGCTGGCAAATCAACCCTGACCAAGATTCTTAGCGGGGTTCATCAGCCTGACCAGGGCGAAATTCAGATCATGGGGCAGCCCGTCCGCATCTCCAACCCTCGCAAGGCGCAGGAACTGGGGATCGCTACCGTTTTCCAAAATCTGGCCCTCGTTGATTGCCGCGATGTGGCTGCCAACCTGTATCTGGGGCGTGAGCCAACACGCTGGCGCTTCCTGGTGGATCGCCGCAAGATGCTCGACGATTCGCGGCAGGTCATTACTCGCCTACGAGTCACGATTCCCTCAGTGACGGCTGAAGCAGGCCAGCTTTCAGGCGGTCAGCGGCAGTCGATTGCGATTGGTCGGGCGGCGTCGCAAAATGCGCGCGTGATCATCATGGACGAGCCAACAGCGGCCCTTGGCGTCAAGGAATCGCGCAAGGTGCTGGACTTGATCCTGCAATTGAAAGCCAGCGGAACTACTGTCGTCGTCATCAGCCACAACATGCGCCACGTGTTTTCAGTGGCTGACAGGATCCTGGTGCTGCGGCATGGGCAGCTCGTTGGAATCCGGCGTAAGCAAGAGACGACGCCTGACGAAATCGTAAAAATGATCGTCGGCGTTGACATTCTGTAGCTAAACCGGGCATGAGACGGCGATAAGTAACGTCATCGGCGTGTAGTGTTCACTGGCCGTTAAAAGTAGGGATAGCCATGTCCGCCAGAAAAGTCCGCTGGGGGTTAATCAGTACGGCGCGCATAAATGAGCGCCTCATTCCGGTTATCCGGCAGGCGGCACGTTCAGAACTGATCGCCGTAGCCAGTCGAGACAGGGTGCGTGCCGACCAGTATGCTAACGAGTGGCATATTCCGAACGCCTACCACAGCTACGAAGCCTTGCTTGCTGACCGTGGCATCGACGCCGTGTACATTTCGCTGCCAAACGCGTTCCACGCCGAATGGAGCATTAAGAGCGCGGACGCGGGGAAACATGTTCTGTGCGAAAAACCCCTGGCGCTTACCGTCGCCGACGTGGATCGGATGATCGACGCGGCACGACGAAACTCTGTGATTATCCAGGAAGCGGCGATGTACCGCTTTCACCCGCAGACGCAAGCCGTGAAGAAACTCGTCGCGGAGAAAGCGATTGGAGACGTGCGGTTCATGCAATCCGCCTTCTCGTTCAATCTTGCGAAAACAAACGACGTACGCCTTGATCTGGAACTTGGCGGCGGGTCGTTATGGGATGTTGGCTGCTACCCGGTTAGTTTTATGCGAACGATCATGCAGTCGGAGCCGCTCGAAGTCGTCGGCTGGCAGGTGTCCAGCAACAGTGGCGTAGATCTAACATTGGCGGGTCAGTTGCGTTTCCCAAACGGCGCGTTTGGTCAGTTTACGTCAAGTTTTCAGGCAGTGACGTGTTGGCAACTGGAAATCGTCGGCAGCAGCGGGCGGATCCAACTCGATGAGCCTTTCGTCAACTCGCCGCCGCAAACGGGCCGCGCCTTAATCACCCGACTAAACCCGACAAAGGCCCGGGCGGCAACCTTCAGCGACGATCTTGATAACATCAGCACCGATATCGTGAAGATTGAGGAGCCGAATGCTTATCTCCTCGAAGTTCAGTCGATGGAAAAGAGCATCCTCGACGGCGCTCCACAGGTTATTGCATTGGAGAACAGTCGCGGTAACGCCGCCACAATCGTGGCGCTGCTCACCTCGGCGCGGGAAGATCGGGTTGTTCGCCTTTAATGGTAGGGATTGTGCATGGTCGATAAAGTCATTCTTGTCACGGATTACACATGGTCTTCGACGGCTCCTGAAGCGCAGGTACTGGCGGAAGTCGGTGGTACGCTGCTGCTTGCCCGGACCGGGACTGAACAAGAACTACTGGGTCTGGTTCCGCAGGCCGACGCCATTCTTACCTGCTTTGCCAAAGTGCCAGCTTCGGTCATTCGTGCTGGCACAAAATTGCAGGTGGTTGGCCGCTACGGCATCGGCGTCGATAACATCGACGTGGCAGAGGCCACCCGTCTGGGCATTCCGGTAACAAACGTCCCCGCGTACTGCCTCGACGAAGTAGCCGAACACGCGCTGGCGCTGCTACTGGCTTGCGCCCGAAAAGTGGTGAGCTATCACAACGCGGTGCGGGCTGGCAACTGGTCGTTGAAGACGGGGATGCCAATGTATCGCGTTCGCGGGCAGGTACTCGGCGTCCTGGGGTTCGGCAAGATCGGCCAAACGCTGGCGACTAAGGCCCAGGCGTTCGGATTGACCATTATCGCACACGATACCTTCGTCAAGCCGGAAGTCTTTCCGCAGTACGCCGCCGAACCGGTCAGTCTGGACGAACTATTCGCGCGGTCTGACTTTATCAGCATTCACACGCCGCTAACGCCAGAGACTCGCGGCCTTGTCAATGCTGCCCGACTCCGGCAAATGAAACCGACGGCTTATGTGATCAACACGGCGCGCGGCCCGGTCATCGACCAGCAAGCGTTGCTGCAAGCCCTTCACGACCATTGGATCGCGGGCGCGGCGCTCGACGTGTTCGATCCCGAAACCTTACCGGCAGATCATCCACTGCTGGCCGAGCCAGGACTCATTGCTACCCCGCACGTTGCTTTTTACTCCGAAGAGTCCGTTCTGGAACTTGAGATCAAAGCAGCGCGCAATGTCGCGGCTATCTTATCGGGCGTGCGCCCAGAGTTCACCGTAAATCCCGAAGTTTATGCCTTACCTCGCTGGCAGCAGTTGCGAACGCCATGAGCCTGGCCCGTCATACGGAGAATTGGTAGAAACCTGTGGACAAACATTGGGATCACTACTGCGCGTTGAGTCTGGTGCATTTCCTGGCATTCCCGGAATTCGGCTCTGGCGAAGGCCCAATTCTCGAATCGGTGGCACGCCTGTGCGATGACGAGTTCTTTTCGGTGCTTGAGCTAAGCTGGATCAAAGATCCGGCGAAACGTACAGCGGTTGCCCAGCTTATCGCCCAAAGCCACATGCAAGTGGGTTTCGGTGCGCAGCCTATCATCCTCGGCGGGAAGCTAAACTTGAACAGCCTGGACAGGGCCGAGCGCGACGTAGCGATTTCGGCGTTGAAACCGAACATCGATCAGGCTGCTGAGATCGGGGCGCATCATTTCGAGCTGCTATCGGGACGCGATCCCGGCGCGGCAGATCGCAGCGCCGCCACTGCTGCCTTTGCCGACTCGCTGAACGTGCTGTGCGAATACGCGCGCCAGTATCAGATAAACATTGTCCTGGAAACCTTTGACCGCGACGTGGATAAGAAGGCGCTGATCGGGCCTGCGCCGGAGGCTGCTGCCTTAACGTCCAACGTCATGGCAAGCTCCCCGAACTTCGGCCTGCTATACGATATGGGCCATATGGTCCTGCTGGATGAAACGCCGCTGCCCGCGATGACGCTCCTCAAGGAGCATCTGGTCCACATCCATGTGGGCAATGCCGTCAAAGTCCCAAACCGCCCGTCGTATGGCGACAACCATCCGCGCTTCGGCTTCCCTGGCAGCGAAAACGATGTGCCACAGCTTGTCGAGTTTTTACGGGCACTGTTCGCTGTTGGCTATTTACGCGAGTCGCCAGTCCGTCCCTGGGTAGGTTTTGAAATCAAGCCGCAGCCGGGGGAAACGTCAGCGATAGTGCTGGCGAATCTCAAACGGGCGTGGCGTGAGGCATGGGCGCAGGTCTGACCGCGCTACGCCCCCGGTTCCCACGGATTGCCATCACGATAGGGATTGCCGACGGCATAACCTGTCAAAGCGCCTGCGGGCGTACCGGATACTTGTTTGATCAGGTCTGGTCGCGCCAGAAATTCCTCGCGCAGTTCGGTTCCCAAACCCGGACCACGCGGCAGCGGGAATGCACCATCGACTGGCACAAGGTTGAAGGTCAGGGCTTCGTTAAACCATGTCAGATAGAATGCCCGCACGCTCTCCATGATGAACAGGTTGTAGATACTGGCGCAGAAGTGCGCGACGATCAGATTGCTGACCGGACCGCCCGGATTGTGTGGGGCAACGGGCAACTGATAGTTCTCCGCCATCGCCGCGATCTTGCGCGCCTCGGTGAAGCCGCCCGTCCAGTCGATGTCCAGCATGACAATGCTGCACGCGCCCTCCTCGATAACCGGGCGGAAGCCATAGCGCGAGATCAGCCGTTCACTGCTCACCAGTGGGATGCTAGTCGAATCGCGTAGCTGGCGGGTTGCCTTCACATTATCCGGGATCATCAGTTCTTCGAGCCACATTGGGCGATATGGGGCGACTGCCTGCGCAATGCGAATCGCGCTCGGCAGGTTCCACTGGCAGTGTCCTTCCAGCGCGATCTCGATGTCGTAACCAACGGCCTCGCGGATGGCACGGAACTTGGAGACTCCGTATTCAAGCTGGCTTTCCGAGATATTCTGGCCCAGGCTAGGCACAGCCTGATCGTCGAAAGGCCATATCTTCATGGCCTTGATGCCCATCGACAGCAAATCCTTCGCCAGCCCCGCCGGATCATCGTGGAAACGCTGCTGATCCTGGTACTGACCGTATGGCGCGTTGGTGTTGTAGGTAGGGATGCGATCACGGCAGGCTCCGCCGAGCAGGGTATAGATCGGCTGATTGGTGATCTTGCCGAGCAAATCCCACAG
>WNFI01500588.1_pt1 | contig 10150 bp, 13 predicted proteins | sample 5400471 | NCBI WGS metagenome assembly WNFI01 (sample SAMN13153348, study PRJNA577476) | soil metagenome | isolation source: 100 cm saprolite on Douglas fir-dominated hillslope | place: USA:California | collected 2013-09-17
GTCAACCCAGAGTCTCAAGCGCCCTCGATGGGAACCCCATTGATAATGGCTTTGAAGGGATATATATATGAGCACCTAGCTTGTCATGTCATGGGCTCAACATTCATGTCAACATTCCATCAAGTCAATTGTCTATCAAGAACCCAAATGGATATGGAGATGCTGGGGTTATTGTTGCAGATATGCCAGGCTTTACAGTATCATGTACATGTTGCTTGAGGGGTGTGTTGAAGATACAAGCTCAAATGTGTTTAATTTCGGAAGTCATCCACAAAAGGAAACTCACCGTGTCAACCGGTAAAGTTTGATGCCGGTTTACCCATCCTCGGGCCAACATCGTCAGTGTACTGCAGCGATAGGCTCATCTCCCGTCATGAAAGCCTTCCAAGTAACTAGATTCGCCCATCCGAGGGACATAAAACCGTGAGTGATAAACTCCTCATCAACATGAAGTGGCAATCACAACCTGTAACCAGGAGCAACGAAGTCCCAGCACCGAAGCCCGGTTCTAGCGAGATACTCATCGATGTCTACTCGGCGTGAGCCTCGTACCCAAAGCCAATAATAATTGTCCCCGATACTATACTTGTGCGTGATGCAGGGGACTCAACTTTTTCGATATCCTACAAGCGACCGGAAAATACCAACAACTACCACCAATGCCATTCGTCCTTGGAACCGAGGTACAATTAGCTCTGTGCATGCAACTCAATTGCTCAATCTCCACTTCCGTTGCCCCAAATAGTTCTCTGGCAGAGTATCAAATAATTCACCTATCCCTCCTGGTTGCCAGTTCAAGCCAGGGGACAAGGTTTTTGGATCAGCTCAAGGGTGTTTTGCAGGTGTGTGATATACACGTGTCGCAGAGAATTCATGGCTGATGAGGTCGCCGCTGGCGCTTGTAGAACAGGTTGCAGCTGATGTTTCAATGTGTCATCCTATTCCGGCTGGAATATGAAGCCTGGAGATTGGGTGCTCGTACATGCGGGTTCGTTCATGCTTACAAAGGGCATCGTTCACATTAGAGACTTATGCATTGCGTCGAATTATCCTCAATGGCACCGTCAGGTGCGGGCGGTGTTGGGTTATGTGCCATCCAGGTGAATTTCCTTAGAATAAGCTATCTCCTTCTTTCACTCACCAACAAACCGCATCCTAGATCGCCAAAGGTTGGTCCAGCGCGCATCTGAAGGATTAATTTCTCACATTTTCGAATTAGCTTTGGGCGGAAAGGTGATTGCCGCAGCAGGCTCGTCTTCAAAACTGGACGTCTGTCGTCAATACGGTGGTGCCGACTATGCCATCAACTATAGACACCCAGGGTGGCAAAAAGAAGTTCTAAAAATCACTAGCGGAAAGGGAGTCGGTGCGTTGGATATCTTCGACCTGTCATCTTCCACGAATTAAGTATTTTCTTGGTAGATATCGTCTACGACCCGGTTGGGTTGATAAGAGATTCCTTAACCTGGTGCTATTAAAAAACATCTCCATTGTCGGTCTTTTCTGGGGCGAATACCTCAAGAAAGACGTCGATCGTCCACCTGAAGTATGGAAAGATATCCTGGAGTGAGTTTAATGTCGTACTGTTCATCGCCTGAGATTTTATTCCCTCTCTTCAGATTATGGGAAACCAAAAAGTGCATGCCAGTTGTTTACCCTGAGGTATTCCAGGGGTTGGAAGGCGTACCGCAAGGCTTGATCGCAATTGAAAACCGTGAGACATGGGGCAAAGCAGTCGTTAGAATCCGTGAAGAAAATCCATCTGCCAAGTTGTAGATAACTTCATCGGGACGCATTTATTCTGTCCTGACAATACCAAATAACACTGCTCCCCACGGGGAACCGTGAGGTGTTATTTGCCCGCGCCGGCTGAATCTTGGGGATATGTGAACCAATGACACGCGGTGCTCCTAGACGTAGCCGGAACAACGTCCTCCCTATCCGATACTCCATCCATTACATCACAGTGTACCCAAGATTGGGCTGTGTTGCGTTGCTGGAGTTACCCGCTACCTCTGGTAGCCAGTCCCTTGCCGGGTCTCCGCCGGCATTGATTGGTAAACACAATATATTCGGTCAACTCCGCTACAATTTAAATTATTATCATTTAATTATATTCCGATCCGCACGTGCCAAAAGCATTATTATAATTGTTGTAATTCACATGGAGTTCCAAAAGTGGAATTCGCCAAACAAATCACAATAAAATACCAACAACAGTATTCAACGTTTATGACCGCAGCTACTTGCTTTCTATCTCCACCACTCGCCAACCTTTGCTCATGGGCCTCATTCTTCAGTCCATTTCGCTTCTTCTGGCTAGCGTATTTGGGTGGATCTTCTATGAGTATGTAGTGAAAGCGACCTGCTCCCCGCTTCGACAACTACCTGGACCGGTCAGTCGAGGATTGTTTCCGAAGCACCTAAAGTTTGTGATGGAGTGCGTGCACCAGACAACTGTTAAAGTACTACATGAATTAACATATACGTCGCATCCTCGTACAGTCCTCAATGGTCTTCGATCGCGCACCACCAATGGTCTGAGCGATTTGGGCCTAACATGCGCATCAAAGGATTCAACTGGGTATGCGACTCGCCTTCCTTAGCTTCCGTGTCAAACTCACGGGCAGCAAGTTTGACAACAGACTTCTAACTTTTGATGCACGCGCGGTGCACTACATCCTGCATAATCCCCAAATTTACGAGAAACCAGCTATGTCTAGACGTTTTCTGGCCTCCCTTATCGGCGAAGGTGTGAAATCCAATGTTTCATGATTTATCAACTCTCACCGAACAATAACATCTAAGGTCTACTTGCTGCTGAAGGTCAGTGGTTTGAATACTGCCCGTAGGGTTGCTTCTCAGTTTTTGTGATCGAAGGTCTACATCACAGACGACAGGCATGCGTATCGCAACTTTTCTCCTAGATCACCAACTAACTGAATGGTGTTTAGCGAAAAGTGATGACCCCAGCGTTCTCACCGTCGAGTCTCCGTGACCTGACACCTGTCTTCTTCAAGAAAGCATTCCAAGTATGCAGTTCGCTTTGTCTCGCCCTGTGGATGTCACTCATTTATGTCCAAGCTGCGAGATAAATGGCTCTCTTTGATGACATCTCCTAAAGAAGGGACAGTTTTTAACGTATGCCATTGGATTAGCCGCGCCACTTTTGACGTGATCGGTGTCGCAGGCATGTTGAACCTTTATGTCTCGTCTGAGATCAAACCAGACCTTGGATCTCAAACTTAGGCTTCGGGTATGAATTTAATGCCATCGAAGAAGAGAATGAACAGGTGTATCTGGCGTATAAAGTCATGTACGCCCCTCTCAAGCAAGTGGTGCCACCTGAGCTGACGAATAGATAGGTTCGACGAAACCGTCAATAAGGGACAATCCATGTACGCTTTTTTATTGATGTTCTTCCCCGTTCTACGGTGGCTCTTCGTGCGTATTGGTTGTCGTAGATGGGGATCAAGGACTCACGGTTGAGTGCAGCGCACTAGGGAAATTAGAATCAACGATGCGAGCCAAGCCATCATTTCAAAAGCTGGAAAGGCACTTGTTGAAAAGAAGAAGCGCGAATTCCGGGAAGGCAATACGAAAAGTCGGGATGTGTTATCCCTTCTCGGTGGGTTTCGAAGTCCTTTCGAGGACAAGGCCTTCTGGTTTATCCATAGTTCTAGTTCGGTCGAATATGGCCCCGGACGTCCCTTCCTCTCAAAGGATATCAGATATCGATATAGCTAATCAGATCAACACATTCCTGTTCGCTGGTTCGGACACCACTTCATTAGCAATATCATGGTGCATCCATATTCTTGCCCAGAAGCAGGATTTGCAACAGCGTCTTCGTGATGAGCTCATAGGTGTCGCACATGGCATGTCTGATGATGCTTTCGCCACGGCCGAATTTTACACCGAATTAGACCAACTTCCTTACCTAGAGAACGTCTGTCGAGAAATCCTTCGTCTCATTCCTCCAGTACATTCATCCATCAGAGTCGCTTTGAAGGACGATACGATACCTATTTCTAGCCCTATGCGTTGGGAAGATCGATATGGGAAGACTATCAAAGAGTCACATCCGACTGGCATGAAGATAGCTAGAGGGGAATATATTCATATCGCTATCGAAGGATTGAACTTGTCGAAGAGTGTTTGGGGTGAAGACGCTCATGAATTCAAGTGGGTGACTACTAAATCAGCTCCTCCATTGATATTGATTCACTTTCGACTTTTGCAGCCCCGACCGATGGGAAAATCTCCCGGAGTTGGTTCGTTCAGCACCCGGCTTATATTCAAATATTATGACGTTCGGATACGGACCAAGAGTGAGTGCAGTCTCCTCGCCATGCGAAACAATTTGTTCAATCCGCCTCTCTGTGCATAATAAATAGTCTTGCATAGGGATGCGTTTTTCAATGATGGAGTGAGTTGGCTTTTTGAGGAGTGCCCTTGATACGCATTGAAGGCGTTACATCATGACAGGATGAAAGCTTTCATGTTCATGCTTTTTCGCACGTTCCGATTTCACGATCCGCCTGACGTGCGGAAAGTCAGCGCGTGAGTACCTAATCATATGTCTCATGCTCTTGTGCTGACGCTATCCCCCAAGCATTGTCACACGTCCATTTGTGAAAGGATCGTTCAAAGAAGGCAGTCGGTTGCCAATTCGGGTAACCTTGGTTGAAGATCAGGAGGGTGCAGCTTAGGTACTAAAGATTTTGATTACTCCGCGATTGTGTTTAGTGGTTATATCTACGGTATAGATACACATGGGCATCACTTCCTGTATTAGGTCAATCCTGTAGCGGTGTCTTCAGCGGCTAACAGGCCCCCACGACCGAGCCCTCGGAACCAATCCTTCCATTTAAAACCAATTGTGAGAAGAGCGAGATCGAGGCCCCGACATCTCTCCAACGTGTGAAGAACTCACGGCAGTCACTACGCCAGACCGCTAGACTGCAGTATCTTGCAACTATCAAAAAGATACGAGAGGAACTGTGAGTGGCCTTGAGCTCAACATCCAGATTTCTACTCGCAAGTGTGGCGACTCAATAACTGATCAAGCAGCTATAATGAATCACGACAAACCTTAGGAGATCATTCATCTTAAAGAGCATCAACACTCTTCGAGGCACCACTCGAAGCATCGAAAATAATGACACGAGCAATCCATCTCTTTCAAAAACTGCATTGCGCATTCGCTCCAACTCTTCTTCGGATTGGGAGGATAGTTCAAGCATACTGCCACCTCTTTGGGGCGCTCCTTCGGTAGAATCATCCCAAGAGCCGTCCAAACCCGCTCTTCCAGTTATGGCACTCTCAAATATCGGATACTATCGAACGATCAGTCTCTGAAGAATAACGGTGAACGTGACACGCACGAGATCTGGGCCAATGTTTCCTACCAGTTCTGCATACTTCCTACGATCCCCCATCTTTCCCGGGGTGATTAGCGACAACCAAAGCTTCGCATAGTTAACTCGTAATTCGTCATCGATATCGAAGTACTTCAGTAAATGCAATATGAGCGATAAAATGTTCTATTAATGAGGAGCCAAACATACTAAACCGTGATCTAGCAGAGCTATCTCGAAGTTGTAAGGACTGTGAGAATGATTCGGCTTTGGTCTGATCAAAAGATTCCCGGCGTGCGGGTCTAAAAGTTAGAGGCATTAATGGGGCAGCGCAAAGGATGGAATTAGTAACCCACTTACCCGCATGGAAAAAGCCGTGGAGATAGACCATGGTCGAGAATATTCTTGTCAGTTCTTGAGAAACCTGGTTCCTATCAATTTTATGCCGGGCGAGATAGTCTAAATCATCGACCTAAGCATTCCCGTCATCCACCAGGAGTCAAGTACATTCAAGCTTCCCATGCTCACACGAGCACCAGATATGAACTCCATAACTAGTGTCCTCTTAGTTGCGGAGAGTACATCTGGGATATACAAGGTCGTCCGCTTGACATCCGCAAAGTTCGCCTTGACTCGGGCGGTGTTCTCGGCCTCGTGGAGAAAATTGAGCTCTAGTGGTAGGTTTGTTCGAAGCTCCTCCCCCAGCCAACTAAATTCAAATTCGGGAAATACACGTTTGACCCATGCTAGCGCCACAGTAGTTGTCGCCATACTATGGAGAATCGTCAACGACGTGATCCGAAGCCCCCAAAACGACTTACTCAATATCTGCCCATTCCTCCAGTCGAGGATGCTGGCATAAGAAGTTAAAAAGGGTTAACTAAGGTATCATGGAGCTTACCTGAATTTTGACGGCGACGCTACGACCAGATTTGCGATCGATGGCAGTGTGAACTTGGGCTAGGGACGCCACCCCTATGGGCTCCCGAGAAAACTCTGAGAAGAGGTCATCGATAGTTTGCCCCGTTTCAATTCTGAATAGTGCAGCAACATCTTCATATGGAGTGGGGAAACACTAGAAATAGGGTTAAAATATTGACAAGCAACTAACGCGTTCCATACTTGATCCTGAAGGGGTTTCATCGTAGACTGCGAAGGTCCACGTTCGTAAGCATTGACGGATGTCTGGTGCATGGTTGCCTCACAGTCCATTCTATAGGCAATAAATTAATGGACGAAACATGCTGGCCCTAAAGGCTTCCACGTCATCAGTTCAAGCGTTCTCCAGTAGTCAAATGCGATGCACCAGCTTGATGTAAATTCCTACGTTATTGGCACAATTTCAGGATACGCGAGCATGACATGGTCAAGTACGCACCCCCATTATGTTGAAGCGCCTCCAGTATCCTCTCTGCGCTTCTCTTGTGGCAACGAGATTGTGCCTCTATTCTTTCTTCTTCTGTAGCGTAGTCGGCTCCAAGAGTCTGCTTGTAGTCAATCACGTCTCGAATAACGGCGTCCGCGATAGTGCCACATCGCTGGATCGCATATGCAAGATGTAGAAATGAATCAGAAGTATCAGAAGTCGTCCACCCTGCCACACCGAGAAGTGCCAGACTGGCACTCGTCCGTATAAACCTTCGTCGAATCCTTTTGGATTTTGGACGTCGTTTCAGCAGCAGTTGAGAGGTGCTGAAACCTCTCTCAGGGTATGGCAGAACGTTTCCCCTCCCGCACGCGAAGCCTCGCAAGAAGGTGCCACCCACTAGCTTCATGGAAGAAGAGGGTTGAGCGGGATGATTAACTGGTCTTGTGACGAAAGGACCACTTATGTAATTATATTCAGTGTGTTCGGATCCCTCAATTCTACTTTGAGAAGAAGCGCCTGAACCTCCACAAGTCTTTCAGGGTTTATCATCTGGGTTAGTAACGGGCTCGTAAGGCGATGATATTTTCTTGTGTATATAAACCGTTGTGCTTTATGTCCATTTTTAACAATCCTCCGTTTGCTGGTTCCAACAGAGCGGGGTAACAACTTATGGTCAGTTCCAAACAGCGTGTCACCGTCATCGGGGCTGGAGGCGAGTAATTTATAAACCACATGAGTAATGTGTTATGTCACCAGATCTGCAACCTAACACAATCTCGGCTGCACATCTTAGTTATAGGATTGACTTGCGCCTTACGATTGGCAGAGAGTGGCTTCGATGTAGATATCGTGGCGCGAGATCTTCCAGCTGATCTTGACTCACAGCAATTTGCCAGTCCCTGGGCTGGAGCCAACTGGCACCCTTTTCCTACAGCAGAAGATAAGAGGCAGTGCCGTTGGGAGGCATTGACATTCAAGAAGATATGGTCTCTTATACCAATTGGATTGGCGATGGTACGATCATATTCAGTACAAAATGGGAACTCTCCATTGAAGTTTAGTCTCAAGAAACTGGAGGCAGAGGACTATTTCCGAACTGAGACTCCCCCACCTCCCCACTGGTGTAAGGATTTAACACCGGACGTATGTTCATCTCCCCTGGGCTTAGCAGAGCCATGCTTAATAAATGGGTAGTATCGAGTAATGTCTCCGAGCGAGCTGCCAACAGGAATCACTCACGGTATCGCTTACGCAACCTGGTCTGTGGATGCCCCTAACTACATCAGATGGCTTCAGTCCCAACTCGAGTTGCTGGGGGTGAAATTCACGAGAGCTATGCTTCAATCGATTGAGGAGCCATTCCTAAAAGCATTCTGTGAGAAGGAACCGGCCAGTATCGTAGTGAATGCGACCGCTCTGGGAGCAAAGACACTAGGAGGCGTCGAGGATGAAACTGTACTTCCAATCAAAGGCCAAACTGTTCTTGTATGGGCTCCACACTACAAGAAGACGTTGTGAGTCGGATGCTCAGTGTTCTCATTGTCATCTATTCACTTCCTTGTCGCAATGGCACCTTAGAAGCCTGTACGGGGGGGACGGCATCTCGTATATAATCCCCCGTCCTGGCGGACAAGTCATTCTTGGTCAGTCCAACATCTAGGTTATAGGAGTGGAAGCGGGTCTGAGCATCTAAGCAGGTGGTACCTATGCAAGAGGCGATTGGAGCCTAGATTCGTCTCAATATGAAACAGAACGCATCATCAAGAGTTGTCTTTCTCTTGATCCTTTCCTTGCACATTCACATACACGAAGCTCAATGACGTCCCCAGATCCTTCATCGATCCCGATCATCAAAGTGAATGTTGGACTGCGACCATCACGCACGGATGGTGCTCGTTTGGAACGGGAGACGATCGAAATACCCCTTCCACGGCGGCCATTCCAACCCCGAGGAAACAGTTCAAGCGAGTTAACAACTCCAAGAAAGGTAGACATCATCCACGCGTACGGAATCGGGGCTGCCGGATTTCAGGTGAGTGCATCTAGCCAAAAGCGGTAGATCGTTCTCATGAGTCTATCCTCATGTGAAGGCAAGCTGGGGTATGGCGGAAGACGTTTTGAAGCTGACGGAGGAATGTATGAATAAGAGGCGCGCATCAGCTATTGCTCATTTGTAGATTTTACTCTCAAACAACGCGACGCTGGAATGCAAGCGTGAATTGGGTAATAAGTACATTGATGTTGTGCACCTGAGGCGCGAGGCTCGATGAGTCATTCCTCAAGCTTAGTGAGCAACCAAGCTGGCTTCAGCCGTATAGTATACGGATCAGAGTCACCAACAAGGAACCTGTAAATACTAGCCCATCCGATCATCGCAGCATTATCTGAACGTGAGAGGAATGGAGTGTTCGAGGCACAACTTCACTTGCTTGATACACTCACCAGTACATAGGATGCAATCAACGAACCGTGATCGAAGGTACTTATTGCTAGCAACACCCCCGCTAATCACTACGGTCCCAATTTGGAGATCGCGTCGACGGCAATTCTCGATCGCAAGTGAGAGTTTTTCTTCCAGTTGCTTCACTGCCGCCTTTTGGAACGCGTACGCAATGTGTGATTGCATTTCGCGATCCAGTGGTGCATCAACCTTCAACCTGGCAATGTGTCGTTGAACAGAAGATATCAATCCACCATATGAGAAGGCAAGTTGCCCGCGCATTGGGACGGGGAACTCAAGAACCTCGCCTTCAGTACTTGAACTATGTTCCTCAGCTAATTTTTCCAAGATTGGGCCCGCTCCAACGGTAGTCGGATATGCAGGATCATTCCACCGAAGGCCAAGTTCACGCGACACTCTGTCAAAGGCGTTCCTACGCACCACATATCAAAGCGAGGACTAAATGCGGTCGAAGAATGCGTACCCTATGCTGATGTCGGCAGTGGTTGCTAATAGACTGAACGAGGTTGCCGAAGACACAAGTAACATCATGGTGTGCCCACCACTTATCAGTAGAGTCAGGAATGGAAAGTCGGGAGGCTTAATTGAGGTAAGCATTGCCGTTAAAGCGTGGGCTTGCTTAGCCGAAGAAAACATTAAAGGACATCCATTTATAGAACACGAACACGATACCATATGATGGACACCAACGAGGGGCTTATTGAGCGAAGATGCCAAAGTCTTCGCCGCGTTCATCCCGACGCTTAGGCATCCACCCATCCCAGGCCCACGTGTGAAAGCAACTCCGTCTATGGATCCCATAGTGATATTCGCTTCTTCGAGAGCTTTCATTACAGCAAGTGGCTAGCTCATCCGTTTCACTTCGTTGTGGCGTCAGCTAATGGAAAACCCACCATATTGTCTTGGTGATGAAGAATTGCTACGGCAGGATGAATGCCTCCCCATATTTCGTGCCTACCC
>WNFI01060432.1_pt1 | contig 10149 bp, 12 predicted proteins | sample 5400471 | NCBI WGS metagenome assembly WNFI01 (sample SAMN13153348, study PRJNA577476) | soil metagenome | isolation source: 100 cm saprolite on Douglas fir-dominated hillslope | place: USA:California | collected 2013-09-17
GCCTACGACGTGCGCAAGGACCATCCCTACTCCGGGTACGAGCAGTACGACTTCGACGTGCCCATCGGAACCGTCGGCGACTGCTACGACCGCTACCTCGTGCGCATGGCGGAGATCCGCCAGAGCCTGCGCATCATCGACCAGGCCCTGACCAAGCTGCCCGGCGGCCCCGTCATCGTGGACGACAAGAAGGTCGCGCTGCCTCCGAAGGCCGAGGTCTACTCGAACATCGAAGCCCTCATGAACCACTTCAAGCTGGTCTACGAGGGCATCCTCCCGCCCAAGGGCGAGGTCTACGGCTACACCGAAGGCGCCAACGGCGAGCTGGGGTACTACATCGTGAGCGACGGCAAGAAGTTCCCGTGGCGGGTGAAGGTGCGGCCGCCCTGCTACAACATCTACCAGGCGTTCCCGCAGATGATCCGCGGCGGCCAGCTCGCGGACGCGGTCGCGATCATCGGCGGGCTCAACGTCATCGCGGGCGAGCTGGACCGATGAGCGAAACCGTCCGCGCCACCATCGACGGCAAGGCCATCGAGGTCCCCAAGGGCACCACCGTCATCCAGGCCGCGGCGCAGATCGGCATCGAGATCCCGCGCTTCTGCTACCACGAGGACCTGCCCATCGACGGCAACTGCCGCATGTGCCTGGTCGAGATCGACAAGATGCCCAAGCTCCAGATCGCCTGCAACACGCAGGTGAGCGAGGGCATGGTCGTTCACACCGAGAGCGACAAGGCCAAGCAGGCCCATCGCACCACGCTGGAGTTCCTGCTCGTCAACCACCCGATCGACTGCCCGGTGTGCGACCAGGCCGGCGAGTGCTACCTGCAGGACCAGTACATGGACGTCGGCCTCCACGACTCGAAGGTGGAGCCGGAGGAGAAGGTCCACAAGCGCAAGGTGGTGGACCTGGGGCCGATCATGCTCGACGCCGAGCGCTGCGTGTTGTGCTCGCGCTGCCTCCGGTTCGAGGAGCACGTCACGGGCACGAACAGCTTCGAGTTCCGCAACCGCGGCGACCACACGCAGATCGCGACCTTCGAGGACCGGCCCATCACCCACAACTACGCCTGGAACCTGGCCGACGTGTGCCCGGTGGGCGCGCTGCTCTCGCACGACTTCCGCTTCAAGATGCGCGTCTGGTTCCTGGAGCCGACGGACTCGGTCTGCCCCGGGTGCTCCACGGGCTGCAACATCTACGTGGACCACCGCGACGAGGAAGTGCACCGCCTGCGGCCGCGGCGCAACGTCGAGGTCAACAAGTCCTGGATGTGCGACATCGGGCGCGTCGAGTACAAGGAGATCGCGCTCGAGACGCGCGTCACCGCGGCGCGCGTGCGTCGTGCTTCCGCGTGGGAAGAGACGTCGGTCGCCACCGCTTTGGATCTCGTGACCGAGAAGATCCTGGCCGCGCCCCGCGCCTCCGCCTTCCTGGCCACGCCCCAGGCCACCAACGAGGACGTCTACATGTTCCGCCTGCTCTCCGAGCGCGCGGGCGGCATGCTCGACTTCCGCGTGGGCAACCCGCAGGAGCGAACGCAGGTCCGTGAGGACAACGTCCTCCTGCGCGCCGATCGCAATCCCAACACGACGGGATGCCTGGACCAGGGGATCGGCCGGTCCGGCGTGGACGCGATCCTGAAGGAGTGCGCGTCGGGCGCGGTGAAGGTGCTCGTCCTGCAGGGCGCGGAGCTGCTCGCAGATTCGGGCGTGGCGGCGGCGGCGGCCAAGGTGCCCTTCGTCGTGGTCATGGCCTCGCACGAGCACCCGGAGCTCGCGAAGGCGCACTACGTGCTGCCCGCCGCCGTCTGGGCGGAGGTGGACGGCACGTTCACGAACTACCAGCGCCGCGTGCAGCGGATCAAGCGCGCGGTGGCGCCTCCGGGCGCGGCGATGCCGCGCTGGGAGTTGGCGGCGGGGCTCGTCGCCCGCCTGGGCGAGCCCATCGCGCTGTCCTCGGCCCGCGACGTCTTCGCGCTGATCGCGCGCGACGTCAAGGTCTACTCGGGCCTCGATCACCGCCTGGTGGGCGCCACCGGCCGCGCGCTCGGCGGCCCCGCCTCCTCGGAAGCGAGGGCCTGACCCATGGCCGCCGGCGTCATCACCGTCAACCGCGACACCAAGCCGGGCCTGCTGCCCGTGATGTACGGGATGTACATCGTCTTCAGCAACATGATCAAGACGATGTTCGGCAAGGAGCTGGCCACCATCCAGTTCCCCGAGCAGAAGCGGCCGACCTCTTCGCGCTACCGCGGGATCCACGTCCTCACCCAGCGCGAAGACGGCACGCCCAAGTGCGTGGCCTGCTACATGTGCGCGACGGTGTGCCCGGCGGAGTGCATCTTCATCGAGGCGGGCGAGCGGCCGGAGAAGGACATCGAGAAGTACCCCACGCGCTTCGAGATCGACCTCCTGCGCTGCGTCTACTGCGGCTTCTGCGTGGACGCCTGCCCGGAGGAGGCGATCGTGATGAGCCGCGAGAACGACCTCGTGGGCACGTCGCGGGCGGAGCTGATCATCGACCGCGACCGCCTGATGGACCGCGGGAAGCTGATGGAGTACGGCGCCGGGTATCGCCCCTCCGACCACGACGTCCGGCGCCCCGTGCGCATCGCCGCCCTCGAGCGCCTGAAGCGGGAGCACGGGATCGTGCCGGGCATGCCGGAGCCGCGGTCGGGCCGGCCGGCTCGCTAGGGTCTCTCCGCCGGGTCCGCGCTCCCTCCCGGTCGGCCTTATGCCAGTCCCGGGTGATGGTCTCGCCCGAGCTCGTTGACTGTACTCAGATCGAGTACGATCGCTACCCTCGTAAAGACACCCTCCCCCGCCGTGACCCCAAGATGTTGGGTGGCACGGCGAGGCCAATCGTACGCAGATCGAGTACAATCAAAAGCTAAATGAGACACTCCTTCCTCGACCCCGGCACCGTCCTGTTCGGCAAGACGCGAAGGCGAGTGCTGGGCCTCCTCTTCGGACATCCGGACGAGTCGTTCTACGTCCGCGACATCGTGAGACGGAGCGGCGCCGCCCAGGGCGCGATCGCGCGCGAGCTCGACGCCCTTCTGGGCGCCGGCCTCCTGCGGCGGCACGAAGACGGGCGGAACGTCTACTACCAGGCCAACAAGCAGGCGCCGGTCTTCCCGGAGCTCGAGCGGCTGGTCGCGAAGACGATCGCGCTCAGTGACGCCGTTCGCGAGGCCCTGGCCCCTCTGGCCGGCCGTGTCGAGTTCGCGGTGATGTTCGGATCCGGCGCGATCAACCTCCTCGTGATCGGGGACGTGCGACCGGCCGAAGTCGCGGAGGCCCTGGCGGCGATGAAGTCACGCCGGGCCGTGAGTCCCAAGGTCTACCCCATGACGGAATTCCGGAAGAAGGTCGCGGACAGTCCTCGCTTCTTCTCGAGCTTCCTGTTGGGGCCGCCCCTCTTCGTGATCGGCGAACCGGACGATTTCAGGCGGCTGGGAGCGGCCCGATGGTCGAAACGCGCCCTCCGATAGCGGTCGTCGTACGCGAATGGGAGGAGGCGGACGCCGAGGCCGTCGCGGAGCAGGCCAACGACCGCCGCGTGTGGCTGGGCCTGCGCGACGCCTTCCCGCATCCCTACGGGATCGAGGACGGGAAAAGGTTCATCGCCAGGGCGCGCGCGATGACGCCGCGGACCTACTTCGCGATCGAGTTCCCGGGCCGGCTGGCCGGCGGCATCGGCTATACCCTGCATTCCGACGTCGAGCGGATCGGCGCGGAAGTCGGCTACTGGCTCGGCCACGAGTTCTGGGGCAAGGGCATCGCGACGACCGCGCTGCGCTTCCTGACCACACAGGCCTTCCAGGCGAATCCGGAGCTGCGGAGGCTCTGGGCCGTGCCCTACGCCACGAACGCGGCCTCGGCCCGCGTCCTGGAGAAGGCAAGCTATACCCGCGAGGGCACTCTCCGCCAGAGCGCGATCAAGGACGGCCAGGTCCTCGACCAGTGGATGTATGCGATTGTGCGTGTATCCTGATTACAGATGTTCGCCAACTCGCACTTCGCGCTGGCCACGCACGTCCTGACCGTCCTCGCCGTGCATCGCGACGCGGGGCCCGTGACCTCGGCCCGGGTCGCCCGCAGCATCAACACCAATCCCGCGTTCCTGCGCATTCTGCTCGGCCAGCTCCGGGAGGCCGGCCTGATCGAGATCTCGCTGGGCAAGGGCGGAGGCGCGCGGCTGGCGCGCCCGGCCGCGCGCGTGACCCTGGCCGACGTCTATCGCGCCGTGGAGAAGCGGCCCGCGATCCAGCTCCACCGCTGCGCGCCGGACAAGCGTTGCGTCGTGGGCCGTAACATCTTGCCTTTGCTGGACAACGTGGTGACCGACGTCGAGACGGCCGCCTTGCGCCGTCTGGCCGATACGACCGTCGCCGACCTGGCCGCCCAGGCCCTCCGCCGCGGCTGATGAAACCCGACCGAAGTTCACGACGTTTCACGAATCTAATAGTAAGTGAATCACGTACACACTATCACGAACGGCGGCACCATCGTCGCCGGCGGAGGACACATGACGAGAAAGCTCGAGAACAAGGTCGCCCTCATCACCGGTGGCACCACCGGCATCGGCCTCGCCACCGCCAAGCGCTTCGCGGCCGAAGGCGCGCGCGTGATCGTCACCGGGCGCAACCGCGAGACCCTGGAGGCGGCGCGGAAGGAGCTCGGTGATCGCGCCGAGGTCCTCGAATCGGATGCGGGAGACGAGAAGCAGATTGCGCAGCTCTTCGAGGGCCTGGCCAAGACGCACCGCCGGCTGGACGTGCTCTTCCTGAACGCGGGCATCGCGAAGTTCGCCCCGCTCGCCGAGGCGTCGGTGAAGGACTTCGACGCCATGTGGACCGTGAACGTCCGGGGCCCGTGGCTCGCCCTGAAGCACGCGCTGCCCCTGCTCTCGGAGGGCGCGACCGTGCTCGTGAACACTTCCGTTGTCAACCAGAAGGGCCTGGCCGGCGCCGCGGCCTATGCCGCGACCAAGGCCGCCTTGCGCGCGGTGGTCCGAGGCGCGGCCACGGAGCTGGCCGCGCGGAAGATCCGCGTCAACGCCATCAGCCCGGGACCCATCGAGACGCCGATCTTCGGCAAGATGGGCCTCTCCAAGAACGCGGCCGACGATTTCCTGAAGGATGCGGCCACCCGCATCCCGCTGGGACGGATCGGAGCCGCGGACGAGGTCGCGGGCGCGGCCGTCTTCCTGGCCTCGGCCGACGCCTCCTTCATCACCGGCAGCGAGATCGCGGTGGACGGAGGCTTCGCCCAGGTCTGAAGCTCAGCGCCGGCGCGGCCGGTTCGAGGCTTCGGCGACGGCAACGGCGATCCGGCGCTGGAGCTCGTCCGGGTCGGCGGCGCGGCCGACGAACTCCTCGACCCAGAGCTTCCGATCGCGGACGCCGTCGACCAGGCGCGCCTGGATGCGGACGCGGTCGCCCTCGGTGAGGACGGTCGCTTCCATCACCAGGTCGGCGTCCAGCGCCCGCGCGATCTCGCGCACGGGCCCGTGCGGGCGGGCGTATTGCAGCGCGCTCGTGTGCGAGACGACGCTCACCGCGCCCGTGCGCGCCAGCTCGCTGGTGACGCCGTCGGTGAGACGGGCGGCCAGCCGCTCGTCGGCGTCGCTCGTCGAGTAGTGGGCGAACGGCAGCACGGCGACCGACACCGGGGACCCCGCGCGCTCGCGTCCGGCCACGCCGCCGCGCCAGACCGCGGTCACCGCGAACACGGAGACGGCCGCGGCCAGGAGGAGGACCGCCGGCCGCTGCACCCGATCGGTCGCGGGAGTCGGCTCCGTGCCCCGCTCCGCGAAGTCGGGGGCGTAGCCGCCTTTCCGCATCTGGATGATCACGGGGTCGGCGGCGCCCAGCCCGGCGTAGTATTCAGCCAGCTTCGTACGGAGACGCGCCGCCTCGACGCGGACGATCGAGTCGATGCGCGGATCGTAGTCGCCGTCGCGGTCGAAGACCTCGACTCCGATCGTGTATTCCTTGAGCCCATCGCCTTCGCCGGCGAGCGTCCGCTCGACGACGAAGCGCAGGAACCGGCTGAGGCGAGCGGCGCTCGCGAACGTGTCGCTGCCGAGCACGCGGTCGAGCTGGAGGCGGACCTGGTCGGGGGCGACCGGCACGCCCATCAGTATGCCCAAATCGGAGGTGAGTAACCGTTACCGTCGCCGCCTGTCACTCCTCGCGCGCCCCTTTTCGGGCCGACATTCGATCCCGAGAGGAGATCCCCCCTTCGACGCCGGCAGCGCGGCCCTGCTGCCCTGGGGCCAGGGTCAGCGCTGGAACACGCCCGACCGCTCCTATGACGTCGAGCGGCTCACCGCCGACACCCTGCGGCTGTTGTCGCCGGATGCGCCGGTGCTGGCCCGGATGGAGAACCTCCGGCGCGCGACGATCTACGCCACCAAGGACCGGCGCATCGCGGCCGAGCTGCTGGCCGCGGTCCTCGCGAAGGCGCTGGGCACCGCCGCCGAGCGCCCGCGGGATCCGCTGGCCTGGTTCGACGCAGGCTACGTCCTCGCGTCCTATCGGCAGGCCAGCGTCATCCAGCGCCTGGACCACGGCCCGTCGGCCCCGCGTTATTCTTCGCCCATTGCGAGTCAGCCCGAGATCGACGGGCTGCGTTTCGTGGAGAAGGCGCTCGAGCTGGCGGGGTCGAATCCGGAGATGGAGTTCGCGGCGTCGCTCATGAAGGAGGGATCCGCCGCGAACGCGCACCGTCAACGGGCCCTGGCCGGGGCCAGGCCTGGGTCGCTGCTCGCGAAGAACCTCGCGAGGTAGCAGCGCGCGTCGCCGGCCTGATCGAGACATGAGCAAGACACGAGAGGGCCTCGACACGCTCCAGCGAAAACAGGATGCCGCGTTCCGGATCGATGCGCGGGGGCCCATCTCGGCCCCGCGCGCCGCGGAAGCTTTCCTCGCGAAGGTCGGGCTCGCGCTGCGCTACGGAGCGACCAAGGGCCTGCCGCTGGCCAGCCTCTATCAGGCCTTCGCGGGCGCGGATCCGGACAAGGCGGCGCTGGCGCGCGGCATCACCCTGACCAATCGCCTGCTGGGCGAGGCACGCGGCATCGAGGTGCACGTCATCGCCGAACGGGTGACGCTCGTCCATCGCTCCCTGATGCCGCCGCTGTACACGCTGGTGCGGCGCGGGCGTGCTCTCGACGACCTGGACGGACTCGGCGTGCACGCACGGACCGCCCTCGCCCTTCTCCGCGAGAGGAAGGAAGTGACAGCAGGGGACGTGCGCCAGCGCCTCGGCCTTCGCGCCGACCCGCGGCAGGATCCCGCCTATGCCGCGCTCGGCGAGCTCACGCGGCTCCTGCTCGTGGATCGCGGGCCCTTCCAGGTCCCGAAGGCGGGTATCCCGTATCTCAGCACGGAGGGGTACCCGTACCACCTTCTCGACGAGGTGCACCCCGAGCTCGTCCCTCTCCAGCGGAGAGATCGACGCCGCCCTGGTACGGCTGGGCGCACGCGGCGCCGTCGCCCTCGAGGGGACCGGCCGCGATGTGATCGCGGTCAGGATTCAGGGCCGCGCATAGACGGGCACGGTGAAGGAGATCGTCCGTCCCTGGTGGCCGCGGAGCTCGAGCTCCCAGTAGCATGGCGGTTGCTCCCGCAGTCCGGTGGCCCTCGTCTCGGGCAGCGCAAAGGCGACGGGGACGTCCTCTCCGCCGAATCGGCCGGGCAAGGTCTGTCGCGCTTCGTAGAGCTGGAAGGGCTGGACCCAGCGCCTCGCCGCGCGGCTGCCGGAGCCCTTCATCGTCCTTTCGTCGATGCAGCGCAGAGTCGCCACGACGCCCTCCTGGCCCGCGAAGACCTTCGCCGTCACGTGCGCGCGCAGCGACTGGCCGAGGAGGAACGGGAACTCGTCGAAGCGGAGATAGGGCCGCCCGAAGCGAATGCGTTCCCGTGCGATGGAGAAGAGGGCCCGGAGCAGCAGATAGAGGAAGAAATCCGGGATCAGGACCATGAGGCCGAGCGCTCGGTTTCGGGGGTCCTCGCGGGGATCGAGCACGTAGAGCCAGATGACGTTGAACGGAGTCATGACGAGGACGACGAGGGCCATGACGATGAGACCCCGACCTCCGCCCCAGGCCGGCTCCGCGTATGTCCCCGCGGGATTCCAGGGCCAATCGGCGAACCAGGGCGTGTCCGGATGGAGCGCCGCCCACTCCTTGCCTCGCTCCTCGCGGCGCCGACGCCCAAGCCCGGTCCACAACAGGCCCACGCCGACGCCGATGACCGTGAGGATCGAACCGGGGGCCATCACGCGCGTCACCCGCGGGATCTCGCTTCCCACGAACGCGGCGAACAGGAAGGCGAGACCGAGGGCCGTGGCGAACATGGCCCCGGCGGCCATCAAGACGCCGCCCAGGAGCATCGTGCACCCCGGGCCGAGGGGAAGGCCTCGCGCACTTCGGCCGTCGAGCCGCCTCTCGACCGCATCGACGCCATCGACGGGATCGGCCGTCCTACCCACGGGGTTTCGGATTCCGGCAGATGGGGCAATTCGCCATCCTTGGCTCCCGCCCAAGCGTGACCGCCACCGGACCCAGTACCTGGCCGGTGTCGCTGAGCTTCGCGGTGAAGGTCAGGCTGCGTCCGCTGAGGCGCCCCGACATCCGGGCCTCGTGGAAGACGCCGCGATCGATCGGGAAGGCGCTCACGTTCCACTGCGCGGCCACGTCGAAGCGGCCGTCGGCGTCGAAGGGAATCGGGCCGGTAACGTCACCGTAGGTACAGCCGATATGGGCATGCGCGCCGTCGGCGCGCACGAGCAGGCCCGCCTCCTCCCCGCCCCACGTCCCCACGGCGACGGTGCCCGGCTCGAGGCGCGAGGCCCCACACGCGGCGACCAGGGCCAGGGCGGGCACGAGCAGCCCTCTCGTGCTCATGGTGAGATGCTACCGCGATGAACGACGGGTACGAATACGGCGAGCAGGTCGGCGCCGATGCGGCCGGCCGAACCGTGGCCGCCCCCCTCGCGCTGCGCCCCCGCCATTCGAGCGCGGAGGTCTGGAGGGCCCGGATCGCCGCGGGCGAGGTTCTCGTCGACGGCGAGGCCGCGGTGGCCAGCACGCCCCTGCGCGCCGGACAGATCGTGGTCTGGCGGATGCACCGGCTCGGCCGCGGCACGTCGGGGATCGTCCTCTTCGCGCGAACGGACCAGGCGCGGCGGGGGATCGCGAAGGCCTGGCGGTCGGGCGCGGTGGTCAAGGGGTATCGCGCGCTCGTGACGGGCGTGCCGTCACGCGAAGCCTTCGACGTCGACACGCCGATCGGCCTCGTCGATCATCCGCGCCTCGGCCGCGTGTATGCCGCGGTGGCGGAGGGCAAGCTGTCCCTCACACACGTGCGCGTGCGGGCGGCGCGCGATGGGCAGGCCCTGGTGGAAGCCACGATTCCCACCGGACGGCCGCACCAGATCCGCATCCATCTGGCCGCGGCCGGGCATCCGCTGGTCGGCGATCCGCTGTACGCGGCCGGCGGCGGTCTCCGGTCCCGGCCGGCGCTGCCCGGAGAGTGCGGGTATCGCCTGCATGCCTATCGGCTCTCTCTCGATCATCCGGTGACGGGGGCGCGAGTCGAGATCGAGTGCGGACCGCCTCTCGAGCTAGCGATAGCGTGACTTCACGCAGGCCTGTTCCAGGCCGGCCGCGCAGCCCTGCTTGTAGAGCGCGAGCGCATGCTGGAGGTCGCGGGCCACGCCCTCCGCGTTGTCGTACATGCGCGCGAGCTCGAAGCAGGCTTCGCCCACGGACGCATCGCAGGCCTTCTGCATGCGCTGGATGCCCTGCGCCGGGTCGCGCGTCACGTGCTCGCCCAGGCGCTGGTGGTGGCCGTAGTGGTAGCAGCTGGCCTGGTTGCCCCCGTCGCAGGCCTTCTTGTAGGCGGCCAGGGCCTGGGGCATGTCGCGGGGAGAGCCCTGCGCCTGCTCGTACATCGGAGCGGCACGCGCGCAACCGTTGATGTCGCCGCCGGCGCAGGCCTCCTCGAACAGCTTGATCGCGCGCACGAGATCCGGCGCCATCTGGGTGCCGGAGGAATACATGACACCGAGGGTGGTGCAGCCCCGGAAGTCACCGTCGTTGCAGGCCTGGCGATACAGGGTGGCGGCCTGCGAG
>WNFI01706461.1_pt1 | contig 10149 bp, 9 predicted proteins | sample 5400471 | NCBI WGS metagenome assembly WNFI01 (sample SAMN13153348, study PRJNA577476) | soil metagenome | isolation source: 100 cm saprolite on Douglas fir-dominated hillslope | place: USA:California | collected 2013-09-17
TTCAAGAAGGCTGAGATCCGGCCGGCCCTGACCGTGGTCGGCCTGGTGAACCCGGACCAGTCCCTCCATCGCCATGTCGCCGATCAGGACACGGGCGACTCCCAGCGGCATTCGCAGGACTGCGGAGATCTCGGCGACGGATCGCCAGTCACGGCAGTATCCAAGAATTGACTGGCATTCCGGGCTCAATACCGAGAGATCGCGGGCCTCATAATGCGATGCCGAAACCATAGCCTCGATCTGCAGCTGATAACTGGGTTTTGTCCGGCCTCCAGTTACGGCATAGGGACGAACGAGCGAACTTGACTGATCAGGGAGGCCGAACCCCACGTCAGGCAAGCCGAAGTCGTCCGGAGACTCGACGCCGCCGCGGCGCCCGTCCGCCGGCCCTGGCCGGAGGCCGTCCATTCCGGACCTGCCTCCGTCCGCCATCCAATCATCGTGGCGGGGAACCGACACCGATTGCTCCTGTCACTAACCGCCAGCACCGGGCCAGCTAGCAGAGGCCGAACCACGCATGTCCGGGGTCAGTGCGCTGCCGACCCTTTCCACCATTAGCGCCATTTCGTAGGCAACAAGGCCCATATCGCAATCTGCCGCAGCAAGAACTGCCAGGCTCGAACCGTCGCTGATCGCCATGACGATCAGCAGGCCGCGCTGCATCTCGACAACTGTCTGCGAGACCGCGCCGCCCTCGAAGACCCGGGACGCGCCCTGGGTCAGGCTGGTCAGGCCCGATGTGACCGCCGAGAGCTGGTCGACCCGCTCAGAAGGGAAGCCCTGCGAGAACGCCATTGGCAGGCCATCGGAGGAAACGACGATGGCATGCGCGACCGAGGGCACTCGCTCAACGAAGTTGGTAACCAGCCAGTTGAGGTCCTGTGCCGGACGGGTAAGCGGACTCACCTGCGCTCCTTCCTGTCGTGACGGGCGGGCCCCACGCCCATCGAACCTGGCATCGGGGGCTCCTCTGGCCGTAGTTGTGGAGTTCGCAGAACTAGCATGACCGTGTCAGCGCTCTCATGTCACCCATCACCTGGAACGTCATCCGTCCCGTCACCCTTCTCGGTGGAACTCGAGGAGCGCGCCTCCCGCACTCCTCGCTGCAGACTAGCGAACCGTTCCCTGGTCGCGGATGCGGACCGAACAGGCGCGGGCGTCGTGGTTTCAGCCGCAGTTCCAGGTATCAGGTTCGCCTTAGGAACGCGCCTTGGCAAGCCCGCGACCGTCGTCCCGCCGGAGGTGGGAGCCACAGCGGCTTCGGCTACCTTCCAGCCCTCGTCGGACGGCGAGGTCCAGGTCCTGCTCGGCCCAAGCCCGGCCTGGCCAGATACGTCCACGGACGGGCGGCCGCGGCGGAACCAGTCTGACTCGACTGCCTCGAAGATTGGCAGCCTGTTCTCCTCGCCAAGCGATGCCGCGGGGGGAACGATCACTCCGCCGTTGGACAACCGATAGCCCGAATCCTCGCTGCGGAACGAACTGCCGGATCCGCCCAGGCCAGGACCGGAGGCCCCGGCAACCGTGCGCTCCGACTGCTCCCCAGGCCAGGCCGCGGCAGGCTGAGATAGCTGGTCGCTGCCCCACGCGGCCGGCTGGCTCTGATGCTCGCCGGTGGCCGCCGCTGTCGGGGCAGACCATTCGTTACCGGCTGCCGGCGGCGGGACTGACGGGACCGACGGGTGCTCGGCTCCGAACACAGGACTCGGGCCGGTGCCGAACATGCCGCCTGCCGCCGGCTGCGCATCGCCAGCACCAGCAAATGATTGACCGTACTCGCCCGCGTAGGCGGCGGGCTCAGCCTCGGCCGGGTCCGGCTCGACTGCCGGTATCGGGCCGGTAGAGGCTCCTCCGAACCGGCCGGGGTACTGGCCGATGTCGGCAACACGCTGCGGACCTAGCTCTTGCTCTGGCGGCGCGAACCTGGGACTGCGCGCGGCCGCCACCTCCTGCTCGGCGGTGGACGCAGCGACCGCCGGCCACTCGCCTGAGCCGGCCGCGCCGCCGACGCCCGCCGCGATGCCCGCGCCAACAGGCCCGAAACCGGGTGCTCCGGCCAGCTCTCCCGAGTCCGCCTCGTCTGGGCCAGTGATACCCGCCGGCCCCGATCCGATGGCAAACCTGGCCAGCGGCTCAGCGAACCGGCCGAACCCGCTGGGCCCGGTAGCTCCCTCGCGGACAACCACCTCGTCAGGCAGCCAGACCAGCGCTGTCAGGCCAGCGCCCGACGCAGGGCGGAGCCTAACCCTGACCGACGCCGAGGTCGGTGATGTCGAGCAGCACTCCCCCGCTGCTCAGCAGGTGCCCGGCAATGTTGACTGGCGTATCGGCCGAGGAGAACGACGTCGCGTTCTCGGCCAGCTCGGCGATCAGGTGGACGACGTCGTTCACCGCTGGGCCGCGGACCGCGATGCCCGGCTGCACGTTGAGCGTGACCCGCTCGTACTGCTCGATTTCCGAGATTGCAGCCCTGAGCACGTCGACCAGCGAAACCGGCTGGTTCCACCGCCTCGTCGAGTCATGTCCCGCGAGGACCAGCAGGTTCTCCGAGTTGCGCCGCATGCGGGTGGCCAGGTGGTCCATCTGGAACAGGCTGCCCAGCCGCTCAGGATCCTGCTCGCCCTGCTCGAGCTCGTCGATCAGCCTGATCTGCCGCTCGACCAGCGACTGGCTGCGCCGGGACAGGTTCACGAACATCGCGTTGACGTTGCCGCGCAACGCGGCCTCGTTGGCGGCCAGCCGCAGCGCCTCACGGTGAACCTGGTCGAAGGCCCTGGCGACCTCACCGATCTCGTCGAAGGAATCCACGTCTATCGGGTGGACGTCGATCGAGATGTTCTCCGCACCATGGACCGGCCGACGACGACGGTGAACAGCAGCGAGATCACGAGCACGAGCAGGACGGCGCCGGCGATCACGACCGCCGAGATGATGGCCTTCTTGCGCAGATCCTGGGCGCGGCTGACGGCCTGGGAGACCAATGCCTGCTCAACGGAGCGGATCTTGCCGATCGTCTCCGTCACGTTGCCGAACCACTCCTCGGGAACGATCCCGATGTTGGCTAGCGAAGTGTGCGTCGGCTCGTACTGAATCACCGTCGACTCGGAGGAATTGACCCGGTCGGCCAGGGAGCCAGTGGCTTGTGCCACCTTGAACAGCCCGTCCTGCTGGGAGGACGCGAAGTTGTCGAACTGCGCTTTGTCGGAGTTCTGGTTCGCCACCGACGCTTTCAGCTTGTCGAACATGTTCGGCGCGAACTTGCCCACTGTCAGCGCGTAGACGATCAGGGCGCGCTGGATCGAGTACTCCTCCTCGAACCTGGAGACCTGGCTCAGCGCGCTGACAGTCGAGGTGAGCTGCGGATCGTTGCTGCTAAGCGCGATCTGGCCCTCGAAGGCGAGCAGGACGTCGATGAGCTGTTGGTAAACCTTGATGACCTCGATCGGCGAGGTCTGGGCCGTGAGCGCCGCCCTGCGCGCGCTGTTGATGAAGCCGAGCTCGGACTGCACGGACTGGGCATCGAGGACGACGCCAGGGGGGTAGCCGGACCCGGTCGCGGCTACTCCGGATCGGACGGGGCCGATCCACTTATTGGTGTAGGCGTACTGCTGGCGCACGACCTGCAGCTGGCTCTTGGCCGCGGCGCTCAGGTTCGTGTTCGATATTCCGTTGGGTCCTGTCTTCAGTGCGATGAACCAGACGGTGTTGTCGCGCTCGTATTCAAGCTCGTACGCCAGGGTCGTGATCTTGGCGGTCAGGCTCGCCAGGCGAGCGACCCGCTGGTAGTCCACCGCGGTCCGCCAGGAAGAGACGATGCTCGAGCCGCCAAGCGCCACGGCCGTCGCGGTGGGAATCGCGATCAGCAGCACCAGCCGGGACCGGACTCGCCAGTTCCTGAGGATCCGTCCGCGCAACCTGGTGGCCGCAGGCCTGGCGCTTGGTAGCTCCGCCAGGGGAGAGTCGACAGCCGGGCCGGCCGTCGCCATCTGGTCGCGCATCGCCGGGTCGAGCACATCGGTCACCGGGCGGCCGGCAGGCCGCCCAAAGGCCGCCTGAGCGCCGGCGTCGGAGGGCCTGGCTGAGCCGGGCCCGGCATCGCGCGACTTCTTGCTTCGGGACGGCACGGTTGGTGTACCTCTCACCTGGTTGGCAGCAGGCGACCTATGCTCCGGAACTCCGGAACTGGCATCGAAGGCCCCTCCTGGAAACGGCGCTGGGACGGCCACACAACTTTCATAGCCATGGGCGACTCTATCCCTGAACTGGCCGACATGCAGCGATAAGAGCTTGAACCGGATATTCGCGCAGGCACCCGGCTGGCCGTCGCAGCAGCATTTTCCGCGCAGCAGCCTCCGGCTGTGCCGCAACTTTGTTTAGGGTACTCTCACGCGCATCGTCCGTGATCAGAAAACTGTCCGTATCACCAGCCCACCGCAGCATCAGTCCTGCGCTGGTGCCACACGGAACCCAGGTGAGGAGCGTGATGACCCCGTCGTCGGCGAGGATCCGGCTGTCGGCACTCAGGCCATCGCACCGGCGGTCGCACCGGCAGCTGCGTCTCATCGCCGCTGTGCTGGCCAGTCTCGGGGTCGCAGCGGGCATCTCCGGCTGTAATCCGTTCAGCCAGGCGGCCGCTACGTCCGGCGAGCCTGTGGTCAAGGTCGGCGTCGTTCCCGGAGTCGACAACGCCACCTTGTACCTCGCGCAGAAGCGCGGCTACTTCGCCAGCGCCGGGATCAACGTGCAGATCGTGGACTTCACGTCTGTCGCCAGCGAGCTGCGGGCGCTCAGCGTCGGTCAGGTCAACGTCGCGGCCGGCGATTACGGCAACCTGTTCGCGGCCCAGTCGGCGCTCCAGAAGAACGCGTACAAGATCCTCGCCGACGGCTACGACGCGGCACCCGGGGTGGTCGAGATCATGACGATGCCCAACTCGCCGGTCAAGACGCCGTCCGATCTCGCCAACCGGGTCATAGCGGCCCCTGACACCAACACCGTCAGCGGCGAACCGCCGAGCGCGCCGAACAGCCTCCTGATCGCGAGCGCCGCATCGGTGCTCACGAGCTTCGGCGTGAACCTCTCCGGCGTGACCTGGCAGAACATGAGCCAGCAGCAGGAGGTCAGTAAACTTATTCACGGTCAGCTGCACGCCGCACTGCTCACCGAGCCTTACATTTACCAGGCCCAGCAGGCGGGTGCTGTAGAGCTGGTCGATGCCTGCAGCGGCGCCACCGCCGGAATCCCGCTCTCCGGCTACTTCACGAGCACGTCGTGGTCGCGGGACAAGACTCACGAAGTGGCGGCGTTCCGCGCCGGCCTGACGCAGGCTGACGCCCAGGCCACGATGCCAGGACCCGTCCAGGCCGTGCTGCCGAGGTACGCGAAGCTGAGCAACCAGGAGGCAGCTTTGATAACGACGGGCGTCTACCCCCTGAGCACGATCACTGCCAGCCTCCAGCGGACCGCTGACCTCATGTGGGGCAGCGGGATGATCAACAAGCAGCTCAACGTGTCCAATATGATCGCTGGGTAAGTCGGAATCGGACGTCAGTCCTAGCTCGCGCGCGATGATCATCCGCTGCACCTCCGAGGTGCCCTCGCCGATCTCCAGGACCTTTGCGTCCCGGTAGAACCTGGCGACCGGGAACTCGTTCATGTAGCCGTAACCGCCGAAGATCTGGGTCGCGTCCCGCGCGTTGTCCATCGCGGCGCCGGACGCGGTCAGCTTCGCGATCGCCGCCTCCTTCTTCACAGGCTGGCCGGCCACGAGCCTGGCGGCCGCGTCGTACCACGCGAGCCGGGCGGCGGAGGCACGCGCCTGCATGTCGGCGATCTTGAACTGGATGGCCTGGAAATGACCGAGGTTGTGGCCGAACGCCGACCGCTGCCCCACGTAGCGCAGGCACTCGTCAAGGCAGCCCTCGGCTAGGCCGGCCGCGAGCGCGGCGATGGCGATCCGGCCCTCGTCGAGTATCCGCAGGAACTGGGCGTAACCCCGGCCAGGCTCCCCGAGCATGTTGCCGGCCGGCACCCGACAATCGCTGAACGACAACTCCCTGGTGTCTGAGGCGCACCAGCCCACCTTCGAATACTTCGCGCCGACGGTCAGGCCCGCGGTCCCGGACGGCACGATGATCGAGGAGATCTCCGGCCTGCCCCCGGACCTGCCGGTGATCGCCAGCACGGTGATCGCCGAAGTGATCGAGGTGCCGGAGTTCGTGATGAAGGCCTTGCTGCCGTTGATGATCCACTCCCCACCCGCCTCCCCATGCCCCTTCTCCAGGCGGGCAGTGGTCCGCATGCCGCCAGGGATGTCAGAGCCGCCGCCAGGCTCGGTGAGGCCGAAGGCCGCCAGCCGTTCGCCGCTGCAGAGATCCGGCAGCCACTGGGCCCGCTGTTCTTCGCTGCCGTATAGGTAGATCGGCATGGCCCCGAGCCCCACGCCTGCCTCGAGCGTAATCGCGACCGAGGAGTCGACCCTGGCCAGCTCGTGCAGCGCGATGCAGAAGGCGAAGTAGTCGCCGCCCATGCCGCCGTACTCCTCGGGGAACGGCAGACCGAATAGACCGAGCTTCGCCATGCCAGCGATGAGTTCGTAGGGGAATTCGTTACGCTCATAGAAGCCGCCGATCACCGGAGCCACTGCCTCGCGGGCGAACTCCATGACGGTGCTGCGCAGGGCCTCATGCTCATCGTCGAGACTGAAGCTGATCACGCGAGCGATGTTACCTGGCCCGATCCGGAGCAGCGCTAGGCTGTGGACATGGCGCTGGTTGGGCAATTCCGTCCCAATTGGCGCGCTCGGACTGGCCAGCGCAGACTGATAGGAACGGGCGCGACGCGACGATGAATCCTAGCTCGGCGACAAGTAACTCACGGCCCGGCATCGATGGCCCGGCATCGAGAGAGGAGCGCGCTGTGATGGTGACGCGGACCTGCCCGGACTGCGCGACTGAGGTGGGCTCAGATGACCTCATCTGCTTCACCTGCGGAGCCAATCTGCCCAGGGTCATGTCGGCCGACGAGCCGCCGCCGCCGATCACGGTCGCCCAGAAGACCGTGTACGGCAACAAGTCCGGCCGCCGGATCTCGTCGGCGGTGCTGCGGATCAGCTTTCCGGCAGGCAACGTGGAGGTACCGGCCGGCACCTCCGTCCTGCTGGGCCGCGACCCGGGCGAGTCGCTCGTCGCGGTCGCGTTCGAGCAGTGCGAGAACGTGTCCAGGCGGCACGCGCTGATCACAGTCGACGATGCCGGACATGCCACCATCAGGGACGAAAACTCCACGAATGGAACGTTCGTCAACAACGACCGACTGCTGCCGGGTATCGACGTCCGCCTCGTGGATGGTGACACGGTCCGGCTCGCCGCCGACGTCACCGGTAGAGTGTCCGTTCTCCAGTAGACAGCCCCTGACGGCTACAGACAGCCCGGCCGACATCTCCTGCTGAGTTATTCGTAGGTGAATGAGTGTTTTGTTCCGATTAGCCAAGCGCTGGCTGATGCTCGCGGGGCGTAAGTGTAGAGTTAGGGTCTCATAAAGACCTTTTCTCTACATGCAGGCCTTTTGTCCTCACATATCTCGCGCTACTGGCCCTCGTCGGCCGCCCACCACGGCGTCGAGGGCTCGCCCGACATGAACCAGGGCCGGTACGGCTCGGCCGGACCCCCGTGGGCGAACAAGCTCATCTCGCCGAGCCCTCCGCCATCAACCGAAGCGGGGAACGCGTCGCTGAGCCGGCTGGCAGCGCGAATCGCGTCCGCGAGGCCTCCGAAGGGCCCCGCCTCGCCGTCGGAGGCGGCGGGCTGATCGGCCAGGGAGCCGATGTCCTGCCCGGCTGCCTCGCTTTCGCCGCGCCAGGCATCCTGCTCGGGCCGCCAACGCGGGTCCTCAGGCGCATCCCAATCGCCTGGCGGACCCATCTCCTCCAGCGCGTCCCAGTCGTCCGGCGGACCCATCTCCACCAGCGCGTCCCAATCGTCCGCCGGACCTGTCTCCTCTGGCGCATCCCTGTCCCGCGGCGTCCCCCTGTGCCGCGGCGTACCCCTGTCCCGCGGCATACCCCTGTCCCGCGGCACGTCCCAGTCGCTCGGCGCGCCCCAATCCCTCGGCGCGTTCCAGTAGCCGGGTGCACGCGCCTCCCCCATCGCGGGCCGGTCCCGCGGCCCACGCCGGTCCGCCGGCGCACCCCTGTCTCCAGGCGCATGCCGGTTTCGCGGCGAGGAGGGGTGATTGTCTGCCAGCTGACTCAGGCTCAGCCGCAGGTTGTCGAGTAACTCCGCAGGCGATCGGGCGCTGCCGTCGGGCACCCAGGCCCGGGCACGACTATCGGTTTCTGCTTCACGCTCGCTGGGCTGGCCGAAGCTCCGGTCTAACCGCCCACGCGGCAGATCCATCGAGTGCATGCCCAGATTGTGCTCCTGCGAGCCGAGCAATCTGGCCCGGACTGCGGAAGATGACCGGCTAGTAACTGACGGTTATCAACTGCCGTTGCCAATGGCGCGCAGGATGCAGGAGTCAGCTCATGATTGGTCTGTTGTGAGACCGCATCGCCGTGACATGATCGGCGCAAGGTCTGCCATGGAATGTCGGAGGCGACAGTGGCCCATTCCGAAACCCGCTCAACAACGGCCGGAACAGGACTCAGGCGTGACGCGATCGGGCTCCGCGAAGTCCTGTTCCAGAGCATCACAGATATGGCTCCGGGCGCCGCTATCGCCGCCTCGATCCCGGCCGGAGTCGCGTTCGCAGGCGGCGCGCTTCCGCTCGCGGTCGTCTTCGCGCTCGTCGCGTCCTTGTTCACGGCCTGGACGATCAGCCAGCTCGCCAAGGAGATACCGGCAGCCGGATCCCTGGCGACTTATGCCGCCCGCGGCATCCACCCAACTGCCGGATTCCTGGTTGCCTGGGCCTACGTCATCACCGGCTGGCTGGTCGCGCCGCTGGTGCTGCTGCAACTCGGATTCACGACGGCGGCCACACTCAACACCGAGTTCAGCTGGCCTGCCAACCTGTGGTGGCCGTGGTCGATCCTCGGGATGCTGATCGTGTTCGCCGTCGGATACTTCGGCATCCGCGCGTCCGCACGGCTGGGCACGATCCTCGGCATCTTCGAGATCGCCGTGTTCTTGATCATGGGTGTGCTGCTGGTGATCCACGCGGGCGGGCACAACACGCTGTCGGTGTTCACGACGAAGTACACCCCGTCCGGCCAGTACCACGGCCTGTCCGGCGTTATCGCAGGATCGGTGTTCACGATACTGGCGTTTCTCGGGTTCGAAAGCGCGGCGCCACTCGCCGAAGAGGCCCGCAACCCGCGGCGCACCGTTCAACTCGCTGTGCTTCTCTCAACCTTGTTCATCGGCGCTCTGTACGTGTTCACGACCTACGCGATTGACGTCGGGTTCGGGCCGGGGGGATTCTCGAAGTTCACCACCGGCACCGGCGCCGCGTCCTGGGAAGGTGTGGCGAGGTCGCTGTACGGCCTCTTCTGGGTGCTGGTCTTCTTCGCGATCATCAATTCGACAATCGCCAACTCCAACGCCGGCGTGAACGTCGCCAGCCGTACCTCGTTCGCCATGGGCCGGGTCCGCGCATTCCCACCGCTGTTCGCGCGGGTCAGCGAGCGGCACAGGTCGCCGGTGCCTGCGATCGCAACATGCACCGCTGTTGGCCTCGCTGTCATGCTGGGGCTCGGTTTCGGCTACGACCCGGTCACAGCGTTCGCAATGATTGGCACTGCGCTTGTCATCTTGCTCGTCGGCATCTACATAGTCATGAACGTGGCCTGCATTGGCTACTTCGTCCGCCGGGCGCATGGGTTCAACCTGATCTCGCACGTGATCGTCCCGGTGCTCGGGATCGCCGCATTCATTCCCGCGTGGCTAGCCGGGGCCGGCATCAAGGCTCCTGGCCTGAACTTCATCACGCCCCTGAAAGCGCCGCTCTCCTACATGGGGCCGGCGGCGGCGATCTGGATGGCCATAGGCATCATCTACCTGGTGTACCTGTACCGGCGTCATCGTCAGCGCATCGTGGACGTTGGGCTGATCCATCTTGACGCGGAGCCGACGCCCGAACCAACAGGGGCTGAGCATCCGTGAGCGATCTGCAGGTCGTGACTTTCAAGCCTGAAGCCGACCAGTACGC
>WNFI01152253.1_pt1 | contig 10148 bp, 10 predicted proteins | sample 5400471 | NCBI WGS metagenome assembly WNFI01 (sample SAMN13153348, study PRJNA577476) | soil metagenome | isolation source: 100 cm saprolite on Douglas fir-dominated hillslope | place: USA:California | collected 2013-09-17
ACCACCTGCCTCGGCATTCCGTGCGTCACCGTGAGAGAGAACACCGAGCGGCCGGTGACCGTGGAAAAAGGCACAAACATTGTGGCCGGAACGCAAAAAGAAAAGGTTCAAGCCGCCATTCGTCAACAAGCGACCAGAAAACATAGAAGCGTTTCACCGGAACATTGGGATGGAAAAGCAGGGGAACGCATTGTGAAAATCCTGACGCGCTGCCATAGACCAGAATACGCAAATGATTGAATTTTTCATGAAGGGGAAATCCCAAGTGAAAGCTATTTCTGAGGCTGAAGCTGGGTGCTCCGTAGATGAGTTGTGGATCGCAGTGGAGAGGTTTACCGGATGGCTTGAGAAGACGGGCTATGGGAGTTATGACCCTTATGATTTCTGGGGAACGGCTTATGGAAAGTTAGCCCGGCGACTTTACTACAAGAAAAATCCTCTAGGAGTATTGCTGAGTGCCCCCTTCATCCTGCTGGAAATTATGTACCCTGGGTATCGCAGATGTTTCGTCAATAGGGATCAATACCCGACAGCCCAGGCACAATTAGGTCTCGCGTTTCTGAACTTGTACTTGGTTAAGAGCGGGCAAGCATCGGCGAACACTGGCGCGCGAAAAAACATTGCGCAGGAGCGGCCCTCAGAGTTTTGGTTGAGCCGAGCAAAAGATATCGCCGCGGACCTCCTGAAGCAGAGTATACCGGGATACAAGGGCCATTGTTGGGGCTATCCGTTTGACTGGCAGCACGTGAATGGGTTCATGCCAAGGGGCACCCCCCACATTACCGCAACGCCTTATTGCTATGAATTATTTACTCGGCTGTATGACTTGACCGGTGAGGACCAGTATCTTCGAATTGCCAAATCGATTGCGGCGTTCGTGTTTGAAGATCTGAAGGACACTCCAACGGGAGTGGACTCAGCCGCATCCAGCTATACGCCCTACGACCGGACGAAGGTGGTTAATGCCAGCGCATATCGGGCATTCCTGCTCGTGGATGCAGCAGAGCGCTTTCAGAACGAGGCGTATCGGGTGAAGGCTTGCAAGAATGTACGCTTCATCCTGCAGAGCCAGAATGGCGAGGGGTCTTGGCTGTACGCGATCGACAATCCGGCGGAAGCGTTTATTGACAATTTCCATACATGTTTCGTATTGAAAAATCTTTACAAGCTGAACCGCCACCTGAAAAGCGAGGACGTACGGCAGGCGGTGCGGCGCGGCTATGAATGGTACCGCGATGCGCTGTTCGACGCAGAAGATAACCCGAAATCCTATGCCATTGCCCCGCGCGTCGAGATCGTCCGGCTTGAAATGTACAATGTGGCGGAAGCAATCAGCCTTGGCGTATTAATCGGAGACGAATTTCCCGATGCTGCTGTTCTTGCTGAGAGACAGACGGAAAAACTGACTAGAAAGTACGGACATTCAAGCGGGCATTGGGTGACTCGGATTTACATCGGAGGCATCCGGCACACACTTCCGTACCTGCGATGGCCACAGTCGCAACTTTTTCTGGCGTTGACCAATTTTCTCGCTGTGGCGAACAAACAATGCAATCTGGTGAATGAATTCGTTCGGGCCGCCCAATGAAAGGCCTTGGGGCTCAGATGGTTCAACCACCAGCGATTCCGGCTCTCGGTAAATATCGCCTGCATCACATCGGCATAGTGGTCCCGAATCTTGAGCAGGCACTTGCCGGATATGCGGGCAAATTTGAATTTGGGGAATCGACCGTACCTTTTTCCGATCATGCACAACGCGTGCGCGTCGCGTTTATTCAGGTCAGCGAAGATGTGTGGATAGAATTCATAGAGCCCATGGGCACAGATAGCCCGGTGATGCAGTTCCTGGCCAAGAGTAAAGGTGGCTACCACCACATCGCGTTTGAGGTGGAAGACATCGACTCAGCGGTGCAGAAACTTGAAGCGGAGCGGGCTCTTGTGTTGTGCCGGCCGGTTCTAGGTTTCGAAGGGCGGCGCGTAGCTTTCCTTTTTCCAAACTTGCAGCCGAACTTGCTGACCGAGTTGGTGGAACCGCGGCCGAGGACAAGCAACACGACGATGTTGGCGTCCGCTCAGTAGTCTCGGGCAGGGCAATTTCAAAAAAAGGAAAGCGGAGAGAGAAATGACGGACGACGTAGTGGTGGAAATTCTCCGAAATACACTCGACTTGGACGAGAATTTCGCCATGACCGACGAAACGCGCTTGGAAGATATTCCGAACCTGGACTCAATGGGCCGCGTGCGAATGGTGGTGGAAATTGAAAAGGTCTTGGGTGTCCCCCTGAGCATGGATCAGATCATCGGAATCGAATCGATCGGTAATATACGCCAGTTATTGGCGTCGAATGAAAAACCATCCGCGGAAGGTTGAAGTGAAAACACTGTTGGCAAATTTGCTGGCGATTGCCAAGGATCACCCAAAGCGGATCGCCCTGCGTTCCGGAAACGATGCGGTGACTTATGAAGAGTTCCGGGCGAAGATACTCTCAACGGCGGCCTGCCTGCGGGCTTCGGGAGTCGCGGGGGGTGACAGGGTGCTGATCTGTGCGGGCAACACGCCAATTGTTCCGATCCTGTATTTTGCCGTGCACGCATTAGGGGCGATTGCCGCTCCGGTCGCGTCAGATACGCCGGACAGTACGCTGGCGACCCTGGTAGCAGACGCGGAAGCGAAACTTGCGATAATCGAGAAAGCGGTTAAGGGGATGCCCTGCGCTGTGATTTCGCCCACAGAGCTATTAGGGGACACTCGCAGCAGAGAAGAGTTCGAGCCCGTTTGCGATGCAAACAAAGTGGCTGACTTACTATACACGTCAGGAACCACGGGCCGGAAAAAGGGTGTTGTGCTGACGCATGCCAACATCATGGCCGCGGCGCACAATATCACAGAATTTGTAGGAAACGGGCCGGAGGACATCGAAGTAGTCCCGTTGCCGTTGAGCCATTCGTTTGGCCTGGGGCGACTCCGTTCGCTTGCGATTACGGGTCACTCGCTTGTTCTTGAGCAGGGCGTCGGGAGGACTTGCGCTGGTGCCGGCGGGATTCGACATTATCCGGCGAATGACCGGGGAAGTGCTAGGCCAAGCGCGGGGTCACCTTCGCTACATCGAGATCGGCAGTGCTTCGATGAAACCGGAGACGCGCCGGTGGCTTACGGATATGTTGCCGCATACGCGCATATGCCATCACTATGGGTTAACGGAGGCCTCACGCACGGCTTTCATTGAATATCATAGCGACGCCCACAAGATGGGTTCAGTTGGGCGGGCAGCGCCAAACGTGGAGATTCTCATTTGCGACGAGCAAGGCAGACGCTTGCCAATGGGTGAGACCGGAGAAGTGGTTGTGCGCGGGGGAATGGTGATGAAGGAATATTGGAAACAACCAGAACTTACACAACGCACATTCTGCAACGAGGGCCTAAAGACGGGCGATATCGGTTGTCTGGATAATGAGGGTTATCTGTGTCTCCTTGGACGGCGAGGCGACCTAATCAATGTTGGCGGCCGCAAGGCGGCACCGGATGAGATTGAAGAGCTTTTGTGCCAGATCGACGGTGTACGGGACGCAGGTTGTGTGGGTGCCCCAGACGAGCTGTTGGGCGAGTGCGTGAAGGCATACCTTGTGGCAGACCGCGAGATTGGCCGAGCGGAGGTCGTGACGTTCTTGCGGACCCGGCTGGAAGAGTGGAAGATTCCGCATGCTGTGGAGCGAATCAACTCCATCCCACGAACAAGCTCGGGCAAAATCCAGCGGCAGCTTTTGCGACGCGCAAAGGAGGTAGAGTGGTGACGAGCAGAAGCGCGCAGCGGAATGGGTCACTGGAGAAAGTGACGAGGCAATTGAAGGGCGCGAGGGCATCCGAAATCCTCGTCCTCGCTACAGGGGAGCAGCAGGCGGCGGCCATCGAGGAGTTGCAGGACCGAGTGGCTACGTTTGCTCCGGAATGGATCCTGGCGATGGGCGGCGGCTCGGTGATCGATGCGGCAAAATTTCTGTGGGCGCAGTACGAGCATCCCCAACTTGTGCTCACGCGGACATCGCCGCCGACCATCGAAACGTTGCGGCAGAAAGCACGGTTGATTGCCGTACCGACCACCGCGGGCAGTGGTTCGGAAGCATCGCAGGCGGCCGTATTGTCCGGAGAGAATGGCGCGAAGATTCCGTACGTCTCGCCTCATTGGGTACCGGACATTGTGATTCTCGATCCGACGATGACGGTGAGCCTGCCCCGGGAGCTAACGATTGCAACGGGGTTTGATGCGCTGACGCATGCAGTGGAATCGGCGGTATCCAGCCTCGGAAACCCATTTCTGCGCGCCGTTGCGGCAACTTCCGTGAGGCTTGTGATAAAGCACTTGCCGGATGCATCGGAAAATCCGCAGGATCTGGCGGCACGAGGAGGAATGCTCGAAGCAGCCTTCCTGGCTGGAATTTGTCAGAGCACTGCGTCAACGGGTGCAGCACACGCCCTGTCTCATGCCACTTCCAAAATGTTTGGGGCCCAACATGGTGCATCGACTGGTTTTTTCATGGTTCCAACCATGCGCTGGAACCTCACAAAGGCCGCAACGGTATATGACGAGTTGGCGATGGGATGTGGACTGGGAAACGGCGTCGCACTGGTGAACGCACTTGCCAAACTGACTGGGAGTTTAGGAGTACCGCAGAATTTTAAGGATTTCTTGGGAAAGAGTCTTGATCTAACCGAGCAACAATCGCTGGCAGACATCGCACACAAAGATGTCTGTCTGCGCACGAATGCCACCCGGATGAAGCCGGCAGATTTGATTCAACTAGTTTCGGAGATTGGATAGCCCCCTTGAGAGCCATTGACGAACTCTTCCGGCTAGCTCCGTATGCAACGTGCCCGGGCGAGCACCAAGATTTGATGCGGGCCGCGGTGCGAGAGGCCGTTCAGCATCACTGTGGACATTGCCTGGCATTCGACCGCTGGTACCAGAAACAGGGCGTGGATCCCTCCGTCGACATAAAGGACCTGGCTGACCTGCCGTTTTTGCCTGTGTAGTGCGACGTCCTCGCAAACGCCAAGCCGCGTCGTGCTGGACCGCGTAACCCGTGACCGGCAGATGCGCACGCTTGGAGTGCTGCTGAGTGCACTCATGGGGCCCGCGCGCCGTCCGTTTGTGGTGCTGGACGCGGCCGCCGCTCAAGGTGCTGACATGGAATTGTCGGCGCGCGTAGCTGGGCTGCGCGGCTACCTAATGATGGCCAGCGAGACGCATTACGCGCTGGAAAATCAGAGCGGATCATTAAAGCTGAATGTCGAAAGGCTTGCGGCGCTGCTCGAGGAATTTCAAGCGAAGCAAGTGCCTGTCTGCCTTATTGGATATACCTATATGCTGTACCAATACGTGGTCGCATCGCTGGCGCACGCGGGCCGTCGGTTGCCACTACCTGATGGCAGCATGATTCTGCATTTCGGTGGATGGAAGCGACTGGCTAATCAGGCCGTGGATCGCGAACGACTAAACGCGGAAGTGGAACAGGTTTTTCCGATGGCACGCCCATGCGTGCGAGATGTATACGGTTTCACGGAGCAACTAGGAGTGATCTACCCCGACGACGGCCATGGAGTCAGACTTGCTCCAGTGTACTCGGAGGTAATTGTGCGGGACCCGATTACACTCCAACCTTTGGAGGACGGCGCGACCGGCCTGCTGGAGTTCATCACGCCGTTACCTAACAGCTACCCAGGGATTGCTCTCTTGTTGGATGACGTGGGGCGTATTGTGTCGCGAGACCAGGAGCATCACGGACTTTATGGCACGCGATTCGAAGTGTTGGGGCGTGCGCAGGGGGCGGAGATTCGCGGCTGCGGAGACACCCTTCCGGAACAAGTTTATCAAGTGCGGGCCTGACGGGCAGACAATGAAGATCTTTGTTCTTTTTGATGAGTTGGGTAGGCGCATCGAGCCGGGAGGCAATCCGGAACATTGTCCATTGGAAACGACCCCAGACCGTTTGGTGGATGGACTCAAGAAAGGGCAGGAAAAACTCCGAACCGCGTCGATCGATGATCTTATCGGGGTGTGTGATGCCGCGGGCCAAGCCTGGACCACTCCCGGAAGCGAAGTAGCCCGGATGATCGGCAGTTTATCCATCGGCTTTCTTCCATTGTGGCTGCGGCGTGCAAACCTAGAGTCTTTAGTGGCTCAGGCGTTCCGCGGAAATCTGAAGGCAATTGATGAATTCGTGCTGAGCGGCGGCATGAATGGGCGAAGGCACCGAGCTCAGCCTCGCGGAATCCTGGTGCATTGGGTGGCAGGCAATGTCCCTCTGCTGGGTATGATCTCGGTGATCCAGGGATTGCTGAGCAAGAACGCAAATTTGGTGAAAGTTTCACAGCAAAATGCAGGGATTCTACCATTTTTCCTGGAGGCGCTCGGAAAGGTCTGGTACAAACGATCCGATGGAACGGAGATTTCTGGCATGCTTTTGACAGATGCGGTGCGCGCAATTTATGTGGACCGCGAGGACCCCGCGGCCATAGCGCTTTCGACGCTGGCCGACGTGCGAATTGCCTGGGGCGGGCGCGAGGCAGTGGAGGCGATCATGAACCTGCCGCGCCGATTCGGCACGGAAGATATCGTGTTTGGGCCAAAAACCTCATTTGTGGTTGTGGGCGCAGACTTTCTGACGAATCCTGCAGAGGCGCGGCGAGTGGCATCATTTGTGGCGCGCGATACGGTTGCCTTGGGCCAGCGTGGATGCAATTCACCACACACGGTGTTCGTGGAGCGCGGGGGAACGGTTACGCCGGAGACATTTGCGGGACTGTTGAGAGAGGAACTCGGCCGAGTGGCGCGGCCAGTCGCCCCTGACACAGCGCCGCAAGAAGCATTTCAAATCTTGACCTGGCGCGCGGAATACGACATGCGGGGCCATGCCTGGTATAGCGAGGGCGTGCGCTGGAGCGTGTTTTACAGCGACGAAGATCGAGGTCTGGCAACACCGTGCTATGGCAGGACGCTCTTCGTGCGGCCTGTGGAAAATGTTTTCGACGTGGTGGCGTTCTGCTCGGTCAACACGCAGACGGCTGGGTTGGCGATTGGAGAGCGCAGATTGAAAGTAGCCGAGGCGCTTACGGCAAAGGGCATTGAGCGGTGCCCTGAAGTTGGCCAAATGTCTTTATACGACTCGCCGTGGGACGGCATGTATCCAATGGATCGCATGGTGCGCTGGGTGTCTACTTGAGCGGCGCGCTATGCAGCGCGGCCGACAGCACAAAGATACGCTCGATCTTCGACGGTTTGGCCGCAAACAACAATTAGACAAATGGCAACTTCCTTAATCAGACGGATCAGCAATCGTGGTCTGCATTTGCTTGCTCGGTATCTTCCAGGATCGACCAGCGTGCGACCATTTTTGCACCGGCTTCGTGGGGTAAAGATTGGGAAAGAGGTCTTCATCGGGGACGATGTGTACCTGGAAAATGAACATCCCGATGCCGTGGAAATTCAGGATGGGGTGCATGTAAGCGTGAGGGCCATCATTCTGGCTCATACGAGGGGTTGCGGAAGAATTGTGATCGAGAAGGATGCATTTATCGGGATCAACACAGTCATCGCCACCTCGGGTAACAAGACCCTGCGGATTGGCGAGGGCGCGGTGATTGGTGCTGGCATCGTCATCACCCGGGATGTTCCCTCGCGTGCGTTCGTTGCGGGGGAAACGCCAAAGCCGATCGCGAACGCGGGCGTACCACTCACTAAAGCCGAAACCGTGGAGGATTTTGTCCGCGGGCTTACGCCAATTCGGCCGGCAAAAAACACGCGGTCCGAGGCACTTCCTCGCGATGCAGGATCTCAGAAATCTGACAAAATTTAGTCCAGCAGGGTAGCATTGAATTTCACATGCCGCTTGAAACCGATAAATTAGTAATCCTGTGCCACGAGAAGCTCCTAAGCTCCGACACGTGCGCGGAGAAAGTGGCGAACTTTCTCGGCGCGGATGTGATGATGGTTTCCGTTGCCCAAGTGCGAAATGCAGCAGCGATCAAAGATGTAGTTCCTTCGTGTCCAGCGCTGATAGTGCATCTTGATACGTTAGCTGCCCTGGCGGATGCTTTCGAAGCTCGGGAGCAGGAGTTGCTGCCGTTGACTGATCTTTCCGCAAAGATTTTTGTCTATGGGAGCGGATCGACCGAGCGCCATGCTGCTGTTCTGAAGGCTCTTTCGTCCGGCGGTTTGGCTGGGTTGAGATCACTCGTGAAAAGTGAAGTATTTTTTAAAATATCGGACAACGATCGCGCAGTATGTGGCGCGTTTACTGGGTTAACATTTTCGGCGGCTGTTCCGGCGAGCGATGCAGTGTTTGTTGATGGTCAGAGACAAGAAGGAGTAGACGTTATTGTTCGGGCCGAAGGTCATCCTTTTTTCGTCCGTGTAAAGCAGGAAAGATCTGAACTCTTCTTCGTAGCTTCCGGCGAATTGGCAGACCCGGATGAGGAGGCTTCTTCGGAATCAGGCCTGCTGCCATGGTTTTCGCGCCTTGTGCCGTTGATGATCTTTCTCCGCTGTGCGTTCGGCGAGAGGCTCTGGCACAACGATACTCCTCGAGCCTGCTTCATCATTGATGACCCGCTGTTGAAAAGCAGATATGGCTTTTTGACCTATTCGAAAATACTGGAGGAAGTTGGCTCACGGAAGTTTTCCATGAGTATAGCTTTTATCCCCTGGAACTACCGGAGATCCAACAGAGACGTTGCCCGGATGTTTGCCTCAGCCCCGGTTTTCTTTTCGCTCTGCGTGCATGGTTGCGATCACACCCGGGGCGAATTTGCTGCCACCGGTCGCGAAGTATTACGCGGGAAAGCTCGGTTAGCACTGGATCGGATGCGTACTCACGGTGCACTCCACGGTCTTCCGTTCGACGAAGTCATGGTCTTCCCTCAGGGACTCTTTTCGTCCGAGGCCTTGAACGCACTGGACAGCTGTGGTTACCTTGCAGCGGTTAACACCACCCTGCGACCGCTAGACGAGTCCTCTTCAACGAAGCTGCGCGAACTTATAGATGTTGCTGTGAAACGGTTTGGTGGAGTCCCCCTCTTTTCGCGTCACTATCCTAGGAATATCGCTGAGTTCGCTTTTGATCTTTTTCTGGGGAAGCCAGCTCTGATCGTCGAGCATCACGGCTACTTCCGAAACGGCTACGAGGAGTTGGGTTGCTTTGTCACGCGGATCAATCAACTGGACGACAGATTGGCATGGAGCAATTTGGGGGCAATTTGTTCACAAGCCAGTCTACAGAGAATCACTCCAAGCGGTGAAGTTCAGGTCCGTTTTTATACAAAGCACTTTCATTTGACGAACCAAGGTACACGGCGACAAACGTACATTGTGCAGACGCATTGCTCGGACGAAAACCGCCATCCGAATGTGACTCTCAATGGTTGTAAGTGCGTGGGAGTCCTCGAAAGTGATGTTCTTACGATATCGCTTTCGCTTGACTCGGGTGAGGCCGCTGAAGTCAGAGTTGGCACTGAGGCTTCGGGTGGAACGTCCACTGAAGTATGGAAGCCGACAACTGGCTACAACGCACGGGTATTTATTCGGCGCTTGCTTTCAGAAATTCGTGACGACCATGTGGAAACGAATCGGTTTCTGTGGCAAATGCTCCTGAATGTCCGCAGCCTGCGGACCAAGGGCAAACTGGCTGAAGACATTGTATCGAAGTATGCAAATTGAAGGGTAAGACCGAAAGGCTTCTGCTGTGATTGATTTCGTTTTCACCCTTGACTACGAGATTTTTGGCAATGGTACCGGTTCGTTGAACGAATTGGTTTACGAACCAGCGCGGCGGCTAAGAGATGTATTTGATAAACATGGGGCGAGGTTTGTTGCTTTTGTCGAAGCTGTAGAATTCGAGAAAATCGAGGCCTACGGAACAGATCTTGCGATCGATTCAGTCAAGAAGCAGATCCGCGATTTTTACGTTAATGAGTTTGAAGTTGCACTTCACCTGCATCCACAGTGGGCGAAAGCACGGCATGAGCGCGGACAGTGGTCCCTTGATCTCAGTGAATACAATTTGTGTAGCTTGTCAAAGACTAGAATTGAAGAGATTACGGATGCTTCGCTAATCTATTTACGCCATGTTGTCCGGGAGAATTCCTTTACCCCCCT
>WNFI01708625.1_pt1 | contig 10148 bp, 10 predicted proteins | sample 5400471 | NCBI WGS metagenome assembly WNFI01 (sample SAMN13153348, study PRJNA577476) | soil metagenome | isolation source: 100 cm saprolite on Douglas fir-dominated hillslope | place: USA:California | collected 2013-09-17
GGACCCATCGACAACGTGTCCAACCTGATCGACCTAGGTTTCAAACATCACTTCCCTGACAAAAGGACGTCAGCATATTTCGTGTTTGCGCAGCAGATGAATCACCAGGGTGCCCATTACGACCTGGGTGCAAACGGACACGGGGCCGTTGTCGACCGCCAGGACGCTGCCGGGAACTCCTTCACCGGCTTGACACACAAGGGGATTTCAATCGGGCTGACCCACGATTTTTAACAAACCGAAGCGGAGATACTTCCTTCTGGTGGGCGCACGGATACATCACGGCGCGCCCGCCAGACCGCATCAAGGTAAAAACACGACTGCAGACCTACTCCGTCTGCTGGGTGATGTTTAACAAGACGCCCACGCTGGCCAGCATCACGAACAGCGACGATCCGCCGTAAGAAATAAACGGCAGCGGAATTCCTTTGGTAGGCAGCAGGGCCAGCACCACGCTCATGTTGAAGAAGGCCTGGGCCACGATCATGGTGGTAATGCCGCAGGCGAGAAAACGCCCGAAGTTGTCGCGCGCGCGCAGCGCCGCGCGAAATCCGCGCCAGGCAAAGATGAAGAACAATATCGCAATGAAAGCCGCGCCGATCAGCCCGAGTTCTTCCGAAATAACCGCAAAAATAAAGTCCGTATGCGGCTCAGGCAGATAAAACAGTTTCTGCTTGCCTTCCATGAGCCCCAGGCCGGTCACGCCGCCGGTGCCAACCGCAATGAGCGACTGGTGGATGTGAAAGCCGATTCCTTGGGGATCACGGTCGGGAAACAAAAAAGCGATGATGCGTGCCCAGCGCCAGGGAACAAAAAACAGCAAGTAACAAAATGCCGGGACAATAGGAACCAGGCTGTAAGCAAAGTACCTGAGCCGCATTCCGGCGATGTAAAGAATCGCGGCCGTGATGCCCAGGCAAACCAGGGCTGTCCCCAGGTCCGGCTGAAACACAATCAAGATCGTGAACAAGGCCGCGGGAATCAGCGCTGGCAGCAGCGTGTGCCGCCAGTCGGCCATGGCTTTGGCGCGGTCGGCCAGAAAGAAAGCGAGAAACAAGATCAGCGCCGGTTTGGCCAGCTCCGACGGCTGGAATGACATGGCCCCCATCCTGATCCAGCGATGGGTGTTGTGGGCGCGGTCGAGAAAGAAGACGGCCACCAGCAGCAGCGTGGTCACGCCAAGCAAGGTGAAAACAACTCCCGGATGTTTCCAGCGGCGGTAATGGATGTTCATCAGCGCCGCCATGGCCGCGAGTCCCGCCAGGGCCCAGCCCAGCTGACGGAAAAGAAAGTGATACGGCGAGCCGAAGCGTTCGCCGGCCATGACCGCGGAAGCGCTGAAGACCATCACCACGCCGATCACAACCAAAAGCAGAGTCGAACCGAAGAGCCACTTGTCGATTCCGACCCGTTTTGCCATTAAGCCCTGTCTCCCAGCGTGACCGGGGTGAGCGAGTGCACCAGCTCTTTGAACACGCGGCCGCGGTGCTCGTAGTTTTCAAACTGATCAAAGCTGGCGCAGGCCGGGGCCAGCAGAACGATCTCGCCGGACGTCGCCGATTCGAAGGCCTGGCGCACCGCGCGTTCCAGCGTGCCGGAACGCACCAGCGGCGCCGAGCCCTGGATCTGGGAGGCAATTTTGTCCGCCGCCGCGCCGATCAGGTAGGCGCGTTTGGCCCGCTCCCGCAGCAGCGGATTCAGCACCGAGTAATCGCTGCCTTTGTCTTTGCCGCCCAGAATGATGTGGATTTTCCCCGGGAACGATTCCAGCGCCTTCACTGTAGCGTCAACGTTGGTGGCCTTAGAGTCGTTGTAAAAAGCCACGCCGTGGATGGTAGCCACCAGTTCCAGCCGGTGCTCCACGGCGCGGAACTCGGCCACGGCCCGGCGCACCTGCTCGGCCGCGCAGCCGGTAATCATGCTCATCGAAACCGCAGCCAGCACGTTCTCCAGGTTGTGCGCACCCTGGAGCTGAATGTCATGACGGCGCACCGCGAAGTCACTCGCTTGCTGGTTTTCAAAGATGCGGGCTTTCGCGTCCACGTAGGCCTGGAATGTCCGGTGGCGGTCGAGATGGTCGGGTGTGATGTTCAGAATGGCCGCGATCCACGGGCGGAACTGCTCGATCGTCTCCAGTTGGAAACTCGAAATCTCCAGGACCACCAGGCTGTCCGGTGTCGATTGTCCGGCAAGAGAAATCACCGGCGTGCCGATGTTGCCACCGACTAAAGTTTTCTTGCCGCTTTTGGCCAGAATCTCTCCAACCAAAGTCGTGGTAGTTGTTTTCCCGTTGGAGCCGGTAATGGCAATCACCTTGCCTTGCAGAAAGCGGAAAGCCAGCTCGACCTCGCCGATTACGGGGATCCCCAGCGTGCGCGCGTGCTGCAATTGCGGCTGGTCGGAAGGCACGCCTGGGCTGACCACGATCAGGTCCTGGTCGCGGAAGGTGCGTTCGCCGTGGCGGCCGGTCTCAATGGAAACGCCCCGGTCCAGCAGCGCGGCGATTTCATTCTGCAACTGGGCTTCGCTCTTGGCGTCAGACACCGTGACCTTGGCGCCGTGGTCCTGCAGAAAGAATGCCGCCGCCACTCCGGAGCGGCCCAGTCCCACCACCAGCGCGCGTTTATTTTTCAGCTCCATTGTTCTTTAACCATCGTCCTGGCAAGCGCAGATCCATTGTGCCACGAATCCACGCTCCGTATTAGCGCAACTTCAGCGTGGTCAAGGCGAAAAGAGCGAAGATGAGAGCCAGGATCCAGAACCGGATAATGATCTTGGACTCCGACCAGCCCGCCAGCTCAAAGTGATGGTGAATGGGCGCCATTTTAAAGACGCGCTTTTTGCGTAGCTTGTATGATCCGACTTGAAGGATCACCGAAATCGCCTCAATCACGAAAATCCCGCCGACGAAAGGCAGCAGCAATTCTTGTTTGATGATCACCGCCACCGTCCCGATGGCCCCACCCAGCGCCAGCGAGCCGACGTCGCCCATAAAAATCTCCGCCGGATGGGCGTTATACCAGAGAAAGCCGAGGCTGGCCCCCACCATGGCCCCGCAGAAGATGGTCACCTCGGCAACCGCAGGCATCTCCTGCAGCGCCAGATACTCGGCAAATTTGGCGTGGCCGCTCACGTAGGTCAGCACCGTCAGCGCTCCGGCGGCGATCACGGTGCAGCCAATGGCCAGGCCATCTAACCCGTCGGTCAAGTTGACCGCGTTGCTGGAGCCCACCAGCACCAGCATCACAAACAGCACAAACGGCGTGAACGCGAGAAACCAGATGTGCGGGTGATGTCGCAGCGCTTCAATCGCCAGATCAGGGCGGAACTGCTTGAGGAACGGGACCATCAGCTGCGTCGAGTATTGCCGGGTGGCTGTCAGCAGCACCAGCACCACGCCCACAACTGCAGCGACCAGAAACTGCAATAACAGCTTGTTCCTGCCGGTCAGCCCCAGGTTCCTGCGATGGACAACCTTGATGTAGTCGTCGGCAAAACCAATCGACGCGAAGGCCAGGGTGGAGAAGATGCACAGCCATATGTAAGGATTCGACAGGTCCGCCCAGAGCAGCGTGGGAACAATGATGGCGATGACGATCAGCACGCCGCCCATGGTGGGCGTGCCCGCTTTCTTCTGGTGTCCCTCGGGACCTTCTTCGCGGATGTACTGGCCGACCTGAAACTCGCGCAATCGGCGAATGATGGCCGGTCCGATAATCCGTCCCATGAACAAAGCCGTCAGGCTGGCAAATGCGGTACGAAACGTGAAGTAGTGAAAAATGCGGAAAGGATGAAAATGAGAAGACAACCGTTGATAAAGAAGCCAGTAAAGCAATCTTCCTCCGCCTGGGGCTCAGCCACAATCTCACCTGCTACTACATACAATCATGCGGCCCGCTTGCAGCCGGCAAAAACTATTTTGCGGGAACCTTCTCCTGCAACACCTCCAGCGCGCGTTCCAGCTTCACGCCTCGCGAGGCCTTCAGCAAAACGGCATCGCCAGGGCGCAACTGAGCAGCCAGCCACTCGCCCGCTTGTTCCGGGGTCTCCAGAAACTGGGCCTGGGCGCCGGCCCCGCAAGCGCCTTCCGCCAGCGCCTGGGCCAAGCCGCGCACGCCGATCACCAGGTCGATCTTTTTCTCCGCTGCATGGCGTCCGGATTCACGGTGCAGCGCCTCCGCCGTGGCCCCAAGTTCCAGCATTTCCCCGGCAATAAGGATATGGCGTTCCGCCTTCATGCTGGCCAGGGTATCGATCATGGCGTCCAGGGCCCTGGGGTTGGAGTTGTAACAATCATTAATGATGGTGGCGCCGCCCAGCCGCAAGACCTGCCCGCGCTTTTCGCCGGGACGCATGGCGGAGAGCGCCCCTGCGACCTGAGAAGGGTTTACTCCGCGCTCCATGGCGGCAGCAGCGGCGGCCAGCGCGTTATAGATGTTGTGTTCTCCCACCAGCGGCAAGGTCACGGCTTCGCGCACGCTGCCGGCCACCATCTCAAACTCCGACCCGGCTACGCCGTTCAGTTTCACGTTTTGTGCGGAGACATCGGCCGCGCGGCGGATGCCGAAAGTGACAACTTTTCCCTTGAAGTCGCGGCCAAATTGGGAGACGTATTCATCGTCGGCATTCAGCACGGCCACGCCGCCGGGGTGCAGCGTCTCGATAATCTCGTACTTCGCCCGAGCAATGTCGCCCAGAGAGTCGAAGAATTCCAGATGCACGGGAGACACGCAGGTCACCACGGCCAGATCGTGATGGGCCAGCGTGCCCAAAGCGCGGATTTCGCCGGCGTGGTTCATGCCCATCTCCACCACGGCCACGTCATGCTCGGCCTCCAACTTCAGCAACTGCAGGGGCAAGCCAATGTGATTGTTCAGATTGCCGGTACTCTTCATCACCCGGAAGCGCGCCGCCAGCATACGTGCCAGAATTTCCTTGGTTGTCGTTTTTCCCGCGGAGCCGGTCACGGCCAGCAGCGGCTTGCCCCAAAGACGGCGTGAGGCTGCGCCGAGAGACTGCAGAGCATGCAGCGTGTCTTCCACGCAGAGCAGACGCCGGGGATCAGCCTCAATCGTCCGGCCCGCCTGAACTACGGCGGCCGCCGCTCCTTTTTCCAGGGCGCTGCGGACGTAATCGTGGCCGTCAAAGCGATCGCCGGTAAGAGCAAGGAACAGGTCGCCGGGGTTTAGCGTGCGCGAATCGATGGAGTACCCCATGGCCACGAGTTCCTGATCAATTTCGCCCTTGGCCCCGGCAAACTCGGCAATCCGCCACAGCGGCAGCTTCATTTTTCCCCTCCGGCGCACGCCATGTATCCCAACTGTTCTAATCCTTGCCGCGCCGCTTGAACATCATCGAAGGGGAATGTACCTTCGCGCGTGATCTGGACTTTCTCATGTCCTTTGCCCGCGATCAGCACCATGTCTCCGGGCATGGCTTCGATGAGGGCCAGGCGGATGGCGCGCTTGCGGTCGGGTTCCACCGCATGCCGGGCGCCGGTTTTCTGCAAGCCGGCAAGCGCGTCTTCCATGATCGCCGATGGATCTTCGCTGCGGGGATTGTCGGAAGTGAGCACTACAAAATCGCTGCCCCGCCCCACGGCCTCGCCCATCAGCGGACGTTTGCTGCGGTCGCGGTCACCACCGCAGCCAAAGACTGTAATTACTCGCCCCATGCCCAGGCCACGGCGCACAAAATCGCGGGCAATCGCGGTCAGGTTACGCAGCGCATCGTCAGTGTGCGCGTAGTCCACCACCACCGTGAAAGGCTGGCCACAATCCACTCTCTCAAAGCGCCCCGGCACCTGCTTGAACCGGCCGATGGCCTCGGCGATCTGATCGAGCGAGCAGCCACAGGCAAAGGTTGCGGCCGCTGCTGCCAGAATGTTGTAGATGTTGATGCCGCCAATGAGCGCGGTTTCGATTCTTCTGGCGCCTTCAGGCGTGACCAGTTCAAAAACACTGCCGTCCGTCTTGAGATCGATCTTGCTGGCGCGAAAATCGCCGCTTTGCAGTCCATAATGAATGATCTGCTCGCCGATGCTCTTTTTTGTCCGCGCCAGGGTTTGGCCGTACTCATCGTCCACGTTGATTACCGCCACCTTGGGCGGCCTGGTCCCAGAGCCGTAAAAAAGCGCGCTCTTGGCGTCAAAGTAACTGCCCATATCTTTGTGGTAATCCAGGTGGTCGCGCGTCAAGTTGGTGAAAACCGCCACTTCATAAGGCACGCTCCAGACCCGGTCCTGGGCCAGCGCATGCGAGGAAACTTCCATGACAACGTGGGTAGCGCCGGCCAGCAGAGCTTCCGCAAAAATCTGGTTCAATTCCAGCGCTTCCGGCGTGGTGTGAGGCGCGGGCAAGACCGTTCCCGGCACGCGATATTCAATGGTTCCGATCAGCGCCGATTTTTTTTGGCAGTGGCGCAGGATGAATTCACATAAGAAGCTGGTGGTGGTCTTGCCGTTGGTGCCGGTGATTCCGATGATCTTTAATTTCTCTGCCGGACGCCCGTAAAAATTAGCGCTCAAGTGTGCCAGCGCTCTGCGTCCATGGGGGACCACGGCCCAGGGCACGCCGCGACGCCGGTGTTCATGTTGCGAATCCGTCACCACAGCCACCGCGCCATTTTCCAGCGCGGAATCGATATAGCGGTTTCCGTTGGTGCTGTTGCCACGCATGGCCACAAAAAGCCAGCCCGGTTCGACCCGGCGGGAGCTGTAATCCAACCCGGAGATTTGCGGATCACCACCGCTGGGAGCGACGCCAGTGCCCCGCAACAGTTCAGAGAAGTTCATTGTTCGCATTATAAGCAAGGACGTTACAGCTAGAGTGGCTTTGGAAATCGATGGGCGTTTGGCGAACCTAGGCGCCACTTGACCAGGAATTGCCTGCCTTCTTGATGCGCATACTCTGGGGTCGCTTCTTGCCCAGATCAATTGATTTGAGCCATTCCTCAAACTTTGCCGATATCCGAGCCAGCAATTCTTTGTCCTCGCTCAACAGCCCGTAGGTCAGCCGAATGAGTTTGTCGGTAGGCTCGTTCAGAGGCAGCGCTCCGGTTTCCAGTTTCGAGAAGTGCTCAGGTGTTTTGTTGATGAACGCCGCGAAGTCGGCTGCCTTCTTGCCGACTCGCTTGCGGAGGAATCTTATTTCGTGGCCCGTAAGAACTCCCGGCTTCATGACAATCAACTCTCCGATCACGTTCATCAATTGCTCCGGCGCGGGAATTTCGGCGGATTGCGCTCCGCACTTGCTACACGTCCAATATTTGACTCCGATGAGATATACGTTCGGTAGCCCCGAATCAAGAAAGTGATACGGCCTTGCATTGGTGGCGGTGTTTTGTTTTAGGCTATGGGTGCAATCGTGTGAGTGGTCAGTCATCCGGCCATCTCGTAATCACAGTGAATTTCTTGGCAGTTGGATCCAATGCCAGAACGATTGTGAATTCTCTGTCTTCGATGTCCCGGGTTGCTATTTTGTATTTCCATTGCCAGTTGTCTTCATCGAAGCCGTCTACCTTGCACGAAGTCCACGGCTGTTTCAGGCCGAACAGAACGTCATTCAAGTCTATATGTCGCTCAGGATGATCGAAGCGGGCATGCAGGGAAAGGGGTTGCTCGCGGTAGGAGCCTTCATCACCCAGCGCTTCAAGAATTACCTCCTTGACTTCGGACGGCTTTAAAGGCTTCGGCTTTTTGCCGGAACTTGTCATTATATTAAGTCCTACTTTCCAGCCTTGTCAACCCCAGCTTCCGTCCCAGAATTCGGCCATCAACCCAATCCAGCAGCGCATCGAAAGGCATTGTGAATGTTGCCCTTAGTTCATCCGTCGAGAATATGGAACAAGTATCCTCTTTAGTTTCCAACCTAACCCAGCTCCATTGTTTGGGATTGCTGCCACTCCATTCTTCCGGCAATTTCCCTTCATCAAGAATCCAAGGAGCAAGCGAGAAATCGATCACCAATGAACGGGCGTCTTGAGCAGAAACAGCCCTTTGGTTTGACGCAGTTGTAATCACCTCGCTAAACAATTCGCTTACAGCAGAGGCCACGATACGCGCCGAAAAACCTGACAGGTGTAGCCGGTACGCCACTGCAATTTTATAAATGTCACTCAGACTGTAGAGACCTTTCTTCCCTCGGCCTTTCCCGCCTCGCATTGATGGAAGAAGCCCATACGGATATCTGTTGCTGGCAAAGTTAGCCAGTAACCATTCCGGGATATTCAGCAGGCGGGCAACATCGAATCTCCCGAATACTGCTCCTGAAACCAACATTGGGGTCTCTTTTTTCACTTATAAATAGTATAAGACTCTTAAATAGAAGTCAATGACTTCATTTTAAGCGAAAACGTTTTATTCCCACCCTCGCTTGGTGGAGGCTGATGGTTGTTACTTTGTCGCAGCCATAGGGACCCCTGGCTCCGCTCGGGGCTTCAGAAGGAGCTTCAACCTGCGGCAAGCCTCTCGCAGCTCGGCATCGGTTTTGGCGAAGCAGAAGCGAATCAGGTTCTCGCCACCTGAGCCGTGATAAAACGCGCTGCCGGCCACGGTGGCCACTCCCGTCTGGTGCAGCAGGGCCATGGATTTTTCTTTACTGGTGCAGCCGGGGAGAATGGAGGCATCGGCCAGCACGTAATATGCGCCCTTGGGGACAGAAGGTGTCAAGCCGATCTCCTTGAGCGTGTCGCACAGAAGATCGCGTTTGTGGACGTATTCTTGGGAAATTGCGCGGTAAAAACTTTCCGGCAGCCTGGCGATTCCTTCGGCCACGCCGATCTGCAGCGGCGCCGGCGCGCAGACATACACCAGATCATGAAAGTAGGCCAGGGCCTGGGCCCATTTGCGGTCACAAACGGTATAGCCCACGCGCCAGCCGGTGATGCTAAAAGTTTTTGAATAGCCGGAGATGGTGATGGTCCGCTCGCGCATGCCGGGCAGCGTAGCCGGGCTGATGTGCCGGCCTTCGTAGACAAAGTATTCGTAGATTTCGTCGGTGAAGACAAACAGGTCGTGCCGCTGGGCGAAATCGGCAATCCACTCCAGCTCTTTCCGGTCGAATACTTTGCCGGAGGGATTAGCGGGTGAGTTGATCATGATGCCGCGGGTGCGCGGCGTGGCGGCGCGCTCCAGGTCTTCGGGCGAGAACTTCCAATCCGGCGCGCGCAGGGTTACATACGCGGGCACGGCCGAAGGCGCCAGTAGAACCGGAATGCACGATGACTTCTGTGTCCGGATCGCACTCCATGCCGTTGAAGCGGCGCATCTTTTCGGCGATGGCTTGGCGGATGGGGGCCAGGCCTTCCGCCCGGGTGTAGCTGTTGATGCCGCCGTCGATCGCGCGCTTCGCGCCTTCGCGAACTTCTTCCGGGACCTCGGTATCGCATACGCCCTGGGCCAGGTTGATGCCTTTGACCTTTTCGCATTCAATGGACATCACGCGGATCTCGGATTGCACGGTGCGCGCGGCGCGCTGGCTCAGGGATAGGGACATGCGTGGGGTTCTCCTGTATCGTTCTCAATTATTGTAATGCGGAGCCAGTAACATCGCGCCAAATCAGGATGCCAGCGCCGAAGGCGCGGAATTATGTAGCCCAGCGCGTGAGCGCTGGGTGGATGGCAAGCAAGATGGTGAGCCCCGGAGGGGCGGCATTCTGCTGGTCGAATCTGGAGTCCGCGAAATGATTCAAGGCGAAAGCTGGTTCTCCAGCAACTAAAATCGGGACAATCCCCGCTTGGCAAGCATATCCTACGCAGTATCTCTTTGAGCAATTGAACCTTGCCGCGACTTTGTGTGACTAAGTGGTTGAGAGCAAAAAAAATGCCGCTCGCAATCACAGCACACGGAACGGAAGTTTGGCTAAGCATGGCTGAAGAAACCCGGCCAGTGGACCCGGACCTGGAATGCATGCGGCAGATTGCCGGGGGCAGCCGGGAGGCGTTTGAACTGCTGTTCCGCGCCTGGCAGACCCGCCTGTTTCGCTATCTGCTGCAAATGGTGGGCGACGCCAGTCTGGCCGAAGAGCTGGCCAGTGACACTTTGGTCGCGGCCTGGAAAGCGGCCGGGAGCTTCAAAGGGCAGTCGAAGACATCGACGTGGCTGTTTGCCATCGCCCGCAACAAGGCCCTGAACGAGATGCGCCGCCGG
>WNFI01102547.1_pt1 | contig 10147 bp, 9 predicted proteins | sample 5400471 | NCBI WGS metagenome assembly WNFI01 (sample SAMN13153348, study PRJNA577476) | soil metagenome | isolation source: 100 cm saprolite on Douglas fir-dominated hillslope | place: USA:California | collected 2013-09-17
CCTGCTTGTTTGCAGGCATATCCGGCGGAGGAGAGCATGGAGGCGACGATCTCGCGGATGGCTTCTTCGTCGTCTACTACCAGGATTCGATCGGGCATGAGTGCTCCCCAGAAGTCTATCGGCGATTGTAACGAAATCACGAGATACCGAAAGTAATCAGTCAGGTCCCGAAACTCCATCCGGAAAACACCATGCCGTGATATTCAGGAGCAGGGCATAACCACGTTCTTAGAGCAATTTAATGAGATGAGTTCCTTCTTCGGGTCCATCTTGAATATCGCTGCGCAGCTTGGTCTGGTCAAACCGACAGGGTCGGAGTTCGCCTTGCTGGTTGTACTGGGCGCGTTCTTGCTCGCTCTTCGTACCTTCCGGGAAGGCTATCTCAAGATCTGGACGGTTGGGTGGATCGCTTTTGTAGCTTCGCGCCTGGCCGGGCACGTTTTCCTGGCGCAAATTCCGCGACACTATGTTCCAGTGGCGGAACAAGCGGGGTTCGTCCTCGCGGTCGGATTGTTAGCGGCTGCTGTTTTTGCCTACATTCGCAGCCGGGATCTTTTACTCACGCTGGCGGTAGTCACGCCCATCCTGATCGGATTCGCAGTCGCCCGCCTGCTGTTGTGGCCGGATTCGCTCCCGCTGCGAGTGGCACTGGAGGTCGGATACAGAATCATCCTGCTCAGTGCCTCGATCGCGTTGCTCCGTGCGCGCCGCGGACGGTGGGAACTTGGACCATGGCTGCTGGCGCTGAGCCTGCCTTTTCTGCACTTATCGTGGCTGCCTTTCACTGGCGCAGTTCCGGGTGGCGTTTTTGTATCCGCTGAGATCGTTCTTGGCTTGAGCATGTTGCTGATACTGTTCGACCAGTCGCGTGCCCGCAACCAAAGACTGGCAGTTATGCAGGCTGTGACTGCGGGCGTGGTCAGCGCGCAACAGTACGGCAATATGGTTCAGACCGCCTTGCAGGAACTACAGCGACTGACCAGGACCAGGGCCGGGTGGTTCCGCTTGCTTGAGGGCGGACACATGGTGGCGACTCACGCGGTGGGTGTTTCGCCGGATTTCCTGCGCGATGTCAGCTTCGTGGAAGTTACAGAAGATCTCACGAAAATGCTGGAGCTGGCGCGGCCCCGCGTAGCGCGAGCAGAGTCGGCCAGTCCGGAGAGCCCGGAGCGACTGAAGGTAGAGAAGGTTCGTCAGGTTGTGATGCTGCCCGTGGTGGGCAAGAAGTCGCCGGTTGGATTGCTGCTGCTGGGCGGTTCGCGAAACATTCAATGGACGCCGGAAGAGTTGGAGTTCCTGCAGAGCTGCGCGCGACAGGTCGCAATCGCGGTGGAAAACTTCAGGCTGCTGGAGCAAGTACTGCGCTCGCAGCGCCAGTGGATGAACACATTCGATTCCATCCACGACATCATCCTGGCGCACGACGCGAGCTACCACATCGTCAAGGCAAACCAGGTTCTGCTCGAGCATGTCGGACAATCGGCTGCCGACGTGATCGGCAGCACTTGCGACTCGATTCTGCCCCACACCTTCGGGGAATGGACCGGCTGTCCCTATTGCTCAATGGGCGGAGACGAGGAGTTCATCGAAGGAGCGGATCCTTGCTTCGGCGGATTCTCCGTGGTTTCCACGTCGTCGTACTCGGAGCAGGGAAGCCAGCAAAACGGAATCATTCACGTTGTCCGCGACATCACCGACCGCCGTTCGGCAGAAGAGAAGTACAGATTGCTGTTTGAGCAGGTGCAGGAGGGCGTGTACGTGGCCGCCCCAAGCGGACGCCTTCTCGACTGCAATGATGCCTTCGTCCACATGCTTGGATACGCCCGGCGCGAAGAACTGCTGGTGCTGAATCTCGATTCTGACATCTGCGTAGATCCCAATCAGCGCGCGGCATTCCGGGACGAAATCGGAGCCCACAACTACGTACGCAACTTCGAAGTGACGCTGCGGCGGAAGGATGGAAGCCTGCTGCTGGCGGCCGAGAGCAGTTTTGCCACGCGCGACGCGACCGGAAACATCGAGCGCTATCAGGGCTTTGTGCTCGACATGACGGAGAAGCGCCGCGCCGAAGACGAAATGCGGCGGCGCAACCGCGAACTCAACGCGCTGAACGCCATGGCGGTGGTGGCGACGCAATCGTTTGACCTGGACGAAATTCTAAATCTCACGTTGCGGCAAGTCGTGTCATTATTCGGTGCGGAGAGTGGATCGGTCTACCTTTCCGATTCCGACGCTCCTACCTACCGGCGGCGGGCAGCGTGGGGACCGCGCAGCCGCGACAAGGGCCGCCCGGCAGAGATCTCGTTTCCCGAAGGCTTTGGCGATCTGGTAATGCGGTCGCGAACCGAGGTGATCACCGGCGAATATTTGCCGCACTTGCCACCGCGCATCGCAGAATTTATTCGCTCCGACGCGGATCGTTCCTGGATATGGGTGCTGTTCTGGGGCAAGGATAGTCCCACCGGAATCATGGGACTTTGCAGCCACGTTGGCTACGAGTATTCGAGCAATGAAGAGAACCTTCTGGTCGCGATCAGCCGCCAACTGGCAACGACGATCGAGAAAGTGCGCCTGTACGAAGAGACGTGCCGCGCCTACGAAGATCTGCGGCAGACCCAGGAGCAACTGCTGCAGAGCGAAAAGATGTCTGCCGTCGGACAGCTGATCGCCGGAGTGGCGCACGAGCTGAACAATCCGCTGACCGCCATCCTGGGATACGCCCAGTTGCTCGAGAGTGAAGGACTGAATGACCGGGCCAACGATTATGTTGCCAAGCTGTTCAAGCAAGCCCAGCGCACTCATCGCGTAGTGCAAAACCTGCTCTCTTTTGCGCGCCAACGCAAGCCGCAGCGGGATGAAGTCGACATCCGCAAGGTGCTCGACGAAACTCTGGCGTTGCGGGACTACGACCTCAAGATCAACAACATTCGCGTGGAGAAGGATGTGCCTGCGGACACGACGTCGGTCGTGGCCGATCCGCACCAGGTTGAACAAGTATTTCTGAACATCATCAACAATTCAGTGGACGCCATCCTCGAAAGCGGGCGGCCGGGAAAACTGAAGATCCGCGTGTACCGCGAGAACGGTCACGTCTGCGCTCGCTTCGCCGATGACGGCCCGGGCCTCAAAGATCCAAAGCGGATATTCGATCCGTTCTACACCACGAAGAGCGTAGGAAAGGGTACGGGGCTTGGCTTGAGCATCTGTTACGGTATCGTGAAGGAACACGGCGGTGACATCACGGCTCACAACGGGACCGAAGGCGGGGCGGTGATCGAAGTGCGCCTTCCGGCCGCAGCACACGGGAGCGCCAAGCCGGAGCCTGCAGCTGTAACTCCCCGGCCCCGCGAAGAAGTGATTGGCGGACGGGTCCTGCTGGTGGAAGAAGAGGAAGCTGTGCTCGAGTTCGAACGCGACGTTCTGGCAGGCGCGGGGGCGAGCGTAGTGACCGCGAAAAAGAGCGACGACGTGAAGACGCGGCTGCTCTCGGAACACTTCGACGGACTCATCATGAACGGAAAAACGCCGGGCGACTGGAACGCGAAAGAGGCCTATGCCTGGCTCAAAGAGCACGCCCCCGGGATGGAGACGCACGTCTTGTTTACTTTCTCCAATGGACTTGAACAGGGCGACACGCGAGCCTTCCTGCAGGAAAATAAAGTCCCCTACCTGGTCAAACCTTTCGAAGTCGCAGACCTGATTTCCCAGGCACGCCGCCTGTTGCAGAAAGCCCACGCAGCGACAGCATCCGGAAACTAAACTCAGCACTCAGCATTAAATCATTTTACTTTCTGCGCTTCCGTACGACCTCGCAGCTTCGGGGCTGAATGCTAAATGCTGAGAGCTGAGAGCTAAGACTTATTCCCTACAGCTTCGTTCGAAGAATTTTCAGCAGGCGCCGGATAGCAGTCTCGTTGCGGCGGTACCAACGCCATTGACCTTGCTTGACGGCCTCAACCAACCCAGCTTCCGTCAGAATGGACATGTGATGTGAAATCGTCGGCTGCGAGAGCCGGACGCGCTCTTCGACATCCCCGGCACAAAGTCCCACGCGTTTTCCAATGGAGCACGCGCCGCGTTCCTTCAAAGCTTCCAGAATGCGACGCCGGGTTGGATCGGCGATGGCGTGGAGGGTCCGGTCGAGAGAGGGCTCTGGGGTCGGCGTAGACATGAATAGATTAGGAATAGCTGGAGAATTGACGGGTGTCAATATAAGAAATCAGAAATCGAAGATGCTCGACAACTCAGCACCGGCCAGAAATGCTTACTTCTTCAAAATCGGATTGTAACCGTCGCTGATGAGCCGGGCGCGCATGGCTTCCGCATCCTTGATGTCGGAAAAAGGCCCGACCTGAACGTGGAAGAACTTATCTGTGCTGGCTGTGCTGGCCGAAGCGGGATACTGTTTTTTCTTTAACGCGTCCACCAGGGACTCGGCATCCTCTTGTTTGCTGACGGCAGCGACCTGCACAGAATAGCCCCCGGTAGGCAGAGTCGTCGTGGGGTCGGGCGTATTCGTTGCTGCAGATGCGGATTGGTCGGTGGCTGGAGCATTGGCCGGCGCGTCTGCTTTGGAAACCGATTTGGCATCATTCGCCGCAGGTGTCAGCTCCCCGTTGGCGTCCTTCTGCTCGACCGCTTTGTAAAACGTCATGGCAGGCGCGGACGCAGCTCCGGCTGGTTTCGTGACACCGGGGGTAATTTGCGGTGACGCGGCGGCGTTGGCCGTAGTGATGCCCGGCTCGGCCTTGCGTCCGAGCGAGTAGCCCAGCGCGAAGAAGAGCGCGCAGATCGCAACCAGTCCGAAGAAAAGGACCAGCAGCTTGGTGGTGCCTAAAGTGATTTCAGTGTCTTGGGATGAAGAAGCCATAATTCAACTCCGCTCAAACGAGTCGCGAATTTCCATTCAAACTGATTTCGAATTTTCCATCTATCTCCGTACCCTTGCAAATTAAACTCTAGATCTTGCTTTGAAAGGGCGCGGCTTCAGTCGCGCCGTAAGTGGCCCAAGAATTAACCCGGCTTTAGCCGCTGAGGACGTCACACCCGGCCGTCAAGTCCACAGATTTGCGCACTCTTGGCCGGTGCCCCCTCTGGCTTGCCCAAAAGTTTCTGAAGTCCAGAAAAGAAGTCGACGGGAACCGGGAACACCACGGTCGTATTCTTTTCCACGCCGATCTCAGTCAGAGTTTGTAAATAACGAAGCTGGACGCTGACCGGCTCGGTAGCCAGCAGATGCGCCGCATCGACCAGGCGCTGGGCCGCGCTGAACTCGCCTTCCGCGTGAATGATCTTCGACCGCTTTTCGCGCTCCGCCTCTGCCTGCTTGGCCATGGCGCGCAGCATGGACTCCGGCATGTCCACCTGTTTCACTTCCACGTTGGTCACTTTCACTCCCCATGGCGAGGTGTGCTGGTCAAGAATGCTTTGCAGCCGCAGGTTGATTTTTTCCCGATGCGCGAGAAGCTCGTCGAGTTCCTGCTCACCCAGCACACTGCGCAGCGTCGTCTGCGCGAACTGCGAAGTCTGGTAGACGTAATTGGACACCTCAACTACGGCCTTGCTTGGATCGATCACGCGCAGAAAAATGACTGCGTTAACCTTCAACGTGACGTTGTCGCGAGTAATGATGTCCTGCGGCGGGACTTCCAGCGCCTCCTGGCGCAGAGAGACGCGCGATGTCCTGCGGCGGGACCTCCAGCGCCTCCTGGCGCAAAGAGACGCGGACAATGCGATCGATGGGAGTGAAGACCAGAATTACGCCGGGCCCTTTGGCGGACGACAATAGCCGTCCCAGGCGAAAGATAACACCGCGCTCATACTCGGCCAGGATCTTGATGGAACTGAACACGTAAATGACAAGAATAATGGCGACGATGGTACCGAAGCCGAAACCGATTTCCATGATGCCTCCGCGCCGTTGGAGTCAAAGACACCAGCGACGTTCCTACCGCGGATTGTATAGCAGAGCGGCGAGGACGGCGCGCAATTCCGCCAGCAGGGTAGTTTCCTGATTAACCAATCAAGCGGTTGTCATCCTGAGCAAAGCGAAGGATCCCTACCCTCCCCATCGCTGCACAGGCGAGCGCAGAGATCCTTCGGACCGCAAAAAACGCGGACCTCAGGATGACAACTAAAAGAGGAGACAGCTGCCAGCGCACTCTAGACCGTAGCTTCAGCCGGCCGTGGCGGCTGGACCGCCGGCAGGGGTTCCACTTGAAGCAGCAATCCGTCCACTCGCCGCACGATCACGGGCTGCCCCGCCGGGATCTCGGAGGAAGAGACGGCATCCCAAAGTTCGCCATGGACGAAAACTTTTCCCTGAGGTGATAGCCCGGTGCGCGCGACCCCGGTTTCCCCGATCAAGCCCTGCACGCCAGTCACGATTTTGTTTCTCCGTGCCTTTAGCGCAATGGTCATCAGGAACGCCGTGATGAATCCCAGTGGAATGCTGACGCCGAGCGCGGTCAACAAGTGAACTCGCATCTCGGGAATCGGGGAATCGACCAGCAACAAGCCTCCAAGCGTGAGCAGCACAATCCCGCCGATCGTCAGGACTCCGTGGGTAGCGAACTTTGCTTCGGCGGCAAACAGGGCAAACGCTCCTACAATCAGGCCCAGCGCCGCGAAGCGAGTGGGAAGAAGGTTAAGCGCGAACACCGCCAGCAGAATAAAGACGACACCAACCGTGCCCGGCACCACCGCTCCGGGATGGTTGAACTCAACGTACAACGACAACGCGCCGACCGCCAGCAGAAGGAAGGCGATGTTCGGGTCCATCATGTAATCGAGAATTTGCTCTTTCAGCGTCATCTGGAACTGAATCACGGACTGGCCACTCACCTTCAAGGATGCCGTTTCACCGCTGAAGCGTTTGAAACTCTTGCCTTCCATCTGATGGAAAAGATCCTGCTCGCTCGAAGCAACGTAATCGATCAGATGCTGCGAAAGAGCTTCCTGTTCGGTGAACGACTTCGAGCCGCGCACGGCGCTTTCGGCGACATCGACGTTGCGTCCGCGCTTCGCCGCGACCGATCGCATCAGCGCTGCAGCGTCGTTCTCCATCTTTTCCTTCATCACGTCATCCATCTTGCCGCCGCCCAGAGTGACAGGATGTGCCGCGCCCGCATTTGTTCCCGGAGTCATGGCCGCAACATCCGCCGATTCGAGGATGAAGAATCCGAGTATTGATCTCGATCAATAAGGCCTGATCGTTGCGGCGATGGGCCTCGTCGATGGCGCGTCCGATGTATTCCTCGGTAATGGGCTGGATGGTGTCGTTGATCACCACCTTGAGCACCTCTGCCGGGGCGGCAGAGCAGAGAAGCACAAGTACAGTCAGACGAACAAAGAATACGCGAAGAGTCATGGCATTTTTCATGTGAGTCGAAATCGGCGGCCAGAGCAGCGGCGTGTTCCTCTTAACGATATTGTTATCCTTAACTAGCCGCGGAAGCAACAAGACTTAGCTGGGAGGGTAATATCATTCCCTCGTTCCGCAACTTCTACGACTTGTCATTCGACCGGAATGGAGGAACCTGCTTTCGAATTGGATAGCGTAAGCCTTCAGCCCCGAGTATATGATCCTCGACAGGCAAGTGGCTGACCCGATCAAGTTGCGGTCCGCCACTTGCCATTTGAAACAAAACATCCTTTTTTACATTGACGCTGCATCGCATCGGGCGGAAAATGCTGCGCAACGCGGGCCATTACCAATCTGAAACTCATAGATATTAGCTTGAAGGAGGCGGACTATGTTTCAAGCTGCCGTAAGTGGGCTCCCTCACCTCGACCTGCCAAAGATCGTTCTGGCAATCGGCAGTCTCGGTACTGCCGCATACGGCGTAGTGGATGTCTCCAAAGGCTTCGGTGGAGGAGTCTCCAATCGCGGTTTTGGCGACATCAAAAAGGTGGTCTCGCAGTTCATTCCCCTGTCTTCAAGTGGCGGATCGGCTCTCTCGCTGACTTCAGTTCTGGCGACACTGCGAGCCAACTGGCTCAACGGGATGGCACTGGGCGACCAGAAGTCAGTAGCGAAGGCGCTGATCAAATTGAATCTCAATACCGCCAGCGCGAGCGCCATGGCTGCGGCTACCGGAGTCGATGCAACCATTCTGAAGACCATCGCGACAAAGCTCCCTGCAGGAACCGATCTCACCAAAGAGGAAACCGACGCATACGGCCGTTTCGACCTCTTGCTTACTGCAGTGCTCGATCAGGGTTATCAGCGGGGAGATCAACGCTACAGAAATAGCGCGAAACTGCTGGCGGTACCGGTTGCGGTCGCCTTAGCGCTGCTGGGAGCCTGGGCCATTTCCACGGACGGTCTCTCATCGCTCGACGCTTGGAGAGCTGTCGCTGGCGGACTTCTGGCGACCCCGCTGGCGCCGATGGCCAAAGACCTGGCCAGCGCGATTCAGGAAGGAACCAAACTGGCGCAGGCGTGGAAGAAGTGACTTATTTCATTGATCTCCGTGCGGACTCCGCCGGCGGCAACCCCGTCGCCGATGCCAGCGGTGTGGTGATCCGCAAGGACACGCAACGCGACCCAAGTCCGTCTCGGCCGCTTGATGCGGAATTGGTGCAGGCGGTTCAGGGCCGCGATGTGCTGCTGGGCACGCACGGCTTTCACGTGAATCGAGAGAACGGAATTAGCAACCTTTCCTGCTGGAACCAGTGGCTGCAGCTTGGCAGCAACGGTTTCTTTGTCGGCGTCTTGTGGCCGGGCGACTCCCGCTGGTTGCCCTTCATTGACTATCCCCTCGAGGGCGACGAGGCAATCAAAAGTGGGCGCGTGCTGGCCGACTATCTGGCCAGGAAATTTGCGGGAGTGAACAGTCTTTCGTTTGTCTCACACAGCCTAGGAGCGCGCACGATGCTGGAAGCCATTCGCAACCTCAACCAGCAGGCGTTCAAGTTGAAGACGCTCACAGTAATGGCCGCCGCCATTGACGATACCTGCCTGGTCAACGAGTATCAGGACGCCGCGAAGCAAATGAGCAAGATTTCCATTCTGGCCTCGAGTTGCGATGACGTTCTGAAGTGGGCCTTCCCAGCGGGCAACCTCGCTTCCGGCATTGTGACCCGAGGAGACCCTTACTGGCACGGGGCACTGGGCCGCTACGGACCGTATCCCGCCGACCAACCGGCAAACTTGTGGCAAACGCCTAATCTTCCGGAGTTGTGGGAGTTCGGACATCACAGCTATATCAACTGCAGTGGGGCGCTCGGGCCTCCTCCGTTCCCCGTCCCTTTAACGGTGCCGCCTCAAGGGACGCCCAAACCCTGTACCGCGACGAACTGGCAGCAGGAGTGGGCCGCTGGCTTTGTGTCCACGAGGTTTGCATAGATCGCTTCTTGGCCGATTGCCGGGCCTTTCGCATGTTCTGCGAAAACAGCGGTAATGCGGATCATAGCCAAACCCTCGGGACAACATCGCTCCCCGGGGGAAAAACTGGAGGCATTCTTCCACATGTTCACCTCGCGGCCGATTGGATTTGTGAGTAGCCCGTACAAGGACGCAAGCGAAGTTCCTAAGGGTCTTGGCGCGAAACACGAAGCCGATGGAGTGCTCAAAATCCTGCCCGAATATGAGGCTGGGCTTACTGACATCGAAGGCTTTTCTCATCTCGTCGTCATCTGGGAGTTCGATCGCTCGCCTAAGCTCGAACTGCGTGGGGACGATTTGCTCGGTACGCCGCCCTCCGACAATCGACCGCATGGAGTGTTTGCCACCCGATCTCCGCGGCGTCCAAATCCGATCGGCCTGACCACCGTCGAGCTGCGTCGCCGCGACGGCATCGAGTTGCACGTTCGCGGCGTTGATATGCTGGATGGAACGCCGATTCTCGATATCAAGCCCTACCTGTCCAGCATCCCGCCGGAAAAGCTGCGCCGTGGATGGCTGGCCGAAGCTGAGGCGCGACGGCGATAGCCAACTCAGTGTCGATTTCTCGCCTCTCGCTGTTAATTCCAGCCTCTTCTGTGACTTACGTTGACCAGGAGGGCACTTTCCGGTACTTTATGGATATCGCCAAAATGGGGATCGTGTACCCTGATCACACGGGATTATCGGGCTAATTCTGCATCTTAACCATTGAGGACGATAGCATATTGAAGACGACATGGAGCAGAGATTGATCGTGTC
>WNFI01600291.1_pt1 | contig 10147 bp, 11 predicted proteins | sample 5400471 | NCBI WGS metagenome assembly WNFI01 (sample SAMN13153348, study PRJNA577476) | soil metagenome | isolation source: 100 cm saprolite on Douglas fir-dominated hillslope | place: USA:California | collected 2013-09-17
GGGCGGCACCGGCTACATGTCGTGGGTGCATCTCGACGACGCGGCGAGCGCTACCGTCCTGGCTGTGGAGCAGCACGCGAAGGGCGTGTTCAACATCGTTGACGACGAACCAGCCCCGGCCAGCGAGTGGCTGCCTTACCTGGCCGCGTGCGCAGGGGCGAAGCGGCCGATGCGGGTCCCCAAGTGGCTGGCCCGGCTGCTGGCCGGGGAAGCGGCGGTGATCATGATGACCGAGGGGCGTGGCTTCTCCAACGCCAAGGCCAAGCGGGAGCTCGGCTGGGAGCTCCGCTACCTCTCGTGGCGCCAGGGCTTCAAGGAAGAGCTAGCGTGACCCGGACCGAGGAGTTCGAGCAGCTGCGGCCGCTGCTGTTCGCGATCGCCTACCGGATCCTCGGCAGCGTGGGCGACGCCGAGGACGCGGTCCAGGAAACCTGGCTGCGCTACCAGGCCTCCCCGACACAACCCACCTCGGCCAAGGCCTTCCTCTCGGCCGTGGTCACCCGGACCTCGATCGACGTGCTGCGGTCGGCCCGCGTCCGGCGGGAGGAGTACGCCGGGCCATGGTTCCCCGAGCCGCTGCTCACCGACCCCTACCAGGACCCGGAGCGGTCGGCGGAGCTGGCCGACTCGCTGTCGATGGCGGCCCTGTTGCTGCTCGAGCGGCTCAGCCCGCTCGAGCGGGCGGTCTTCGTGCTGAAGGAGGTATTCGGGTTCGGCTTCCCGGAGATCGCGTCGGCCGTGGCGCGGTCGGAGGCGGCCTGCCGCCAGCTCGCGGTGCGGGCGCGGCGCCACATGGACGCAGGGCGCCCTCGGTTCGAGGCGGACCGCCGGGAGCGGGAGAAACTGGCGGCACGGTTCTTCGATGCGCTCCGGGAAGGCGACGTCGACAGCCTGCGGGAGCTGCTCGCCGCTGACGTTCAGATGGTCGGCGACGGCGGCGGCAAGGCCCCGCAGCTGGCCAGGGCGGTCATGGGGGCCGACAATGCGGCCCGGGTGCTTGCCTCGATCTTCCCCTGGCTCATCCGCATTGACGTGACGGTGGAGCCACACGAGGTGAACGGCCAGCCAGGCGCGATCTTCCGCGATCGGGACAACAAGGTGCTCTTTACCTTGGCGCTTGACGTACTCGACGGGCGGATCCAGACGATCCGCTCGGTGATCAACCCCGATAAGCTCAGGCACGTGGGTCCGGTGGCGGACGCCTGGGCGGTCGCCCGCGAGGTGAACCAGGCTCGCCGGCCCACTGATTCACCGGAAGAGCCGACTGCGATCGCGACGCCCTACGGACCCAGGTAGGCCGATGTTGCGGGTCCGCCGTCCGACCTCAACCGGATCCGGGCGATCTATCGTTAGGGTCCGTCGCGCTTGCCGCTATCACAGGCCGAGGTAGATCCTGACTGCCTGCTCCAGGCTGGCAATCTCCGTGGCCGCCAAGCGGCCCCGTCGGCGGTGGAACCTCGGCTTAGGGATGGAGTGCAGGTCGGTTGCGCTTGCGTAGCTCTCGTAATACTCGGTCAGGCCAGCCTCGCCGCCTAACGGTATATGCGTGTACCGCGGCCCGGCGGTCCCGGTCACTAGGACGGCTGTCACCGCTCCCAGCCGGCCGATCATCGGATTGACCGTCATGATCACAAACGGATGGGCGCCGGCTCCGCGGATGTGGGCGTCCCACACCTCACCTCGCAGCAGATCCACCGCTACTGCTCTGGCCAAAGCGCGGCCGTGACCTCCGAGACAGGGGCCGGTCGGCCGCTGTAGAACTCATCGTATGAGGCGGCCATCGCCAGCTCCCTGGCTTGCCTGTGAACTAGGCGCAGACCCTCCCGCACCAGCTCGGACAAGCTCCGCAAACCCAGCACCGCAGCGTCAGCCTCCAGTTCGCGGGCGAAACCGGCGTCGACCCGCGCCTGCATCGTCACCGTCCCACGAGGCTTGGGTTCAGTCATGTCTTCATTTTGTCATACACGGCAGGGCCGGGGCGCGGGTGTCGGATTAAGTTCCGGTGAAGGTGTCGATGTTCTCGATCTTCCACCTGCCGTGCTGGTTCACTGCCGTGACCGCGAACATTGCGCCGCCGTAGCTGGCCGCGCCGGTGCCGGCCCGGGTGTCCTGCTGATTGGCGAAGACCAGCACCCTGGCGCGCCCGCCCGTCAGGAGTTCCACACCGATGCTTGTGACCTTGGTCGTGACGACGAGCTTCTGCTTCGGGGCCTGCTGCTCGACCAGCGCGAACAACCGGTCATACTGACGGATCGCCGCACCCGTCAGCAGTCGCTGCGCGCTCGCCCTGGTCCGCGCGGTATCGGCGTAGTTGTACGAGAAAATCGTCTCGACCGCGCTCGTAATCTCTCGGTTCACAGTCCTGGTGGTAGCCCGGTCCACCAGTGCGACGTTAGCGTCGGCCGCGGCGGCACGCAGGTCGTGCGCCGAGACGACGGCCCAGATCCCGAAGCTGCCGAGGAGCACAGTCGCCGCGCCAAGCAGGGCCGCCACTGCCACGCGCCGCCGCGAGCCCGCCTCAGCGCCCGGGCTGGCCTCGGCGTCCGGGCTGGCCTCAGCGTCCGGGCTGGCTTCAGCGCCCGGGCTGGCCTCAGCATCCGGGCTGGCCTGAGCGCCCCGGCTGGCCTCAGCGCCCGGGCTGGCCTCAGCGTCGGGGCTAGCCTGCGGAGCCGGGGCGTCCTCGTCGTCGCCAGGCGTGACTGGCAGGTCGGACTCCGCCGGCACGGTTGCCGGGGTCCAGCGTCGGGCGGGGGGCATGGGGTCTCCTCTCCGCTCAGCCGCCGGGTGTCTGGCCTGGCGCGGCCGCGCTCACCGGCACCTGACCGAGCGCGCTGAGCTTCCAACCCGCCGGCGTGCGGTTCAGCTCGCCGGCCAGGCGGCTCTGCTTGATAACCGGGGTCCCGGTCACCGGGACCACAGTGATCTGCAGGGCCACCATGATGCGGGCCGTCCCAGTGTTGACGTTCAGGCTGGTCAGAGCGGCATCGAGGATCTTCGCAGTGGTCACGGCGCGCGCTTGCCTGACCTGCTGCTCGAAGGCAGTCCGCCCGGCCACGACCTGGCTATGCAGCGCTCCGGTCGATGACTGAGCCCACAGGCTCAGGCCCTGGCCGACCCGCCGGTAGTCAAGGGTGTTGAAGTTCAGCACGGCCTGCTCGCCTGCCCGCAGCGCCTCGTCCCTGAGCGGCGCGCCAGCTGAGGCACGCGGGGCGCTCAGCCAGGCCCAGCCGGAGAAGGCAGCGAACACGACCGCTGCGGCAAGAAGCGCCCACGCCGCGGCGATGAGCGGGTCCCTCGTCCAGCGAGGCCGCCCTGGCCTGCCGGTCATCGGCATCACCTCCTGTCCGGCGTCTAGCGGCTCCTTGACTTTCACGGCGAGACGCCAAGGAGCCTCGCAAGCCCGGGCAGCGCGGCCGGCGGCACGCCTCCGCCCGACGGCGCGTGGGCTGAGCCGCGCACGTCCACGCCGCTGCTGGCAGGCAGCGAACACCGGGCGGCGGTGTTCAGCGTACCCGGGGAGACGTCCAGGCCGTTACGGTACGTAGTGCCGCTATAGCCCGCGATGCAGGGCAGCGGATCGAAGAAGGTCAGCGCCACGCCGAACCTCGCCCCGTGGCTGTTGATCACCGTCGAGCCGATCGCGATGTCCGCCGGCAGGACCGACAGCAATTCTTGGAGGGCCCTTCCTCTGGTCAGCGTCACGTCCGAGGTGGTCAGCAGGTTGGCGATCAGGATCCCCAGGTTGGTGCTTGTGCCGGCGAGCAAATCGGCCACTTGGCCGGCGGCCTGCGAGCCGTCGACAAAGAGCTGGCGGATGCTGCCGTCTGAGCTCCTCAGCTGGCGCGCGAGCAGCAGGGCGTTGGCACCGAAGGCGTTCAGGGCGCTGGACTCGGCGATCTGGGTCTGCAGGACTGTGCTGCCGTCCCTGATCAGCGTGGCCGTCTGCGGGAGCGTCGCGTAGGCGCCGCGGACAAGGGAGCTGTTCCCGTCGATGATGGCCTGCAGGTTGCCGCCTTGCCCGCCGAAGCCGGTCGCTAGCTCGCTGGTCAGGCTACGCAGCGACCCGAGCGGCAGCGACGTTGCCAGTGTGTTGATGCTGGTCAGCAAGCTGGTCACAGGCAGCGGCAGCTGGGTGTTACGCATGGGGATCACGCTGCCATCGGCCAGGTAAGGCCCGCCTGAGCCGTCGGGGCGCAGGTCCACGTACTGCTCCCCCACTGCTGACAGATCCGCTACGGCAGCGTGCAGCCTCGTCGGGATCGGCGGAGCCGAGGCGCTGATATTGAGGTCCACCTGGATGCCCCGGCTGGTCAGGCGCATTGCCCCAACCCGCCCGACGGATACCCCGCGATAGGTCACGTCCGCGTTCGGGTAGATCCCGCCGCCATTCGCGAGATCAAGACGGACGACGTAGTAGCCGCGTGACCCGAACAAGTGGCCCAGGTTGGCGTAGTGGAACGCGGTATAGGCGAGGACAAGGACGCTCACCAGCGCGAAGGCGGTCAGCTTGAGTTTCGTGGCCCGGGTCAGCATTCAGTGCCGCCTCTTCCGGTGCGAGCGCGGCGGCTTGATCGGCGGGATGACCGTGGTGCCCCTGGCCGCCTGTAGCTTCAGGTAGGTGTTCATGTAGTCGCCTTTGACCGCCTTGAGCACCTGGTTGGTGAACGGGTAGGTCAGCAGGACCTGGAGCGCCAGCGGCAGGTTCTGCCCGGCGTCGGCCAGCCGGCGCAACGTCGGAGCGAGCGCGCGGAGATCGGCGACCACGCTGGCCTGGCTGGCGTGGATGGTGCTGACCGCCACCCCGGACAGCTGGTGCAGCGACGTGAGCATGGTGACGAGCTGCGCGCGCTGTTCGGCCAGCACCTGCAACCCGGGCGTGAGGTTATCGAGAACGTGGCCGATCTGGCGGTCTCTCGTGGCGAGGGTGGCCGATAGGCTGTTCAGGCCGTCGAGCGCGGTCTTGATCGACTGCCGGTGCACGTACAGGTTGCCGAGCACGGTATGCATCCGCACGAGCAGCGAGCGGATCTGCGGCTCGTTGCCGGCCATGGCCGCGTCCAGCTGGGTCACGATCACGTGCAGCTGGCTGATGCCGCCCCCGTTGAGCAGCAGCGACAGCGCTCCGAGCACTTCCTCGACAGTCGCGTTGCTGGTGGTACGTGACAGCGGGATCACGGCGCGGTCGGACAGCCGGCCGGCTGGCGGCGTGCCGGGTGGTGCGGACAGCGCGATGTACTGCTCGCCGAGCAGGCTGGTCTGGGCGACCTGCGCGATCGCGTTGCCCGGCAGGTGCACGCTTCCGTTCACGATCATGGTGACGTGCGCGATCCAGCTTCCGCGCGGCAGGTAGATCCTGGTTACCCGGCCGACCGCGACGTTGTTGACCATGACAGCGGACTGCGGAACCAGGTCGCCGACATCGGAGAACTCGGCGGTCACCTGGAAGGGATGACTGCCCAGCTTGGCGCCTCCTGGCAGCGGGACGCTGTAGATGCCGTTGAAGCCGCTGGAACTGCAGCCTGCCAGCGCCGCGACGGCCAGCCCGGCCGCTGCGGCCAGCGCTCCCGCCCGGGCCAGGCCGCCCCGCCTCATCGCCCGCCTCCCAGCAGCGCCTGCGGCGTGCCGTACACCGTTCCGGCGCTGGGCAGCGGCAAAGGTGGCAGGGAACCGATGAGGGACGGCGGTACAGGAACCGAACCCAGCGGGGCAATCGCTCCGGACGGCCGCGTGTCGGCCGTGGTGAACGCCCCCCGCGGGGTGTTGCCCCTGATCAGCTCGCCGAGGTAACCCCGGCCTACCAGCGTATGGGTGGTGGCGTCGTAAGCGTGGACTAGGTTGCCCGCCGCCAGCGGGGCGACGTCCAGTGCCTCGGCGAGGGACGTTCGCTCACGCACCAGGAGCGAAGTGATCGAAGCCAGCTTGCTGACGTTGGACGCGATCAGCGCCCGGTTGCCGCCGATGAAGCCCTTGACCCGGTTCAGCGCCACGGCGAGCTCGCTAATCGCGGCTGCCAGGTCGCGGCGGTCGCTGGCGAGGAACGCCGACACCTGGGCGAGTTGGTCTTCGGCTAGTCGCACCTGGCCGTTGTTGTCCTTGAGCATGGTGGTGAACCGCTGGAGATAGGCCACTGTCGCGAAGAGGTTGCCTGACGAGTTGCCCAGCGTCTTCGACAGCCCGCCGAACTCGGTGATCATCTGCCGCAGGTAGGCGCCGTTGCCTGCCAGGTTGGCCGCTCCGGTCTTGATCAGGGCGCTCAGCGCACCGTGCTTGTTGGCACCGTTCGGGCCGAGCGTGTCCGCCAGCTTCGCCAGGCTGGCATACACCTGGTCGACCTCCACCGGCACGGCGGTCCTGGCGAGAGGTATGACCGCACCATCGGCGACCTGGGGTCCGGTCGTGTAGGCCGGGGTGAGCTGGATGTAGCGGTCCGCGACGACGCTCGGCGCGATCACCACGGCGCTGACCCGGGCCGGCACTGCGATGCCATGGCCGAGCGTCATCGTGACTTTGATCCGTGAGCCCTCGGGCTGGACCGAGTCCACCGTGCCGACCGGCACTCCGAGCACGCGCACGGTCGAACCCGGGTAGACGCCGATCGACTCGGCGAAGTAGGCGGTGACCTGCTTGCCGTGGTTGATGACGTGGTAGACGAGCACGCCGCCGGCCACCAGCGCTCCGGCCAGCACCGCTGCGGCGATTCCGAACAGCCAGCGGTCCCGCCTCGTCCGCATCAGCCTGCCGAGCGCGGCCCGGACCACCGCGCTGCTGGTCATGGTCATCGGCATGTGCCTCAACCCGCCGATCTCGGGGGCATGCAGCCGCGTTGCGGGGTGCTGCCTGGCGCGTAGGACCTGGGGACAAGCCCGCACAGGTAGACGTCGAACCAGCGGCCGTTGCCGAGCGTGTTCCCGAGCAGCCGGTAGTACGGCCCGGCCAGCGCCAGGGCGCGGGCCAGGCTCGCCTGGTCGTCCTGCAGGATGGCGGTCACCTGGTTGAGCGCCTGGAGCGCGGGACCGAGCTGGGCCTGGTTGTCGTTGACCAGGCCGGTCAGCTGGATGGCGAGCGCCTGGGTGCTGACCAGCAACGCGTGGATGGCCGCTTGCCGCTGCTGCAACTCGGCCAGCAGGAGATTTCCGTCGCCCAGCAGTGCCTGGAACCTGGCGTCCTCGCGCGCCAGCGTGCCCGTGACCTTCCTGGCCCCGGCGAGCAGGCCGGTCACCGCCGAATCCCGCGATGCGACCGATGATGAGAGCGCTGCCAGGCCCCGCAGGGCGCTGCGCACGTATGGCGGCGTGCTCGCGAAGGCGGCGGCCAGCGTCTGCAGGCTCTGCGCCAGCTGCGCGGCGTTGATCTTGCTGATCTGCTGGCTTACTCCGCCGAAGGCCTGGGTCACGTCGTAGGGCGATGTCGTCCTGGACAGCGGGATCGGCGTGCCGGGATCCTGCGGAGCGCTGCCCAGCGGGTCGAGCGCCAGGTATTTGTCGCCGAGCAGCGTCTTGATCGCGATCGACGCGGTGGACCTGTTGCCGACCCACTCGTTGCGCACCCGGAACGTTACCGCCACCTTGTTGCCGGCCAGCGTCACGCCGGTGACCTGGCCGACGGTGACTCCGGCGATCCGAACTTCGTTGCCTGGCTGCAGGCCGGCGGCCTCGGCGAAGTACGCGGTGAAGCCGGTACCGCCGCCGATGATCGGCAGGTTGCCGGAGAAGTAGGCAAGCAAGACGATGGCTGCGAGGATGGCGAGCCCCGCGACCGCGACTGCGATCGGATTGCGCTCCCTGATCGGCGTGATGCTGATGCGTCTCATGACATGCACCTTGCGGCCGTCACCGGGACACCCTTGCTGGTCGTGCGGTGCGGCCCGGTGTGCACGCCCGTCACCGTGGCGTTGCAGAGGAAGAAGTTGAGCCACGACCCGTACGACGCCAGCCTGGCGATGTCCGCCATCTTGACCGGCAGGTCCCGCAGGAACGTGTTGACCGTCGGCGAGCTGGCCGCGAGGTTCGAGGCGAGCCGCCGGAGCTGGCCGATGTCGGACTGCAGCGGTGCCCGGCCCACCTGGAGCAGCCCGGCAGTGGCGCTCGAGAGACTGGCAATGGCCGATATCGCTGTGCCGATCGGCTGCCGGTCGGCGGCCAGCCCGGACACGAGTTCCTGGAGTGCAGTTACGAGATTGGCGAGCGCGCTGCCGCGCGAGGAGATGGTGTGCAGCACCGCGTTGAGGTTGCCGATCACCTGGCCGATGACCTGGTCCTTAGTGGCCAGCGAGGTGGTGAGCGAGCCGACCGTGCCGATGAGCGCGGCGATGTTGGGGCTTTCGCCCTGGAATACCTGGATGATCTCGCTGGCCAGCTTGTTGACGTCGCCGGGCGAGAGGGCGTGGAACAACGGCTGGAAGCCGTTGAACAGCACCGTGAGGTCGAGCGCCGGCGTGGTTCGCGACAGCGGGATCGTTCCGCCGGGCCGGAGCGTGCGGCCGACCGGCCCGGTCCCCTGCCCGAGCTCGATATAGCGCTGGCCGACCAGGTTCAGGTACTTGATCGTCGCCGTGACGCTCGAGGGCAGCGGCCGGCCCTTCTGCAGCGAGAATCCGACCAGCGCGAGGTTGTGGTTGTAGACAGTGATCGAGGTAACCTGGCCGACCCGCACGCCGGCGATGTCGACGTCATTGCCCACTACGAGCCCGGTCACGTTGGAGAACACGGCCTGGTAGCTGACCGTCGCCGGGACCCCGGTCGAGGCGATGCTGATGCCGAGAACCGCGGTGATGATCGCCGTGACGGCGACGAAGATGGCCGACTTGATCAGCGGCCCTGCCATGCCCGCGCGCCTCATGTCAGCATCACCTGATGATCACCCTGGCTCCGCGGAAGAGCGGCGCGATGAGCAGGCTGCCCCAGGCCGGCAGCGAGGACGGCGGCCGCCCGCCGCTTGAGGCTGTCCTCGTCCCGGTCCGAGATGACGGGCTGGCTCCGTCGTTGAGGTGTATGCCAGGGAACGGAACCGGGTAGCAGTGCGGCCCGAGGTTGTCACCGTAGACCGGGGTGTCTTTCGATGGCAGGTACTTGCCAGGCGACGGCACCACGACCACCTGAATATGCAGCCCCGGGTGCCTGGTTCCTGCGCCGAACACCTTATTTACCTGGGGCACGAACTCCGCCAGGCTGCGCAGGGTGCAGGGGAATTCGGGCGCGTAGCTGGCCAGGATCCGCAGCGTGGGAAGGCTGTCGGCGGACAGCCTGATCATGTTGCCGGAGTTCGCATCGAGGAACGTGCGCAGGTCGTCCGAGGCGGTGGTCAGGTTCGCGAGCAGCGCGGCGTAGTCGGCGCGCTGGGTGGCGATCGTCCGGCCGGTCACGCTGAAGTCGTTCAGCGCCGCCAGGATCGCGGGCACAGCCTGGGTATAGGTCCTGGTCAGGCCGACGAGCAGCCTGATGTCATCGTCGAGCGCGGGCAGCAGCGGGGTCATCTGCCGCAGGTAGGCATTGAGGGTGACCAGCGTCTGGCCGAGGTTCTTGCCCCGCCCGCTGAGCCCCTGCGCGATCGCGGTCAGGGTCATCGAGAGCTTGTCCGGCTGGACAGCCGTCAGCATCGGCAGCAAGTTGTTCAGCACGCGCTGGAGTTCGAGCGCGTCACCGGACCGGTTCTGCCGGATGACGCTGCCGTCCGCCAGAGTCCTGGCGGCGGGCCTGCCGGGCAGGACGAGGTCGACGTACCGCTCGCCGAACAGCGTGGTGGGCAGCATCATGGCGGAGACGTTGGCGGGCAGCCTGGACAGGTCGCCCGGCTGGATGGCGAGCAGCAGCCGGGCGCCGCTGCCGTTCGCGCTCACCTGCCTGACCTCGCCGACCTGCACCCCCCGCACCATCACCTGCGCGCCGGGGTGCATCTCGTTGCCGACGTTGGTCGTGTAGAGCGTCACCATCGCCGCGGGGGTGAACTTCTTCTGGTACAGCGCGACGGACAGCCACGCCAGCAGGGCCATGACGACCAGGAAGACGACGCCGACCAACCTGCGGCGCGCGCTGGAGTCGCCCGGCACCGAACTCATCCGGCCACCCGCACGGTTGTCGTCGCTCCCCAGATGGCCAGGCTCAGGAAGAAGTCGATGATGTTGATCATGACAATGGCGGTTCGCACCGCG
>WNFI01683155.1_pt1 | contig 10147 bp, 11 predicted proteins | sample 5400471 | NCBI WGS metagenome assembly WNFI01 (sample SAMN13153348, study PRJNA577476) | soil metagenome | isolation source: 100 cm saprolite on Douglas fir-dominated hillslope | place: USA:California | collected 2013-09-17
CAGCATGCACGCACAAACAACCAAAAAAGAAACTTTTGTTCGTTGTCACAGTCGGTGTCTTTCCACCATCGAAGAAATGATGGTAACGCAGGGATCCCCCGGTCCTTGTAGGGAAATCATCAGGGGGGTCTCTATATTACGGGATAAAAAGGAAACTCGGGACGCCATTACAGTCAGTTACTGCAGTTGCGATTACATACCTTGTCATGGGCAGATCGTGTGAAATGGGGAGCAGAGTTTTGATTTTGATATGGAGTAATCATAACCCCCCTGTAACGTAAAGACCCATATAAGATCGACGGACGGGCGAATTCGGGGTCACAATCACGATTAGGCAAAAAAGTGCGAATTCTGTCTATGCCAATCAAATAGAAGGCTACTCCCAACAAATCGGAAAGGGCTGGGTGTCCCGTTGCGTCCGCTCCTATTTAGGGTAGTCGGAAGATGCCACTAAGAGGCCACCTATCAGTATCGGAAGTGTTATCGTTGATTAGGTTATCGCGATGGTATTGCCAGTCACCCTATTCCCACTAGTGACACGTTTTGCAGGAAGAAAGATGTCAGGGAACTCTTTATATTTGAATGACACCTAGTGAGACAAAGTTCATTTATGATTACCTAGTTGTGCCACACACATAGAGGGGTCGCTTGGCGAGAGTTGACAGCTTAAGACAGGTGACACGAGGTAAGAGATGGTGACGGCAATATTAAAATCATCTCGGTTCCCCAGTATCAAAACGCTGCGTTACAGCCTCGAACAGCCCATAAAACCCAAGCTTGATTTCATATTTTTTCTTTACGGCAGCAGGCTTGCACCAATCAGGAACGCATCAATTTTGGAGCGCCAATCGTCAAGTCTTTTGTCATTCGTTCCTCCAAATCGCGGCTGCCACCCAGCATCATTTGGGTCATCTAGGATTCACACGTGGGGGGGTTCTGATAGAGATGAGACATGGCTTCCCATACAGACTATACAGATACATGTAAGTCGTCAATAAGCGTGGAAATAGAGCGGTCGTAGATGGGATATAGGGTACCAAACAGTGTCTGTAATGGATATACTCGGTGAGCTCAGATGAGAAAATGATGCACGAAACTTAATAAGATACAATCACGATGAGAATGTAACCCCACTACGGGAACCAAAGTGCGCCTGCTGCCCTTATCATCACTGACCACTACGATAGTCTCCCTCGGGCACCGCCACTGCTCCTACCCACACTTCCATTCAATCTCCCGTCCTCTCCAGCCACACCTAGCTGCGACCGGGCATCCGAGTAGACAGACAATGACGATCCACTCCCCACCGTACCGCTCAGCGGTCGAGTGCTGTCGTCTGGCCGCAGTACTCCAGGAGCGGACAACACCGAAGATTTATTGCTGTATACCATACTTGCCTGGCGCGAGGCGTGAAAGTCATCAGACGGGTTCAGATGCACCCGCGGCATGCGCTCTCCCACGCCACTCGGTTTCAGCCGAGCCGCTGAACCCGAAGGAGGGGGAGGGGATAAGAGCTCCCCCTGCTCCATTGACTCCTGCGGGCCCAAGATGCCGCCCGTCGTGGGCCCGTCGGAGGCGACGCTATAGAATGTTTGCGAGGACCTGCTCGATGCGCTCATGCTTTTCGCATTTTGGGTGAAGGAAGGGTAGTGCTGCATCGTGGGAAGGGAGGAAGAGCCTGAACTCGTAACAGAGGAGATGCTCCCACGGAAGGCACCTATAAGTGGTATCCCCGATGTTTTTGGGATATGTAGCCAGCTTGTGGGCGATGGTGCTTGTGACTCGGTGCTTGTGACCGTTGGGGACGGACTGCGCTTTGGTGATCCGTCTGGGACTGAATCCTCTGGGAGCGGATCCATCGGCGTACGGGCTATGCGCGTGCGAGCATGGCGGAGAGGGGGCTGAGGCGGTGAAGGAAAGGATAGCGATGGTCCAGACTCCAGATCGGGGGAGCTGGGACGAGCCGAGTACGACCGACCAGTAAATGAGGGCGCAAAGCGCCGCGGGGAGCGTAGGGTGTCGGTGTTAGGGCTGTGCAGTGCGGTCAGTGGAGTGGCAACATCTGATTTCGTCGGGACGAATTTGAAGGGTGAGTATTCTGTGTTGGCGTTTGAGTCTGGTTGGAGGAGTGGTGCGGATGCATCGGCGGAGATAGTTCGGTTGTGGACGTCACGGCGACTATGGTTGACGAGGAACTCTTGGAGGGTATGAGTGGGCGTTTCGAGGCCCGGCGCCGTGCGAACCGCACGAGGATTAGGATGACGGTGGCAACGAAGAGGAAACCACCGATACAACCAACGATGATAATTGCAAGGTTGTTTTTGTTTGGTGACTGTGAAGAGGCTGATGTCGTTGCCCTAGCCTAGCATTTAGGAACGTGGAGTGGTCAAATGACCATCATAGTAAAAAGCTCCGGGAAGTCGACTCACCAAAGGCCCAGTCCCCGAGTCGCTCATCTTGGCTTCTTCGACTATTACGGTTCAGGCAGAGGGGGATCGCCAATGACCGCCCACAGGGAGTGGGGAGAGTGAGAGTAATAACCAAGATGGGCAAACTTGTGTTGACAATTGGCAGAGCGACGTGAAGAATGTAGAGACGGGCAATTGATCCGGGGTAGGAAGTGGGCGTCTGTCACTAGGTTATATTCACACACTCGCAATCTATGAACGTGGCCCAGATGGCAGTGGTATCAGTTATAGGGAAACGTTGTGGTCGTTGTGGTGAGGTGCCTGCTGCGTCGCCCGCACGTGGAAGCGCCCAGGTTGAGTTCATTGCTTGTCCCGTCGTGTGCCAACAATGAGCTCTCTCCACTCTTGCCACTGGGACTGGTGTCGCTTCACAACAGTATTGCACGACGACTTTGTTCAACATGTCATATCAACGCATATAGATAAGGCTGAACCCGTCAAAAAGGCGGATATCAGCCTTATTCGCAAAGTCGAGCAAGGCACGCCAGGCCACAGCGGTGAGTCCACTTTTCAACCTGCTTGTGGCAGATATTTCATAGTCATAGACTCCCTCGTGGGTGGCACCTCGAACGTCACGGTGGAGGCTACGGGGGCCCGAGCTGAAGCACCTCAACTGTCATTTACATCTGGTTCAACCTTTATTCTCCCACTTTCTCAGCAAAAGCAGAACGCAACACCCTCTGATACATTAGGGTCTCTGGCTGGGGTAAGTCATCATGCATGTCTCATTCAACTCTTCCATTATATTATGGTACTTCTAGGGACAGAGTCCGGATGTATCACAGTTCAACCTACACACACAGGCACCATACAAATCCCAAAGTTTTGACTAGCGTAACCACTGTTGGTTCAGATGCCCTCAGTCAGCATCGAAGTCAGTTGCAGTGACCAAGGTTGCGAGCAGTGTAGTTAACTTCGCGATTGTGTCGACGCACGAGACTGCTATGCCTGCGGTTGGCTCATGTCGTATTTCGGATACGTGCTGAATGTGGTGTTGACTGATTTTTTGGGCACACCACAGTTGTGCGACTCGGGCGCTATGTGACCTTCCTGGGGTCCCGCTTACGGCACCCACAAACCCTGTGCCTCTCCAAATAACCTAGTTGCTCTATGTGATTGATGTTCTGATTATGCTGCCGGCGGTGTGCTCAGGGAAGTAGAACTTGACATTCGATGCAAGGAAAGTACCACACCAAATGAAACACAAACTATGGAACTTGATAGGTGACCGGGCGTCAAACCAATACTGTAAAGAATGCGCTTCAGAACACGGCACTGATCTCTTCGTCCTCCAAGTTTCCGGATTTCACCCATTTGAGTTCTAGTCTTTGGGGTGTCTCACAGCCACAAACAATGACATACTGTTCCTTATCCCAATGAGTTTTTTTACATGAGTTTTCTGCATGGATTTACATTTTCAGCTTTACTTAGGCTTTCGAGGATATTTGGGGGGGTAAACGGTGTTCAAGGATGACAGGAAGTCGCAATGAGCAGGGGTACTAATCTTGCGCCCCAGTATCGATCCCCAATACTTTTAGAGAGGTCACTGAGGTACTTTCCCCCTCATCTTGCTCACCCTCGCCACCTTTCCTGTTATGCCATCCCTGAATGAAGAGACCACTCGCTCTCTATCTTTTGCTTCTCATACCATCGCCTCTTCCCCTACCTTTCAATCGGTATTTAACGCCGCCCTAGACGAATATACTAGACATACAGGGAACGACCTCGCTAATCACCCGCTTTCGGAAAAGCTTGAATCATGCCGGTCCCCTGGTGACGTTCTTGGCGTGCTTCAAGAGCAGGCCAAGGTCTTTCGAGAATTCCGGGAAGGTAACAAAAAACTGATGGAAGTCATCGAGCCGACGGTGAACGTTTTGTATTCGCTTTCGGGAGTGTTTTCCGATAATATAGGCCTGGTGAGACTTTTTCAGATGTTTGTCCTAGATGAGTGTCCCCTGACTAGCCGCTCCCGCTGGCACAGGCATACCCACCAGCATCGGCAGTTTTCAGTGGTGTTGCAATCCTCTTTCTGGTTTGCATCTCCCCTTCACCTCCTTAATACTGGTCTCGTGACACCATAGTCTTCTGACCTACTATCAGACGGCCAAGAGCATTAGTACTAGCTACGATGCGCTTTTAGACCTCTTTAGCTGCATAGGCAGCTTCTTGAATCGCCTCGGGATTCATACGAATTTTACTCCTGGAATTACAGAGATAGCCGTAAAGGTGTTAACCGAGCTGCTCTCCGTTCTCAGGCTTGCAACAAAGCAGATCAAAATGGGTCGATTTAGTAAGTCTATCCCTATGGAACTATCAGTCGTAGTCGGCTGAATATAGAACAGCAAAGTTTGGAAAAAAATTGCTAGGACAAGACGACATCATGGCTGTACTGCGCAGGTTGGACAGGCTTACTCAGGAGGAAGCTCAAGTCACTGTTGCACAGACCCTGGAGGTCGTCCAGGGTCTGGTCAGCAACATGAAGGTGGTGATGGATGGTGCGTCGGATCTCAATTGATTCGTATACTTCCTAATATTTCTTTGAGCAGACGGAAAGGTCTCAACAGAAGGTATTCGTCAATCCCTTGTTGCCATGCAAGAGGCGACAGAAAATATACACAAAATGCGTCGTTCGTTTTTTTTTTTCTTCAGTCAAGTGTTTTACACCAAACTGAAATTATTTAATAGGTGACCAATTGCAACAGAGCGTGCGAACTTGGCTCTCAGCCTCAGATCCGTCAACAAACCACATTGAAGCGTGTGCAAAACAATATCACGGAACGGCAGCTTGGTTTATTGAAGGCCGTACCTTTACACAATGGAAGGCTAAAGGTCCCACATTATGGATCTATGGCAAACGTATGACTCCTTACTACGCACTTATCCCCTGTTACTTATTGCCCCTTGATTCACCCTTCATAGCTGGATCTGGCAAAAGCGTCATTTGGTATGTAATCCATAACCTACCCCCGAACGCACGGGGCTTACACGTTGACTAGCTCCAAAATCATCGAGGACTTGGAGAATATGCGCATGTCTGGATTAGCCTCGGTCCCCTATTTCTACTTCGATTTCAAGGATACCGACAAGCAGAATCGTCGTGCCCTGCTCTCTTCCCTTCTTGTCCAGTTGTGTGCTCGGTCCAACCCCTTCTGTGATATCCTCTCCCACTTGTTTTCGTCGCACGACTGTGGCGCGCGCCAACCCAACAATGATTCTCTCATGCAGTGTCTGAAGGACATGCTCAGCGTCCCAGGACAAGGCGCAGTTTACATCGTCATGGACGCACTCGACGGGTGCCCCAATAATCCTGGCATGCCATCCCCGCGCGAAGAGGTTCTCAAGACGATAGAGGAGCTCGTTGGTTTACGCCTTCCAAATTTGCGTCTTTGTATCACCAGTCGGCCTGAGGCCGACATTCGTAATGTTCTCGGCCCTTTGACATCCCATCCAGTTTCGCTTCACGAAGAGTGTGGGCAGAGGAAGGACATTATCGATTACATCAAGTCTGTCGTTTGCTCTGACCCCAGGATGCAGAGTTGGACGGATGAGGATAAGAATCTGGTGATTGAAACACTGTCGGAGAAGGCGGATGGCATGTAAGTCATCTCTTGTGAAGATACGAAGTGATTTCTCACGCATCTCCTAGGTTCCGCTGGGTCTATTGTCAGCTGGAAGCGTTACGTCGGTGCTTTCCTCCAAGCATCAGGAAAACCCTGGAAGAATTGCCGGCAACCTTGGACGAAACCTACGAGCGCGCGTTGTTGGGTATCGACAACGAGAAGTGTGAATATGCCGAACGCTTCTTTCAATGTCTGGCGGTTTCCGTTCGCCCACTTCGTGCCATAGAGCTTGCGGAAGCTATCGTGGCCAATCTCAAAACCGAAGCGGGGCTAACTGTTGACGCGGGGTGGCGCCCGCAGGACCCAGAGGAAGCTGTTCTCCGCACATGTTCCAGCTTAATCACGATCACCGAGATAGACGGTTCTCGTGTAGTCCAATTCTCGCATTTCTCTGTCAAAGAGTGGCTCGTCTCCGGTCGCCTCTCCAGCAGGGGCGGCCTTTCTCGTTACCACATCATCCCGCAGACCGCACATACCACTCTCGCGAGGATCTGCCTCGGCGTCCTCCTTCAACTTGACAAACGTCTTGACAGGTGCAGCATCGAGAACTTTCCACTTGCTCAGTACGCTGCCCAGCACTGGGTAGAACATGCTCGGTTTGAGGACGTCTCCACCCACGTTGAACAAGAGTTGGAATGCCTTTTTGACCCTAAGAAACCACATTTCGCAGCCTGGGTCTGGATATATGACTTACATCCATCCAGAAAAAGGTCAATGGTCACTAGTCACCCGACCACTCCCGAGGCATCTCCTCTACACTACGCGACCCTATGCGGCCTTCTTGGTCTGGTAGAACGTCTCGTTACTCACCGCCCAGAAGACGTCCACACTTTAGATGAAAACGGTCGGACGCCTTTGCACGCCGCGTTGTACGGAGGTCACACAAAGGTGGCACAGTTTCTACTCTCCTGCGGCGCTAGTAGGGATGCCTGGGACGATGACGACTGGACACCGATGCACATCGCCTCTCAAAGCGGAAATCTTGACATTGTACAGCTGCTCCTTCAGAAGGGAGCTCACTTGAACACGCAAACGAAGGGCGACCGCCAGACCCCGTTGGACCTAGCCTTGTACAATGGAAACCCCCAAGTGATCCGCTCCCTGCTCGGACACGGGGCCAATGTGAATACCCGGGATGACAAGGACTTAACCCCGTTACATATCGCATTTCAGCGTGGGGATCTGGTGGCTAGCAGGCTACTGCTCGAACGTGGCGCGAACGTGAACGCACGAAGAACGGACCGTCAGACGCCGCTACATCTGGCGTCATGGGGAGGGGAACTCGAATTCACCCGTTTATTCCTCCACTACAGGGCGAATGTAAACGCCCGCGGCGATCGGAACAGGACTCCCCTCCTTATGGCGTTAGGAAATAAGGAGCTCGAGACCGTGCGATTGCTGCTTGATCACGGAGCTGACGTGACCGTCAAGGGCGAGTGGGACGACACCCCGTTACACCTGGCCTCGGAGAACGGAGACCTCGAGATCATGTCTCTGCTGCTCGATCATGAAGCGGACGTGGATGCCCGTGACTCCCGAAACAGGACACCGCTACACATGGCGCTAGGAAGTGCCAACCCGGAAATAATTGTACAGTCGCTGCTCGAGCACGGAGCGGATGCGAATGCCGCAGGTATCAAAGGCAGAACACCGTTACACATAGCGTCGAATAGCGGAAGACTCGAGATCATACGCTTACTACTCGAGCACTCCGCTGACGTGAATGCCCGCTCGGAGAAAGGCTCGACGCCATTGCACGTAGCTTCATCTGCAGGGCATTTCGAGATCGTACAATTACTTCTTGAAAACAAAGCCGATGCCACGACACGGACGAACGATGGCACAACCCCTCTTCACATGGCCTCTAGGCGGGGTTGGCTCGAGGTCGCCCAGCTGCTCTTCGAGTACGGCGCGGATGTCAACGCCAAGGACGAGGACTGTTGGACTCCGCTGCACTTTGCTGTGGAGTACAATTGGGACGAACCCAAGGTCGCGCTTTGGCTGGTCGAGCATGTAGAGGCGGATGTCAATTCGCGAGACAACGATGGCTGCACGCCCTTACACTGCGCATCGGTGAAGGGGCACCACGAGGTTGTCCGTTCTCTGGTTAAGCGCGGTGCGGATCCGTATGCTCGGGACAATAACGACCAAACGCCGCTTCAGTTGGCGCAGGAGAGGGGATACTGTGTATTCGAGGCTGAGGATGGTTGGGGAAATATAAGTGACACAGAATGGTGGGTTGTGGACGCGCAGAAGTGGAGGGATGGAAGTCAGCAAGAGGAGGTAGATCGAAGGACCGAAGGTTGATGGTAAAGGTGGGGGCTTTGAGTAGCCCTCCTGGTCTTCTGGGTATTCGCGTTTTCATATTTCTTTTGAGCCCTGACGGTTCCTGCTTTCCTTTCTTTCTCAGTCTAGAACTTTATGTGAGATCACTTGGGTTCAATGGCAAGGATGACAAAGCATCTGCCTTTGTCGTGTAGAGGCGCTCGTTTCCGACCAGCCCAAACTCGTTCGATCCGGAAAGTATTGTCCTGGTCAATTTATCTCCCTTACATGCGTAGATAAGAAGTCCTTGCTCATCTGCTTGGCTTCATTAATCCTAGCTGACATTTTTTTAACTTGCTAGAGTCATCTTCTGTGTTCACTCCGTTGGCGGTGTAAAACACTCAGCTCGGCGGTAAATTGTAGGCAACACCCGGCCTTCCTGCCGAATTGTGATGCGCATGTCTATCTCTGGACGACGTGGTCATGCATATACGTTGTATATTCATTCCCAGTCGTCCGCAAATCGACATGTTGCATCTGAACCGCTCTCCGAGTCGGGCCGCCGACCGTTGAAACGAGTCTGACACGCGCGAGGGAGACTGGGAGGGTAGAGGCAATGGGGCCACGAGAAAGCAAAGCGTAACATTTTCGTGGCACGCAAGACTTATTCAAAACAATACTATGAAAGGGACAAATAGAAGGGCCAGCGTTCGGCAGCCTGAAGTCGAAGAGTTGAAGAGTTGGATCCCTCACCTGAGAACCTCTAGGTACTCAATGGTAAGTGCGATGCGCGTGGGCAAAGCTCGGAGTCCGTTATGTCGTCGATCTCCGTGAATATCCAAGAACTAGACTCAAGGCAATATAAGAACAAAGGACAACGATTCCAATAGCTGTAAATTTTGCGGTAGTCCCAAGGCCAGGACGCGCTATAAAACAACTTTAGCCTCCTCTCCTGGTGATTTATTATTTATTTTGAATAATTTTGAAATTTACAATAAGGTTCATAAATTTCCACTTACGGCCTCTATACTTTTCCATCTTCGCACCTCTTCTTGAATTGTACTGCATCGTTGGTCCATCGGCTTCTCTTCAAAACCGAATGAGCGTCACATTGAACTGATGAAAAGAAAGCGTTTCGTGGTGGCACGATTGACAGTACAACAGCATTTTGTACAAAGGGAGCTCAGACTGAACACCTGAGCCAAATAGCAGGGATCCCATTCGAACTCTGCCAATGCTAACGCTCCGGCGCCAAATGCACTCACCCTGTAGCGCGAAGGATCGCGCTGGTGAGTCCGAGTAGAAAAAGATTGTTATCTAAAGAAAAAAGGAGAAGGTCAGCGCTCGACGGGACAAGAGATATGCACGACGGCTCGTTCGCTCGGTTTGGCGTTCTTTCGTGCCCACCCGAGTCAGTGCAATGAGCTGAGAGAAGAAGAAAAGGAAGATGGTTTTGCACTCAAAGCTGAGAAAGAGAGGAGATAGAACCTGCTATTCCAAGTGGTTGAGGGTGAATTTATATACATGGAATCAGTAGCTACAAGCAGTGTTTGGAGGGCGAGTGAGTAGGAGAAAAGAGTGGGGTGGCGACGCGTATCGACGACCACGACTGGTGAAAACAAGTCACCTGACACAGCCCGACGCGCGACATTCGACATGGAATAAAATCAATGGAAAGAGTGAAAATATTACTAAAACGAAAATAAATTTCTTGAAATGAATGAAGGTTGATTGAACGTACTATGAGAGGGAAAAAGAAGCGAGTGATGTCGTCCAGTGAAAGGCAATGCTACG
>WNFI01683389.1_pt1 | contig 10147 bp, 11 predicted proteins | sample 5400471 | NCBI WGS metagenome assembly WNFI01 (sample SAMN13153348, study PRJNA577476) | soil metagenome | isolation source: 100 cm saprolite on Douglas fir-dominated hillslope | place: USA:California | collected 2013-09-17
CAGGACACCGACAGGTCTCCTGGGGTCACGCATGAATCTTCCGTATCGTGCCGCCAGCAAACACCTTGGTGCGATGGGTGAATGAGTGACGCCTTCGCCTCCATAGTGCGGGCTCGACCTAATCCCATCTTTGGCCGACCTGTTCATCAGGGGTCAGGGTCAATCACGTCATTCTGACGGTGCTCCAACCACTTCCGGTCTACCCCAACAAATAGACATTCCGGGGTCCGCCGGCATGTCTCAAAGGTGCCATGAACGGACATGGCAGTCCGATAGCGAAGTGACCGGTCTTGTTGAATATGATGTGGTCGACGCTTACCGCCCCCAGCGGTCCTGCCACATTTTCTCGCCGATCAGACAGGGCACCCGCGGCTCTTTCTCGGCGACCGGAACGACCCGATGCTCAGGCGTTCGCCCCGCGACCTCGAGTATGAGTTTGGTCCGGATCGCCTCCTTGAACTTGTCGCGGTCCTTGATCGACACCACGAACGAGCCCGGCCCTCCAATCACGCAATCCTCGTAGTATAAATCGAGGTTATCGATGTCCATCGTCGAATAGGACGGCTCCTTCACCATGATCGGCAGGCCGTTGATGGTGATGCCCTTCTCCAACGCTGCGTCGCGAGCGGCGGTCACAGGTGCGCCGTTATTGTTGGGGCCATCGCCGGAAATATCGATCACGCGCCGCAGCCCGCGATACGGATTTTCCTCGAACAAAGGCATCGCGAAATTGATGGCGCCGGAGATCGAGGTGCGCGAGCCCCGGCGAACCGGCGTATTCATGATCTCGGCGGCCACGGCGTCGGCCGATTCCGGGCCGTCGATCACTCGCCAGGGAATGATGATTTTCTGGTCGCTTGATGCCGACCACTCGAAATAGGTCACGGCCACCTTGCTGTTCGGACCGGTTTTCATCGCCTGAAGGAAATCTTTCGAGACGATAGCCTGCGCGTAGCCCTCGCGCTGAACGGCAAGTTCGTCCAAATCCATCGAATAGGAGACATCGACGGCGATAACGAGCTCGACATCGACGGCGGGCACGTTGCCTCTGGTGTCGGCCTGTTGAGATTTGGGGCCCGGCGCGGCAATGCCGTCGACGTCGGCCCCTGCGATCGCACTCGCGACGAGCACCGCCCCGATCGAGACACACCAGCGCATGGCGGTCCTCCCGTCGTTTCAAGCGGATGGTGGCACGGAAAACGCGTCGCGAAAAGCGGTAACCCGCGTTTTGCTTCACATTCCGGTTAGTCGCGTCGGATTGGTGGAATTCGCAGTCAGCGCCGATCTCGGAGCCCAGTTAGCCGATAACCTTGAACAGGAAAAGGGCCAAGATAAACGTCAGGCCTATGAGGATTGACCAACTGATCCTGTAAAGATGCTTCTCGTCTTTCTCGGCAACTCTCCTCTCCCACCGTCCAGCGGCAGCAACGGAAGTAGATTGAATAATCCGCCGTTGGAAAAACCTGATATTGCGTGCCTTCCTGTGGTGACGATCGCACTCTCCGACAAACAGGACAGTGATCGGCCCTGTTGCTGATCAATGACCACGGTCTCCGAGGACGGCTAGTATAGATCCATGTTCATTCAGTAAAAGCATTTAAGCGATTATGGCGCTTTGTTTTGTTGGAACATGAACGACCCGCGAGGAATTTCTGGCTGATTCGTCAGAACTCGGCATGAGCGCGTACCGACAAGATCGAAACAGGCCCGCGGTCGGCATTGTAAGCGGGATTGGCAACGAACTGATAGTCAAAGGTTAGCGTGCTCCATTTGTTGAGGTTATAGGCATAGTAGGCCTCAATTATTTTCTCTTCGCGATAGTTTAATTGGCCGTCTCCGATCAGAAGTCCGATTCCGCCTGCTGCGAGGAAGTCGCGGTGTGCGCTGGAGAGGCCATTGATGGCGCCACCGAGCCCAATCGTGTCATTGTCTCGCCCCCAAGCGGCGCCCTTGATTGAGACACCGCCTGACATGCTGCGATCGATGTCGGTGAAGGACAGGATCTCGGTCTGGCCATCGTTCCAGCTGGCGCGGGCGAAGATGCCGATGTCCTTGGTGATCGCCTGCTCCATGTTGGCGTAGAAGCCATATTTGGGCAGGGTATGACGGATGCTCGCCGTCGTGGCATTAATATCGAGCGAAGGATCGGACGCCACGATGGCCAGCGCCTCGCGATAGCTGGCGGTGTGGCCTTGGTTTCCAAAGACCAGTGCCCAATCCTTGCGATTGAGTTCGACGACCGCGCCGCGCGTGAAGCCCGGCAGATCGGCCGGAAAGTCATAGGCGCCGGACGACCAGATCGCCCAGTTCATGAAATCCGCGCGCGGATCCTTGGCGTAAGAATTGCCGTCGAAAAAGTCGCCGACGGCAAATCGCCCGACCGTCAGCGTGACCCGATCGATATCGCGTTTTCCCGCGAGTTGAAGCGGGCCGTCCGCGACCTCTTCCTGCTCGCCGCCGAGGCCCAAGGTCTGGCGGATGAGATAGCGTTGCGGGCGAAACTTCGGAAACTCCGTGCCACCCTTTTGCGCTTCACCATTCGGAAAGCCTGCCAGGCCGAGCGTAGTATTAAAGCCGAAGCCCTGGGCCAGTTCCGGGTTGAAATACAATTCGCCGCCGTCCCACAGCCGCCATCCGAGAAACGCATCCGCCGTTAATGTCTCTCGACCCTGGCCGCCTCCCGGAAGGCTGTTGGCGCCCTCATAGGGCGAGCGGATGCGCGGATACCCTTGCTGAAGGAACGTGGTTTGCCCGTGAACATTCCAATCTGGCGATTCCGGTATTTGCATCCCGTTGATAGCGGACGGAGCCCAGAGCGGCGTATCCCCGAGCTTATAGTTCAGCCCGACCTTGATGGTGTGAATCCTGGGATCGACGTTGAGGTCCGGAAGCATGGCATCGCCGAGACCATACGTCCTGCGGGCCAGGTCGATATAGTCGTATTCGATTTTTGTCGTCCAATTGCCGCCAACGGCCATTTCGATGCCGAGGCCGGCCGTCCAGCCGACGTGCGGAAGCAACCGTGACGACAGCAGGGTGCCGTCACCCGCGTTGATATTGACCCTGGTTTGACCCCACGCCAATCCGCCGGTGACATAGGGAAGAATCGTTCCGAAAGCGTAGCCGATCCGACCCCGCGCCGTCGCTGCGTATTCCAGCGTCGAATTGAATGGCGCAAGATCAAGCTTCGGGCGATCAACTGGACTTGCGAACGACACATCCGCCTCCACGCCGAGCACCACTCGATTTGGCAACTGAAGATTATAGCCTGCCTGAAACCCACTGATCATGCCCGTAAGGCTGTGTGGAAAAAATACCGCTTGGTCAGGAATAGGATTGGTGCCGGGACCAAGGCTGCCTTGGCCGTAGCCGACCTGCCCTCCGACATAAAAGCCGGTCCAATTGTAGATCGCGGCGCGAACCGGCGCCTTGATTGGCGTGCGCGCCGGCAAATCGGCCGCGGCCGCGAAAGAGCACGTCGCAAGCACGACCCCGGTGCCACCCCCAAAGATGCAAATCTTCTTCATAATGTGCCCCACTACCCCGAAATATCTTAAGTCCACGACCGTTATTCAACGACAGGTTCGACGCTCCAACTCGCGGCCGAAACAGTTGCTTCAAGACTGAGGCGGCCGACGACCTGCTCGAGAACCGCGTCGCTCTTGGATTGAGATGTGAGCTGTGCGTTGACCTCGACACGCCCACTCTCCTCCAGGTCGGTGCTGTCGAGGCGCCGCAGGCTGAGCTGACCGTTGCTGGTACTTTGCAGCAGCAGCGCACGGACATGCGCTTCTTCCGGATTTCGGCAGACGACTCGAACGCGATAGTGAAAGTCGGTCTCGGCCTGCGTAATCGGCTGCCTGTTGATCAACCGAACCAAGGGTCGCAACAACAGGTTGACGAGAATGACGTATGCCGTCGCCAAGGCCGCGTGCAGCGGATGGCCAGCACCTGCGAGCATTCCCACGGCCGCCGAGCACCACAGCGTGGCAGCGGTGTTCAGGCCGGTGACGTGAAGACCCTCACGGAAGATGATGCCTGCGCCCAGGAAGCCAATGCCCGAGACCACCTGAGCCGCCACGCGAGTCGGACTTCCGTCTCCCGGAAACAAGCCTGCGAAGATCACAAAACTTGCCGCGCCGATCGCAACCAGCGTGTTGGTTCGCAAGCCCGCCATCCGTTGACGCCATTGGCGTTCGAAACCGATGCTCGCGCCCAACAGCGTCGCCGCTGCCAAATCGATGGCCGACTGATCAATCGACGCGTTCACTGCGAAAATCCTTGGATTCTTGGCTCTTTCGCCGGCGGCGCCCCAGAGCCAACAATGCTCCGAGCCGCTCCAGCAATCGCGTCCCTGATAAAACGGTTCGAAGACCCTTAGGTGAAATCCGGCGCTGCCGGTGCAGAATCATCGCGCAGCGCAGGATGCTGCTCGCCAGCCGGAACAGTCCGATGGCGCCCCATCGTCTCGCACCTTCGATGGCAGCCTTGATCACGCCCCACCCGTCGCAAGCTGGAAAATGCGAAGCAGGACAAGGCCACCGGCGGCGATAAGGTAGGCACGCAAGACGATCATCCAGATGCGAGATGCAAGCGAAAGGCGCGCCGGCTGCAGCTGGTCCAGAGGCGGCATGCGCCATCTATCATTGGCGACGTTCACTACCCTGGACATCGATCCGATGTTCCCAGGCTCCAGTTTCCTCGAGCGGCGCTGCGCGAACGAGACCCCCAAAGCCGCCACAAGCCCTACGACACTGCCCCCGATCAGGATGCTCAAGATGACTGTATCGGAAATGCCGGGATAGAGAACCGATCCCGTGGGAATGACTGAAAGCATCTCCAGCACAGCAACGACGCCGCCGGTGAACAGATTCAGCCTGCCCGAATTGACCCACGGACCGAGCACCGCCTTGTCGTTACAAAGCAGCAGAAGAAACACTGTGGCGCCTGGCAGTAATACGCCGGCGAGTGTCTGGACGGCGGTGGTCAGCAGCCCAAGCTGGACCCCCGGCGTAAGGACGAGTGCCGCAGCGAGAACGATGAGACCGCAATAGATGGCATAGAATCCCTTCGCCTCGGTAGGCTTGCGGTGCAACGAATGCCGCCACGAGAATACATCGCCGAGGGCATAGGCGGTGGACAGCGACACAGCGGATGCACCGATGATGCAGGCATCGAGCAGCGCCAGCGCGAAGAGAGTCGCGGGAGCTTTCCCGAAATACTTCTCCATGCCGACGGACACTGCGCCCGCATCGACAAAATTCCCGAACTCGGGGCGGCCGGCAAACGTCTGGGCCGTGAACGCCATGATTGCCAGTGCGCCTGCAATCACGATCGCAATGCCGATCATGAGATCAACGCGCTCATACTTGATGAAACGCGGCGTGATCCTTTTGTCGACGACATAGCTCTGTTGAAAGAACAGCTGCCAAGGCGCCACCGTTGTGCCGACAATGGCGATGATCAGCAGCATCACTTCGTTCAATGCCGCCCCCTGCGGCATCTTCGGTGCCAGCATGTCCTGGATCATCTGGCCCGCCGGCGGGTGGATGAATAAGAGGACCGGAAAGACCAGAAAACTGCCCAGAACCAGGCTGAGAGCGAAACGCTCGAAGCGGCGGAAGTTGCCGGTGCTTGCCGCGAACATGACGATGGCAGCGGCCGCCAAAACGCCCCAGAGCTTCGGCAGTCCGAGATAGTCGAGCGCGAGCGTGATGCCGATGAACTCTGTGACGATCGTGAGCGCGTTGAGCAGGAACAGGTCGATAACGCTGAACGCGCCCCAGAATTTGCCGAAGCGCTCGAAGATCAGCCGGGCATGGCCGACGCCAGTGACCGCTCCGAGACGCAGCACCATCTCCTGATTGACATAGAGAACCGGAATCAGCAGCACTAGCGTCCAAAGCAGCGTCGTGCCGTAATTCTGACCAGCTTGGGTATAGGTGCCGAAGGCGCCGGCGTCGTTGTCGCCGACCATAACGATGAGACCGGGTCCAAGAATGGCGAGCAAGGTCTTTAGCCGTGCGCCTAAAGTTGTCCTCGGCGCAAAATCGTCTTCCGCAATGGAGCCGAGCGCACCGTGGATGTCGCCGAGATGGGCCCGATCCAGTACGGCCGTATGCATTGTTTGTGCGTCAACATCGTTGCTGACCGTCTGCGCGTTCAAGTCACTCATGATAGTCATGATTTATTATTTATTCCTGTTGAGTTTTGGTTGATGGCTTGACGTTCCGGATTGGGCGGCAACGATGGTCACTGCTCGCTTTGGGCAGCTTTTCGGCAATGCCGAGCATGTCGGCGCGCAAGCGCATCTCAGTCCAGATATCCTCCGGATCGATGCCGGCGCGATGCCACAGCGCGACGAGGTGGTAAAGCAGATCGGCGCTTTCTCGGACGGTGCCTTGGGAACGGTGTTTGACCGCCTCAAGCGCCACTTCTCCGGCTTCCTCGATGACCTTTTGGGCGGTCTTGCGCGTGCTCGATGCCAGCAGCCTGGCGGTACGCGGATGATTTTCCGGCGTTACCTGTACGAACGACTGATGAAGACGGTTGAGCTCATTCGGCGCGGCATTTCGCATCTCAACGTCATGCTGAAGCGCCCCCGCTCCGGGGTCACCGCCGTTATCGCGCGGGAGAATTGTGAGCGCTCGTTCGCTCGTTGCAGCGATCTGGCGCGGGCCGCTTTTCTTGCGACAAATTCTATTTCGGCGGGGTACGCCTTTGCGCAGACCAAAAAGTTCAAGAGCGTCGGTCATCATCTGCCTCCGATATTCACCTTCAATGCCGAGGAGCCACGGCATCGAGGCGAGCGGAGGAGCTAGATACTCACGCCACCTCGACCGGACGGGATCACGGCCGTTTCAAATTCGATGTTGTCCCCCGAAGGGGCTCCCGTTGCTGCACCGGATTGGTTCGCAACGGGACGACTAGGTCCTTCGTCCATGACGGTCCTTTGCTTATCCGGCCAGCGCCAAGGCGCGGCCGCACGGTTGCATCGACAACGACCGGCCGGAAGTGCGGCCTGTCGTGGAGTGCTCGTGTTCATCGAAATCGCCGGTCGGCGTGTCGTTGGTCTCGGTTTGCCAGCCGCATTCCAGCCGGCCGTCGCGATCGAACCAATGACAGGCGAGCGCCGGGGTTGGAGACCGGCGCTTGCCCGCTGCCGCCGGGCGGCGAAAGCCCGGCAGGTTGTCATTGGAATTCATGACGTAGTTGGGTACCTGCGCGACATAGCGCAGCCCAGCGCGCCGGAATTCTGCGAGTCTTGTGAACATCGCTCACCTCCACTTCCGCTCTGCGCGGCGGGCCAGTGAGCGGCAGACGGTCAGCTAAGCGCGACCAACAACCCTCACGCGGCCAGGGCGGCGCGATTGATCTTGATGTATTGCGGCAGCACGAGCCCGATCATCGTCGCCGGGTTGGCGTTGCCAAAGGTGGTACTGCCCATGTGTTGTTCGTTAGCGTCCAAAGTCCTGTCCTGAACGAAAAGTTCCAGACGACGATTGGCACGTACGCCTGACCTTTCACGGTGTCAAGCGATTTTATATATCCTGCCGGGGGGATGTTTGGTATCCTCCCCGGAGGATAGGAGAACGACATGCCGGACCACCCACACTCTGCGATCGCCCGACGTCTGAAACGCGCCAATGGTCACCTGGAAACGATCATCGAAATGGTAGAGCAAGATAAGCCCTGCGCTGAAATCGCGCAGCAACTCCAGGCCGTGGAAAGTGCCATCGAGAGCGCCAAGAAGGCGCTCATTCATGACCATATCAGCCACGGCCTCGAACGATCTCTCAAGTCAACGGGATCAAAAGGACAGGCCGCGCTACGGGACTTGAGGCTGATTGCCAAATATCTATGAGGGCGCGGACACCGGCCTCTCGGGCCAAGCGCCTGCGCATCGCGCCCCGATCGGATGAAACGACGTTCTCGCTTCAACTGAGAGGCGTTTGCAAGTGATCCCAGGAAGGCGAAATTGCGATGCCGTATGCGAGCTGTCCAACGGCTGTAGTCGATGCACCTGTTGAGGTCGTTTGGGCGCTTCTCGTGGAGCCCGCCGGGTGGGGAAACGTGTTGGATGTGCGCATCAATAGCGTAGATCCACCAGGCCCCGCGGCGGCCGGGCAAAAAGTCGCGGGCGAGACCGGCCCTCGATTTTTCCATCTAAAGCTCACGTTTCAGGTCATTGAGATCGAGGCAAAGCGCCATCGACTCGTGATGGATATACAACTACCATTTGGCGTTGCAGTTTATGAGGATCTGAGATGCACGACACTCGACGCCGGCCATTGTCGCGTCGACTATCATTGCGGTTTTGAATTTCCGCCGGGGTGGCGGGGTGCTCTGGCGAGAGTATTGATGGGCCGTGAACTCGACGCCGGTCCGGTCGCTTCGCTATCCCGTCTCAAGCATGCAGCCGAACTGCGGTTTGCGGGTCGAGAGAATGGCTCCATCAGTTGAAGGAAAGGAACTGGTCATGATCGATCCATCTCCCGAACTTCCGGATGACATGCCGATCGCAAGCTTGGAGCTTCCGCCCAAAGTGCAACAGGCACTCGTCACGGCCGGTTTGAGGACAGTCGGGGAAATAAGAGAAAAGCCCGATGCGGAACTCCTTCAAATTCAAAATCTCGGAAAAATGTCGCTCACCCTTCTGCGCGAAAGCCTTGGGTTGCCATCCTCCCAGGGCGTCCGCAATGCCCCCCTGGATCCAATTAAAGAGTGAAGAGTTCAATTCGGATTCCCTTTTGGAAACGCTGAATTTGCCGTCGCCTATTCTAGGCGCAAACTTGCTGCTGGGCGCGAGATTTCGCGGGTGATCGCGACTGGGTCCATGAACGTACCAGCGCCGTAATGGCTTTCACGCCCTCAGGCATCCTACGAACGCTGTAATAGTATTCATGGTTTCTTCGCTGTAAGTGTGCGTTCGCCGAAACAACGTTGCTTGAGGAAAGTTGTGCACTAGCTATGGAACACGATCACCACCATTCCCATGCTCACGGCGGTGATGGGCACACCCACGCGCCGGCCGCGTTTGGCTTTGCGTTTGCCATCGGGGTGGCCCTCAATATGACTATCGTCGTTGCGGAACTGATTTTCGGCTATGCCGCGAACTCGCTTGCGCTGATCGCCGACGCCGCGCACAACTTCTCCGACGTGATCGGCCTATTGCTGGCGTGGGGAGCGGCGTGGCTTGCCCTGAGGCGCCCGACGCAACAGCACACCTACGGTTATCGACGCGCTTCCATACTGGCCGCCTTCATCAAAGCTGGCCTGTTGTTGCTTGCCGTAGGCGGAATTACTGTCGAAGCCCTCAGGCGATTCCAGGACCCTTCAACGGTCGCCGGTCGAACCGTCATATTTGTGGCGATCTTAGGCATTGTTGTGAACGGCGCGACGGCTTTGCTGTTTATGCGAGGCCGCCATGGCGACCTGAATATTCGCGGCGCTTATCTGCACATGGTAGCGGATGCCGGAGTTTCGTTTGGCGTGGTCGTCGCCGCGCTGATCATCATGTGGACGGGCTGGCTGTGGATCGATCCTGCGGTCAGCTTGGGCATTGCGGCTGTCGTACTCGCGAGCGGATGGGGATTGGCCAGAGACAGCGTGAACCTTGCATTGGATGGCGTGCCGAAAGGCGTCGATCTAGCGATGGTCGAGAGCTATCTTCGTGAACGCGAAGGTGTGATCGAGGTTCATGACTTGCACATCTGGGCAATGAGCACGAACGAGACGGCCCTAACGGCGCACTTGGTGCGGCCCGGCGGCCTTGATGATGCATTTTTAAGTAAGGTGTGCGATGACCTTTCGCATCGCTTCAACATCGCGCACGCCACGCTGCAAATCGAAGCGGGCAACGATGTATGCAAGCTCGCGCCCGCCGAAGTGGTCTAGCGCGTAGCATGTCATCAGCGCCCATTGACCAAAAATTAAGATCGGTTGTGCGGCTCGTTGCCATCTTGAACCTCGCGTATTTCGGAATTGAATTCGCCGTCGCCCGTGTCATCGGATCGGTGTCGCTGTTCGCGGATAGCATCGATTTTCTGGAAGACGCTTCCGTGAACATCCTCATTCTGATGGCGCTTGGCTGGACGGCTCGCAACAGGGCACGGGTCGGCATGGCGTTGGCGGGCATCCTGCTCGT
>WNFI01158266.1_pt1 | contig 10145 bp, 10 predicted proteins | sample 5400471 | NCBI WGS metagenome assembly WNFI01 (sample SAMN13153348, study PRJNA577476) | soil metagenome | isolation source: 100 cm saprolite on Douglas fir-dominated hillslope | place: USA:California | collected 2013-09-17
CGAGAAGCTCGGCTACAAGATCCGCGAGGCGCAGGTGCAGAAGGTGCCCTACATGCTGGTGGTGGGCGCGCGCGAGCAGGAGGCCGGCGCGGTGGCCGTGCGCCGGCGCGCCGGCGAGGACCTGGGCGCCATGGCGACGGCGGAGTTCACGGCGCGGGTCCGCGATCTCGTGGGCCGGCGCAGTCTGGAGCTTTGAATGGCAGCCTCCGAGCCCCGGGGCTCGGCGCTCTCGAGGAGGTGAGCTGAATATCGATAAGACGACGCGAATCAACGACAGGATCAGGGTGCGGGAGGTGCGGCTGGTCGACGCCGACGGCTCGCAGGCCGGCATCGTGCCGGGGGAGGAGGCGCTGCGCCGCGCCCAGGAGCAGCTGCTCGACCTGGTCGAGGTGGCGCCGACCGCCAAGCCGCCGGTCTGCCGCATCATGGACTTCGGCAAGTTCCTCTACCAGCAGAAGAAGAAGGCGCACGAGTCGAAGCGCAAGCAGAAGATCATCCACATCAAGGAGGTCAAGTTCCGCCCCAACATCGACGAGCACGACTACGACTTCAAGCTGAAGAACGTGGTCCGCTTCCTCGGGGACGGCGACAAGGTCAAGGCCACCGTCCAGTTCCGCGGCCGCGAGATGGCGCGGACCGACCTCGGCCACAAGCTGCTGCGGCGGGTGGCGGAAGACGTCGGGGAGCATGGGATGCTAGAATCCCACCCCGAAATGGCGGGCAACCGGATGCACGTCATCTTCGGCCCGCCCCGCCAGGCGGTCAAGAAGCCGACCGCCTGATCCCCGATTCAGGGCGTGGAAGGCATGGAGGACGACCGCGGCGCCGCCGGGGGCGCTGGTGCCCGGTGGCCCGTTGAGTGATGTTTGCGGCGATCCCGCAGAGGAGACGAGCGTGGCGAAGCAGAAGACGCAGCCGAAGAAGAAGACGCACAAGGGGACCGCCAAGCGCTTCAAGATCACGGCCAGCGGCAAGGTGGTGCGCCACCAGGCGATGCACAGTCACATGCTGACCTCGAAGACGACCAAGCGGAAGCGCAAGCTGCGCAAGGCGACGGTGGTCGGCACCGCGTTTACCGACATCGTCAAGCAGCTGCTGCCCAGTTAGCGGTCGGCTCGCCCCTTGGCGAGACCGACAGTGCCCTGAGGTCGCCCCTTGGCGCCAACATCACCCTGAGGCGGCTTCCCGACATCAACCGCGGCGCCGGCGGGAAGGACCTGCCCCCCGGCTGCCCGGGCTCGCGACCCATTCCAACAGCGTTCGGCGATTCGCCCGGGCGCCGGAGCGGCGGGTCCGCGGCCCACGACCGCTGCCGCGCCTCGCGAAGGCGCGCCGGCAGAAACGAGGTTCGCAGATGGCACGTGTCAAGCGCGGCACCAAGAGAACCGACCGCCGCAAGAAGATCCTCGATCGCGCCAAGGGTTTCTACGGCACCCACTCGAAGAGCCACCGCATCGCCAAGCTGGCGGTGGACAAGGCCCTCGGCTACGCCTACCGTGACCGCCGCCAGAAGAAGCGCCAGCTGCGCGCCCTCTGGATCGTGCGCATCAACGCCGCGGCGCGCCTGCACGGGCTCTCCTACAGCCGGCTGATCGCCGGCCTCAAGGCGGCCGGCTCGCTGCTCGACCGCAAGGTGCTCGCCGACCTGGCGGTGCGCGACGCCGCGGCCTTCCCCGGCGTGGCCGAGATGGCGCGCGCGGCGCTCGCCGAGGCGGCCCCCGCGGCCGGGGCTCCGGCAACGCCGCCGCCGGCCGCCGGCGGCGGTGCGCCGGGGGCGGCCGCCGGGCCCACCGTCGGAGTCGCCGCCGCCGCGGAGCACTGAGGTGTCCGACGGCGCCGGCTCCGCGGCTCCAGGGCGGTCCCCCTGCCCTGCCGCAGACACCGCTCCCGACGTCCAGGCGCTCGCCGCGGACTTCGCGCGCGAAGCCGCCGAGGCAGGCGACCGCCCTGCCTGGGAGGAGCTGCGCCGGCGCTGGGTCGGCCGCAAGCAAGGGGCCGTCCGGGCACTGCTCGACGGCATCAAGAGCGTGCCGGCCGAGGAGCGGCGGGCGCGCGGCGAGGCGGTCAACCGCATCAAGGAGGAGGTCGAGCGGCGGCTCGCCGAGCTGGACGCCGAGCTGACGGCGGCGGAGCGCCGGGCGGCCCTCGCCCGCGGCGTGGTGGACGTGACGCTGCCCGGCCGGCGGCCGCCGGCTGGCAGCCTGCACCCGGTGACGCTGGTCCTGCGCGAGATGGCGGAGATCTTCGCCGAGCTCGGCTTCAGCGTCGCCGAGGGGCCGGAGGTCGAGGACGACTACCACAACTTCCAGGCGCTCAACTTCCCGCCCGACCATCCGGCCCGCGACACCCAGGACACCTTCTTCGTGGAGGGCGGGCTGCTGCTGCGCACCCACACCTCGCCGGTGCAGATCCGCACCATGCTGGCGCGCCGCCCGCCGATCCGGGTGATCTGCCCGGGACGGGTCTACCGCCACGACAACGACCTGCGCCACTCGCCCATGTTCCACCAGGTGGAGGGGCTGGTGGTGGCGGAGGGGATCACCGTCGGCCACCTGAAGGGCACCCTCGAAGCGTTTTGCCGGCGCCTGTTCTCGCCGGCGACGAAGATCCGGCTGCGGCCCAGCTACTTTCCCTTCACCGAGCCCTCGGCGGAGGTGGACGTGACCTGCCCGTTCTGCGGCGGCGGCGGCTGCGAGACCTGCTCGCGCACCGGCTGGATGGAGATCCTGGGGTGCGGCATGGTCGATCCGCGGGTGCTGGCCGGGTGCGGCATCGATCCGGCGATCTACAGCGGCTTCGCCTTCGGCATGGGCGCCGACCGGGTGGCGATGATCCGCCACGACGTTGCCAACATCCGGGTGCTGTTCGACAACGACGAGCGCCTGCTGCGCCAGGTGCCCGGCTGATGCTGTTCTCGCGCGCCTGGCTCGCCGAGTACGTGGAGCTGCCGGCCGACGCCGCGGTCGTGGCCGAGCGCCTGACGTTCGCCGGCTTCAACGTCGACAGCGTCGCCGTGGGGAAGGGCGGCGCGGCGGGGAACGGCGGCGCCGAGGACGCGGGAGCCGAGGACGCGGGAGCCGAGGACGCACGCGACGTGGTGTTCGACGTCGACGTGACCACGAACCGCCCGGACTGCATGAACCACCTGGGGCTGGCGCGCGAGCTGGCGGTGCTCTTCGAACGTCCGCTCAGGCCGCCGCCCGGGCTGGCGGAGAGGGCGGGGGGGGACGATCGACAGGGAAACGCGGCGGCGAGTGAGGCCGTGGCGGCGGCCGAGCTGGCCTCCGCCGCCGCCGTCGAGATCGAGGACCCCGCCGAGTGCCCGCGCTTCGTGGCGCGGGTGGTCGAGGGGGTGCGCGTCGGCCCCAGCCCGCCGTGGCTCGTCAAGCGCCTGGCCGCGATTGGCCAGCGCAGCGTCAACAACGTCGTGGACGTCACCAACTTCGTGCTCTGGGAGATGGGCCAGCCGATGCACGCCTACGACCTCGACCGCCTGGCGGGAGCGCGGCTGGTGGTGCGACGCGCCCGTCCCGGCGAGCGGCTGGTGACGCTGGACGGGGTGGAGCGCGCGCTCGATCCCGAGCTGCTGGTGATCGCGGACGGCGAGCGGCCGGTGGGGCTCGCCGGCGTGATGGGCGGGCGCGACAGCGAGGTCGCCGCGGGCACCGCCAGGCTGCTGCTCGAGAGCGCCCACTTCGAGCGCCGCCGGGTGCGCCTCGCCGCCAAGCGCCTCGGCCTGCACACCGACGCCAGCCACCGCTTCGAGCGCGGCGTCGACCTCGAGGCCTGCCGCGCCGCCGCCGATCGCGCCGCGGCGCTGATCGCCGAGATCGCCGGCGGCCGGGCGCTGGCGGGCGCCGTCGATCGGCGGGCGCCGCCGCCGCCGCCGCGCCGCGGCAGGCTGGAACTGGCGCGGCTCAACGCCTTCGCGGGCGCGGCGGTGGAGGGGGCGGCGGTCGAGCGTTGGCTGCACGGACTCGGCTTCGCGCCGGAGCCGGCGCCGTGGCCCGGCGCGGCCTGGGAGGCGACGGTCCCGTCCTGGCGCTGGTTCGACTTCGAGCCGCGGCCCGACGGCCGGGTCTACGAGGCCGACCTGTTCGAGGAAGTGCTGCGCATCCACGGTCTGGACAGCATCCCGGCGGCGCTGCCGGCCCTGCCGGGCTCCGACGGCCCGCCCACCCGTCGGCAGCGGGTGCGGGAGCGGGTGCGCGGGTTCGTGGCGGGGGTCGGCTTTGCCGAGGCCATCAACTTCGCCTGGGAGGACCCGCAGGCGGCGGCGCGCCTGCCGGTCCTGCGCCCGGACCTGGCTCCCCTGGCGCTCGCCAACCCCCTGTCGGAGCGCGCCGCGGTGATGCGCCGGTCGCTGCTCGCCAACCTGGTCGAGAGCGCCCGCTTCAACCAGCGCCGGGGCGCCGCCTCGGTGCGGCTGTTCGAGATCGGCAGCGTCTTCTACCGGCAGGCCGAGGAGGAGGAGAGCGGCGGCGGGGCCGGGGAGGTGGGCCGCGCGGCGGGGCCGGAGCCGCCGGAGGCGCCGGAGCCGGTGCGGCCGGACACGGCGGGATCGCCGGCGGGGCCGGAACCGGCGCCGGTGGGATCGCCGGCGCCGCGGCTGCCGCTCGAGGAGGAGCACGTCGCCCTGGTGTGCGGCGGCAGGGTCGGGCTGCCCTGGGACCGCGAGGTGGCGCTCGATCTGTTCGACCTCAAGGGGGTGGTGGAGGGCCTGGCGGCGACGCTCGGCGTGCGGCTTGAGGCGCGGCCGGTGCCGCCCGGGCGGATGCCGGGGATGCTCGCCGGCAGCGCCGCCGAGCTGCTCGACGCCGGCGGGGAGGTGGTGGGAGCGCTGGGGCGGCTGGAGGAAAGCGAGGGCTTCCCGCTCCACGCCTGCGAGCTGCGGCTCGCGGCGCTCGAAGGCGGCGAGCGGAGCCGGCGGCTGGTGGTGCCGTCCCGTTTCCCCGGCATCAACGCCGACTTCACGCTGACGCACGCGCTGGGCGTCAGCTGGCGCGAGATCGAGGCGGCGATCGAGGCGGCGCGGCCACCGGAGCTGGTGGAGCTCACGCTGAAAGCCCGCTACCAGGGCGAAGGTGTGCCGGCGGGGGCGGTGAACACGACCATCACCTTCTGCCGCCGAGCTCAGCCGCCGCTGCGGTTGGCAGGGCTGACCGCCGGCGTCAGGATTGCCGCAGATCGGCGCCCACCGCCTCGCCGATGTGGGTGAAGCCGTCCCGCGCCAGCAGCGCCAGCAGCTCGCGATTGATCCGCCTCGCCAGCGACGGCCCCTCGTAGACCAGGGCGGTGTAGAGCTGCACCAGGGAGGCGCCGGCACGCACCCGGGCGTAGGCTTCGGCGCCGGAGTCGATGCCGCCGGCGCTGATCAGCGTGCCGCGACCGTCGAGGCGCCGGGCGATGGCGGCGAAGACCCGGCGGCTGCGCTCCCGCAGCACGGCCCCGGACAGGCCGCCCGCCTCGGCGGCGCGCTTGCCCCGCAACAGGCCGAAGTCGGTGCTGGTATTGGTGGCGACGATCCCGGCGGCGCCGGCGTCCAGGGCCGCCGCGGCCAGGTCCGCCGCGGCCTCCGGCTCGAGGTCGGGCGAGAGCTTGACGAGCACCGGCGTCGTGGTGACGCCCCGCGCGGCGCGCAGCAGGTCGCGCACGAAGGTCTCGTTCTGCAGGTCGCGCAAGCCCGGCGTGTTCGGAGACGAGAGGTTCACCACCAGGTAATCGGCGAGGCCGCCGAGGCCGCGCAGCAGGGCCTCGTAGTCGGCGAGCGCGGTGGCGGCAGGGGTCTCGCGTCCCTTGCCGACGTTGACGCCGACCGGGAGGGGCCGCCGGACCGCCAGCTGGATCAATCGCCGGCGCATCGCCTCCATGCCCCGGTTGTTGAAGCCGAGGGAATTCTGCAGGCTGCGCTCGGCGGGGTAGCGGAACAGGCGTGGCCGCGGGTTGCCGGGCTGCGGCCCGGGCGTGACGGTGCCGACCTCGACGAAGCCGAACCCCAGCGCCGGCAGGGCGCGCGCCACCATCGCATCCTTGTCGAAGCCGGCGGCGAGGCCGACCGGGTTCGGGAACTCGCGGCCGAACAGCGTCTGGCGCAGCGCCGGGCCGCTCACCAGGTTGCGCCGGGCGAGCAGCCAGGCGGCCCCGGGCAGCGCCTGCAGAAGGCGCAGCGCCGCCATGCCCAGCCGGTGCGAGCGCTCGGGGTCGCAGCGGAAGAGCAGGGGACGCAGGGCGGAGTAGAGGGACACGAAGGAGTTTACCTCCTGGGTGGCTCGCCCGGAGGCCACAGCCATGCCTGGGAGCCCCGCGCGGCGATGAGCTTCGGAGGCGGCGGTTAGGTTTCTGGGGCTCGCCGCAAGGGGCTCCCAGGCATGGCTGTGGCCTCCGGGCGAGCCACCCGCCCCCCGGTTGCTGGACGGTCTCTACGGTGGCTTATCGGGTAAAGCCAGTCCTCACGGAGGCTGGTCTGGGTGGGGCTTGGCCCTGTAACTCGTATGGTATAGTCGACACCTGGCCAAACCGCTGGCAGCATGCAACTTGCTGCCTGGTATGGCGGGTAGGGCCGCAAACATGGACGCCATGCCGTCGACCAGCACAGAGGTTGAGATCTTCGGCGCGGTCTACCATGTTCGCGGCGGCGACGACCGCGGGTACCTTCAGGGCTTGGCCGATCTCGTGGATCGCAAGATGCGCGAGGTCGCCGAGCACGTGCATACGGCCGATACGGCCCGCATCGCGATCCTGGCGGCGCTCAACCTGGCTGATGAACTGGTGCAAATGGAGAAGCGGCAGGAAGGGGAACGAGTCGAAATCAGGGAGAAGGTGGCGGAACTGACCGAGCGGTTGACCGGAGCTCTGGGCTGAATGGGCACGGCAGGCACCGCCAGCTCGAGATATATGAAAACAGGTGTTGCATCCCTTGCGCGGTTCGTGGTGGAACCCACGATTGTAGAACCAACATACTTATTGCGGGAGTCTTTTACCTGCGTGGCCCGTGCCAGCCTTGATCCGATGAGGATGACGAGGACGCTAACGGCTCGTGGAGCGGACACCCACCTGGTGCGTTTCAGGTTCTAAACGCTGGCCCCCACGGCCGCGCAGGGGATGTATTTGACGTTCTCGTCTCGAGCTCGAGAGGCGCCTCTCTTCTGATCCAGACCCGCCCCCCCTGTTGAACTTGCGGGGGTGCCCGGTTGAACATCCAAACGACGCTCCTCGCGGCCGCGGTGTTCGTGGTCGCGCTGGCCGTCCCGCTCGGCTGGTTCCTGGCGCTGCGCCGCGCCGGCCGGCGGCTGAACGCCCAGGCGAAGCGGCAGGCCGCCAAGACGCTCGAGGACGCGGAGCGCTCCGGCGAGACCATCAAGCGCGAGGCGGAGATCGCGGCGCGCGAGAAGCTGCTGCAGGCGCGCACCGAGCACGAGCAGGCGGCGCGCAAGCGGCGCGCCGAGCTCGAAGCGCTGGAGCGGCGCCTCACCCAGAAAGAAGACAACGTCGAAAAGCGCGCCGACGAGGTGGCGCGGCGTGAGCGCGACCTCGCCCAGACCGACCGCGCCCTGGCGCAGCGGGAGAAGACCCTGGCGACGCAGGAGGTCGAGGTCGCCGCGATGGCCGCGCTCGAGCGCGGCCGGCTCGAGCAGATCGCCGGGCTGACCGCGCAGCAGGCGCGCGAGGAGCTGATCAAGGCGCTCGAGAACGATGCCCGCATCGAGGCGGCGCACATCGTCAAGCGCATCGAGGACGAGGCGCGGGAGCAGGGGCACAAGCAGGCGCAGCGCATCATCGGCATGGCCGTGCAGCGCTCGGCCTCCGACTACGTGTCGGAGACGACGGTCTCGGTGGTGATGCTTCCCAACGACGAGATGAAGGGGCGGATCATCGGCCGCGAGGGCCGCAACATCCGGGCTCTCGAGATGGCGACCGGAGTCGACCTGATCGTCGACGACACGCCGGAGGCGGTCATCCTGTCGGGGTTCGACCCGTACCGCCGCGAGGTCGCGCGGGTGGCGCTCGAGCGGTTGATCGGCGACGGCCGCATCCATCCGGCACGCATCGAGGAGGTGGTCGAGAAAGTGAAGGCCGAGTTCGATCAGAAGATCCTCCACGAGGGGGAGTCGGCGCTGCTCGAGCTGGCCATTCCGGGAATGCACCCCGAGCTGGTCCGGCTGCTCGGGCGGCTGCGCTATCGCACCTCCTACGGGCAGAACGTCCTGCAGCACAGCAAGGAGGTGGCTTTCCTGGCCGGCACCATGGCCGCCGAGCTGAAGGCGAACGTGCAGGTGGCCCGCCGCGGCGGCCTGGTGCACGACATCGGCAAGGCGATCGACCGCGAGATGGACGGCACCCACCTGCAGATCGGCATGGACCTGCTGCGCAAGTACGGCGAGACCGAAGAGGTCGTCCACGCCATGGCCTGCCATCACGGCGATTTCGATCCGCAGACCGTCGAGGCGGTGCTGGTGACCGCCGCCGACGCGCTGTCGGCGGCGCGGCCGGGCGCCCGCCGCGAGATCCTCGAGACCTACGTCAAGCGCCTGGAGAAGCTCGAGGAGATCGCCTCCGGTTTCAAGGGGGTGCAGAAGACCTTCGCCATCCAGGCCGGCCGCGAGATCCGCATCATCGTCGACAGCGGCAAGATCAGCGACGAGCAGTCGCTCTGGCTATCGAAGGACATCGCGCGCAAGATCGAGGCGGAGCTCACCTACCCGGGGCAGATCAAGGTCACGGTCATCCGCGAGACCCGTTCCGTCGAGTACGCCAAGTGAAGCTGCTCTTCGTCGGCGACGTCGTCGGCCGGCCGGGCCGGACGGCGCTCAGGAACCTGCTGCCGCGGCTGGTCGATCGGCACCGCGCCGATTACGTGGTGGTCAACGTCGAGAACTCGGCCGGCGGTTTCGGCGTCACGCCCGAGGTGCTGGCCGAGATCGCGGACCTGCCGATCGATTGCTACACCACCGGCAACCACGTCTGGGACAAGAAGGAGGGGATCGAGATCCTCGACAGCGAGCCGCGGCTGCTGCGGCCGGCCAACTACCCTGCCGGCAACCCCGGCCAGGGCGTCCACGTCGGCGAGACCGCCGCCGGCGTTCCGGTGGCGACCCTGAACCTCGAGGGGCGGGGCTTCATGCACCAGCTGGACTCGCCGTTCCTGGTGGCCGACCGGCTGCTCGGCGAGCTGCGCCGCGACGTCAAGGTCGTGTTCGTGGACTTCCACGCCGATGCCACCAGCGAGAAGCAGGCGCTCGGCTTCTACCTCGACGGCCGGGTGAGCGCGGTGCTCGGCACCCACACCCACGTGCCGACGGCCGACGAGCGCATCCTGCCGGGCGGCACGGCATTGCTCACCGACGTCGGCATGACCGGTCCCTACGAGTCGATCATCGGCATGCGCGCCGACAAGGTGTTGCGGCGCTTCCTGTTGCAGACCCCGGCGCCCTTCGAGGTGGCGAAGCGGGACGTGCGCCTGGCCGCGGCGGTGGTCGAGATCGACGAGAGCACCGGCAAGGCGCTGGGCATCGAAAGGCTGCTGATCCCCGATCCCTCCGCCGGGTGAGAGCCATTCCTGTGGACGCAAAGGAAGAGGTGAAGGCGGGTCTCGATCGGTTGGAGCGTGAGTGCGCCAAGCTCGATCCAGCATTCGAGCAGAGGCTGGCGGAGCAGGGTCTGGCGGAGGACCTCGAGGTCTGGCCCCGGTACGGAGAGGTGAATCGAGGGACTGAATGAGATCCTCGCCGTCTGACCGGCCGGACGACGCTGGCCTTCAGGCGCTCCGACGCGATCCACTGGACGAGGAAGCGACCGGAGAGAGCCTGTCCGCGGACTCCGACGGCGAGTCATTAGTAGCAGCGGTCCGGTCGCCAAGCTCGACCTCCTGCGCCAGCCGCCGGTCGATCCAGCGGCTCTGCAGCCAGCGCACCCCCAGTAGATCGGTCGAGGCGCGCCAGATGCGGTTGCGGATGTTGTATTTCGGCTCGCCGAAGCGCCGCGGCCGGTGGCTCACCTCGACCTCCGTGACGCGGGCTCCCGCCATGCGCAGCAGGGTCGGCAGGAAGCGATGCATGCCGTTCCACACCGGCAGGTCGCGCAGGGACTCGGCGCGGAACGCCTTCAAGGGGCAGCCAACGTCGGTGACCGACTCGTGGGTGAGGCGG
>WNFI01413765.1_pt1 | contig 10145 bp, 8 predicted proteins | sample 5400471 | NCBI WGS metagenome assembly WNFI01 (sample SAMN13153348, study PRJNA577476) | soil metagenome | isolation source: 100 cm saprolite on Douglas fir-dominated hillslope | place: USA:California | collected 2013-09-17
GTGGTTCAGCGTGCGTCCGCGCATGTAGGCGAGCGGCGCGAGCTCGATGGTGCCGCGCTCGAGCAGCTTGCCGGTCTTCTCGAAGCCCATCAGGTCGTAAAGCGCGTCGTAGAGCGGACGCAGATAGGGGTCGACCTTCTGCGCCAGATCGCCGGGCAGGAAGCCCAGGCGCTCGCCGGCCTCGACGGCGGGCCGCACCAGCACGATCCGTTTCACCTTGTCGCGCTCGAGCGCGTCGACCGCGCAGGCCACCGCGAGGTAAGTCTTGCCGGTGCCCGCGGGCCCGATGCCGAGCGTCAGATCGTGCTCGAGGATGCTCTCGATGTACTGCACCTGGTGCGGCGTGCGCCCGTGCAGGTCCTGGCGGCGCGTCAGGAGTTGGGGGACGTCGCCCTTTTTCGAGGAGATTCCCTGCATCAGCTCGGTGAGCCCGAGCTGTACATCGTCGATCGTGAGATCGCCCGTGGCGCGGTCGTAGAAGTGCTCCAGCGCCTGCGCCGCGCGCGCGGCCTGTTCGCCGCGCACCGTGAAGCGCGCCCCGCGGCGCGCGATCGTGACGTCGAGCGCCGACTCGATCTGGCGCAGGTGGGCGTCCAGGGCGCCGCACAGGCGCGCGAGACGCTGGTTGTCGACCGGATCGAGTTTTACTTCCGCGGGCTTTGCCGAGGATCTACTTCTCATTCACCAGCTCGCCGCGCAACGAGTGAGGCAGCGCGGCCGTGATTCGCAGATCTGCGAATGTACGAATGAGCTCCTCGCTGCCCGCAAAGTTGACGACTCGGTTGTTGCCGGTCCGGCCGCACAGCTCCGAGGAATTCTTTCTCGAGACCCCTTCGACCAGCACGCGTTCGACCCTGCCCACCATGCGCTCGCTGACGGCGCGCGCCTGGGACTCGAGCTGCGCCTGCAGGCATTGCAGCCGGCTCAGTTTTTCTTCATAAGTCGTTTTATCCGCAAGCTCGGCAGCCGGCGTGCCCGGCCGAGGGCTGAAGATAAAAGAGAACGACGAATCAAAGTCTATTTCCGCGGCGAGCCGCAGGGTCGCCTCGAAGTCGGCCGCGGTCTCGCCCGGGAAGCCGACGATGAAATCGGACGACAGCGACAGCCCGGGCCGCCCTTTTTTCAGCCGGCGCGCGATCGAGCGGTACTCGAGCGCCGTGTAACCGCGCTTCATCGCGGCGAGCACGCGGTCCGCCCCCGACTGCACCGGCAAGTGAACATGCGCCGCGAGCCCGGGCAGCGCCGCGTGCGCGTCGATCAGCCGCTGCGTGAACTCGCGCGGATGAGACGTGGTGTAGCGCACGCGCTCCTGCATTTCACAGACGTATTTGAGCAGCTCGGCGAAATCGGCTGCCTCACCGTCGATCGTTCCGCGCCAGGCGTTGACGTTCTGTCCGAGCAGCGTCACTTCCTTCACGCCCTGCTCCGCCAGTCCTGCGATCTCGGCGATGACGTCGTCGAACGGCCGCGACACTTCCTCGCCGCGCGTGTAGGGGACGACGCAGAAGCTGCAGTACTTGCTGCAGCCTTCCATGATAGAGACAAAAGCCGAGGCGCCTTCGATTCGCGCCGGCGGCAGGTGATCGAACTTCTCCATCTCCGGAAAGCTGATGTCGACCTGCGGCCGGCCGGTGCTGCGGCGGCGCGCGAGGAGCTCGGGCAGCCGGTGCAGCGTCTGCGGGCCGAACACCACATCGACATAGGGCGCGCGCTGCACGATCGCGGGGCCTTCCTGGCTTGCGACGCAGCCGCCGACCGCAATCATCAACCCTGGCCTTGCGCGCTTGAGATGCTTCACCCGGCCGAGGTCGGCGAACACTTTCTCCTGCGCCTTTTCGCGCACCGAGCAGGTGTTGAAAACGATGACGTCGGCGTCCTCGGCGCGCTCGGTGGTCTCCAGGCCTTCCGCTTCACGCAGCACGTCGGCGATCTTGTCCGAGTCGTACTCGTTCATCTGGCAACCGAAGGTGCGGAGGAAGAGCTTTCCCATTGCGGTCAGTACGCGTCCTTGGGGATGGTGCGCAGCTGGCCGTAGGCCGCGCTGGCGCATTCGAGTAGCAACAAAGCAGCGATGAAACGTTTCATCGGGGGCGGGAAGGTGGAAAATGGTGGCGAATCAGGGACTCGAACCCCGGACACACGGATTATGATTCCGCTGCTCTAACCAGCTGAGCTAATTCGCCACGTTGGAACAATCGGGCTGCAATTATAACCCTGTGGCTATCTCGACTTTCGATGTCATCGTGGTGGGAGGCGGGCCGGTGGGCCTGGCCGCGGCGTGCGCAGCGCGGGGCCTTTCAGTTGCTCTGGTCGCCAATGAACGTCGTGCGCCGGCGGGAGTCCGCTCCGGCGCGTTCGATGCGCGCGTATACGCCCTGAGCCCGGGAAATGTCTCTTTTCTGCAAGACCTGCGCGCGTGGCAGGCGCTGCCGGAGGATCGGCTTACGCCGGTCCACGCTATGCGCGTATTCGGCGATCGGGCGGGCGCCGAAATGAGCTTCGATGCGTATCGCGCCGGCGTTCCGGAGCTTGCCTGGACCGTCGAGGACAGCGTGCTGCAGGAGGCCTTGTGGCGGGCGCTCGAAGGTCGCGAGGACGTCGCCGTCTTCGCGCCCGCGGAATGCGAGAACCTGGGTTTCGATTCGAAAGGAGTCGCTCTCAAGCTGCGAGACGGGCGCGAGTTGACGGGCACTCTCGTTGTCGGCGCTGACGGCGCTCACTCATTCGTGCGCGAGCAGGCGGGCATCGAGAGCGCTGCGCGCGACTACGGCCAATCGGCGGTGGTCGCCAACCTCGAGTGCGAGAAGCCGCATTCGAATACCGCGTTTCAGTGGTTCCAGGGCGGGCCGGTGCTTGCCCTGCTGCCGCTGCCGGGGCGCCGCGTCTCGATGATCTGGTCGCTGCCCGAGGCGGAAGCCGAGAGAATCATCCGGCTCAAATCGCGCGCGCTCTGCAAGGCGGTCGAAGCGGCGGCAGGGCAGGCGCTCGGTGCGCTGTCGCTCGTCGCGCCGGCGCGCAGCTATCCGCTGCGCCGCCTGTCGGCCCGACGAATGGCAGCGCCGCGCGTCGCGCTCGCCGGCGACGCGGCGCACGTGATTCATCCGCTTGCAGGTCAGGGGCTTAACCTCGGCCTGCAGGACGCGCGCTCGCTCGGCTCTATCCTGGCCACGCGTGAATTAGTGCGCGACGCCGGCGATCCGCGGCTGCTGCGTCGCTATGAGCGCAGCCGTGCCGAAGCTATACTCCTGATGGACGCTTTGGTGAACGGCTTGTTCAGGCTGTTCGGCTCGGGGGGCGGGCCGGCGGCTCGGCTGCGCAACGCCGGATTGAACCTCACCGACCGCATGCCGGTCCTAAAGAACGTCCTCATGCGCCAGGCGATGAACTGATGCGCCAGGGAGATTCGATGCTTCGTCTCATTATGTTCGTGCTGATGTGCCTGCTTTCCGCCGCGGTGGCGGCGGACGAGGCCGCGATTCGCAAGGCCCTGGAGCCCAAGCTGAACGGAGTCAAGATCGAAGGCGTCTCGCCGACGCCGATTCCGGGGCTGTGGGAGGTGCGATTCCGCGGTGCCGAGGGCGTGAGCGTGGTGTACTCCGATGCCGCGGGCAATTACGTTCTCCAGGGAAAGCTCTTCGACATGCGCAGCCAGCGCAACGTCACCGAGGAGCGGCTGCGCAAGCTGAACGCGATCGCCTTCGACTCGCTGCCGCTCGACATGGCGGTGAAGGTGCAGCGCGGAAACGGCAAGCGCGTGCTCGCCATGTTCTCCGATCCGTACTGCCCGGCGTGCAAGCAATTCGAGCAGACGCTGCAGAAGCTCGACGACGTCACGATCTACGTGTTCATGTACCCGGTCATCCGGCCCGAGAACGCGGAGCATTCGAAGGCGGTGTGGTGCTCCCCGGATCGCTCCCAGGCCTGGCTCGATCTCGCGCTGCGCGGCCGGAAACCGACGGCCAGCGCGAGCTGCGACAACCCGGTGGAAAAGGTCCTCAATCTCGGCCGTACCCTGGCGGTGAACAGCACGCCAACCCTGTACTTCATCAACGGCGAGCGCATGTCGGGCGGCCTGGCGCCTGATGACCTGCGCGACCTGCTCGACCAGGTCGCCGCCGCTGCGCCGGCAAAGTCGCGCTGAACCGAAGCGGCGCCCGCTAGTCGCCGCGGGGCAGGACCTCGCCGCGCGGCCAGAGCAGCCACATCCTCCCTTGCTGGCGCATGCGACCGGCGCGCGTTCCGGCGTCGGCACCGCTGCCCCAGTAGAAATCGGCGCGCACCGCGCCGCGGATCGCACCGCCGGTGTCGTGCGCCGCTACCAGTCTTTCGAGCGGTTCGTCGGAAAGCGGAAAGGTGGTTGCGAGATAAACCGGCGCGCCGAGCGGCACGAAGCGCCGGTCGACGGCGATGCTGTATTCGGGGCTCAGCGGCGTGCCGAGCGCGCCGACCGGCCCGTCGCCCGAGGCCGGCAGCTCGCGGAAGAAGACGTAGCTCGGATTCTGGTTCAGCGCCTCTTGCAGGCGCGCGGGATTCGCCGCGGCCCATGCCTTGATGCTCTGCATCGAGGCTTCCTCGAGCTTCATTTCGCCGCGCTCCACCAGGTAGCGACCGAGCGAGCGAAACGGATGGCCGTTCTGGTCGGCGAAGCCGAGGCGGACGCGCTCGCCGGACTCGAGCCTCAGCTGCCCCGAGCCCTGGATCTGCATGAAAAACAACTCGACCGGATCGACGGTCCATGCGAGGACCGGCGCCGCGAAGCCGTTTCCTTTTGAATCGATCTCGGCGCGCGAGTAGTAAGGAATCAGGCGGCGTCCTTCAAGCCGGCCGCGCAAGCGCATATTGCGCACGTCCGGGTTCGCCGCGGCGAGATCCACCACGATGAGATCGTCGGGTACGCCAAAGATCGGGTAGCGGTTGAGCGCGCTGCGCGTGCGGCTGCCGTCGATGACCGGCTCGTAGTAGCCGGTAATGACGCCGCCGTCGCCGCTCTCCGACGAGATCAGCGCATATGGGATGAACGACGACTCGAAAAACTGCCGCGCCGCGAGCTCGTCGTTCGCCGGCACGGCGCGCGCGAGCTCGCAAGCACGGGCGAGGGCGCCGGGCCGCGGGCAGCCGGCGAGAAAGGCGCGCAGGCTCGGCTCCAGCGCCGCGGCCGTCCAGCCGGGCAAGGCATCGAAGGACGCGTCCTGGTAGCGCACGGTCTCCGGGACCGGCTTCGGCGGCGGACATTGCGGGCAAACGGTCTTTGGGGGGAACGGAGCGCAGCCCGCGAGCACTACAATGAGTAACAGGAGATACCGCATGTGGGTCGTCTATCTGGAAATGGGGGTCGCGCTCGCGCTTGCCGTGCTCATCGTATGGTGGACCTGGCCGAAGAAGGATAAATAGGGACGGACCCTATTAAAAAATAAATAGGGTCCGTCCCTATTTATCCTGTTTAGTGCAGGACACGCGGCACGGACAGCGTGAACTCCGGGATCGGCGCCTCGAACCTGCTGCCGTCTTCGGCGAGCATCTGATAGCTGCCGCGCATCGTGCCTACCGGTGTCGCGATCGAGGTGCCGCTCGTGTACTCGAAGCTCTCGCCGGGCTGGAGCAGCGGCTGGGCGCCGACCACCCCCAGGCCACGCACTTCCTGCACCAGGCTCTGGGAGTCGGTAATGATCCAATGCCGGCTGATGAGCTGCGCCGCCAGGCTGCCGGCATTGCGGATGGTGATCGTATAGGCGAAGACATAGCGTCCGCCGGGCTCGTCCGACTGCTCGGGCAGGTACTGCACCTGCGCGGTGACCGAGATCTCGTGCGGCTGGTGCGGCGCCGGCCGCTTTTCCTCTGCCATGGCGCGCATTGTAAACTCGGCGGTATGAAAGCCGTTCCGTAACCGTGAAGCACCGCATCGCCCCCAGCATCCTGTCGGCCGATTTCTCGCGCCTGGGCGAGGAAGTGCGTGCCGTGGCGGCCGCGGGCGCCGACCTGATTCACTTCGACGTCATGGACAACCATTACGTGCCCAACCTCTCGGTGGGCCCGCTGGTGTGCGCCGCCCTGCGACCGCACGTCAAGCTGCCGCTCGACGTGCACCTGATGGTAAAGCCGGTCGACGGGCTGGTGCCCGAGTTCGCCAAAGCCGGCGCCGACATCATCAGCTTCCATCCCGAGGCGTCGGAGCACGTCGACCGCACGATCGCCCTCATCCGCGAGCACGGTTGCAAGGCGGGCCTCGCGCTCAACCCGGCGACGCCGCTGTCGCACCTCGACCACACGCTCGAGAAGCTCGACCTGGTGCTGCTGATGTCGGTGAACCCGGGGTTCGGCGGCCAGCAGTTCATTCGTTCCGTGCTTCCCAAGATCGCCGAGGCGCGCAAGCGCATCGCCGCCACCGGCAAGGACATCTGGCTCGAGGTCGACGGCGGCATCAAGACAGACAACATCGCCGATGTCGCCAGCGCCGGCGCCGACACGTTTGTAGCGGGGTCGGCGGTTTTCGGCTCGAAGGACTACGCCGCGACCATCCGCGCCATGCGCGGGCGGCTTAGCGATATTCGCCGCTAGACGGCCCAATGCCTGGGTTCGCCGGTAACCGCTCCACAGGCGGGCAGCTCGCGCTCCAGGAGCGGTCTTTGCGCAGAGCCATAAACGCCGATCCCGGGAATGCGGACGCCAGTTACAACCTCGGCGTCATCCTGCAACAGCTGCAGCGGCACGAGGAGGCGATCGAGAACTTCCGCGCCTCGCTCCGGATACGCGCGGGCGCCGACGCGCTGCTCAATATCGGGGTATCGCTGCATGCCCTTGGGCGTTACGCGGAAGCGCTCGGAAGCTATGCCCAGGCACTTGAGCTCGACCCGGGCGCGGCCGAGGCGCACAACAACGCCGGAAACGCCCTGCAGGCTCTCGGCCGGCACGAGGAATCGCTCGCTTACTACGACAGGGCCATCGCCGCAAATCCGGGCTACCTTCTCGCGCACGATAACCGCGGCAACGCGCTGAAAGCGATCGCGCGTTACCGCGATGCGATCGCAAGCTACCGCAGGGCGCTCGAGATCGATCCGCAGAACGCCGATGCGCATCATCTGACCGGACTGACGCAGCTCTGCCTCGGGGAGTACGCGCAAGGCTGGCAGGGGCTCGAGTGGCGCTGGAAAACGCCCGGCGCTGCCGGTCCTCCGCGCAAGCTCTCCCAGCCCCTCTGGCATGGTAGCGAGGATTTGCGCGGGAAATCGATCCTGCTACAGGCCGAACAGGGCCTAGGCGATACGATTCAATTCGCCCGCTACGCGCCGCTCGTCGCGGAAAGAGGCGCGACCGTGTTGCTGGATCTGTATGCGCCGCTCGTGCCGCTCATGCAGGGGATTCCCGGTGTTAGCCGGGTGCTCGCTCCGCAGGACTCGGTGCCGCCCATCGATTTTCAGTGCCCGCTGCTAAGCCTGCCGCTCGCCTTTGGGACGACGCTCGACAGTATTCCTCCTGCTATTCCCTACCTGACTTTGGCGCTGGAGGAAGCCTCCGGCCGGCGTGCGAAGCTCGGGGGCGGGGGCGCGAAACTCGTGGGCCTTTGCTGGCGGGGCAAACCGGGATACGTGAACGACGCCCAGCGCAGCATCCGGTTTGCCGAGCTTGCGCCGCTCTGGAGCGTCCCGGACGTGCGTTTTGTCAGCCTGCAGAAAGAGCTGACCGACGACGAGCACGCGCAGGCGCTCGCGCTCACGCATTTTGTGCATCCCGGCGCGGACTTCCGGAGCACCGCCGAGATGATCGCAGCGCTGGACCTCGTGATCACGGTCGATACCGCGTGGCTGCATTGGGCAGGCTCGATCGGCAAGCCTGCCTGGGCGCTCCTCGATTTCGCGCCGCACTGGGCTTGGCTGACCGAGCGCGAGGATAGCCCCTGGTATCCGAGCGTGCGCCTGCTCAGACAGGCTGCCCCGGGCGAATGGAGGAGGCCGATCGGGACCGCCGCCCGGATGCTTGCGAGCCTCGTTGCCCGCTGATTCGTCGCAGTGCGCCGTGTTATAGTCCGCGCGCTGTGCGACCCATCCCTGCACGAATCGATTCTCCCTCCTGGCGTAGCTGGCGCTGCTGGCGCCGCTAACCTTCTAACGCGCCCCGCGCGGCTCGGCGGCGTGTCTCACCCAAGCCGCAAGCAGTCTCGCAAGTCAAAACCGGTTGGCAGTGGAAGTGGAACATGACTGAGCTCGAATTCCAGCAGCTTGCAAAGCAGGGCTACACCAGGATCCCGGTGCTCGCCGAAGCGCGCGCCGATCTCTACACCCCGCTGGCGGTCTACGTGAAGCTCGCGAACGGGCCGTACTCCTATCTGCTCGAGTCGGTGGTCGGCGGCGAGCGCTTCGGGCGCTATTCGTTCATCGGCCTCGCCTGCGCCGAGCGCATCGAGGCTCGCGGCCGCCTGCTGCGCCGGCTGTTGCGCGATGCGCGCGGCAGCGACGTTTGCCTGGAGAAGCTCGACGATGCAAACCCGTTCGAATATGCCCGTGCCTGGCTGAAGCGGCAGCGCGTCGCGCCGCTGCCGGAGAAGATCCGCTTCGGCGGCGGGCTGGTGGGCTATTTTGGCTACGAGACCGTGCGGCATATCGAAAAAAATGCATTGAAGGAAGAAAAGAAAGACCCCCTCGGCACGCCCGACATGCTGCTGCTGGTGTCCGACGAGCTGGCGGTGGTCGACAACGTCCTCGGCAAGCTCTATCTGGTCGTCTATGCCGATCCGCAGCAGCCCGATGCGTGGCGCGCCGCGCAAGAGCGGCTCGAGCGCCTGCGCGCACGGCTCGTGACGCCGCTTCCCGAGAATATGATCTTGACTCGAGCGGAAAAAATGCCTCCCGAGAGGGCTGAACTGCAATGCACCTTCACCGAGGAGAAATTCGTCGAGGCGGTGCGGCGCTCGAAGGAATACATCTTCGCCGGCGACTGCATGCAGGTTCAGGTCTCGCAGCGCACGTCGCGCCCTTTCCGGGCCTCGCCGCTGTCGCTGTATCGGGCTCTGCGCGGCCTCAATCCGTCGCCTTACATGTACTACTTCGATTTCGGCGATCACCATGTGGTCGGAGCGTCGCCGGAGATTCTGGTGCGGCTCGCGGGCGATACCGTGACGCTGCGGCCGATCGCCGGCACCCGGCCGCGCGGCCTCACCCCCGAGGAGGACGCAGCCAGCGCCGCGGAGCTGCTCGCCGATCCCAAGGAGCGCGCCGAGCACGTGATGCTGATCGACCTTGGGCGCAACGACGTCGGCCGGGTCGCGGCGACCGGCAGCGTGAAAGTCACCGAGAAAATGGTGATCGAGCGCTATTCGCACGTGATGCACATCGTGTCCAACGTGGAAGGCCGCATCGCGCCGGGGCTGGATGCGGTCGACGTGCTGCGCGCGAGCTTTCCCGCGGGCACGGTTACGGGCGCGCCTAAGGTGCGCGCGATGCAGATCATCGACGAGCTCGAGCCGGTGAAGCGCGGCGTCTACAGCGGCGCCGTCGGCTATCTCGGCTTCAACGGCGACATGGACGTCGCCATCGCCATCCGCACCGCCGTGCTGAAGGACCGGGCGCTGCACGTTCAGGCCGCGGCGGGCGTGGTCGCAGACTCGGACCCGCTCGCGGAGTGGCGCGAGACGCAGCACAAGGCGCGCGCGCTGCTCAGGGCCGCCGAGCTCGCCTCGGCGGAGGAGGCGCCGTGATCCTGATGATCGACAACTACGACTCCTTCACCTACAACCTGGTGCAATATCTGGGCGAGCTTGGCGCGGAATTGAAGGTTTTTCGGAATGACGAAATAACCCTGGATCAAATTGAGAAACTCAAACCCTCGCACGTCGTCATCTCCCCGGGGCCGTGCACGCCCAACGAAGCGGGTATCAGCTTGCCGCTGATCGAACGGTTTGCCGGAAAGGCGCCGCTCCTGGGGGTGTGCCTTGGCCACCAGGCGATCGGCCAGGCGTTCGGCGGCAAAGTGGTGCGCGCGAAGCAGGTAATGCATGGCAAGACCTCGCGAATACATCATGATGAAAACGGAGTATTCGTAAAAATTCCCAATGACTTTGTCGCCACGCGTTACCACTCGCTGGTAGTCGAGCGCGCGACGCTGCCGGCCTGTCTCCTCGTGACCGCGCAGGCGGAGGACGGCGAGATCATGGG
>WNFI01413876.1_pt1 | contig 10145 bp, 10 predicted proteins | sample 5400471 | NCBI WGS metagenome assembly WNFI01 (sample SAMN13153348, study PRJNA577476) | soil metagenome | isolation source: 100 cm saprolite on Douglas fir-dominated hillslope | place: USA:California | collected 2013-09-17
GGATGCCCTGCGCGTGCGCCCATTCCGTCAGATTCACACGGCAAGCCTACCCTCTAGAACATGCGTTTGCTATCCAGAACACGCTGAACGACATAACTGGACCAACCCTGGCCTGGGGCCACCACTGCCGCGGGGCGTCGCTTTCGGCGCCAGCGGCGGGATCTGGTTGACTGCTGGCCGTGCGCCAGATCTTCCCGGCCGGTACGGCCCCGGCTGAGATCGTCCATGCCGAGCGAGGCGATCGCGGCCCGGCCGCTGAGGCCGCCGTATTCGCCCTGGCTGACCTCTATGCGTACCCCGCCGCGGGAATGGGCGATCGGCCGTGGCTGCGGGCGAACATGGTCGTCAGCGCGGACGGCGCGGCCTCGCTGGCCGGGCGCTCGGCCGGGCTGTCCGGCCCCGCGGACCGCCTGGTGTTCTCCGTCCTGCGCAGCCTCGCCGACGTCATCCTGGTCGGCGCCGGCACGGCCCGGGTGGAGCGGTACCGCCCGGCCGCCGAGCGGGACATCTGGGCGGCGCTGCGGGACGGGCGGGTACTCACTCCGCCTATCGCGGTAGTGACCAGGGAACTCAGCCTGGACCCGGACGGCCCGCTGCTCGCGGGCACGCCCGCCGGGTCCCGGACGATCGTGCTGACCACGGCCGCGGCCCCGGCCGCCCGCCGGGCCGCCGCGGCCAGGCACGCCGACGTGATCGTGGCCGGAGTGGATAGCCTCACGCCGGCCGCGGTCATCGGCGCCCTGGCCGAGCGCGGCTACCGGCGCCTGCTCATCGAGGGCGGGCCCAGCCTGCTCGCACACTTCACCGCTGCCGGGCTGCTGGACGATCTCTGCCTGACCATCAGCCCGGTGCTGGAGGGGGGCTGGGCGGGCCGGATCCTGAGGGCACCGGAAACCCCGCCGGAGGCGGCACAGGACGGCGCCGCGGGCCAGGACGGGCCGGGGACGGCGGGCGGGCCGGGGACGGCGGGCGGGCCGGGGGTCCTGGCCGGGCTGCGCCTGGTCCACGTGCTCGAGGACCGGGGGTCGCTGCTGTGCCGGTACCTGCGGGACACGGGCTGAGGCGAGAGACTGAGCGGCGATACTGACCACCGCCCGGGCCTGACGTGAGACCGCGGCCGCCAGTGCCTGCGGCGCCGTACGCTAGCGAAACGGAGCGATGAATGCCGTTGCACAAGAAGGTCGCCGAGGCCGACACATCAGCCGATCTCGAGATCAACCCCGTGTACGTCCGTGAGGTACGGCTGCGAGTGCCGCGCAACAAGATTCCCCAGCACGGCATGCTGCCGGACACGGCGCTGCAGGCCGTGCGGGACGAGCTGATCCTGGACGGCAACGCCCGGCTCAACCTGGCGACGTTCGTGACCACGTGGATGGAGCCGCAGGCGGAGCAGCTGATGGCCGAGTGCTTCGACAAGAACATGATCGACAAGGATGAGTACCCGCAGACGGCGGAGCTGGAGCGGCGCTGCGTCAACATACTGGCCGACCTCTGGCACGCGCCACCCTCCTCCCCTGCTCACGCCGGCTCCGACGGACAGGCGGCCCCGGCCGTCGGCTGCTCCACCACCGGATCGAGCGAGGCCTGCATGCTCGGCGGGATGGCGTTGCTGTGGCGCTGGCGTGCGGGCAGGGCGGGGGGTGGGGCGCCGAACCTGGTGATGGGCACCAACGTCCAGGTCTGCTGGGAGAAGTTCTGCCGCTACTGGCAGGTCGAGCCCCGGCTGGTGCCGATGGCGCCCGGCCGGCTGCACCTGCCTGGCCCCGGGGCGGCTGCCCGGTGCGACGAGAACACCATCGGCGTGGTCGCGGTGATGGGGTCCACGATGGACGGCAGTTACGAGCCCGTGCTGCAGATCGGCAGCGAGCTGGACGCCCTGCAGGCCAGCCGTGGCCACGACATCCCGATTCACGTCGACGGCGCGTCGGGCGGGTTCGTCGCGCCGTTCCTGCGCCCGGACCTGGAATGGGACTTCCGGGTGCCCAGGGTCGCGTCGATCAACGCCTCAGGGCACAAGTACGGCCTGGTTTACCCGGGCGTCGGCTGGGTGGTGTGGCGGGACTCCGCGGCGCTGCCCGAGGACCTGGTGTTCCGGGTCAACTACCTGGGCGGGGACATGCCGACGTTCGCGCTGAACTTCTCCCGGCCCGGCGGGCACGTCGCCGCGCAGTACTACAACTTCCTCCGGCTCGGCTTCGAGGGCTTCCGTAACGTCCAGCAGGCGTGCCAGGACGTGGCCAGGTACCTGTCCGGCGAGATCGCCGCGATGGGCCCGTTCGAGCTGCTCTCCGACGGCAGCGAGCTGCCGGTATTCGCGTTCAAGCTGCGCGATCCGGGCGCAGCCGGTTATACGGTGTTCGACCTCTCGGAACGGCTGCGGTTGCGCGGCTGGCTGGTCCCGGCGTACACGCTCCCCGAGAATATGCAGGAAACGGCGGTGCTCCGGATCGTGGTCCGGAACGGACTCAGCACGGACCTGGCGGACTGCCTGCTTGACGATCTCCGGGTCCAGGTGGAGGTGCTGGGCTCGCAGTCGCACCCGCCCACACCGCTCATCCCCGGGCCGATCAAGAATCGTGAGAGCTTCGCGCACTGATACGCGGCGGCGTCTGGGGACGGGCAGGTCAGGCACCCCGGCGCAGGCGGTCCAGGGCCTCGGCAAGGATGGCGGCGCCGTCGGTGTCGTTGCGGCGCTCCTTCACGTAGGCGAGGTGCGTCTTGTACGGCTCGGCGTGCGGCGGAGCCGGAGGATTTGCCTGGTCCTGGCCCGCCGGGAAACCGCACCGTGGGCAGTCCCATGTTTCCGGGACCGCGGCATCGCTGGCGAAGCTGGGGATGGTCTCGTGCCGGTTGCAGCACCAGAAGGCGACCCGGACCCGCGGCGCGGCCTCGCCGCGCTCTGCCTCACCCATTGGACCTGCGCCGACCCGGCTGCCGCGGATGGCGTTGCCACTACTCACTGCTCACCCCTTGCCTCATGACCCGATGAATCCTGGCTTGCGTGACGAGATTGCCTGGCCTGACCGCCACCGCCGTCAGTGGTTGAGTAGCAGGCCGAGCGCGACGATGCAGATGAACCACAGGACCCCGGTGAAGATCGTGATCCGATCCAGGTTTCGCTCGACAACCGATGATGACCCGAGGCTCGACGAGACTCCGCCGCCGAACAGGTCGGAGAGCCCGCCGCCCTTGCCCTTGTGCAGCAGCACGAGCAATATCATCAGCAGGCTCGTGATGATCAGGACGATAGATATTGCGATGGTCACTGCTGCTTCTCGTCCCCTCCGGGCGGCCGATCAGGGGCTGGCGCCCAGCTCACGATACCGGCAGATCCGGACGAATTCCCCGGCATCGAGACTGGCCCCGCCAACCAGGCCGCCGTCGATGTCCGGCTGCGACATGATCGCAGCCATGTTGTCAGACTTCACCGACCCGCCATAAAGGATACGCGCACCAGCCGCCACTTCGTCCCCGTGACGGGCGGAAACCCAGGCACGGATGGCGGCGCAGCACTCCTGGGCGTCCTCGGGCGTGGCCACCTCGCCGGTGCCTATGGCCCAGACCGGCTCGTAGGCGACCACGAGGCCGGCCACCTGCTGGCCGGGGATGCCGGCCAGGCCGCCGTCCAGCTGGCCAAGCGTGTGACCGATGTGGTCGCCAGCCTGGCGCTGCTCCAGTGTCTCGCCCACGCAGAGGACCGGTGTGATGCCGTGCCGTAGCGCCGCCTTCACCTTCGCGTTTACCACGGCATCGTCCTCGCCGTGGTACCGCCGCCGCTCTGAGTGCCCGGCCAGGACATAGCCGCAGCCGAGCTTGGCCAGCATCCGCCCGGACACCTCGCCGGTATAGGCGCCGTCGTCGTGGGCCGAGATGTCCTGGGCGCCGTAGGCCAGCCGCAGCTTGTCGCCCTCGATCAGGGTCTGCACGCTGCGCAGCGCGGTGAACGGCGGGAGCACGGCCACGTCCGCGGCGTCGAAGTCCTTGCCGGTCAGCATGAACGCCAGCTTCTGGGTCAGCGCCAGCGCCTCGAAGTGGGTGTTGTGCATCTTCCAGTTGCCTGCGACCAGTGGCTTCCTGGCCGCGGCGCGGGTCACCCAGCCACCCCTGCATCCGGAGCCGCGCGATCCGCTCTCTGCGCACCCAGCCCACCCGTCCCGCCCAGCCCGCCCTTGCCGGCATCCTCGAGGGCCGCGAGCCCGGGCAGCGTCCTGCCCTCGAGATACTCGAGGCTGGCCCCGCCGCCCGTCGAGATGTGGGTGAACGCTCCCTCGGGAAAGCCCAGAATCCTAACGGCCGCTGCGGAGTCACCGCCGCCGACCACGGTCAGCCCGGTCTGCGTCACGTGGCTGATCGCCTCGGCGACCGCGCGGGTGCCCGCGGCGAAGGCGGGGAACTCGAACACGCCTACGGGTCCGTTCCAGAAGACGGTCCTCGCGTCCGTGAGCTTCTCAGCGAACAGCGCCCGGGTGGCCGGGCCCATGTCCATGCTCTCGCGGTCGGCCGGGAACTCGCCGACCTTCACGATGTCACGCTCGGCGTCGGGAGCGTAATGCGTCGCCGCGACCAGGTCGACGGGCAGGACCACTTCCACGCCGCGCCGGCCTGCCTCCGCGAGCAGCTCGGACACCCGCGGGACCATCTCCGGCTCCAGCAGCGACTTGCCCACCTCGTGCCCCTGGGCCTTCAGGAACGTGTAGGACATGCCGCCGCCGATCAGCAGCCGGTCGGCAGTGTCGAGCAGGTTGGCGATCACGGCCAGCTTGTCGGACGGCTTGGCGCCGCCGAGCACCACGACATAGGGCCGCTCCGGGTCCTCGGTGAGCCGGCGCAGCACCGCGACCTCGGCGAGCACCAGGTCTCCCGCCGCGTGCGGAAGCAGCGCGGGAAGGTCGTACACACTGGCGTGCTTGCGGTGCAGCGCGCCGAAGCCGTCGCCCACGTACCGGCCGTCAGGGCCGGCCAGGCCGGCCATCCGGCGCGCGAGCCCGGCCCGCTCGGCCTCGTCCTTGCTGGTCTCGGCGGGCTCGAAGCGCACGTTCTCCACCACGGCGACCCCGCCGTCCGCCAGGCCGGCCGCCACCTCGGCCGCAGCCTGGCCGGCGACGTCGGTCGCGAGCGGGACAGGCTGGCCGAGCAGTTCGGCCAGGCGCTCGGCGACCGGTCGCAGCGACGGGCCGCCCTCGGCACGTTCAGCGTAATCGGCTCCCGTAGGGCGGCCCAGGTGCGCGAGGATCAGGACTTTCGCGCCGCGGGCGGCCAGCTTGGTGATGGTGGGCAGGCTGGCCCGGATCCGGCCGTCATCGGTGATCCTCGCCCCGTCCAGCGGCGTGTTCAGGTCGGCGCGCAGCAGGACCGTCCGGCCGCCGACCTCCAGCTGGTCGATGACCCTCATCTCCGGCTCCCTCAGGCCCTGGCAGGCAGCCCTGCGCCCACCAGGGCGACCAGGTCGGCCAGCCGGTTGGAGTAACCCCACTCGTTGTCGTACCAGCCGACCACCTTGACCTGGTCGCCGTTGGCCATCGTGAGCAGCGAGTCGAACGTGCACGACCAGGGGGTCCCGACGATGTCGGAGGAGACGATCGGGTCGGTGGTGTAGTGCAGGTAGCCCTTGAGCGAGCCCTCCGCCGCCGCCTGGTAGGCCGCGTTGACCTCCTCGGCGGTCACCGCGCGGTCGAGCTGGACCACGAGGTCGGTGACCGAGCCATCGATGACCGGCACCCGCATGGAGATCCCGTCCAGCCTGCCCGCCAGCGTCGGCAGCGCCAGGGACGTGGCCTTGGCCGCGCCGGTCGTGGTGGGGATGATGTTCTGGGCCGCTGCCCGCGCCCGGCGCAGGTCCTTGTGCGGGAAGTCCAGGATCACCTGGTCGTTCGTGTAGGCGTGGATCGTGGTCATGAACCCCTTGACGATCCCGAAGCTGTCGAGCAGCACCTTGGCCATCGGGGCCACGCAGTTCGTCGTGCAGGACGCGTTCGAGATCACGTCATGGGCCGCGGCGTCGTAGCGGTCGTCGTTCACCCCCATCACGATCGTGATGTCCTCGCCCTTGGCCGGGGCGGAGATGATCACCTTCCGCGCGCCGGCCGTGAGGTGGGCGCGGGCGTCATCGGCCTTGGTGAATCGCCCGGTCGACTCGACCACGACGTCGACGCCGAGGTCAGCCCAGGGCAGGGCCGACGGATCCCGCTCGGCCAGGACCCGTATCTCGTGGTCGCCGACCCGGATTACGTCGCCGTCCACGCTGACGTGGACGCCCAGCGTCCCCAGAACGGTGTCATATTTCAGCAGGTGCGCGAGGGTCGCGGCGTCGGTCAGGTCGTTGGCCGCCACGATCTCGATGCCGCCACCCCCCTCGGCGTTCACCGCGCGCCAGAAGTTGCGCCCGATCCGGCCAAATCCGTTAATGCCCACACGGACAGTCACAGCAGTGTTCTCCTCGTTGTCTTCTTGCTTGCCCCGGCCACGCGCGGCAGCCTTACGCCCCCATGGAACCTTATCGAACTTTGGCCAGGCCAGCGGCGCGCGGCGGACAGGCCCGCCGCATCCCGCCGGGCCGGGTCGGGCCGGGCCGCGCCCGCGCCCTATGCGGCCCAGGACCGCGGCTGTCGTCCGGCCCGCGGGGGCACGGCCGTTATGGATCCTCGAACACGGCGAGCGCGTCGTCAGGGCACCAGCATGTCGGCGGACAGGTGCGCTTCGGTGCCCGGGATCCTGAGTTCAGTGGCGCGCCGGTCGGCCAGCGCCAGCAGCCTGCGGATGCGGCCGGCGATCGCGTCCTTGGTCAGCGCCGGGTCGGCGAGCTGGCCGAGTTCCTCCAGGCTCGCCTGGCGGTGCTTGATCCGCAGCTCGCCCGCCACGATCAGGTGCTGCGGTGCCTCGTCACCGAGGATCTCCAGCGCCCGCTCGACCCGGGCCCCCGCGGCGACGGCGGCCCGGGCACTGCGCCGCAGGTTGGCGTCGTCGAAGTTCGCCAGCCGGTTCGCCGTCGCGCGTACCTCGCGGCGCATCCGCCGGTCCTCCCACGCGAGCACGCTGTCGTGGGCGCCCAGCCTGGTCAGCAACGCGCTGATCGCGTCCCCGTCCCGGATCACCACCCGGTCCACACCGCGGACCTCGCGCGCCTTGGCGTGGATCTTCAGCCGCCGCGCCGCCCCCACCATCGCCAGGGCGGCCTCAGGGCCCGGGCAGGTAATTTCCAGTGACATCGAGCGACCGGGCTCGGTCAGGCTGCCGTGGGCGAGGAACGCGCCGCGCCAGGCGGACTCGCAGTCGCAGTTGGTCCCGGACACCACCTGCCGGGGCAGCCCGCGCACCGGCCGCCCGTGACCGTCCACGAGCCCGGTCTGGCGGGCCAGGCTCTCGCCGTCCTTGTGCACCCGCACCACGTAGCGGTTGCCCTTGCGCAGGCCGCTGGGGGCCAGCACGATCAGCTCGGACGAGTGGCCGAAGACCTCGGCCACGTCCTTGCGGAGCCTGCGCGCCGCCGCGCCCGTGTCAAGCTCCGCCTCGACCACGATTCGCCCCGCGGCCAGGTGCAGGCCGCCGGCGAACCGGAGCAGCGTGGAAACCTCGGCCTTCCTGCAGCACGGCTTCAGGACGGTGATCCGGCTGAGCTCGTCCTTTACCAGACCGGTCATGGCCATTCGGCCTCACTCCCCCTCGAATATCTGCGCAAACGCGCCCGCGAGAAGCCGCGGATCATGGCGCGGCGATCCGTCCCCCATGGCCAGGTCCGCCAGCACCAGCCTGCCGCCCAGCAGGCCGGCCGCCTTCTCGAGGTCGGCCACGGTTCCGCTGGCCGCGCCGCGATCCGCCAGCACCACATCAACGGTCACCCCCGGCGCATGATCGGCCAGCACCTCCAGGTGCGCGTGGGGCGAAAACCCCTCGGTCTCCCCTGGCTGCGGCGCCAGGTTCAGCGCGACCAGCCTGCGCGCGCGGGTGGTCACCAGCGCCTGGGCCAGACCCGGCACCAGCAGGTGCGGGAGCACGCTGGTAAACCAGGATCCGGGCCCGAGCACCACCCAGTCCGCAGCCCCGACCGCGGCCACCGCCTCGGGGCACGCGGGCGGGTCTGCGGGAACCAGTGACATTGACCGTACCCGCCCCGTCGTCGTTGCGCAGGCGACCTGGCCGCGAACCGTGCTGATGTCGTAGGGACGATCCGGGTCGGCGCCCTCCACCTCGGCCTCGAGATCGAGCGGGACTGACGCCATCGGCAGCACCCGGCCGTGCGCCCCGAGCAGGCGCCCGACCCAGTCCAGGCCCTGCACGGTGTCGCCCAGGAGCTCCCAGAGCGCGACGATCAGGACGTTGCCGACCGCATGGCCGCCGAGCTCGGCATCCCCGGTGAACCTGTGCTGCACGACGCGGCTCCAGGTGGTGCCCCAGGCGTCATCCCCGCACAGCGCGGCCAGCGCCATCCGCAGGTCGCCGGGCGGCAGAACCCCGAACTGCTTGCGCAGCCTGCCGCTGGAGCCACCGTCGTCGGCCACGGTCACCACGGCTGTTAGCTGGCGGGTGACCCGGCGCAGCGCGGACAGCGAGGCGAACAGGCCGTGGCCGCCGCCGAACGCCACTACCTTGCGGCTCAGCGGGCGCCCGGCGGGAACCGCCGGCCGTATCCCCGGCGCGGTGTTCTCAGCCGCGGGCCCGGTGAGGTCTCCCATGCCCGGCGCCCTCACTCGCGCCCGAGGTCTCTGTGCATCACCCGCACCGCGGGCCAGGAGTCGGCCAGCCGGGCGGCGATCTGCTCGGCGACCACCACGCTCCGGTGCTTCCCGCCGGTGCAGCCCACCGCCAGCATCACGAAGTGCTTCCCCTCGCGATGGTAGCCGTCCAGGGTCACGCGCACCGCGCGGACATAGGCATCCAGGAACTCGGCGGCGCCCGGCTGGCCCAGAACGTAGTCCCTGACCTCCTGGTCCTCGCCGGTCAGCGGAGCCAGGGCGGGCACCCAGTGCGGATTCGGCAGGAACCTGCAGTCCGCCACCAGGTCGGCATCGACGGGTAGCCCGTACTTGAATCCGAAGGACACGACGTTCAGCCGCAGCCCGGTGTGTGCGCCGAAGCCGAAGGCGGCCCTCATCCGGGCCCGGAGCTCGTGCAGGTTGAGCTGTGAAGTGTCGATCACGAGATCGGCCTCGCCGCGGACCCCCTGCAGCAGCTCCCGCTCGGCGGCGATGCCGTCAATCACCCGGCCGCCCTCCTGCAGCGGGTGCGGGCGGCGGACGCTCTCGAACCTGCGGACCAGGGTCTCCTCGCTGGCCTCCAGGAACACGACAAACGGCCGGGTGCCCCCGCCGTCAAGATCGCCTATGACCGACTTCAGGTTGGTGGAGAACGCGCGGCTGCGCACGTCGACGACCGCCGCGAGCCTCGGCACGGCGCTCTGGGCGCGCCGGGCGAGGTCCAGCATGGTCGGCAGGAGGTCCGGCGGCAGGTTGTCGGCGACGAACCAGTCAAGATCCTCCAGCGACTTCGCCGCTGTGCTCCGCCCGGCGCCCGACAGGCCGGTGATGATGACGATCTCTGGCGCGCTTCTCGCCGGGTCCGGCGGGCTGTCCGGCCTCATGGCGCACCTCCCCCCTCGATCTTCGCGGAGCTGGCGACCTCCGCCCCGTGCCGCTCGCTTCGTGGCGTCCCCGGCCCCTTCGCGCCGTCACCTCCGGTCTCGGCGCTGCGGCTCGCTTGCAGCGCCGCGGCGACCGTCTCCGCGATTCGCGGCCCGAAGCCGGGCAGGTCGGCTATCTGCGCCACGCTAGCCCCCGCGATCCTCCGCACGGAGCCGAAATGCCGCAGCAGCGTGGCCTTGCGGGCCGGGCCGAGCCCGGGCACGGCGTCGAGCTCGCTGGTGGTCAGAGCCGCGGACCTCTTCTTCCTGTGATACGTGATCGCGAACCGGTGGGCCTCGTCACGCACGCGCTGCAGCAGGTAGAGGCCTTCGCTGGTGCGCGGCATGATCACCGGGCCGTCCTCGCCGGGCAGCCAGACCTCTTCGAGGCGCTTGGCGAGGCCGCAGACCGACACGTCGTCGATGCCGAGCTCGTCCAGCGCCCGGCCAGCCGCCGCCACCTGGGCCGGGCCGCCGTCAACGACCAGCAGGTTCGGCGGATACGCGAACTTGCGCGGCCCCGACGGTCTTG
>WNFI01051882.1_pt1 | contig 10144 bp, 7 predicted proteins | sample 5400471 | NCBI WGS metagenome assembly WNFI01 (sample SAMN13153348, study PRJNA577476) | soil metagenome | isolation source: 100 cm saprolite on Douglas fir-dominated hillslope | place: USA:California | collected 2013-09-17
TCGAAGGCCTGATGGTAGGGGCGGGCGCCCACGAAGGCCGGCAGGAAAGAGTGGTGAATGTTGATAATGCGCTGCGGGTAGCGATTGACGAAGTCGTTGGATAGGATTTGCATGTAGCGCGCGAGGACCATGAAATCCGGTTGGTGCTCTTCAATCAGCGCATGGAGTTTAGCCTCGGCTTGATCCTTGTTGTCTTTGGTGACTGAGACGACTGCGTAGGGAATTTTGTAGAAGTCGGCGATGGGCTGGTTGTCTGCGTGGTTGGAGATGATAAGCGGGATGTCGCAGGCCAGTTCCCCGCTCTTGTGGCGGTAGAGAAGATCGACCAGGCAGTGATCGTATCTCGAAACCAGAATAACCATGCGCGACCGGTGCGAAGATTGTGCTAGTCGCCATGTCATCTGGAACTTTTCGGCGATTGGCGAGAACTGTTTGCCGAAGTCGGCGAGATCATTATCCGTGAGATCGATGTCAAAGTCTTTGGGATCGAATTCGACACGCATCAGGAAGAGGCCGGATTCTTCGTCCGCGTGTTCGTCGGCATGCAGGATGTTGCCGCCGTGACGATACACGAAGTCAGCAATGGTCGCGACTTCGCCTTTGGCATCGGGGCAACTGACCAGCAATATGGCGGAGTTCTTCACTCTTTGATCTATAAAAGCGGTTCGGTATCTAGTGGTGGCTTTGTAGAACGTAGCCCAGATACTCCCTAGCTTCCAACGCATATACCCAGCTAACAAGCCCGACCAATGCAGCGGAGCAAAGGGACAAAGCGCCGAACAGCCTGAGTAGCCACCCGCCGAATCTGATCCCACGAACAACGGTGAAGGCGCTATACAGTGTCACGATAATTCCGAAAACTCCGACGCCTAACAAGGCAACGGCACCCTTAGCGTCCCTCGGCCCCGGACAGATGCCAATCGCACCGAAAAGTACTTCGAGCGGTAGGATTGCCAATGAGAGCCAGCATGTCCAAAGCCCGGCCTTTAGCTCCATTCGTCGAATATTCGGTAACATCTCAGATCCTCGCTCCTCGGCCATGAGCCATTTTACTTCTTTAGCTCCTTCAGAATCTCCCGCGCCGCATTCGCACCCGAACCCCCAGTTAACCCTGCGCCGGGATGCGTGCCGCTTCCGCATAGATACAGATTCTGAATCGGGGTGCGGTAGCGTGCCCAATCGAGCAGCGGACGCATGGTGAAGAATTGATCGAGGGCGAGATCGCCGTGGAAGATCTGTCCGCCGGTCATTCCGTACTTTTCTTCAAGATCCAGCGGCGTGATGATCTGATGGGTCAGGATCATCTCGGGCAGATTCGGTGCGTATTGTGCAAGCGTCTGCACGACAGTCTGGCCCAGCGCTTTGCGCTGATCTTCCCAGTCACCTTTCAGCTTATACGGTGCGTACTGCATATAGATCGACATCACATGCTTGCCTTCAGGCGCAAGCGTGGGATCGGTCAGCGATGGAATCGTGGCTTCGAGGTACGGCTGGCGCGAGAAGTTGCCGTATTTGCATTCGTCGAAGGCGCGCTCAAGGTAGTCGATCTCGTGACCGATGTGAATGCGCCCCTTGAGAGCGTCGCCATTTCCATTTTTCAATGCGGTGAAGTTGGGCAGGCCGGAGAGCGCCAGATTAACTTTCGCAACTGTCCCGTTTCCGCGATAGTGCTGTAGTTTCTGCACGAAGTCGGGCGACAGGTGCGTGGGGTCGGTTAGCTTGAGCAGAGTGCGTTTCGGGTCGGCGTTGGAAATGACTGCCCTCGCTTGAATCTCTTCACTAGTCGAGAGCAGCACGCCCGTGGCCGCACCGTTCTGCACACGAATCTCGATGACTTCAGCGCTGGTGCGAATCTCTGCTCCGGCTGCTTTTGCGGCCGAGGCCATTGCTTGCGTGATCGCTCCCATTCCGCCAGCAGCAAAAAATGACGAGCCCGCAGGATGAGGATCGGCAGCGGCGCGAATCAGCAAGACCAAGCTGCTACCGGCAGACCACGGGCCAAGAAAAGTTCCGAAGACGCCGCGAGCTGCGACCACTGCACGCAATAGTTCCGTCTCGAAATATTCTGCGACCAGATCTGCTACCGCCATGGGTCCCCAGCGCAGCAGGCGGAACATATCTTTCTTTCCAAGGTTGCGAATGGCACGGCCGGTCTTGAGCATGCTCCACAAATCGCCGCGGCTGGGGTGGTCGATGTCGGGCGGCGTGGTGGCCAGCGCTTCGCCGATCACTTTGCCCATCTTGCCGAGCGACTGCTGAAATTCTGGATACTTCGCGGCGTCTTTCCGCGAGAAGGCTGCGATCGCCTGAGCCGACTTATTCGCATCTTGATAGAGCGAGAGAGCGCGTCCATCGGGCGAAAGGGCGGTTACGCAAACTTCCGGTGTAATCAGTTTGAGGCCGTGCTTTTCGAGTTGCAGGTCACGAATGACTTCTGGCCGAAGCGGCCCAGCAGTATGCGCCAGCGTTGAGCAGCGGAAGCCGGGATGAAATTCGTCGGTGACAGCCGCGCCGCCGACTTGCGCGCTGCGTTCGAGAACCAGCGGCTTGAATCCTGCCTTGGCCAAATAGAAAGCGGTGATCAGTCCATTGTGGCCGCCACCTACGATGACGACATCGCGCTGGCTACTTTTATTTTCCGTCGCCATGGCTAGGCCGCTCCCTTGACGTCCTTCAGAATTTCCAGCGCGGCCAGGCGTCCATTCGCACCCATAATGCCACCGCCGGGATGCGTTGCCGAGCCGCACATGTACAGATTCTTGATGGGCGTGCGGTACTGCGCCCATCCCGCAACTGGACGCAGGAAGAAGAGTTGTTCTAGGGAGAGTTCGCCCTGGAAAATGTTGCCTTCGCTCAATCCCCATTCACGTTCAAGATCGAGCGGAGTGACGACTTGTTTGTGAATGATGATGTCTTTGATGTTCGGCGCGTACTCGGCAATGGTGTTGACGACAGTGTCGCCGAAGGCTTCCTTCTGATCGTCCCAGTTCAAGCCGGGCCGCAGCTTGTAGGGTGCGTACTGCACGAAGCAGGACATCACATGCTTGCCCGGAGGTGCGACCGAAGGATCGGTGAGCGACGGAATGACCATGTCGATATAGGGATGCCGAGAGAAGTTGCCGTACTTCGCATCGTCGTAAGCTTTCTCCATGTACTCGACCGAAGGCGAGATGGAAATTGCGCCGCGCAAGTGCGCGCCCTCCCCCGGCATGCACTTGAAGTTGGGAAGGCCGTCGAGCGCCATGTTCACCTTACCCGAAGATCCGCGATACTTGAAGCGATTGACCTCTTCGAGAAAATCGTCCGGCAGATGCCCGGCTTCGATAAACTTTGTGAAAGTGAGGCGCGGATCGACGCTGGAAGAAATCACGTCCGCATAAATTTCATCGCCATTCGAAAGCACCACGCCCTTCGCCTTGCCGTTCTTGACAATAATTTGTGAGATGGCTGACTTCGTGCGAATCTCGACGCCGGCTTCGCGTGCTGCATCGGCGATGGCATTCGAAATCGCGCCGGTGCCGCCGCGGGCAAATCCCCAAGCGCGAAATGCGCCGTCGATTTCTCCCATGTAGTGATGCAGCAGCACATACGCGGTTCCCGGAGAGCGGACGCCAAGAAACGTCCCGATGATTCCCGAGGCCGACATCGTGGCTTTGAGCACATCGGTTTCGAACCATTGATCGAGAAAGTCAATGGCGCTCATGGTCATGAGCTGCACCTGGTTGTACTTGTCGTAGCTCGACATGCTCTGAAAGCGCCGGCCGATGAACAGCAATTTCATCAGTTCTTTCGGATTCAGTGTCGAAGGATCAGGCGGCACCATGCTGAGAATTGGTTTCACGAACCGGCACATAGCTTGCATCGCCTTGCCGAATTCATCGTAGGCTTCGGCGTCAACCCGCGAGTGCCCACATAAGAGCAGACCGAAAACTTGAATCCCGGGACGATCTCTTCGGTACACGCCGCGCCGCCGACGATGTGGCGGCGTTCCAGCACCAGCACTTTCTTGCCCGCGCGTTGGAGGTAGGCGGCATTAACGAGGCCATTGTGGCCGCCGCCGATCACGATTACATCGTATGAATTAGCCATGGACTCTTAGCCTTTAGCGGTTAGCTTGCTGATTGAAAACGCGGATGAAGAATACGATAGCGCAGTTTTCAGGCGCGCGTATTAGAGCCCGCTGGGAAGAACGCTCCAGCTGCGAAGGGTGCTCGATAGTGTGGGATTGATTGCGCCCATGGCTGGCTCGAATCGCTATTCTATCGGGAACAGTTTCTTTTGTCTGCATAATTGCGCATGTCGCGACGGAGCGGCAAAAGCAGCCGAGGACCGAACAAAATCACCCCATTTAAGGTATCGTTGCAGTGCTTATGAGCCCTGCTCGAAAGGAATCGTCGCCGCTGAACCCGCTGCTCTGGGTGGCCGGCGCCATTCTGATTCTCTACTTCGCGCGTGCCGTGCTGATCCCTCTCGCGCTCGCCTTGACGCTCAACTTCCTGTTGACGCCGATGGTGACGTGGCTTCAGCGCCGGCGCATGAGTCGAGTGCCCTCAGTCGCACTCGTAATGCTGGTCTTCACGGCGGTCATGGTTGGAATGTGCTGGGTCGTTACCGGCCAGTTGCTGCAAGTGGCCAGCGATCTCCCGAAGTACCGGCTGAATATTCACGACAAGATTGAGGGTCTTCATCTTTCGCCCGGGAGCGCGCTAGGGCGCGCCGCCGAGAGCATCAAAGGGATTGAAGCGGATTTTTTCGAACCATCGCCATCGCGAAGTCCGGAACTCCGTCCTCAACAAACTTCCGCTTACAACACCGCGATTCCAGTGCAGGTAGTCGGGCCTCAGCCGACGGGTTTGCGCTATGTCAGCGAAATGTTGAAGCCCCTCCTCCAGCCTCTGGCGACCGCGGGCATGGTGCTGATTTTTACCGTGTTCATCCTGATCAACCAGGAGGATCTGCGCGACCGCTTCCTGCGGCTCGCCGGCTTGGGGCAACTGCACGCGATGACGCTGGCATTGAACGATGCAGGCCAACGCATCAGTCGATATCTCGTGATGCAGTTCGTGGTCAATGCTTGTTACGGGCTTTGTTTTGGACTCGGCACCTACGCGATCGGCGTTCCGAACGCGTTCCTCTGGGGAGTAATTGCCGGGCTGTTTCGCATTGTGCCCTATGCGGGCGCGATGGCGGCCACCGCTTTTCCGTTTATTCTTGCGCTCGCCTTGTTTCATAGTTGGGTTCCGCCGTTGCTCGTAGTGCTGTTGTTCGCAGTTTTGGATTTGCTCGCGTCGAATGTTGTGGAACCCTGGTTATACGGTGCGCACACCGGCATTTCCTCGCTCGCATTGCTGGTGACGACCGTTTTCTGGACGCTGCTCTGGGGATGGGCCGGACTCGTTCTGGCAGTCCCGCTCACGGTTTGCGTGATTGTGCTGGGTCGCCATGTGCCGCGCATTGCGTTTCTGCATGTGCTGCTGGGCGACGAGACCGCGCTCTCGGTGGACGCGCAGTTCTATCAGCGTCTTCTGGCCATGGACCAAGACGATGCACGGAATATTGCCCACAGCTTTTTGAAAACGAGTTCGCTGATCAGCCTGTATGACACGGTCTTCATTCCGGCTTTGGCATTGGCCGAGCAAGACCGTCATAAGGGTGCGTTGGGCGAGACGCGTGAGACATTTGTATTTCTAAGCACCAATGAAATTGTCTCTGAGTTGGCGGTGTATCGGCCCCAGGATGTTGCGCCGAAGCCACGCCGGTTGATGGCGCGCTGGAGACCGAACCAGGCGAATGCGCTTGCCGCACCCGCCCATGCCGAGCCCGCACCTTCGACCACGCGTATTTTCTGTCTCGCGGCCAATGACCGTGCGGATGAGATCGTCGCTTCGATGCTTGCGCAATTGCTCGAGCGCGCCGGCCACGGGGTGATCTCATTGCCGCTGGAATCACAGTTTGAAGAGATTTTGCAACACCTGCCGCCCGAGCCGCAGGATGTCATTTGTATTTCTGCGCTGCCACCGTTTGCATTTGCGCAGGCGGCTTCGTTGTGCCAGCGCGTGCGCCTCCACCTGCCGGAAATCAAGGTCTTGGCTGGCATTTGGGGATCGGGTGGCGATATCAAGACTTCGATGGAACGCTTCGGCAGCGCGCGGCCTGACACGATTGTGTCTACTCTGGCGCAGGCCCTCGATCAAATCAGCGAGTGGCGAACTCAATTTGCGGACGCCCTTCAGTGAGGCAGGGAAGCAACCGAACGCATACCGGCTTTTCTGATTGTTGAGAGCCGACTTGCGGTGCGCATTTAGCGCTGAGGGACAGTTAATTGGAAACTGCGGCCGTGCGTGCTAGCTTATGCGAGTATCATTGTCACTCATGACTTCCGCAAATCGGGAACTGAAAAGGAGTCCCCTTGCAATGAGAACGTTGGCCCTAACTCTATCTATCGTCTTTGCCTCGCTTGCCGCGCACGCCAGTGACCCGCTCAAGCCGGTAGCCGTAATGACGAACTGCACCTTGAAATCGGGGTCAGTGATTCTATCGGCGTTCAAGGAGGCACTCCAGAACTCGAAAAAATACGAACTGGTGCCGGACCTGAGCGACAAGGGAAAAATGGATACCGTGATCACGGTGCGAATGATTTGCGTTGAAGATAAAGGCAACGTTGCGGTCGCCAGCGTTTATGGTTTGGCCAAGTGCTTTGGACCTAAGAATTGTCACGTCTCCGTCAATGACTCAACTCTGAACGCTCTCTTGTCCGAGCCCGGCATTGAAACGCAAAGTGGTCTTAACCTTTTCAAGGGGTTCGATGAGGCATTGGCAGAAAACAAGGACCAGATGATCTTGAATCACTAACCTCGTCGGCCGGAAGTCTGTACTCATAGCTCAACGAGGCGTCCCTAGTTGCCGCGTCAGAGCGCGGCTGCATATAATTCGCTTCGGCGTCATTAATCACTTCGAGGTCGCAACCTTGCCTATTGGAACTGCATTTCACGAGCGCACTTTTCCCCTCTGCCAGAGCCTGAACTACCGCGAGTGGTCCGGATACTACACGGTCAGCGTGTATGAGGTGCATCACGAGCATGAGTACAACGCCATTCGCAACGCGGCCGCGCTCATCGACATTTCTCCGCTCTATAAGTATCTGATCACCGGCAAAGACACGACCAAGTTGGTGAACCGCGTCATCACGCGCGACGTTAACAAGGTAAAAGTCGGGCAGGTGATTTATTGCTGCTGGTGCGACGAAGAAGGCAAGGTCATCGACGATGGAACGGTGTCGCGCCTGGAAGAAAACGTCTATCGGTGGACTGCTGCCGATCCCAGCCTGCGCTGGTTCCGGCAGAACGGCCTGAACATGGACGTGCAGATCGAGGACATTTCCGAAAAGGTCGCGGCGCTCGCGCTGCAAGGGCCGACTTCGGCGAAGTTGCTGAAGGCCGTCGCCGAAGCTGACATTGCCAATCTGAAATACTTCCGCGTCACCCGCGGCAAAATCGCGGGCGTGCCGGTGGATATTTCCCGGACTGGCTACACTGGCGACTTGGGATACGAAATCTGGATGCCGTGGAACGATGCGGTGAAAGTTTGGGACGCTTTGTTGGAGAAGGGAAGGCAATTCGATCTGCACGCCGCAGGCATGCTGGCGCTCGATGTTGCGCGAGTTGAAGCTGGACTGCTCCTCATCGAAGTCGACTACTCAAGCTCGAAGAAGGCGTTGATCGCCTCGCAGAAGTATTCGCCGTATGAGCTCGGCTTCGGCAAGATGGTGCATCTGGACAAAGAAAACTTCATCGGCAAGCGCGCTCTCGAGCAGGATGCCAAGAACGGCGTGGCGCGGCAGTTGGTCGGCCTTGAGGTTGACTGGACCGGTGTGGAACAGCTTTACGAGCGATACGGTCTGACTCCGGCGGCACCGGCGCAAGCTTCGCGAGTTGCGGTCCCTGTCTACTCAGGAGAGAAGCAGGTGGGCAAGGCGACGACCACCAGCTGGTCGCCGATTCTGAAAAAGATGATCGCGTTGGCCAGTGTGGAGACCGAATATTCGAAGCCCGGGACGGCGTTACAGATGGAGATCACGATTGAAGCGATCCGGTTGAAGACGAATGTGAAAATCGTGCCGTTGCCTTTTTACAATCCGCCGAGGAAGACGGCGACGCCGGTGTAGATTGGTCGTCATCATGGCTGGACTCTTCGAACTTTTCAGGGCGGAAAATGTTGGTCAGAACGTTGTACTTGAAAGAAATCGCTCCGATGCTGTAAGCGATTCCGGCGTAAAACGGTGCCGTCACGGTCATTTGCGCGAGAAGGCGCACAGGGTCGCTTGCCAACAAATTGGTCCAGGTTGGCATCACGCGCTGAATGTCAAAGAAGTATTCGAACGCTGACATCGAGCTGCCAACGAGCACAGAGGTTGGGGCCCGGTATAGCAATATCTTGTAGATCAGCACTAGAGTGGGGACGATCCAGGCCCACACTGCTGCAGTCGTAGAACGAACCGCCGCAATCCGCCGGCCGAATACGGCAGGAACAAATCTACTCACATTGAGGTACCCAGCGGCCAAGGCCGGAATCATGGTCACCCATTCCAAATGCTGGAGGTACCAATCGGCAGAGCGGGTGGTCGTTGGGATTTGTAGAAGTGGGGCGACCCATGCGAACCACCGTGAGACCAAGGTTCCGGAAACGCGCAGAGCGCAAAAGTAGACAATCACCGTATCTAGCGCAAAAGCCGCGAAGGGACCGAGAATCGATGGCCCAGCGTTCGGAGAGTTCGTAGTCCCCTCTTCCATGACCAGCGAAAGCTATCACTGACCTGCCGTGGATGACAAGCCGATCTTAGAAGCTTCCAGCGCCGCTCTGCGTTTCCCAGCGACATAAAGCCACACGCCGATCAACACCAGCGCCCCGCATCCCCCCACAACTTTGAATAGCGCCAACGGCTTATTTGTTTCATCCGGCTGGGGAATCAGCGAGAGCGCGATCGTCGCTGCGGTCGTGATAAAGCCGAGGGCGGCGACAAGCCTGGCGACCGTCGATCCACCCGGCACGCGAATCACATCTATTCCCGCAGGTTCGTGCTGAAGCTTGATCATCGCCGCGAATAAATACAGATACGGAATGAAATAGGTAATCACTCCCATGCTCACAAGGACGTCGTAAGCGCCCTTGACGCTGGTGCCGGCCTGTCCCAGAAAAATGAAGACTGCTCCGAGAACGAACTGTGTGAGCAACGAAACCCAGGGAGTTTTCCAGCGTGGATGCAAGGCTCCGAAAGCTGGCGGCAGAAAACGGTCGAGACCTGCGACGAAGGGCAATCGAGCCACAGCGGCCAGGTACGCTCCCGCCGCCCCAATGTTGCTGAGCGCGATTAGAAATGCCGCCAGCGGCAGCACTCCGGGGAAACCAACGCGGGACGCGGTTTTCGACACGGCCTGCACCAGTCCTTGCAAGCCGTCGACTTCGGTCGAGGGCAGCGCCAGCAGCACGCAGACCGTTCCCAGGATGTAGCAAATGGTGACAACCACGCCCGCCGAAAGTAGCGCGATGGGAATTGTGCGGCGCGCGTTCTTGATTTCTTCTCCCATAAAGGAGGCCGTTTCGCAGCCGCCGAAGGCAAACGTCAGCACCGACCAGAAAATCAGATCGTTGAGGTGCGTGCTTGGAATCATGGAGTGCAAAGCGAAATGCGTCGCCGATCCGTAGCGATGCCAAGCCACAAATCCCATGACAATCACGATGCACACCGGAATCCACATGGCCAGCGCGCCGATGTTGTGGAGCCACTTGCCCACGTCGAGTCCGACGATATTCATCAGCGTGGCTGCGCTCAGCGTGAGCAAGGAGAAGACGATGTAAAAGGTCGCGTTTCCCGACAGATGCTGCCACGCCACCTGCCGCATGAAGAGCACATTGCTGGCGGCAAAATAGAGCACGGCAGGGAAATAGGGCAGGTTGCTGGTCCAGTAAGTCCACGCGGCCATGAAGCCGGAAAAATCCCCGAAAGCCCGCTTGCTCCATACGTAGAGGCCGCCTTCATTGGGATAACGCGACGAAAGCTCCAGTACCGAAAGCGCGAGCGGCGTGTAAAAACAGAGCCAGGCTCCGATCCAGATGACGATCGAACTCGGGCCAGCTGCCGCGGCGG